>Ga0169931_10001846_pt1 | contig 35031 bp, 32 predicted proteins | sample Kivu_15m_20L_FD_129675 | JGI IMG/M metagenome (GOLD analysis project Ga0169931, IMG submission 129675) | Freshwater microbial communities from Lake Kivu, Western Province, Rwanda to study Microbial Dark Matter (Phase II) - Kivu_15m_20L... | ecosystem: Environmental > Aquatic > Freshwater > Lake...
CCATGATTTAAACAATGCAAAATATTTCTAGTAACTTTGGTTGTATTTTGTTGAGGAGAGAGAATTTCAATTGTCCAATCTGGATAAGTATTAAATACATTGGCTATGTTGCCTTTTTCATCAACAGGAATCCTTGACCAAGTAAATACCGCCACATCGGGAACGAGGGAACGCCCACCGAAGGTACAGCGTAGTTCTGGGAAGGCCAAAGCAATTTTTTGGGTTTCTACCACATTATTAATTACATTAGCCGAGTGCAGCTGTAATCTACTATGTTTACCTTGAGCCATGGGTTTTTGGATAATTTCACCGTTGATGTATTCACTGGCTGGTTTGGTTTCTGGTAATTGTAAAAATTCTGCTAAAGTGATTGGGCGGGTTAGTGTTTTAATCATTATATTTTACCCCTGCTCTATTAATACTCAGTTTAGCTTCTCAGCAACAAAATATCAGCAAAATATGTTTTTAGTTTATTTGCATGGCATGATCGGTATTTTGAGATGATTTCAACCATACTACTATGACTGAAAATACAAATTTTCGTATTGAACGGGATTCTATGGGCGATCGCCAAATTCCCAGTAATGTTTATTACGGTATTCAAACATTACGAGCAATAGAAAACTTCGCAATTAGCGGCATTAAGCCCATATCTACTTACGTAGATGCTTGTGTAATCATTAAAAAAGCTACTGCAATTGTTAACGGAGAACTCGGCTGTATTCCCCTAGATATCAGTCAAGCCATTGTTCAAGCAGCTGATGAAATCCTGGCGGGAAAATTACGCGATCAGTTTGTGGTAGATGTGTATCAAGCCGGGGCTGGAACTTCTCACCACATGAATATCAATGAAGTTTTAGCAAATCGCGCTTTAGAAATTCTCGGCGCAGAAAAGGGAAATTATCAGCGCGTTAGTCCTAATGATCATGTAAACTATGGTCAATCTACCAATGATGTGATCCCTACAGCAATTCGTATTGGTGGGTTATTAGCACTCACCCACACATTGCAGCCGGCTTTAGAAAAAGCCATCACCGCGTTAGAAACTAAAGCGGTAGAGTTTCAAAACATCGTTAAGTCAGGTAGAACCCACCTGCAAGATGCTGTACCCGTGCGTTTAGGTGAGAATTTCCGCGCTTGGTCTCACATACTATCAGAACATCAAAACCGCATTTACACCGCTTCAGGGGATTTAATGGTGTTGGGATTAGGTGGTAGTGCAGCCGGTACAGGTATGAACACTCATCCCCAGTATCGCCACCGGGTAGTAGAGGTTATTTCCCAAATTATGGAATCACCCATGGAACCCGCGCCTCATTTAATGGCTGCTATGCAGAGTATGGCACCTTTTGTCAATGTATCCGGGGCTTTACGCAATTTAGCCCAGGACTTAGCCAAAATATCTCATGATTTGCGGTTAATGGATTCAGGACCGAAAACTGGTTTTAAAGAAATTCAACTACCCCCAGTACAACCGGGTTCCTCAATTATGCCGGGTAAATATAACCCAGTTATGGCAGAGATGACATCAATGGTATGTTTTCAGATCATGGGTTATGATAACGCGATCGCCCTAGCGGCTCAAGCCGGACAATTAGAATTAAATGTGATGATGCCTCTAATTGCCTATAACTTAATTCATAGCATGGAAATTCTCGGTAACACCATCGCCGCTCTTACTGAACGTTGCATTGAAGGAATTACAGCCAACAAAGAACGCTGTTTAGCCTATGCTGAGGGCAGTTTAGCATTAGTCACAGCACTAAACCCCCACATTGGTTATTTAAATGCCGCCGATGTAGCGAAGGAATCATTAGAAACGGGTAAATCCATCAGACAAATTGTTTTAGAAAAAGGGCTAATGAGTGAAGCCCAATTAGCAACAGTTTTAAACCTAGAACAAATGAGCGCTTTGCATTAAGTCTTCTTGGCCCCTGTCCTCAAAGGAAAGGGGCTGGGGCGGGTCAAAGGTTTGATACAATTGTTTGTATGTTAACTAATGTAACATATCATCTATGCAGACCCAAAAACCATCTGTTAGTCTCATTCGTGCTACATCCTATGAGCAGGAAGCTTTACGAGCATCTTTAGTTACCCTCCTCCAACCTCTAGGAGGAATATCTGCTTTTGTTAAACCGGGAGATAAAGTCTTACTTAAACCCAACTTGCTCACAGGTTCCCGCCCCACGAAAGAATGTACAACCAGGCGTGAACTGGTTTATCAAGTGGCGCAAATGGTAATACAAGCGGGTGGTAAGCCATTTTTAGGCGATAGTCCCGCTTTTGGTAGCGCTAAAGGAGTAGCAGAAGCCAACGGCTATTTGCCACTGTTACAAGAATTAAACATACCTATCATTGAGTTTCACGGTAAACGTTACCAAACCATTAATGAAGACTTTAATCACCTGCGCCTCTGCAAAGAAGCCATGGAAGCAGATGTGGTGATTAACCTACCCAAAGTCAAATCACATATACAGTTAACCTTAACCATGGGGGTAAAAAATCTTTTTGGTTGCGTTCCTGGTAAAATGAAGGCCTGGTGGCACATGGAAGCGGGGAAAGACCCACAACGATTTGGTGAAATGTTAGTAGAAACTGCCAGGGCAATTAATCCCAATTTAACTATATTAGATGGTATTATTGGTCATGAGGGCAATGGTCCTAGTGGTGGTGAACCGCGTCAATTAGGAGTTTTGGCAGCCTCAGCAGATGTATTTGCCTTAGACCGGGCAATGGTAGAAATTCTCAACGTCAAACCAGAACAAGTCCCGACTATAGCTGCTTCTCAAAGCTTAGGGCTTTGTCCACAACTAACAGAAATAGATTTTCCTAATTTACATCCTCACTTACTGAAAATAGAAGATTGGCAACTACCAGAAAGGTTAATGCCCATTGATTTTGCCATGCCTCGTGTGCTTAAATCCACATTTAAACATCTTTACATTCGGTTTATTAAAGAACCAATGAGTGTTTACAGTCGAGGCTAAGGTTAACCCCGATGTCTGAAGCCATTAGCTCTGCTCATGGTTAATATTTCGGTCAATCTTTACAATAGTTGATCAATCTAACCCACTCCGGTGGGTTGATTTTTTATCGAAAAAATGGGTATATGACTGTATAATAGAAGTGTTCTATAAAAAATTATTCCCTTATGCTGCAAAGGTTATATGTACATAATTATAGATGTCTAGAAAATTTTGAATTTACCATGACAGAAATGTCATCTGCTCTCTTAATCGGTAAAAATGGTGCTGGTAAATCAACTATCGCTCATGCTTTAGCAGTGCTTCAATCTATTGGTAGAGGTGTTAATAGAGTGGGACAATTGGTGGAATCTAAAGATTTTGCTCGTGGTCGCTTTGATGTGCCTATACGGTTTGAAATAGAAGTATTAATTGAAAATGAATTATATAAATATATTCTGGCGTTAGAGCTACCGGAAAAATTTAAAGAATTGCGAGTTTTGTCAGAGCAACTATTAGTTAATAACCATGTTCTATACTCTCGCCAGGAAGCAAGGGTTACTCTGTATACATTACAACCGCGAGATGCTCAATTTTTAGTTGATTGGCGTTTGGTAGCTTTACCACTCATTCAAGACCAGTCTGAAACTGACCCCTTACACATTTTTAAGACTTGGCTGGCGCATATTGTTATTTTAGCACCAATTCCTAGTTTAATGACTGGGGATTCCCACGGGGAAACCTTAGAACCAAAGCGAGACGGTTCTAATATTGGGGAATGGTTTTCTGGTTTACTTGGTAGGTATCCTGCGGCTTATAGAGAGATTGACAAATATCTACGAGAGATTATGCCAGACTTTCAAGATTTTTTGAATGAATTGGTTGGAAAAGATTTTAAAAGCTTGATTGTGAGGTTTGAGGCGGAAAATGCCACTTTAAATGTCAACTTTACCGACTTATCTGATGGGGAAAAGTGCTTTTTTCTGTGCGCTGTGGTATTAGCAGCTAATAAGTCCTATGGTCCTCTTTTTTGCTTTTGGGATGAACCGGATAACTATCTTTCTATCTCTGATGTGGGACATTTCATTACAACTTTGCAGCGCTCATTTGGGAAAGGTGGGCAAATTTTAGCAACTTCTCATCATCCTGGAGCTATTGGCAAGTTTTCTAATGAAAATACTTTTCTACTTTACCGCCATAGCCACTTAGAACCTACTTTAATTAAACCGCTTAGTGATATATCTGTGACTGGGGATTTGATCAATACCTTGATTTGTGACGATGTTTGACGCTCCCGGTCCTACAGGATCGGGGCTTGTGTCTCGTTTTATGGTCACTTGCTCTGATAGACTTTCGCCTAAAAGAGTAGAGGTGGCGAGTCCTACGGCGTTACTCCGGGACTACCCGCCCCTAGCTTGTCTAGGAAGATTTAAAATATAAATTGCTGTATTTGTATCTCTATTAGCTCCCATCCACAAACACATATATGAGTGTGAGTTGATGTAGTGGTTTTCGCTGCTTAGTGAGGTAAATGCTTAAGAAGCAGGACTGGTGGTGAGTGTAGTGGAAGTATGCTTATGTTACAAGACTTTTTTGTATCTTATGTGTTTAAGAAATGCTATTCCTTAGAAAAAGTAGTTAGAATAATATCAACACTCTCTACTAGAGAGTAAACCTACAAAAAAAAGAGACGAATTTTAAACTTTGTATGAATGCAAATACTCAGTCTGCCAGCCCTACCGATACATATTCCCATCGTTTGGCAGACATTGTGGGAACTGCGATCGCTCTAGTGACTCTTACAGTACCTGTGTTTGTCATTGCCCACTATTCAACCGATGTTCCTAATAACCAGCTATCTCCTCCGTATACAATCCCAAAAACAGGCAATTAAACCACAATAATCAATAGAATTTAGTTACAGCACATAGATCCCCGACCTGGCTAACAAGTCGGGGATCTGCATATTCCCATAAAATACCCTGGGCAGAAGTCCATCTAGGCTTTAAAATTCTACAACAGGAGCCATACATAGTGCTGCCTAAATTTACCGTTATCAGAGGAGTTTGTTTGTGGATTTATCCCGTATTCCAGCCCGACCAAAGCCGGGTATACTCAACGTTTTAATTGAAATCCCCGGTGGGAGTAAAAATAAATACGAGTTTGACAAAGATTTACAAGCCTTTGCCCTGGACAGAGTGCTTTATTCTTCGGTACGATATCCTTATGATTACGGCTTTGTACCTAATACTTTAGCAGATGATGGCGATCCTCTCGATGGCATGGTGATTATGGATGAGCCGACTTTTCCCGGTTGCATCATTCCGGCACGACCCATCGGTATGTTAGAAATGATTGATGGAGGCGATCGCGATGAGAAGATTCTTTGTGTTCCTGATAAAGACCCCCGCTACGCTGGAGTAAAATCACTCAAGGACATAGCACCACACCGACTGGAAGAAATCGCCGAATTTTTCCGCAGTTACAAAAATTTGGAAAAAAAGGTGACACAAATTCTCGGTTGGCAAGATGTTGATCAAGTTTCTGCTTTAGTAGATAAATTCGTCCGGGCTGCCGGGGCATAATCATAAAAGTTAAGAGTTAAGAGTTTTGAGTTAGAATTTTAATTTTAATTTTAATTTTAATCTTAATTTTTTATCCTTAACTCCTAACTCTTAACTGTCCCAGGCGTTGATGGGAACAATAACAACCTGAACGGGTTGGCATTGCCAAGAAATGCACCAAAAACATCAAAAAAAATGCAGCGTACTATCCTTTTGGCTAAAATTCACAATTGTACCCTCACTGGGGCAAATATCAACTACGTTGGTAGTATCAGCATTGATGAAGTTTTATTAGACAAGGCTGGCATTTTACCCTATGAACAAGTACAAGTGGTGAATAATGCCAATGGTCAGCGTTTTATCACTTATACAATACCAGCCCCGGCTAATTCTGGGGTGATAGAGTTAAATGGGGCAGCAGCACGTTTAGGCGTTACAGGCGATCGCTTGATTATAATGACTTATGGGCAGTTCACCCCAGAAGAGTTAAAAGATTACTCACCTACGGTAGTGATTGTAGACGAAAAAAATCGACCGTTGGAAGTACGGCACTATGATGACCTGCTCAGTAGGGTCTAATTATTAAGAAAAATGTCTAACTTTGATTTGTCCAGTTCTCCAAGCCACATCACAGCACAGCCAATTATTCCCCTAAGTGATTCTGTGGGGGAATTTATGGTAAAGTTCTGGGGTGTCAGAGGTTTAATTCCTACTCCATCCAGTAGCACACACCGCTATGGGGGTAATACTCCTTGTGTGGAAATGTATGTAGCTGGTAAACGCCTGATTTTTGATGGTGGTACAGGTTTACGCATACTAGGTAAAACTTGGCAACAACTACAAGAACCACTAGAAGCTCATTTATTTTTTACTAATTCCCAATCAAATCATATCCAGGGCTTTCCTTTTTTTGCCCCCGCATTTGTTAAAGAAAATAGTTTTCATATTTACGGAACAGCAGCATCTAACAGCGCTTCTATTAAACAGTGTCTCTGTGACCAGATGCTCCAGCCCCTGTTTCCTTATCCTCTCCAGGCTATGCAATCTCAATTGCAATTCCATAACATAACAGCAGGGAGTAGAGTAAATTTAGATGATGTGATAATTACCACAGCGTTAGTTAACCATAACCAAAGATCAGTGGGCTATCGCATCACCCACCAAAAATACAGCGTGGTCTACATTACAGATTTACAGGAAAATCTTGAGCAAATGGAAGGCGATGGCATTTTCCAGATTATTCAAGACACTGATTTACTCATTGCCAATGCCACATACAATCCTCCCACAGCATACAACCATCAAGCCACTGATCTGCACTGGAAAATTGCGGTAGAATTGGCAAAAAGCGCCAATGTGAAACAATTAGTCATCTCCCAGCACCACCCTGATGATAACGATGATTGTCTTGACCAACTACAATTAGAAATTCAATCCATGTTCCCCCAAGCATTACTGGCTTGGGAAGGTTTAGTATTATCAGTAGGTAAGTAGTCGGGGGAAAACTTCAAAATAAACCTTGAAATATTGACACTCCCACAGCTAAAAGCCGGTGGGATTCTTGCTTTTATTGAATAATTTAGTCTGTGGAACTTTGGTATTCAAATTAACTTTGTTCTTGAGGAACTTGTGTTATTTGTCCTCTCATCTTTTCTTGATCGCGACGGCGTTTTTTAGCGTAAAGCTGAATGGTCACCGCCATCAAAATAATTAGACCAAAAACACCCCAAGCGGTAATATCTGTGGGTAAATTGTCCTTAAACACCGCCAACAACACAATTACCAGCAACAAAACCGTTGGCGCTTCATTTAAAGCCCGCAACTGCTGACCACTCCAGCGACACTCATCTATAGCCAACTGTTTCATGAGACGACCACAGTAAAAATGATAACCGAGTAACAAGGCTACAAACAGCAGTTTAATATGTAACCAACCCTGTTTTAAAACATCGGGTTCAGTGGTTAATAAACCTATAGCCATTGCCACTGTGACTAACATTCCTGGAGTGGTGATAATATGATATAGGCGCTTTTCCATAATCTGATACTGATTTTTGAGGATGGTTTTTGCAGGTTCGGTTTCTTGGTTGGCTTCCACATGATAAATAAACAAACGTACCAAGTAGAACAACCCCGCAAACCAAACTACAATCCCAATTAAATGAAATGCTTTAAACCAGGAATAAGCCATGAATTTAAATCTCCATTAGTGTAATTATGATTTTTTGCTTTTTTTGACAGTTCCCGCGGTTAACCCAGGGGTATTGTCCATTCTAAGTCAGAATTGGCTTTAGTTAGAATACGGTGTGTTTCAACCAGGGGAGATGTCAAATTGTACGCACAAATGGCAAAAGGTCTGGCAAAATCTCCCGGTGGTAGTGTTCTTGGGGGTAATGCCCTACATGATTGATTTTGATTAATTCAACATTAGGTGTAAAATTAGTAAATTTTTCTGCTATATCTATAGATAACCAAGGATCAATCATTCCCCACTGAATGAGAATAGGTTTTTGCCATTGTGGAAAGCCAGACTCTATTTCTGCCATTGCTTGCTCTAATTGTAAGTTGCGAATGGTGGCTAATAAACTCCGCCCTGCAGTGGAAGCTTTTAAAAACGGTCGGCGATAAATGTCCAAGTCTTGATCTTCAATGCGATAACGACTACCACCTTCTAAAGTCCGGTCAACTAAAAGAGGGTCTTGGGTGATCATTTCACCGGCTAAAGGTAAACCCATTTGCTTAATTTTCCAAGGTAATTTGGCTATGGTGGCAATTGGTGTGTTTAAAATAACTATGTTAGCTACTTGTTCAGGATAGCGTAAGGCGTATTGTAAGCCCACAGAACCTAAAAAACCTTGGACTACTAAAGAAAAACGTTCTAACTCCAAAGCTTTGATAAATCCGGCTAGGGCAGTGATAAAATCATCAGGAGTGTAGGCGAAGTCTCTCTTTTCTGGTTTGGCAGAAAAACCATAACCAATCCAATCAGGAGCGATCGCTCTTGTTCCTTGACTCCCCAAAGCCGGCATAATATTCCGCCAACTGTAACTCTGTGCAACTAAACCGTGTAGTAACAACACTGGTAGTAAATCAGTTCTGCCCATGGGTGAACACTCGCGATAATACCATTCTAGAGAATCTACTGTAATTTTATGTTCTGTTAAAGACACGCTAATTTCCTAATTTAACTTTCATTGTGATTGCTTAGAAGTAATCATCTCACGAATTGCCTCAGCTGTGGCGGGTGCTAATAAAACTCCATTGCGGTAGTGTCCAGTAGCTAAGAGAACATTATTAAAACCTGGTAATTGTTCAATCACAGGTGCGGGGCGGCCTTGAGGACGGGGACGTAAACCAGACCAAGAGTGAATTATGGCAGCCCTAGCTAAATCTGGGCAAAAAGCCAGGGCTTGCTGCCAAACTTGTGCTAAGGTATCTTGACTGGGCGGTATTTCACCCCCATCACTAGGAAACTCTACTGTTGCACCTACCCAGTAATCACCGCCTCCTATTGGCACAATATTAACATCATTACCTGTAATCACTGGCTGAAACTGAGGGTTACCCAATGGGTGGACTAAATTTATATGTAATGCTTGTCCCAATACCGGGCGGATATCAACTATTTGCTTTAACCCTGCTGTTAGTGGTGTGGAACCCAGCCCTGCAGCGACGACAATCCAATCAGCAGTAATTTTTCCTTGGGTAGTTTCCACTACACTACATTTACCAAGTTGATTAATTTCTACTATGGGGGTATCCATCCCCAAAACGGTTACACCAAACTGACAAATTACCCCATTGTTTTGGGCTGCTGCTACTAAAGCCAAGGTCAAAGCCCTGGGATCCAGTTGGCGGTCTTGAGGAGAATAAACTGCGCCAATAATGTTAGTATGATTAACTTGAGGACAAAAACTTTTTAGCTGCTGTGTATCCCAGACTTCTAGTTGACAACCTTGAGCATGGCGAATGGCTGCTAAGTTTTCCCAATCTGCTAAATTTTCATCTTCCCCCAGCAAATTCACAATACCTTGGCGATTAAAAGGGATTTTATGCCCTGTGATGGCTTCTAGTCTGGGAATTAAGGTTTCGTAGCGTTCAATGCTACTTTGTCGCCTTTTCCAGGCTTGACCCTTGACTTTATGACTAATTACCCCCATCATCACCCCCAAAGCCGCCCCTGTGGAAGCTTGGGCTGGTGGTTGACGGTCGATAACCGTAATTTTTAGTTCTTTAACTAAGCTAAGTTCATAGGCAATGGCCGCCCCGATGATACCACAACCGATGATCAGTACCTGAGTCATTCACTTTTCGCCTCCTGATCCCATCTTACAGGAATTTTCAGGTCAATAGACCAAGGCTATCCCACGAGCCGAGATTGTCGAGGCTTCACCCGATTTTGTTGGTGTTACCGATGTAGCGAACCTCTTGGGATGCTCTCGACAAAATATTCAAATGTTTTAGTTCTTATGAAGCTTCCTTTGTGGACTATTCAAGAATCCCCCGGCTTTTAGCCGGGGGGGGTATCAAGCAGCCCCAAATTAACCAAGTGTGAATGTAGATTTTACCCTAACTAACTTCTGGTGCGGTGCTTAAATCCGGAAGCAGTTGTAAAAACTCGTCAATATCCCGCACTGCTTCTTGGTAGCTATTCAAAGCCATCAGGCTATTACTGGAGCCAGCAGCTTGATCAACTTTGACCAAGTGGTTGAGCAAATCTCGGGTTTTTTGTCTGGCTATGGGTTGGGCAGAAGGTGCTAGGTTGGGAATAACATAAGTCATACTCAATCTGGCTTCGGTCATGGGACCATGTATAAAGTTACTAACATTAATCCAATCTTTTTGATCAATGAGTGTTTTCAGTTCTTCTGTGCGATCGCGCACAGCCTGAATTTTGGGTACATATTCCTGAATCCTCTCTAGTTGAGTTGCTGTGTAAGTGGGGGGTGCAACTGCAACGCTGGGGCCACCACAACTGATAAGTAATGTGGCCAAGCATACTAAAATCACAGACAAAATCGAGGGTTGACGTGCCATAAACTGAACTAAATGTATTTTTTTGCTACTAATTAACAGAGTAATTTTAGATCGTTGGGGTGTTCTATAGCATTTCTTAAACAGGTGAGACACAAATGTAAATGATCAGAGGTCTTATGGTTGTACTTTACCTAAATTACTGGGTATTTTGGAAAAAATTAAGTATAATTACTCAAGATAACCATGGTTTAATAAATCTCAACATTCCCTGACTGAACTAATAGGAGTGTTTTTTTAGTGAACGCATCTGAACAAGCAACTAATCTTGAGCTAGCCAGTAAAATTGCTACAGTGGTTAATTTGTTTAAATTAGAGTTTCCCGATGCTAAATCAGACCTCAAGCCTTGGAAAGACGACCCCCAAACTAGGGAATTAGTAGATCCAGATTCCATAGACATCGGCTTTCACTTTCCTGGAATTAGCAAGTCTTGGCGCAGTCGCAGTGTTTTAATTCAAATCCGCTTTTACCAAGATCCCATCAACTACTCACGTCGCGCCATTGGGTTAGAGGTGGCTGGATTTGACCATCGCGGCCAAGCCTGGCGACTGTCTACTGTGGACAACTGGAGTTTTGTGGGTATGTGCGAACCTTCGCCCCAAATCGGTGAAAAACTCAAGCAGATTTGTTGGCACATTTTGGAAGTGTTTAACAAATCTAGCGACTAAACCGACTATGGGCATTAATGATCACCAATTTGACTTTGACCGGTATTTTTTACGGATGTCATCAAAATAAGTAAAAATATTTTTAAAATATTTTTATTCCCATCCAAAAAAATCACACCCGATAAGATCATGGCTCCAAGCACAATTAACCAAGTAATCCACCATCACCACGCCCGTGGTAGAACTCAATTAAATTGGCTCGATAGCTATCATACATTTTCTTTTAGCAACTTTTACGATTCCAAGCGCATGGGATTTCGTACCCTGCGAGTAATTAATGATGATACCATCGCCCCTGGTGCTGGATTTCCTCGCCACAGTCACCGGGATATGGAAATTCTCACCTATGTACTATCGGGAGCGGTGGAACATCAAGACACCTTGGGTACCGGTTCAGTAATTTATCCTGGTGATGCACAAATCATGAGTGCTGGGACTGGAATCGCCCACAGCGAATTTAATCACTCACAAACAGACCCATTACATCTGTTGCAAATTTGGATTTTACCCAATACTCAGGGACTAACACCCAGGTATGAACAAAAATCATTTCCTGGAGAAGAAAAGCGCGGTCAATTACGCTTAATTGCTGCTACAGACGGGCGTGATGGTGCGGTAACAATTCATCAAGACGTTAACTTGTATGCTTCTATTTTAGAATCAGGAGATATTGTTAACTATCAAGTTCCACCATCACGTTATACCTGGTTACAAATAGCCCAAGGTCAAGCCCGCTTGAATAGTCAGCAACTTACGGCGGGTGATGGGGTGCAAATCAGCGGAGAACAAAAACTGCAAATCACCACGGACACCAGCACTGAGTTTTTACTGTTTGATCTGGGGTAGGTAATTAAATTAGATTAACATCAATGAAAATAAGTTATGGCATTTCTTGAACAGGTGAGACACAAATGTAAATGATGGTTTTGTAGCGCTCAGTATAAGTACAAGTCCTGCTTGTTAATGATGTACGTCACTTCGGCAAAATTTGCTATATGTTGTAGGGTGGGTTTTTAACCCACCATGATTTTAAATATTCATAATTATCTGATTGGTGGAGGCTTGTTACAGCCAATTCTGGGGTATAATGGGGAAGTCTACACTGGAGCCTCACCCCAAGGGGCAAAGGTGGCGATTTTATTAATTGCATGGTTGAATAGATAATGTCTAAAAAGCGTAACTCATCATCACCTAGTCACCTGTTTTCTCTGGAAATACCCCATAAATCAGAACATTGGAAGGAGGTAGTAGCCCAGGTGGGGTATCGCTTTAACCGACAATATCAAAAGCAAGACCTAGAACTACCAGCAGAAATTAAAGCAATGCCCATATATCAACAATGGGAGGCGGGGATATTGTTAGGAAAAACCGCTTCTCCTTTTTGGGAAATTGCTCAACCTAAAAAAAATCAGCACTGTTTGGATATTGGCTGTGGTGTTAGTTTGTTAATCTATCCCTGGCGAGACTGGGAAGCATATTTTTATGGGCAAGAAATCAGCACAGTGGCACGGGATACTCTTAATTCCCGTGGACCACAGTTAAATTCTAAACTATTTAAAGGTGTGGAACTAGGGTCGGCTGATCAATTACACTACTCTAATGATCAATTTGATTTGGCGATCGCCACTGGTTTTAGTTGTTATTTTCCTTTAAAATATTGGGAAGCGGTGTTAGTGGAAGTTAAGCGGGTTTTAAAACCGGAGGGACATTTTGTTTTTGATGTCCTCAACCCAGAACACGCCGACTCAGAAGATTGGGCAGTTTTAGAAACCTATCTGGGGGCGGAAGTATTTTTAGAACCTGTAGCCGAGTGGGAAAAGGTGATTAAGGCTAATCATGCCAAAATACTGGCCCGGCGACCAGGAGAATTATTTGATCTTTATAAAGTCAAGTTTTGAGCAGCCGTCCGGGGGTTAAAACGGGATTTGAAATTTTTGAGATGATTATGTCCGGGGAATAAATTCCCCGTCTGATAGCTAAAGTCGGTTAACACCGACTAAGTTGTTTTGAGAAATAGGCATGATGGGATTTAGCAGCGCAAGAGCTTATAACTCAGGGATGAGGATTTAAGTATTTATGTTCACAAAAATTAGGTCAGATCAACTCAACATAGGAGTTACTTATGGCTGACGCTATCCAAAACGTTGACTTAGATACTACCATCTCTGCTTTACAAAGAGATATTACCTCAATTCCAACGGATCAGGCAATGGCTATCATCAACACTTGGGAGCAAGAACTCTCAGGAACTGACCTGGCGGAGGACTTAGGGGAACTGAAAGAAGCTCTTTTGAGTGGTGATGGTGAAGCTATTGCAGATATTCTGGTTGATTTAGGGGAAGATACTCAAACCGCAGCTGCTAATATCACTGATGATATAGCAGATAAAGTGCGGCAAATAGGACAGATTTTATCACGAGCAGGTAGTTCTTTAGCTTAAAAAGCAGAAGTTTTAAGCCCTCTAAATGTAGTGCGAGCATCTTGCTCGCTCCTATTGGTTTAACTATTTTCAACAATAAAGATCAGCAATATTCTCACAGATATTTATACCCTTGGATACTTGACAAATGTTGTGTTATGGTATCCAACTTATCAGTACTAACTAATTGACTAAAATTCTAGTTAATAACCCTGAGACAATACAGCAGATAACTGATGGTGTATCAGTGTTTCTGCGTAATTAAGATGATTTATTTGGCTGAATATCTTGATAATTCTTTACAAAAATTAAGTGATTATTCGTATAAATTCAGGTGACGATTTATGGTATCCAGTAAAGGTATACTAAATAAAATAAATACAGGCAGGAGTAATCTATTTAATAATGGGAGTAATCTATATAGGCGATCGCCTTACTGGTAAAACGCACTTAGCATTAGAGCTAGCCAACCCTAGAAACCAATATGTTAAAGTTCTTAATCAGGATTATGAAAACCTGCAAGCAATGTTACTTGATGAGAATCAAACAGGAACTAGGGCAACAGATGCTGCACAGGGGATTTATGAGCGTTCTCTGGAGGTACAAGTCAGACTACCCACGGGTAATAAACCCATCAATGTAGATTGGATAGACACCCCCGGAGAGGTGTGGCGCAAAAGTTGGCAAAGTGATAATCAAGAGGAGTGGAGTAGAGTGTTAGACGCTATTCGTGCTAGTGAAGGTATTTTACTGATCTTGCCACCATATCGGGAAATGAATTTTCATGCCGGGGTAGACTCAGAAGAATTTATGAGTCAGCAGCAGTGGTGTAACAGGTTTAACCGTTGGGCAGAGTTTTTCCAGCAAGACTGCTCTAAATTAAGGCATCTGGTGATTTGTTTAAATAAAGCAGACCTGTTTTGTAATTTGGAACAAGAAGCCGCCAAACTCACCTACAACCCCAACGGGGCGCAAATGAACTGGCAACAACGGCATATGTATGTGTTACAAAGGTACTTCCGACCCATTCAACCCCAACTACAAGAAATTAATCAAAGTATTCGCGGCTTGTCCTTGCGCTGCTTTATCACATCAATATATAATCGGTCAGTTTTAGAACTGCCTTGGATATATTTAGCCAGCTTTTTAGCTAGATAAACTGTTTGCTAAATCCAATCATCTGTATTTCATCAACATAGTGCGGGCATACTATAACTATACTTCGGCTATACTTCGGCTACGCCCAGTACTAAGCCCCCAGTACTAAGCCCCCAGTACTAAACGCCCAGTACTAAACGCCCAGTACTAAGCCCCCAGTACAAGTCCTGCTCGCTACAGTTATACAAATTAAATGCTTAATAGCTTAAACCAGCACAAATATGGGAAACATTAGAGTAATTGGCCCAAGGGGATCGGGGAAAACCACCTACCTAGCGGCTCTAGCCTACCAACCCACTAAAGCCAGTGGGAAAAAGCAAAATTTCACAGTCCAACCCCTGAATGAGGATACTAAACAGCTGGCAGACAAAGCGGAGAACATCATTTGTGAAGGAGCATCTCTAGAACCTAGTATTACTTATGTTAGAAATATTTATGACTTACCGGTTTATTCATTTAACATAGAAGTTACCACTGGTTTTAAGAAAGAAACCATCAATTTAGTCGTTAGAGACTATCCTGGTGAAATCTTTGACGAACTAGAAGAGGGGTCTTCTAATCCTTTATATGATGAGTTTATAGAAGAATGTTTAACTAAAGATGTGAATGGCTGTTTAATTCTGCTCACAGAATGGAAACGAGGAACCGATAAATTTTATAGTCGCGTTATACAACGCTTTATTCAACTGATGGACATCCACGAAAGAAGCAAGGATTTACGGTTAGCAGTGGCTATGAGTAAATGTGAACGAGGAGAACTATGGCCTGGTCGCCTTGACCCGGAAATTGATCTATTTGACATTCATCTACCCAAGACTAAATATATTTTGCGGGAGAAAATTCCGGCAAAAAATCTCAATTTCTACGCCATATCAACTTTTGGAGTTCTAGGGCTTAAGGACCCCCGACCCAACCGGGTGATGGAATGGGGAAAAGACAGTATGGAGTCGGTTTTAAGAGAAGCAGACCATTGGCAACCCTACGGTATGATCTCTCCTCTTTATTGGTTAAGTACAGGTAGGAGGATTAAAGATCATGCCTAATTGGTTTGCTGTTAAGTCAGAACCCCAACAAAGTAACGCGGTGCTACGGGTAATAGGCGATCGCGGTTGTGGTAAAACTGCCTATATGGCCTCATTAGCTAGGTGGCCTAATGCTGATCCCACTAGCCCGGTGCAAACTGTTATCCCAGTGGGGGATTCGGGAGAGGAACTAATCAGCAAAGCTCAAAACATCCTAGAACAAGGGTTAGAGCTAGAGGCTACGGATTTAAAAGATAGTAATTTAACAGATTACACCTTAAGCATTACCCTTAAGGATCAATTCTCCTGGCAAAACGCCCGAATTAAGAGCAACTCCCCACTAATTAGCCTGAATATCAGCTGCAAAGACTACTCAGGAGAGTTTTTTTCTGATTTGTTGCACCAAAGCAGAAACCCCAAACTACAAGAATACTTAGAAGATTGTTCCCTGGCCACAGGGATTATGTTCTTAGTGGATGGTAACAGTCGGGGCAAAGATTTTGAATATGCCCATGGTATAGATAAATTTTTAACTACCCTTGACCGCACAGACATAGAACAGGGAACCCGCAGAGTAGCTTTAGTTTTGAATAAATGTGAGCAATCAGAATTATGGGTAAATCGACATAAACCCGATTTTTTAGCGGAAGCTCGCTTTCCCCAAACACAGCGTAAACTAGAAGCCTGGCAACAACTAGGAGCAGGCAAACTTAACTATTTTACCGCTTCTGCTTTTGGGATGTTAGGTAATAAATATCCAGAACCCAACGTCCAAATACTGCGCCGTGGTAGTGATGGTGTTAGCGCCATCATCAAAGATCCCAAGCGCTGGCGACCATTTGGGTTAGTAGCTCCCATTTATTGGCTATGTACAGGTCAACGCCATAAGGAATTAGATCAAGGGTAAACACATGAATAATCGATCACCTATAACAATTCACGAATTTAGCACAGGTATTAATCCCCGCAAAACAAATAACGGTTGGCTGTCACAGGGATTTACTGGAAAATATATGAACGCCACTCTCGACCGTATTCCCGAAGAGGTGGAACGTTCCATAGCTAACCGAGAGTTTGCCCTCAGCGAGGGATCATCCAGTGAACTACCAGCCATTATTGGCAGAGTAGTAGGAACAGGAGACAAAATCTGGTCAGTATTAGCCATAGTTACCAGAGGAAGAGATGAAAAAGGGCGCAGCCTCTCGGTTTATCGTTATTTCTTATCCGAGGGAGGGGATAGACTCTCGATAATACTAAATTGGTGGGAAGGCAAGAAACCCATCTTTGACCCCTTTGGCCCCTTTGGCCCCTTTGGCCCCTTTGATATTAAAACTCTCCACTGTCCTCACTCTGACATTTATCCTGATTCAACTCCTACAAGTGATATTTCTGAATTATCGCCAGATCAGACTAAGCCTGACCCCATCCTGCTATCACCAAAACAACAATATGATCTGCGAACTATCAACAGCGAAGCTATTAAAAAAAGTAAGAGTTCTAAATTACCTGTATCTTGGGCGTTTAATGTGGAAGCACTGGAAAAACCCCGCAGCTTTCTAATAATTCGGCCAGCATCTCAGCGGGCTTATGACATATTAGAAAGAGCAATTAAACAAACACCACAATTTTCTACATCAGCGCTAGTGGATGAAGAAGCCATAAAATCAGCAATTCGCGGTTTAATTAACAGTTCCCAAGTCAAAGGGGAAGCGGTAAAGGTGATTACCGATGCTTTAGCAAATCAGGAAATGACGCTGGAACATTGGCACAGCTTATTTGATGGACAGGGAGCCAAAACAGCCATTAAACAAAAAATTTATAGCCTTCAAATGGTGAGATTAATCACACTGCGGGCAATGGTCATCCCTGAAACTCTGCCAGAATTTCTAAATTGGTTAGATATTCAACCAAGGGGGAAACTCAAGGAACATCAAACCGATTGTTTAAAATTTCAAGAAAAAATCAGTAAACAAATTCCCCCAACCCAACTCAGCAAAGGAATTAAATTACTCCTAATTCAACTAATAGAAGCAAAAATCACTCCGGCTGCTTTCAAGGTGTTATTCATGAAAGGTAGTGCTTGGGGTATATGTCAGAAAGAGTTTATCAATGATATTCGTTATGACTTAGAAATCATTGCCAAACATGGCGATTCTCCACAATCATACCAATCTTTTGCAGATGACAGTTTAAAAAATAAACCAGTCTGGAAAAAACTGATCAGTAACTGGAAGTTAATAAAAGCTGATTATTATAAAATACCTGATTATCTACCCTTGGCACAATTATTAGAGGAACTAAAACACTATGATTTATCTGCTTACTTTTATCAAGTCAGTAAGCGCAGCGTACCTAAAAAGGTATTGTCTGCTAGGAATGTTAAATCTTCTTGTTTAGGGTTACAGCTTAAGCCAGAAGTCACTTTGTTAGATCATGTAATTAACTTTTTTTCAGGAGGACCTATCGTGCCAATTAAAGCAGTTATTTTGATAACTTTTATACTGTCTGGTTTGACTGGTCTAAGTGGTTTTTTCATGGGTTCCCAACTCTCTAAAACTCCAAAATCAGTAACAAAAACAAGTTACACGCCCACGCCCACGCCCACAATGCCAGAAAAACTACTCACCGCCCCAATTGAAGATGATAAGTTTAAAAAAACTATTTTGATAACTTTTATACTGTCTGGTTTGACTGGTCTAAGTGGTTTTTTCATGGGTTCCCAACTCTCTAAAACTCGAAATCAGAACCAAGCACCATCAGCAACAACAAAAAGTCCCACGACCACGCCCACAATGCCACCACAACTACTCACCGACGCAATTAAAGCTGAGAAGTTTAAAACAACCACATCATCAATTATCTTGTTAATTGATGACTTGAAAAAACAACAATCAGATGAAAAAAGAATCAAAGAAAAATTACAAGAAATTCTCGCCTATGAAAATAACAAAAAAGATAACAAATTAGACTTTATCCAGAAAATAGATCCAAAGAAACTTAACCTTAACCTAAATGACCAACAAAAAAGACTCCTAGCCCAAGCCATATACAATTATCAAGAGAAAACCAATCAAAAATTACAAGAAATTCTCGCCTATGAAGATAACAAAAAAGGTAACAAATTAGACTTTATAAAGACAATAGATCCAACGAAACCTGACCTTAACCTAACTGCCGAAGAAAAACAACTCCTAGCCCAAGCCATAGCCATATACAGTTATCAACAGAAAACCAATCAAGATAACACCAGCCAAATTAATGGCATCATTGACGAAAATAACTTCATTTACCATCAACTAAAAAATGATCTCAAAGCTAAATTACAAGGTAACTAGTCAGCTAAATGACCACAAATACCCCTATGGAAATAAAAGCCGCTATTCAAATGTTAATGAACATATCCCAAGTCAAAGCGGAAGCGGTAAAGGTGATTACCGATGCTTTAGCAAATCAGGAAATGACGCTGGAACATTGGCACAGCTTATTTGATGGACAGGGAGCAAGCATTGCCATTGCTAAAAAAATTTATAGTCCTCCACTGGTGCGACTGATAACTTTAAGAGCAATAGTCATCCCTGAAACTCTGCCAGAATTTCTAAATTGGTTAGACATTCAACCAAGGGGGAAACTCAAGGAACATCAAACCGATTGTTTAAATTTTCAAGAAAAAATCAGTCAACAAATTCCCTCAACCCAACTCAGCAAAGGAATTAAATTACTCCTAATTCAACTAATACAAGCAAAAATCACTCCGGCTGCTTTCAAGCTGTTATTCATGACAGGTAGTGCTTGGGGTATATGTCTGACAGAGTTTATGAATGATATTCGTTATGACTTAGACATAATTTACAAAGATTTTCCACATGACAGTTTAAAAAATAAACCAGCGTGGAAAAAACTGATCAGTAACTGGAAGTTAATAAAAGCTGGTGATTCTACAATACCTGATTATCTACCCTTGGCACAATTATTAGAGGAACTAAAACACTATGATTTATCTGCTTACTTTTATCAAGTCAGTAAAGGCAGCGTACCTAAAAAGGTATGGTCTGCTTCTCCTTATTATAGTAAACCAACTTTTTTAGGGTTAACTCTTCGCCAACATGAAATTTGGTTGGCAAAAATAATAATTTGGTTGGCAAAGATAATAATTTGGTGCGCAAACATAATAGTAAAAATTTTTATTGGTTTTGTACTTTTAACTTTTAATTACATCAAATGGACTCTTTATCTTTACGTTTGCTTGATTATTATCACAAATCCTGTGCTACTTTTAGTAGTGCTAATTATTCGTTTTTTTACTTCACGTTCCCAGAAATAATCTGTTACGGATTTACGACCAGTACAAGAGGGAGGGGGATAACTGCACTACCTCACTGGTGGAATATTTTTTCAAGATAAATGCCATATCAAATATACTAACAAATGTAGCCCAATCATTTATTACACGCACACCAACCATGAGATTTTACCTGTATATACTAGCTGGACTGACATCAGCATTAATAGGCTGGAACCTGGGGCAGTTTTTCCTCACTGACCTGAAGATATTACCGCAATTTCCGGAAATTACTTTATTTCCCTGTGTGGCTATTTCCCTGGCTTTCGGAATGGTGATCAATGAAATATTTATTAGTAACCCTACTAGGTATAAACTTAACTTACGTATTGCTAAAACACCTCTACTGATTTCCCTGGGCTTGGGAAGTTTGGCGGGTTTGATTGCTGGTGGTATTTCTCAAATTATTTTTTTATTACCAAATGCTCTTCCCAGTCCCATTATTAGAACCTTGGGCTGGCTGTTAATTGGTATTTCCGTGGGTGTGGCGGAGGGGTTAAGTTGGCGATCGCACAGCATAGAAGCAGGAGACCCGCAAAAATTTCGCCAGCGCTTCATGACCAGCTGCATTGGTGCTATCACTGCTAGTTTGTTAGCGGCTATATTCTTTGAAATTGTCCGCAACACTTTAAAAGGCGTAATCACAGGATTTAGAAATATTGAGGATCCGTTAGGAATATCTATTTTAGGTATGATCTTGGGCTTAGTTTTTAGTATTGCCAATTCCCCAGCTTATATGGGTGCTTTAAGGGCTGGTGCTGGTTTTGAATACACAGGGTTTAAATATGATGATCAACCGGAATTAAACCAACCTCCAAAAACGTCACCACATATAGATAAATCTCTCCTCAGATTTGTCAGCGAAGGAGACACAGAAGAAATTGAGGAAGGATTGTCAATTCAATTACCTAATGATGGTACAATTCAAATTGGGTCAGAACTGGGAAAATCACATATTTATCTTCCCGGAATACCCCGACACCTAGCTAATGTAATTATCCAAAATTCCCAAATCCTCTTACTTCCCAACCCCAGATTTTTATCCTGCATAGAAATTAACGGTTATCGCCTAACATCTGGGAAAAAAATCCGCTTAAAACATAATTATGTTTTGACCTTTCACACAACGAAAATGGACGGACAGAAAAATGAAGAAAAAATTTATCGTTTTGTCTACTATAACCGCTTTCTCGATCCACAAGGTTAGTTTATCTCTTGTGGTGATGGCTGCTCTAATTTCTCCCGCTTGGGGAAACAACACCACAACAACTAAAAACCAACCCCGGGCTACAGCAGAAATTGTTAACACTCCTTTGGTTGACAATGATCAAGTTACTGTTCGCATTAAAGTTAAAAACTCAGAAGATAAACCGATGATAGGTTTACAGGATATAAACTTTCAACTAATGGTAGATAAACAAGAGGTGATATTTAGCAGCAGAGATTGGAAAAGCCCAAAAGAAACTATTCCCCCTCCAGCTTGGATTATAGTATTATTAGATTTAAGTGGTAGTATGAATGGAGAAGATAGTGGGGGAACAAAAAAAATCCAAGGTGCTATTAATGCCATTCGCCAATTTATCCAAGTGTTAAACCAACGAGGAGGGGAAACCCAAATATCTATTGTTCCCTTTGGTGAACCTGGTAGAGCTTGTCAAGGACATCCAGTTAATGACCAAACATTAGATCAATTTTTCCTAGCCAAAGATGTGAAATTAAAAAACTATCTTGACTATTTAGAGAGTATCAAACCCTGCGCCTCCACTAATCTTTATCAACCACTAAGCCTAGCAGTCAGGTTTCTAGCTAATGGGGAAGATGAGCGTTTTGGTGTATCTGAAAAATCCTCCCAACCACCACCCAGACTTTCTATTATTTTGTTGTCAGATGGTTATCACAACACACTAAATGAAGAAAATGATTTCCAAGACTTAATGAAACTATTGGAAAGAAATAAAGTGACCATCCATACATTAGGGTATGGACTAACACCACAGGAGTTAGGTAAAAAATATGGACTAAATAGATCCGCCACCAGGGCTGATATTGGGACGGGTCAAGGTAAAGTTCCAGAAGCAGAATTTGTAGACCAAAACAGATTACAGCAAATCGCCAAAGCCACCAACGGAATTACAGAATTTTCTGGTAACGCCCAAGCCATCGCCACCAATCTGCAAACATTTCTCAACGCCCTATTAGGAGAATATGAAATCACCTACAGCCAACCAAACCCCGAACGTGGTAAAAAACATCAAGTGGAAGTTGTGGTTAACTTTCCCTCTGGTGAAACCATCACATCCCCGCCGAAACCTTACCGAATTAAAGTATTTGGGCGATCGCTTCCCGGACAAGTGCGATTAATTATACTTATTATCACGTTAATCATCCTCACCCTAGGGGGTTTGATTCCCTTTTATCTATGGGGAAAACAAATCAAACAAGAAACCCTACAGTAATAAACTCACCTTAACCCCCTCTCTTGTTCTCGCCACCCATGAAAAAACTCACACCCTATCTAATCTCATTATTAATATATGGATGTGAACAACCAATATTAAATTTACTCTCATCCATAAACCCATCTGTCACTTGTCCAGACAAACCGACTTTGACCCTTAGTGAACAAGACCTAGAAGAAATTACCCTCAACGAACAAACCATCAGCAAATCTGGTCAAGCCAGACAAAACAAATCCGTCGGCTATAGATTTGATGGTACATCAGGCTATAAGCTAACATACACCACTGATGCTGATATTTGTATTTGGCTATTCACCCCAGACAACCAAATCCTTAAAACTCCAGAACTCCCTAGGGATGGAAAATACATTCTACAAGTTTCTGCACCCCAAGGGGCCAGAACCTTTGATTTACAAATGACCTTATCCAGTTTGCAAGCATCTTCCACCCCAACACCAACACCAACACCAACACCAACCCCAACCCCAACCCCAACCCCAACCCCAACCCCAAAACCAATAGTAAGACGAAAACCAAGACCAACACCAAGACCAACCCCAACTATAGTCAGAGAAAACGCAGGCGATTTTGTCAGAAACTATTATATTGCACTAATGAACCGTGAATATGATCGAACCTGGAATAGCCTTTCTCCTAGATTTCAAAAAATCTCGCCTACCTACTATGAATACGAAAAATGGTGGAATAAAGTCCAAGATATCTACATTGGCGACATTCAAGTTATTGGCCAAAATAGCGATCGCGCCATAGTAAACGCGGAACTATCCTACCTGTTAGAAAATGGCAGAGTTTATGAGGACAAAAAAACCAGAATTTACTTAATATGGGATAATGATAATGATGGTTGGCTACTTTACGAGAAATCCTCACCTTAACCCCCTCTCTTCCTCTGACCACCCATGAAAAAACTCACACCCTATCTAATCTCATTATTAATATATGGATGTGAACAACCAATATTAAATTCATCCTCATCCATAACCCCATCTGTCACTTGTCCAGACAAACCCACTTTGACCCTTACTCAACAAGACCTAGAAGAAATTACCCTCAACGAACAAACCATCAGCAAATCTGGTCAAGCCACACAAAACAAATCCATCGGCTATAGATTTGATGGTACATCAGGCTATAAGCTAACATACACCACTGATGCTGATATTTGTATTTGGCTATTCACCCCAGACAACCAAATCATTAAAACTTCAGAACTCCCTAGGGATGGAAAATACATTCTACAAGTTTCCGCACCCCAAGGGGTCAGAACCTTTGATTTACAAATGACCTTATCCAGTTTGCAAGCATCTTCCACTCCCTCACCAACCCCAACACCAACCCCAACCCCAACCCCAACACCAACCCCAACCCCAACCCCAACCCCAACCCCAACCCCAACCCTTTCATATACTCCGCCCCCACCAACACAAACACATGATATTTCCCAACAAGAAGCATTAGAAATAGTCCAGAATTGGTATGCAGCCAAACCGCAAATTTTTGGACCACCTTATGATACAGTTTTAGTGGAACAATTGGCCACAGGTAGGCTTTATAATCGAGTTATTCATAGTTCCATAGCATGGCTAAAAAATAATGACTCTTACTATACCTATAATCAATCAGAAATATTAAGAGTTGTAAAATTTTCTAACTCAAGTATAAAACCATATATAAAAGTTAGAGTATTTGAAGAATTATATCTTAATACTCCTAAAGGTATTGATCGCAAAAATTCAGGAACCTATGAAAAAGACTTTATCTATTTTTTTGAAAAGGACAATCAAACGTGGAAAATATCTTCTAGACAACAAACAGAAAATACATCTGAAACTAATGGGAATCAAAAAAGTAGAGCAAATGCTCAAAATACCTCCCCCGCGCCACTTGGTTGGATGTGGCTAGGTAATATTAACAATACTACCAATGATTTTTCTTGGGGAGATAAATTAATTTCTTCCCAACGTCAACCGGTGTCCATTACTCCTGGGGTTGTACCCTCTCCTGGTGCGGTGGTGACTATTCAAAACCCCACTAATATAAGAGATAATTTACCACAACCACCTCTTTTTAAACTGCCATTACGAGTTGCGGAACCATTAACACCGGGGGAAAAAGTGGTAATTCTGCAAGTAAAAAGTTATGTAGATAATAACTCAAGTTCTAAAAATACCAGAATTTGGGCGCAAATCGGTAAACCTTAAACTTAAAACTGAGCTAAAATCTATGCAAAACATATTAAGAAACCTGAGAAGAAATAAACCTTTGTTATTTGGTATATATGGCGCGCTTGGCTGCGTCATGGCTGCTATATTATTAGGAGAACCATTATTAGACTTAACCAAACTAGCCTCATCTGCACCACCAGCCCAAGCCATCGTATTGTTAATTGATACATCTTCTAGCATGAGGGATGGCAAATTAGCGGAAGTCAAAACCGCAGCCAGTCAATTTGTACAACGCCGTAACCTTGACCAAGACCAAGTAGCAGTGGTTAACTTTGGCTTAGAGGTGAACACCGTTACCCCCTTAACCAACAACCTCACCACCCTACAAAATGCCATTAATTCTTTATCAGAAGATGGTAGTACCCCCATGGCTCAAGGAATAGCCCAAGCCATGACAGAACTACAATCTACTAATCTCCGTCCTCATATTGTATTATTTACCGACGGTGTACCAGACCGGCCGGATTTTGCCTATGACTCAGCCCTAATAGCCAGAAATCAACAAGTTAACTTGATCGCCGTGGCTACAGGAAACGCAGATACTGACTATTTAGGACAACTAACGGGCGATCGCTCCTTAGTATTTTATGCCAACTCCGGCAACTTTGACCAAGCCTTTCGTAATGCCGAAGCCGTTATTTACAAACAACTGGTAGAGTCTACTTCTAGCGCCGAATATGGCTTACTATACTCCATACTACGCATTGGCGCTTGGACAGCACTGTTAGCCGTGGGTATATCATTATCCTTAATTATGGGACAAAACCAATATATGCACCGTCCCTTATTAACAACCAATAAAGCAATTATTAGCACCATTGGCAGTTTTACCGCTGGGATGGTCGCTGGTGGTACAGGTCAACTACTTTTTTTACCTCTAGCCAGCACCCTCGTATTAGAACCTGTAGCCAGAATCATTGGTTGGGTGATATTAGGCGCACTAGTGGGGGGAGGAACCCGGTTTTTTGTTCCTAACCTGCAACCAAAAAACGCCCTCATGGGTGGAATTATCGGGGGGACTATGGGAGCCATGGGATTTATTTTAGCAGCTAACACCTTTGGTGACATATCAGGTCGCCTATCAGGAGCCACTATTTTAGGTTTTTGTATTGGCTTAATGATAGCTTGGGTAGAGCAAAAACAACTGAGTGAACAACCTTACTTATTAGTACGTTGGACACCCACAGAAAAAACACCATATTTATTAGGAGCAAGACCAATTTTAATTGGTACTTCTCTAGAAGCCCAGATCCCCCTCAACGCTTCCGACGGATACACCCCCATCACTGCCAAAATTTACACCCAAGGAGAAAATATTATCATGGCATTTGACCAAGAATACGCGTCCCGAAAAAACATGAAAAAACTCACCCACCAACTCAACATCGGTGACACACGCACCCTAGGGAACATCACCCTAGAAATCAAATCTTCTCCCCAGGAAAAAACCACCAAACCAGAAGCAAGCGGGTAATGTCCCAGATTAATCAAAACTATTCACATTACCCAAACTAATCAAAAAAAACCAACAAAGTGGTAAAATACACAATATCGCTTATAGTCAAAGGTTCTGACCAATCATACAGCTACACCTTAAACCTACTTCCCCAGCAGGAAAACAAACCAGAGCAAATCTTTACACCTAAACTACGTGAACACCTCCGCCTAGACCTACAAAATAAAAGCCTATGCGCCATTAAAGACCACCACCTGCAACAGATTATCCGCACCTGGATACAAGACATTAAAGAAGGCTTTAGAGACAGTACCATTACTCTCAAGCTACCCCTATTGATGGAAACAAATATACAACAACTCAATGAAACAGGAAATCAACAAATTCCCTCCATCATTACCCCAAACCTGACCAACCTAGAACCCCAACAGGGAATGTTACCACCCTTGAACTTTGCCTAAAAATTACACTAACAAAACATCAGTAAAATGAACACCCCACTAAACGTAACCCTCACCCCCCACCGGGAATTTATCTCAGCAGACAAAGCAGGACAGAAACTATTTCTAATGCTGAAACTGCGCCCCACCAAAGATATAGCCATTACTCCCCCTTCAACTACCTTTAGCTTTGTGATTGATACGAGTGGATCAATGTATGAAATAGTGGCAGGAGAAACCACACCCACAGGTAAAAAACATACAGTAGACGGCAAAGAATATATGCAGGTCACAGGGGGTAAATCAAAAATTGACATAGTAGTTGAATCACTCCTAGCCCTGATTCATTCTGGCAGACTAGGGGCAAGCGATCGCATCGCCTTAGTACAATTTGACGACACAGCCTCTCAAATCATCAACTTAACCAGCGCCACTGAAATCAACCAACTAGAGTCAGCCATCAACCAACTGAGAACCTTTTCCGGTGGAACCCGCATGGGTTTAGGACTGGGCCAAGCTTTAAACACCCTAGCAGATCAACAAATGACCGTGCGGCGCACCCTTCTATTTACCGATGGTCAAACCTTCGACGAAGATCAATGTCGCCAGATAGCCTCAAACTTTGCCAGTCACAACATACCCATCACCGCACTGGGAGTAGGAGAAGACTTTAACGAAGACCTCCTTGCTCATCTGAGCGACTCCACCGCCGGTACACTCTTCTATATAGTTCCCGGAAACGCCATAGGAACCCAAGTTTCCATTCTCGACCTACCAGAAAAAATCATCGCCGAATATAGTCAAGCCCAGCAAGAAGTAATCACCAACCTCGCCCTTACCATCAAAACCGTAAAAGGTGTAGAACTTAGCCGCATTGTTCGCGCCTACCCCACTCAGGCAGAATTTACATTAAATCAAGATCCCCATCCCATCGGTAACGCAGCAGGTAATGACGAAACGATTTTTATTCTTGAATTTAGTATGAATAGCCGCCCCGCATCCCGTGTGCGGATAGCCCAACTAGGACTCACCTACGACATCCCCGGACAAAAAATACGTGGTGAACTACCGCCACAAAACGTAATTGTGCAATTTGTCCCTGATGAAGGAGGCGCAGCACAAGTAGATAAAGAAGTTATGGAATATGTACAACAATGCAACATATCCAACATCATCGACCAAGCCACAAAAATCGCCGAAAAAGACCCAGAAAAAGCCGCACAACTCCTAGACACAGCCAAACGAATGACAGTAAAAATCGGTAACGATGCCATGGCAGAATCATTAAATGGCGCACAAGAAGAACTACGCAAAACCCGCAAAATATCCTCCGGAACCCGTAAAACCGTGAAAATGGGAGCCAAAGGTAAAACCGTCAAAATGGGTAACGACATTGATGACCAACTGTCAGAAGCAGAAATGCGGAGACTCACAGGAACCTAACCAAACCACCAACTAACCACCATCAATTACAAAGGACTTATTATCAAAGGACTTATTATCAAAGGACTTATTATCAAATGATTACTTGTTCAGCCTGCGGCTACGATCAAAACCCAGAAGATGCAGAATTTTGTGGCGCTTGTGGTGCAGAAATACAACCGGTCACCACTGTAGCACCGACAGTCATTCAACCAACAACCCCACCACCACCACCACCACCCATACCAGCACCCATACCAGCACCCATACCAGCACCCATACCAGCACCCATACCCACCATCACCACCACCGCCAAACTAATTAGCAAACAACCAGCCTCCCCAGTACCAGAATTTATTTTAGAAAATAATACCATTGTCGGTATATTCGACCAAGACACGGGACCTGTGGACATTGACCTAGAGGCATTTTTCGGCAGTGAAACCGTGTCTCGCAACCATGCAGAAATATATCAACAAAGTGGACTTTGGCAAGTAAAAGACCTTGGTTCTACCAATGGTGTATTCATCAAACCCATGGGACAAACCCGTTTTGGAGCCAGAATTACCACCCCAGAAACCTTAAACCCCGGAGATGAAATTGCCTTTGGCAAAGTCCGGTTTTTATTCCAAACTGCTTAAAAACCCCATGTCCTTCACTCTCAGGTCCCCTGGGCTTGGAGTGTGCAAGCAAATCATATTTTCAATCACCAAAGCTAAAATCTAAAAGCTAAAATCTAAAATCCCATGTCCTCACCGCCCATAGAAACCACCCATAATTCCGACACCTTAGTTATAGAAACAAACGCCACCTTTACCCTGGAAACCTTTAACATAGAAGTGTTATCATATCTGGGTCAATTCACCACAGATATTTACTACTTCCAAGTTAATATTTCACCCATTGAAGATGGTACTACCCCCGGTCAACCGGGCTTACTGCGAGTGGGCGCAACAGCAAGCGCTCTCAGTCGAGAACTACAACTGAGAGAAACCCTGGGCGACTATAAAATGCTAGCTCCACTTCTAGCTCACACTAGTCTAGAGTCAGTCACTATTAATATTAACTCTAGTTCCCCCATTCCCAACCCAGAACCAGAACCAGAACCAGAACCAGAACCAGAACCAGAACTAGAACCATCAAATATAGAACCTGAAGAGTCTAACTATTTAGAAGAAGAATATTATCCAGAAGCAGAAATCATTTCCGACTCATGCACTAGTAAGGTCATTCTCCTTACCCATCTCCCAGCACCAGAGCAAACACTAGCCACCTGGTTACAACAACACCACAGCCTAGAAGAATCTTTATTACTCACCGGTCAAGTTTGCCAATTTTTACGATATGTGCATCAGCGCCAGTGGTGTTTTATCTCCATTATTCCCCAATTCATACAAATGGGAACCCTGATACAATTCTTTGACTTAACCAGTGCTTACCCCCTAGAAGAAACCCTACCTTCCGGACTGTTGGGGAATTATTGCGCCCCAGAACTAGCCTATGGTAAAAATCCTATCCAAGAAGCCATGAGTAGTTATACAGTGGCAGCATTACTATATCATTCCACCCACCAACACACAATCCCCCAAGAACAATCTATAGACCTGAACATTCACCCCATACCGGGAATATATCAAATCCTGTCCACTTGCCTATCACCAATTCCTGAACAGAGATTTTCTCTATCTCAACTCATCAGCATATTAGTAGCAAACCGTCAAACATTTAGCAACCTGAAAATTCAATGGAACATTGCTAGCAGTTCCACCCTGGGGCTATCAACCAACCGACTGCAAAATGAAGATAACTATGGAGTTAAACACCAGCAACTAAGCGATGAGCAAACTATGATCATCGCAGTTGTAGCCGACGGAATGGGGGGTATGTCTCAAGGAGAAGTGGCTAGTAAATTAGCAGTGCAAACCGTGCTGGAAGAACCTATTACATCCCCATTTAAAACCCCAGAACAACGCAACCAATGGTTAATGGCATTATTTGCCAAAGTTAATCAATCTGTAGCCAACAACGTTAAAGATGGGGGAACTACTCTGAGTGTAATTATAGCGATCGCACAACAACTAATGATTGCTCATGTGGGAGATAGCCGCATATATTTACTACGCCAAGGACAAATACAGCAATTAAGCGAAGACCACTCATTAATTGCCATGTTATCAGCCAGTGGTCAAATCACACCAGAAGAAAGTATCAACCATCCCGACCGCAACGTACTCACAAAATTTATAGGTGCAAAACAGAGATTAAGTGATGGCTACGTACAAAACTTAATACGTACACAGCAGAAATTATCCATGCAACTAGAAAACCAAGACATCTTACTATTATGTTCTGATGGAGTTTGGGATTTAGTCCGAGAAAATGAACTAGTAGAAATATTTAATCATGAAAAAAACCTACAAGTAGCCGTAGACCAAACAATACAACAAGTATTAAACCAAGGCGCACCCGACAACGCCACCCTCCTGGCTTTACAATGTCGCATAGATAAGATTTATAGCGAAATTCCCCCAATTTAAGGAATGCTATATCAACATAAATAAACATTCAATAAACATTCAATAAACATTCAATAAACATTCAATAAACATTCAATAAATGACTATTCAATGTCCCACCTGTTTCACCGAAAACACCGACAACGCCATTAGTTGTAAAGCCTGTGGTTATACCCTGGCTTCCACCGCCAACTCATTTACTTATCAACTAACACCAGGTACAACATTAAGACAAGGAAAATACCAAATTGAAAAAGTTTTAGGAGAAGGTGGTTTTGGCATCACCTACAAAGGAATTTCCCTACAAAACTCAGTCATGGTTGCTATTAAAGAACTATGGCCAGAAAAAGCCGCCAGAAACAAAAATACAGTATGTTGGCCTAATTCAATTACACCAACCGAGCGGCAAAAACAACTGCAAAACTTTCAAACAGAAGCCCATTACCTATCACAATGCGCCCATAATAATATTGTCAAAGTATATGAATGGTTTGCAGAAAATAACACAGCTTACCTGGTGATGGAATTTATCACAGGCAAAACCTTATATCAAATTTTAAAAGAACAGGGTAAACTACCAGAAAATCGCATTAAAAAATACTTTATTCAAATTGCCCAAGCCTTAAAAATAGTTCATCAACACCAACTACTACACCGAGATATTAAACCAGATAACATTCTCATTGATCACCAAGACCGAGCCGTTTTAATTGACTTTGGTGCTACTAAAGAATTTATAGCCGGACAAACCCGAGAAATGACCCGCACCTTAACCCCAGGATATGCGCCCCTAGAACAGTATAGTTACCGCGGTAAACGCTGGCCAGCCACAGATTTTTATGCCTTGTGTGCATCAATGTATGAATTATTAACCGAAGAATTACCAACCCCAGCCCCAGAAAGAGCCACCCAAGATCCACTCATACCACCCCGGCAATTATGCCCGCAACTCAGCCCCCTGATAGAAAAAGTAATTTTAACCGGTATGCAATTTAAAGTTGAAGACCGGTTTCAAACAGCAGATGAATTAATTGATGCCTTAAACGGTCGTTTTGTCTCCCCCAGCCAAAAACGAGCCAAAGAACTAGTTAAACAAGGACAACTAACAGCAGCAGTTCAAGCTTATGAAAAGTATCTCAACACCGAACCCCAGGACGGCGCAGCAACAGTTGAACTAGCATTAGTTTATATACATCTCGACCAAGCTAAAGCTAAAATAGCAGCTGAAAAAGCCATTCAACTGCAACCAAATGACGGTAGGGGTTATGGAGTTTTAGGGCTAATCAATTGCCGTAACTCCCAGTGGTCACAAGCAATTACACACCTAGAAAAAGCAGCCAAACTAACCCCCCAAGCCACTTGGATACAAGCCAACCTAGCCTGGGCTTTAGGTAAATCTAGTCATTGGCAACAAGCAGAAGTGGCAGTAAACAACGCCCTCAAAATAGATCCTCATTGCACCTTTGCCCTGGGTTTACAAGCATGGATAGCCTTTAACCAAAAGCAATGGAAGCCGGCAGTTCGCGCCGCCACACAAGCTATTTTTAAATCAAAAGCCACACCATCTCAAGACAGTCAAATATTACAGCAATGGGTCTATCCTCACCTGATCCTTGCCTTAGAAGCAGCCGTAGTTACTCAGCAAGCCCAAGACGTAGAAAGACGGATACAAGAATTTATTGATCAAGTACCTGATAGCGGCTTGGCTGTTGCACTCCAAGGCTGGAAAAAAGCCCAACAAGGGCTATGGAAACAAGCAATTATCAGCTTTGAACAAGCCAACCATAAGTCACAATTGCCCCCCTGGGTGTTCATCAATCAAGCAATTGCCCACGAACATCTACAAAACTTTTCAGCAGCCATCCAAGCTTATACAACTCACCATCAAAAGTTTCCCACCCATGCCTTACCGCTATTTCGTCTAGGGACATTACATGGCAAATTAGGAGAATGGACAAAAGCCCGGTTTTATTTAGAAAAATTCATTCAAATACACCCCAATTACCCCCCAGCCTATCATAACTTAGGTTGGGTATTACTCAATATTAGAAACCAAGATAACCAAGTAGAAAATTTCCGAGAAATGTTATCAGCCTATCGCCAGGCGGTAAAACTCTACACACAGCAAAATAAACATTCATTGGCAGATGAGATTAAACGAAATTTTCAATTAATCGGTGTGAATATTGAATAGAGAAACACCAGGAAATTTATTTACTAGCTCAAAGCTAAAATCCCTTCAAACAGATTATATATATAAAATTCAGTCGGTTTTAACCGACTTTAGCTATCAGACGGGGAATTTATTCCCCGTCTATATTCTACACCTCACGCGATCGCTCAACCCCAAGCCCAACCCGGAAAAATACCAGGAAATAAATTTCCTGGCTCAAAGCTAAAATCCGTTCAAACGGATTATATATATATAAAATTCAGTCGGTTTTAACCGACTTGAGCTATCAGACGGGGAATTTATTCCCCGGCTATTAGGTCATGGGTAGTTGGGTATCTGTTGATGAGAAGAAATGCTTAATCACCAGAAAAAAAACCACAAAATTGAAATATTTAACCTGTTCTTAACCTGTTCTTAACCTAGATTTAACCTTGTTGATCTATATATTAGGGAGACCCGAATTACGGGTGACACTCATTTAACAATAGGTAGGTTATTTATCATGCACAGAACCTCTGGTCGCTGGTTTTTAGGCCTGGGATTATCCCTGTTGTCGGCTTTGTTCTATGGTCTCTTACCAATCGTACTCACTGTCACACTACAAGCAGTTGATGTTTATACTGTGTGCTGGTTTCGATTTTTGCTGTCCTTTATCTTACTGGCTCTATTTTTAGGCATCCGTGGAGAATTATCTAAGTTACAACAAATGCCTTTTAGTGCTTGGGCATTGTTAGCTATAACTGTCTTATTCTTCATGGGTGATAAGTTAGGATACATCGAAGGTTTAGCATTGACATCATCTGCCAATACACAAGTTTTAGCTAACTTAACTTACCCCTTATTAGGTTTAGGTGGGTTGGTGATTTTTAAAGAGCGTTATACACTGCATCAATGGCTAGGTTTGGGTGTACTTACCTGTGGTTATGTGCTGTTTTTTCATGAGCAGATGGCAAGTTTAATGACAAACCAAGGTGCCTATATGCTGGGGAATGTTTTGATTGTGTTATCTACCGTCGCAGGGGCTGGTTGTGCTTTGCTGCAAAAGCAATTATTAACATCCCTGTCTTCGGCACATATTTTATTGATTTTTTATGGTATTTCTGCTTTGTTATTCACACCACTGGCTCAAGTAGAAACAGTTTTTCATCAGAGCAACTTGGTTTTACTAGCTCTGCTGTGTTGTGCTTTAGTGAGTATGGTTTATTTGGGTTCACTGACTGAATCACTACAACATTTGTCAGCTTCAAAAGTAAGTGCGGTGTCGGCTTTAGCTCCCATTGCTACTGTGATTTGTTGTGAATTGATGTCACTGGTAGCACCTGGTTTAATTCCCAAGGAAAGCTTGACTGCTATGGCAATATTTGGAGCTGGTTTAGTGGTGTTTGGTTCGGCTATGACTGCTATGGCAAAATCTGGCTAAAAGAATGGGGGATAAGCTCGCCTCTGCTACTACACCTCACGCGATCGCTCAACCCCAAGCCCAACCCGGAAAAATAGCAGGAAATAAATTTCCTGGCTCAAAGCTAAAATCCGTTCAAACGGATTATATATATATAAAATTCAGTCGGTTTTAACCGACTTGAGCTATCAGACGGGGAATTTATTCCCCGGTTATCAAACCTAACAAGGAGTCTACAAATGAATTTTGAACTATACCAGCGTGTTGCTTTAAGTCGGGACTTGGATGAATATCAATTAAAAAAAGGTGATGTAGCAACCTTAATTGATTTTGTCCCTCATCCTAGCAATGGCCAACAGGGATGTGTTCTAGAAGTATTTAATGCAACTGGTGAATCAATAGCTGTTGTCATCGTTCCCATAACTGATATTAAACCACTGAGAAATCATGAAATTTTGAGTGTTCGTTCTTTGGTGGAAATTTAGTAACCATCATGAATGGGGGATAGGCTCGCCTCTGCTACTGTACTTCACGCGATCGCTCACCCCCAAGCCCAACCCCAAGCCTAACCCCGAAAAATACCAGGAAATAAATTTCCTGGCTCAAAGCTAAAATCCGTTCAAACGGATTATATAGTAGTTTAACGTAAGAATGAGACAAAAAGAGTGTAAGATTGAAGAGAGAAGGTATGGGAGTAGAAATCATGGCTTATAGTTTAGATTTAAGACAAAAAGTAGTAGATTATATAGAAA
>Ga0169931_10001847_pt1 | contig 35017 bp, 43 predicted proteins | sample Kivu_15m_20L_FD_129675 | JGI IMG/M metagenome (GOLD analysis project Ga0169931, IMG submission 129675) | Freshwater microbial communities from Lake Kivu, Western Province, Rwanda to study Microbial Dark Matter (Phase II) - Kivu_15m_20L... | ecosystem: Environmental > Aquatic > Freshwater > Lake...
CCCATATTATTTGTCAATATGGCTTGTGCCAATCCATAATCATTACCCGCAGGATCTTGGCGGTCTCCAAAAAAATGGATGGGTTCGTGCTCAACCAATCGCTCGACGATCTGATCTTTGCCAGTTCCTCGAGCGTATATGTCTATGCCTGTTTCTCCTGCCACCGTGGCTTCTACTTCTTTCCACACAGAATTGATCCATGCGGCCATTATTTCTCTTTCTCGATATTTTTGATCCCACTCGTGATATGCGCGGCGCTGTCCTGGCGTGGCATTGCGTCCCACTGTGCTGAAGTTGCACAGGCCCACTCGATGTTCAATGTGTCGTCCGGTTTTTTCCGGACAGCGGCTGGCGATTATTTTGGCCTTTAGGATCCATTCTAAATCATGAGGTATGTGCCACGCACTCTTGTAAACTTCGCGACCATGATCAAACACATGATTGCCTGCACAGTTGTAGACGTAGGCATCTTTCCAAAAATTAAATCCTACTTGTTCTTGTGTTTTTTCGGGATCGCTGCCGGTGATTAGACGAAAATTAAATCTGCAGTCGTACTTCAGCCAGCGTTTGAATTCTGGATCTATCTGCCCTCGGCTGGGTGTTAGGGTGCCATCGACATCGAACAGTAGTAGCATGTGCTGAGTTTATATGCTAAAGAAATATTTGTCAACCAAGAGTGCCAAAACGGCTCCAGGCACCTCCGCCCAAACTGATCCAACCCGCCGGTCCACCGGGCACCGGATTGTTGTTAAATCGCACTGCTCCCTTGGTCGCAGCATCTTTGGGTGTTCCGTCGCTGGTTCCAATTTCTATCTGTTTGATAAAAAGTTTTTGGACGCTGACACTGCCATCAGAATTTAATGCTAGATTGTCTTTCCGGTTTGCGCTGAGCAACAGGCTCTGCTCTCTAGGAGTGCCGAACCATGCTATATCCCGCTGACGTTTGCCAAAACCAATCTCTACTTCCTCGTCCCACACGCTCAAAGCGTGCCCAGGTTCCAAGGTGTTCACTCCCACCCGCTTGTTACCCACATACAGGGTTTGGCTCAGCAAGGCTTCACCAGCTGTCTGCAGATCTCGCACGAGACCCAGCTTGGTGATGTTGGTATCAGTTACTCCAGGATTGAGTTTGCCTCCATCAATTATAGCAGAACCATTGAGACTGATCTTTGAAAGATCCAATCCGTGTTCACGTATGCGCTCGAATATGTCGTTGTTGTAGGCTTCAAAAACGTCTGGACCGATAGCAGCTCGTGTGGCCGCTACAGTGTTCTGGATTATGCGTTGGAAGAATTCTCCGTCCATTGGCACATCGCCTTTGATATGAAGATCTCCTTCAATCACTGTCTGGCCTTTGACCTCGAGTCCTAGACTTACTATCTTGTTTTCGATCACTACTCCAGCATCTAACAAAGTCATTTGCACGCTGGTGCTTTTATCTTCAATGCCATTGCTGTTGAAATTTTGTATGATCCCACCTTTGATGTTATTGCCTGTCAATCGCAGGCCCTGGGGATCAATAGCCTCACCAGGTATGCTGCCTTTAGGAAATGCAAACGTGGCCAATTTCTTGCTGATTTCAGTAAGCACTATTTCTCTCACCACGTGGTTTACATCTACCTCTTGATACAGTTTATTTTTCACATGCTCAGATGCCAATCTTCGCGCTTCTGTTTCAAAATTATTGATCACTAGATCTGACACTTCATCCAGCCGCTGTTGCACACGGCTCTGATCCACATCCATGTTCCCAAGCAGATTGTCCAGCTTGGCACTAGCCAACCAGTTGAGTTTTTTCTCATAGTCTATGTTGTCCAGGCGCTGTTGCAAGGCCTGTGCGACCAGATTGTCTATCCTGGTGTTGAGCCTGGTCTCGATGTCTCGGACCAGGTTGTTAACTATTGTATCTACTTGATTGGTTATGTCCATTTTTTGAGAATCTCATTGAAATCACATGTTCATAGTTTTTCTTGATCAGGCTCTTGTACATGATGCTCTTGTGTATCAAGAAATCACTGGCACCTGCGTCAAGACTAAACTTGGCACATTGTTTGAAAAACATCTGCCGGCATTGGAATCCGATAAAACTACGCAGTTTATCATTCTGTATTTCATACACATTCCTTTGCCATGCGTTACGGTCCTGCAGATCATAGTCATGGAATTCTAAATATATAGCATCAGCTTCTTCGCCTTTGACCACGCTGGGTATGCTGAACTCCCGATCTTTGAAACTTTGGTTTTTATAGTCACGTAATGTAGTTATCACTGTTCCACGAGACAGGCTACACAATTTGGCCAGCATGGCCTGTTGCTCTAGTTCGCTGGCAGCAAAAGTTAGAAACTCATCAAAAGCTATCACAGTATCAAATTGATCTTCTGTTGCCAGCGCATGATCCCAGCTGAGATATTTGATCTTGGGGTCATGCTGTCGAAGATAATCCAAAACGTCATCTCCCACCTGCGTTACAGTTATCTGCAGGTTTTTATAACCAAGGATAGCAGGATTAAATCCCACAAATAACAGGCGTTCGGGCCGGAATCTGTGATGAGCGTTAACTGATTCTATAATTTCTTTCTTGCGTTTGATCACTTCTTCTTGTTTGTTGCTGAGCAAAAAGGCGTCAAAAGAAATTTGTGAGTAATCGATAAAGTACATTATTATTATTATCCTACAGGATTGTCAATATATTTATAGGCGCGGCCCAAAATCATCTGCTGTATATAAATAGATTATAAGATCAAAAAAAGGAGCGTTCAATGCAAGACATTTTCAAACTCATAGGTGATCTAGGATTCCCTATAGCAGTGGCCTTGGCTGGCGGCTATTTTGTGTATCTCACTATCAAGCTTCTCCTACAAGGAGTACTGGGATCTATCAAAGGCATGGCAGGCATTATCATTGCCTTAGACAATCGTGTAAAAACCATGAACCACGACGTGGTACGAATCGATACTATCGTAAGCAATGCTCTCGGCCTAAGGCCTGATGTGGATCGTATCGCACGGGCCGACGGCAAAAATGATGCCCGGAGGGACTGACATGAACAAGTATCAACGTTGGTGGGATAATCTCAATCCGCAGATGCAAGAATATCTCAAGCGCCAACCCATATGGCACGATAGAGACTTGTACAAGGCTATGGCGATAGGAGCTGTGTTGGGATTTGTAGTAGGATTCTTACTGGGAGTTGAGTGGGCTTGGCGTCCTGAAACAACCATTCGTTATTTGATAGGTTAAGGCAAAAAGATGGATGTGGTAGAAATAATCAACAAATACGGATTCCCTATAGTTATGGCTGTAGGGATGGGTTATATCATCAAGTATGTATGGGAATGGAGCACCAAGGAAGTTAAACCTGTGATCAGCGAAGCCAACACTGTATTGATAGCCTTGATCGACCGCATACGCATGTTAGACAACGATCTCATACGTCTCAATCAAAAGGTCAACACCGTGCTACACTTGAGAGGCAAAATGATTGAAAGTGATCGTGTGATGGAAACTGTCAAGGTCGAGAGAGAAGCTGCAAAACAATTTGACAAAGCTGTGCGCATGGATGATAAGAAAACCGAGGACGATCATACCGCTGCTGCCGGTGAAGGATAAGAATACCCTTAGGACCGTAACTTAGTTACGAGGGTGCCCGGCTGCTGGGCGTAGGAATCGATTCGCTACCGTGAACTACAAAGTGAGCAACATCAATCATCTTCTTTAAGATCACTTATAAATTCTGCTTCTGGTATGCGAGTGCGTGTGTTCTCGCTACCTAGCACTATCACTATACGATCACCGTGTTCGGTGTCTAGTAACAGCACTATGCAGCCTCCGGCTGGGTTGGTAAATCCAGTTTTTCCTATCAGCACTCGTTTGGTATTTTTAACCACCATTGGATTGGTGTTGTTGAATATGAGCCAGTACTTGTTCATGCGCACACGCAGTTGCGATTTTTGACTGCTGTCAATGATCACACCATACGCTCTAGCTGCTTTGATCAAACTAATGAGATCTCTTGCAGTGCTGACATTGTTGTTGTCAAGCCCGGTTGGATCAGTAAATCTCGTGCTGGTCATACCTAGTGCCTGCGCTTTGGCATTCATGGCTGAGATACAGGCAGCAAGTCCTCGAGGATAGTGCTCGCACAAGGTAAGGCTGGCCCGATTGTCGCTTTTGACCATGCTCATTTCGATTAGTGTGCGTCTGGTCAGTTTTGTCTTGGCTGGTAGTCGGTTGGATAGTTTGCGTGACAGCTCTATGTATTCGTCAAGATCCTGTCGGGCATCCATCACTACCATGACAGTCATCATCTTGGTTATACTGGCTATGGGACGAACTGCATCTATGTCCTCGCCGCGTATTATTTGTCCTTGAAGGTCTGACACAAGCCAAGACTTGGCACTGACGGATTTGCCGTGGACATCTTGCCAATTACCGAATAAGGCAAGAAATACCAATGGATAAACAATTTTATGTACCAATCAAACACCTCATGAACAGGATAGAACGGCATGTGCTTCTCTTACTTGCTTGTGGCTCTGTAAATGCCATCCCAGTCGCGAGGTAGTTTGGCTTTTTTCATTTCTTCACAGCGATCGATCCAGAGTTCATAATAATGATCCATCTGTCCATCAAACTCTCCTTTGAGTTCGTGGCATAGATCGATAGCAGTTTGGAATTTTTGAGCTTGATACTCTTTCAACATGTCGTTGTGTACTTGTTGCGCCAGCAGATATTCTGTCATAGCACCTGCATCTGTATGTAACGGAGTATAAATGTTGAGTCCGATAGTTTTGCCCTTGACTGCGATGCAATCCAGTTCTAGGCATAGAAAATCATCTTTGACCATTTCGTAAGTGTCGGGTCCGATAATTATCAGTACCCCGTATCCTTTGGTTTGTCCTTCTAGTCGTGCTGCCACTGACACAGGATCGCCCAGCACATCGTACCCCATTTTGCCCTCGGAGCCAATGTTACCTACCAAGATCTTGCCAGTGTTTACACCGGCGCCCAATCCTACTGGGGGTTTACCGATGCTCGCAAGACGCTGATTGAATCCATCCACAGCTTTGATCATCTCCATGGTAGTTTTCACAGCCCTGTAGGCATGACGGTCATCGTCCAGCGGAGCGCCATGGATGTGCAAGCTGGCATCGCCGATGAACTTGATCAAGCAGCCGTCGTTTACAAATATAGGCTGGCTAATTGCTGTCATGTATTCATTCATGATCTTGGTGAAGCCTTCTACATCTTGCCCGTACTTTTCGCCTAGGCCGGTAAAGTTGCGCATGTCTGTCATGATAACAGATAACACTTTTTCTTCTCCACCTAGTTTGATTAGATCTGGGTTTTTCTGCAGTCTCTCTACTATGATAGGATTCACATAGCTGCCAAACTGCTTTTTGATCTGTTGCTTCTGCAGGAATTCATTTACAAACTTAATACCATAAGCATGAAGCATAACCAAAATAAGACCTACAGTTGGAGCAGTCGCGTCCACCAGCCATAAGCTATTGCTATATGCGAAGCTACATAAAGGCCAAATAATACCAATACCAACAACACCTGCAATAATACCAACATAAGTGTACCTTGTTAAAAACAGTAAAATCACGCCAAACGCGGCCAGTAACAAAATTTCAGCTCCGTCAGCCCAGTCGGGACGTTGTATGGTCACTCCGTTGAACATGGTACCAATTACCGCGGCTTGTGCATCGTTAGGAAACATCGCTCCTATACTGGTAGGTAAAGGATTTGAAATACCAGCTGCGGTAGGACCCACAAGGACTAGTGCGCCTTGTAGGTCTGCAGGCAAGTTTGTTATACTATAAGCGTGTGACTTTTGTGACCAGTCAATCCAGATGCGACCAAGGTTGTCAGTGGCAATTGGTCCAAATTTTGGCACACGCATTTTTTCCACACCTAATTCATTGAGCTTGACCTGGAACGTGCTATCGCCTGCCGCCACACGCAATACCTCCATGCTGAGACTGGGATACAATTGATCATTTACGCTGAAGATCAAAGGCAAGCGCCGGTTTACACCGTCTATTTCAGGTAAGGTGTGTGTGCCACCGATGCCAGCGGCGGCATTTTCTATCAAAGGAATGTTAGCTATCAATCCTGGATATGTGATGATACGATCCTGGAATTCAGGACCTAGTACTGCGGAACCGGGATTGCGAGGAACGTTCTTGATTTTGTCCCCGGGCACATTGGCGATGACCACAGGGTACTTCTGCATGACTGCTGCCAAGGCTGAATCTCCTCCAAGCCTATCAGCATCGGGCATGAGCGCATTCAACACTACGAGACCTGCGCCGCGCTGGTACAAGTCTTCGATCATGCGAGCATAGACATCTCGCTTGAAAGGCCACTGACCATATTTGTCTAGTGCAGCTTCGTCGATGTTGGCTGTAACGATGTTGTTTTGTGTGGATTCTTTTGACTGTATCAAGGTATCAAAGTAGCGTAATCTCACGCTTTCGAGAAACGCAGGATCGTTCATGCGCAGACCTAAAATTACAGCTAGAGTAGCCAATGCCAGCCACGGGCTTAACAACAGGGTTTTGAGTTTTTTGTTCATAAGATTATTTATTGAAGGGTAAAAGTGGTTCAATAATTGATTTTAGATCTGGATCCTGCCATATAAAGTATCTATCTATAGAAATCATACTGATATTTTGATCTGCTACAGCCAGGGTCAATTGATCAATGTCCAAACGTGTAACATGTTGGTTGTGAAAGAAATTTTTATAAGGGACCACAAGGCAACCTGAATCCGACAATGGATCTATAGTCTGTAGGAATAAATCATAAACAATGAATTCGCTTGGCCATTCAAAAGATAAAAACCATTTGTTGAACATGATAACACCGCCAAAATGTTCAAACATCTGTAGTATGATACCTGCATCAAAATGATAAGGGGTAAGCACTGTTCTAAACTCAAAACTACTGTTCAATCCTAGCTTTTCTATGCAGGCAGTATAAAAAGGAAAAAATGACAGCCAGTGCTCGCAATTCTCTCCGTCCATTGGCCATCTTTTTTGTTTATACAACGGATTAAAATCAATTGGTCTGACAAACCAATTTTTTGAATCAAGAACAATATAAGAGCCAGACGTTTTTAGAGCAAAAACCAATTTGAAAATTTGTTGTGTGTGCCAGCCCGGTTTGTGTATGGGTAAAATGAAATCATCATAAAAATCTTCATAGGTGTATATTTTGAATTCTATCTCAGCCAAAAGAAGCCTACAGTTTTCATCAAACCATTTTAGCCAGGGCCTTGGATTTAATTCATTAACAATAATGTTTAGTTTGTTGTTTACAGAATATCTAGATAGACTCCGACACTGTAATAGAAATTCCCACCTATCTCTATCACACGTTACGGTTAATAATTGATTCATTCTCTACAACTTAGATAGGTTTCCCGACGTACATCAGGGATTCTTTGCCTATGCCTAACACACAGGCCATACTTTTGTTGAACTGTACTATTGTCCACAGTCCAGTTTTTTCGTTAAGAAAGAGAGCGTATCCTGAATCGTTTTGTGCGTCTTTACCTGTCCACACAGGTTTTTCCTTGTGCTTGTTACCGAGAGAATCAAACACTTTTTCAGGCTTATCACAAACAGTAGGCTTATCAAGTACAGTAGGATTATCAAGTACAGTAGGCTTATCAAGTTGAAACGACTGGGCGTTGGCTATAGAGCCTGTCAGGGCAAATAGGAACGCCATGATCACATTGCGCATCTGTGGCTCCTTGTAAAATTGTATTTATTGTCTTACTGTGGTTGTGCAGCCAGCTGGATTGGTGCAGCTCTGCTGTATAGTAAAGTTCATTCCACCAGATTGCAGTAGGTCTAGGGCAGCCGCCCCTCCAGAGTTTACTAGATCTATATTGGCTTTGTTCTGCTGAGCGCCTTCTTGTACTACAGTAACACTGTGATTGTTGCCTGTCAGTCGGTTGGTCAGCTGATGTTGTCCGCCGTCTTTTTGTACAACGTCAACGGTGTTGTTGTTTCCATTCACGGTGTTGAACATGATCTTGTTGCCATTGTCAGTCTGTCTAGCCGTGACGTTGTTTTGATTGCCATTGATAGTGGTTTCTTGATAATGGCTGCCTAGCGTCACGTTGCTCTGTTGCGTGACTACATTATTTTGAAACCCATTAATATCTACCGCTTGATAATGAGCATTGGTGCCTGTTTGCACACCTGTGTTGGTTCTGGCTTGCCCCACTTCAAGAGTGTTTCCATCGCCTGATATCCTCATCTGTATTTCGTTCTGACCTGGTGCGGTAGTTCCTTGTCTGACAGTCACAGTGTTATCAGATCCAATGACTCGAGCAGTTGACTCACCTATACCTGTTACTAGGTTGCTGTTTCCCACTTGTTCTATATAGATGTTATTGTTGGCGCCATTGACATCTATACCTATGCTATTGGCCGACGGTCTTGGCCCGGCTCCTGTCCAGTTGTTAATCCTAGACTGCTGGTCAGGAGTGAGATTGGTAGCGGCTGCAGATCCACTGGTGATGATTTGATTTCCAGGAGCATTGGTCTGAGTGATAGTGCCGCCTTCTATCGTAGGGCCTAGGGTCACAGCAGTGCCCGACACGTTGACTACACTGGTATTAGAATAAGAAACACCCGAGGTATCAATGGTGAACGAAGATATGTTTCCGGTGGTAAACGCAGAATTGGTTACTGTGCGTATACCGTCACCGTAGTCCCAGTAGAACTGATGACCTACTCCACCAAGCACATTCCAGTACCAAGCCTCGAGGCTGTAGGTTTGCCCTGCTACCACGTCCATCCAACCGTTGCTGGTATAACCCCAGATCACCTGCCAGGTATATGTACTATTTTGATTTATTATGGTCTGTCCATTTATACGTAATACAAATCCATCGTCTGTATTATTGTAAAAATAGATACGATAGACAGTTCCTGCAGGACGAGCTGTGGTAACGGGAGCGGTGATGGTTCCGGTGTACTGTATCACTGTTCCATCATTGTAGTCAAACCAGCTGCCGTCGTTGTTAGGAAGACGTGCATTGGTCTGGAGATACATGCCGTTGCCAGTTATCCCGCTGTTCACAGGGTTTCCGTAATCAGTTGAATTTGTAGAAGGTGTTCGATAGCTGAAAGGTATCTTTACACAGCCCAGCCAACCGCAACTGTAATTGTGGATATCGTATCGCCAAACTTTGAAGTTGAGTCCGGTCTGAACAGACTGCGTGGTAGCAATCACAGCTCCATTGGATTCTACGAAAGTAGCACTGCCGTCAGCTGGAGTAACAGTGTTTATAGGGGTATTGTATGTGGTCAACACACCATTTTGCACCTTGTTGGTTGTCACGGTGCTAGCAACCTTTGTCTGATACAGTGACTCTGAACCATTGCTCGAAGTGCTGGTTCCATCGCTGTAGGATGTGGTCGTCACCGGGGTGCGATATACATAAGTGGTATTGCCGCTGTTTACTGTACGAGTGGTGTATGTTACTGATGTTCCTGTCACAGTAGGAGTTGATGGTGCCGAAACAGTTTGACCAGCGGCCAATGGAGTGGTGGAACCTGTTGACGAAAATGTATTAACTTGGGCGATAGTTGGATTCAGCGTACCTGTCCAGGTATAACCGCTGGTTCCAGTCAGACCGTAGTTGGTGCTGAACAACTGACCTGTGTTGTTGTCGTTTCCTACAAAGAAAAACAGAGATTTTCCACTGCTGTCAGTTCCCATGTTGATGATGCGACCGGTTCCGATAACACCAGCTACTGAACCGTTGCTGTTGTAAACCTTTGCTTCGTAGGGATTAGTAGCATTGCCGGTCATGTTAAACTGTACATACTGCCCTGTCTGCCAGTTCCACTGTCCGTTGAACCATGGTATTTGGTACATCGTTCCTGGTTGCGTGCTGTAGATCTGGCAGGTGTTGGTGTACATGCAGGCACTGACATTCCACTGGCTGTCAGCTATCTGGCTTCGTCCAAATTTTAGATCGGTGAAGGTGGTCGCGAACACCTTGGTGCATGATGCTATCATGACAAAAAATGCAAAAAAAAGCATGGTAGGCAAACGCATCATCGCTGTATCAAGGTAATGGTTGTATTACCTCCCTGGTTCACACGGTTCTTGAATTCAATATTGTTTTGTACCTGTATCAGAAGACTGTTTTGCGTCTGCGGAGTGGTCACGCACTGTACATCACTGCCGTTGTCTCTACACAAGGTAACCACAGGATCGTCCTTGGTCACTACAATTCCACTGGCTTTTTTGTAGTCTGGCAACATTTGATCTACTTCTTCAAGAAAATTTTCATCTAGGCTGTTACCAATCATGTCAAAAATTCCTGCTAGATAGTTGTTATCTAGGAAGTTACGGCTCAGTCTATCCTGGAACATCTGCAGCATCTGGACTTCTAATGCATTGTCTAATCCATCAAATTTCAAGAAATCTCGATCCAACAGATTGTTCGACGATCTTGTTTCTGCTGCGGCCTGCTGTATCTCCTTGGGGGGCGCCAAGATCAAAAGGTTACTGATAGCTTCTTCGCTGAGTGACAGTACAACTGGTCTCAGTGGAGCTAGACTTCTTTGTGTGACCCGTGTGGCTTGGAACGGTTGATTGAGGATTACCTGGCCAGCATCGCTGGTGACAACGATCTCTCCGATAACACAGTTGGCTTCTATATCACGACGTGTGCGAGTGGGACGATCATCGCGGCAGCTGGGCAACAAGATAAAAGTGCTGGCGCCTATCTCATCCACAGTTGCAGTAAAGTCTGTGCCTCGTACACTCACTGTGGCTGTAGGCGTATTGATAGCCACCTGCTGTGGGTTGTTCTTAGCTATTTGACCACTGGCATAGCGCACCGTGCCCATGGCCATATTAAGTGCCACTTTGCCAGTGCCTTTTTTAGGATCGTAGACGAAATCATCAATTACCAGCCGGCTGTTTTCGTTTACCTGCACCCGGGTGTTATCCTGGAAAGTTATTCCTACCTTGCCCGCAGCAGTTCTCACGGCATCGTTCATCTGGATCGCGGTGCCTTTTTTGCCATCCACGGTGGTTTTTTGCCGTTGTATAGAAGGCGGTGCATGCAATTGTTCGGTTATGGTACCTATACCGGCCCAGCTGGGTGCCGAAGGCAGCAACAGAGTGCATGACAGTATGATCCATATGCTCTTCATTGCGGCCCCTTGGTCAGTTCCGCTGTATGATAGTGAAACTGTTGGTATTGCCCACGCTCCGGATGTTGGTAGTCATGTCAATGGATCCATTCTGTGTGATATTTACACTGTTGCCGGACCCAGCAAGGTCCACTCTGGCCATGTGTCCGTTGATGCCAGCAGCGCCTTGCTGCGTGATAGAGATAGTGTTGCTGGCGCCTACTGTCACGATGTCAACAGTGCCTTTGTCACTGGTTAAGTCCAGCGTAGTGCTGTTACCGCCACCACCGGTTTGATTCACAGTAACCAAAGTATTATTAGCATCTACGGTAGCTGCTATGCTGTTGTTGTTGCCTCCGCTCTGTGTCACTGTCATGGAATTTCCACTGCCTTTCATGTTGACATTGGTGTTGGCGTTATCTCCTGCCTGTATGATGTCAATGGTGTTGGCCAGGCTAGATTTTGTTCCAGCATTGTTCATGTCAATGGTAGCTGTAGCATTGTTACCAGTTACTGAATAGTTGATTTCGCTGCCGATACCACCAGCTGTTCCGGTTACAGCGCCAAGATTAAGAGTGTTTCCGCTACCAGTCTGTGTGATATCTACGGTGAGTCCATCGCCGTGTAATTTTGAAGGTGTGGTGTTTCCTGCCGCACCCACTCCTCGTATGTAGTTGCTGACACCATCTTGCGTCATAGTTATCGTGGCATTGTCGCCGCTTTGGTCTATATAGATACTGTTGTCCGCAGCCAGAACTGGCGCAGTCAGCATCATTGTGAATATCATCACAGCAATTTTATTATTTTTATACATTTTGCTGCTCTAGTCGTTTACGACTGGCTCCTTTGTTGTTTGTTTAATTTTTCTCCTTCTTATCTTGATGTTGCTGTGGTGTGCTAGAAAGAACGGTAACTAGCACCCACCCTTTACGGTTGCCTATAACAGAGGCGACCTCTACCCAATTGCCATTTACAGAACGAACTTCAAATTCTGTATCAGGTGGTAATTGCCATGTGCGTTGACTTTTTTTATCAGCTTGCCTGTACACATAGCTTAGTTTTTTCAACCAAACACGATCACCAGGAACTAATCCTTTGGACTGTTTGGGCTCTATCGCAGCAGGTGCAACCGTTACATTTTCTTTTTGTACTGGTTGATCAACTGCTCCAGATCCTGCCGATGGCTGCGGAGCAGGTTTTGGTTCTGGCTTATCTCCTGATCCAACCGGCTCTGACACTGGCTCAGCGGGCTGGGCTGCCGCGGGTATTTCTTTTCTGGGGCTTTCGGGTGCGGTGTTCTCCTGAACCAACTCATTTTTCTTTTCCTCCTTAAAACCCCAGATGCCTTTGCGCTGACCTTCCTTGATCAGTTCTACCACTGCTGCTTCAGTGGCTGACTTTACTGCGTAGGTACCTGGCTCATTTATAGTCATACCTGCTTCAGCTTCAAATGCTCTGGTTCCTGCATCAAAAAATTTCAGTGCGCTCATGCTGTCAGCACTGCTCAGTATGGTTTTCTGAACCGTGACCGCTGCCAACACCTTTCCTGTTTGCACGCTAACTGCTCGTATGCTCACGGTAACGATGTCCTCGCTGTACTGCGTTTGCGCACCTATGCCTAACCAACGTGCTCCTGCACCACCACTCTTGGTTGAACTGTCGTAACCTATCACACCACCTTCGATGATGATGCCTGCAAACTGCATGGGCATGAGTGGCTTGGCGTTAGGACCTTCGTAGGCTTCACGCATCTGTCGTATGATGGTTCTTTCTTTGGTGAGATTGTCGATACCCACACGCTCGACCACTTCAAACCACTGTCCGCGACCAACATCTTGCAAGGCCTTGATTAGGAATGCTTCTGCTCCTTGTGTTACTGCTGTACTTAAACTTGCGATGTTTGCTGTTGGTCTACGCTGACCTGTTTTGTCTTGGAAACTATAAACTGCCACCGAAACAGGTTTTCCGCTGGCAGGGGCAGGTATGGTATCAAACTCTTTCTGCAACATACTGGTTGCTACCACAGGTTGTTCTATGCGAGCACTGTGCGTGACCGCGCAACCGGATAACGACATAACCACTGCCAGGGCGATTATGGTTTGCTTCATGATCACAACCCCGGTATCTGGAACTGTGCTAGTGGAATGGTTATGGTAGTTGAATTTCCGCCTTGTGTTACAGTCATCTGTATGTTGGCACCATCTTTGTACCAACTGACTCCTGTCAGTGTGGCACCGGTGGCTAGATCTTTTTCCATCACAAAGGTTCCTGCGCAAGGGTCATTGACCGTGGCGCAGTTACCGTTGGCAAACATGGCAGTGGCCAAATTCTGACTGAACTGTGCATATATGCGGCTCTCCAAGTTGTTCATAAACTTGGCGATGTTGGTATTTTTCTTGTCTGCCGCTTCCTTGTCTAGTGCTGCTTGTATCTTGTCAGCACGCTCTTTTTCACGAGTCCTTTCTTGATTTTCTATAGTCAACACATGACTGGAATAGCCCATACCGTTGAATGCCGGGCTTTTGAATTGATAGTCAGGAAGAGGTGCCGCTACAGCACCAGCGGCAGCAGAAATGAATAATGTGGTTATAATTTTTTTCATGATCCACTGCTCCTTGTTAATATTTAAGGCGAGCGGATCCGAAATTTTCTACTATGAGAAACTTTTTCCTAGAACAAGGATTGTGGATTTTGTAGTGACAATTCTTTGCTTGATTTCGTGATAAAAACTATCCAGTTCTCCACCAAATTTACCCATCATTTGATCCACAAGGATCAAACCAGTGGCGCAATCATTGTCTTTGATACACTGTATCAGCTGTTCATGCAGGGAGATGTTTTTTTGTAATTCGCTCATTTCCTGAACGATTTTTTCTACCGGTAGAACACAAAAGGCTGGCACAGGTCCATCAGGATGCGGCATGGTATCCAGCTCCAACACAGTATACTTTTGTCTCAATTCATCAGCTACAGGTTGTGTCAGTACTATGTGCATGTTACCACCTTTGGCTTTGTTCTTTGAATGCGGCCAAACGCTGTGCCTTGTGCTGATCTGCTTGAGAACTGTCGGCCGGCTGCTGCGATTGCACTGCTTTCATATATTCTAAATCTGTTTTGATCTGTTCAATATCTTCCATAAGAAACATGATCTTGGTATCCAAGGCCTTGATCAGGCTGGTCAATTCGTCTATTTTGTTTTCCAAAGTTATTGGCTCCTGTTTTCATAGCGTTGGTTTACAACCTTGGCCTTTTTATAGACTTCTTGCACTCCAATAGACTGATAGTAACAATCCATGAGCGCATTATGAGCGGCCTTGCGATCTTTCTCTCGAGGATCACCATGCACTCCAAACAAGGTACGGCTGTCACGGATCTGCCAGAACTGCCAAGGTGTAGGCTTGATCAGCTGACGATAGAGATTTTCTAAGATCACAATGTCAAATGCTGGTCCTTGACACCAGATATTATCGATACCCACCAAGAAACGATTGAGGTCTCGAGTCATGGTTTCTAGGCTCACACGATCGGCTGTGCCTAGTGCTTCTTCTCGCACTTCTTGGCTTTGTTTACCCCACCATGCCAAAGTTTCTTCTTGCACATGCCGACCCAGAACCAACTGTTCGTCAACATCAACTCTAAGATACAGTCCTGACTCGGCATCAACGTCATCCCCCCAAGGATCGAATTTAACAGCGCCAATGGTGAGGATCACGCTCTCTGGGCGGGTACTTAGAGTTTCAAGATCCAGCATCACATCTGGCATTATTTTCCTCTTTCTTCATAAATATTCTAAAGGAACATATTATGTTTATCAAAAACAAATATTCTAAATGGTATTTTAGCATAGTTACAACTGCAAAGTCAAGACAATCAATTAACTATTATACCGAAAAACACCATATACTTCCAAAAAGTCTGGGCGGGACTGACTCTATAGATAATCTAGTCGAACTAACTGGCAAGGAACATTTTATATGTCATTTACTACTAACTAAAATGACTGTCCATGAGCATCGAGCCAAAATGGTATATGCAGCATGGCGTATGGCTGTTCCCGGTCGCAATGAACAAAAAAGGCATAGGGTGTCATCTCGTATGTATGAATCAATAAAAATGCAAAGGGCTGAATACCTCAAATCTCTTAAGGGCGAACAGCATCCAAATTTTGGCAGAAAGACTGGTCGAACATCTGCAAACTTTACTGATGAATGGAAGAAAAATCTTTCTGATGCTTGTAAAGGACGAACTCCATGGAATCAAGGTGTAACACATTCTGAAAAAACTAAAAAATTACAATCAGATTTAGCAAAAAACAGACCGAAGCAAAAGTGTCCGCATTGTTGTAATATAATCGCCGGCCCATCTAATTTCAAACGATGGCACGGCGATAATTGTAAATCTCGTTAGCCGTCTACCTCAAGTTTGATTTGCAAGGGGAATCCGTTGTTGCGAGCCAGTACTGTGGCTTCTATGCCTTTTTGTTCTGCTATCTCAAACGGATATACTGCTACCACACCCGAACCTTCTTCATGAATCTGCACTGTCTTGGCGTGTGCTGTTTCTTCATCGTATCTAAATATGCTTTTAAGGCATTCGATGATGAATTCCATAGTAGTCGATTCGTCGTTGACGAAGATCACTTTGAACATCCTGGGCTCTTGAATGTTGAGCTTAGGATCATGTTTCAAAGCTGTGTCGTTGCGCGGTTTGATAGCAGTATCAGTTGACATATTACCCTCCAGTTCGATTAACAGGCTATGTTGCCATAGCCTGTATTATACTACTTGGAGTAAGTGATAGCAACCTTCTTGGGCTTCTGAGTCTCAGGAACTTTGTGCTCGAGAGTGATGGTAAGGATGCCGTCCGATACTGTGGCACCCACAATCTCTACGTTTTCGTTCAACGGAAAACTTCTTTCAAAGTTCCTAGTGGCCAATCCACGATGCAGATACTGCCAGTCACTGTCATCTTCTCGCTGGCGATGTCCACGCACGGTCAGGACGTTCTGACCGTAACCATTGGTCACTGTTTCGATGTCCAGCTCGTTTTCCAAGAAACCTGCCACTGCCATCTCGATGATGTAGCGATTGTCTCCTGTACGGATGATATTGTGTGGCGGATAGTTGTCCTGTTTGGACATCTGGAAAGACCTGTTGATTTCTTCGAACAGTTGTTCGAATCCTACAAAGTTGCGATGCAGTGTGGGTAGATCTAGGGTTAGATAAGTAGTCATTTTATTTTCTCCTTTAAGCAAAATATGACTGGTAAGACCCCGTAGGCATCTTACACGTATATTTATACTTGATTTACCAGATACTGTCAAATAATTTGGACAGTTTAATAATTTTTTGGAGGCAAGCTCTCGCTGGCTATTTTTTTCTGCCAGCGGCGCCGTGCAGCATTTTTGGCCTTCTTCCTGGCGGTGGTTGGTTTTTCATAAAACTCGCGCTCGCGCAGTTCCTGCAAGAGACCACTTTCCTGCACTTTCTTTTTGAATTTGCGCAAGGCTTTTTCCACTTGGTCGTTGACTACTTCTACACGCAATCCGTTTAGCGTGTTTGGTTGTTTATATCTCATTTGTCTCCTCTGAGGTTGTTTGTGTAATTATCATCTGTTCCGTGAGCTGTAGTTGTTTTATGCCGTTTTTTTTCAGCTCGCTTATGCCGTACAAAAATGGCAAGGTCACCTGTTCCAGCACTGTTTTCAGGCCGCGGGCACCCATGCCTAGATCCAGAGCTTTCTGCGCAATGGCCATTACAGCCGCATCTTCAAAGTCCAGTGTGATACCGTCGGTTTGGAAATAGTATTTCATCTGCGATAACAGATTGTTTTTTGGTTCTATCAGCACTCTCACAAGGTCTTCTACCCCCAACGGATCCAGTTCCACACTTACAGGAAAACGTCCGATAAATTCTGGGATCATTCCATACCGCATGAGGTCCTCTGGAATCACTTGAGGCGAGCTGTTCGCCACACTGTTGTTTTTGGTAAAGCCTATGCTTCCACCGTTGCACCTGTTATCGATTATCTTTTTTAATCCATCAAACGCTCCGCCGGCCATGAACAAAATATTACTAGTGTCTACTTCTATAGTTTCCATAGCCGGATGTTTTTTGTTGCCATTGATAGTCACACGACATTTGGTACCTTCGACCATCTTAAGCAAAGCCTGTTGCACACCTTCACCACCTACGTCTCTATGTAGGCTTGCGCTTTCGCTTTTGCGACCGATCTTGTCTATCTCGTCGATAAAAATTATACCTTGCTGGCATCGTGTTACATCATTGTCTGCTTCACTGAGCAACCGTCCAATGAGGCTTTCTACATCTTCACCTACGTAGCCAGCCTGCGTGAGAGTGGTAGCATCTGCTATCACGAACGGCACATTGAGATATCTAGCTACTGTTTTTGCTAATAGAGTTTTCCCGCTGCCACTGGGACCAAACATCAAGAGATTGCTTTTTTCCATTTCAATTTTAGGACGGAAAAAAACTCGTTTGTAATGATTAACAACAGCCACGCTAAGAGTTATTTTGGCCGTGGTTTGCCCCACAACATACTGATCGAGATGTCTCTTGATCTTGATGGGATCCAATGCGCGATTGATCTTGCGGTCAGCCTTGATGTTTTCTATGCGTTCTTGATCCAGGATACTGCTGCACAGTTCTATGCATTCATTGCATATGGCAGCATCGTTGGCCACTATGAGTTTGTTCACTTCATTGCGATCTTTGCCGCAGAAATCGCAACTCATGTGCCTTATGCTTGCTACATTATCCATAAGTTTTCACAAAGTAGTCGATGGGCAAGTTTACTTTCCTGTTGTTGCCCAGGAAGTTCATGTCGCCATAATACCAGGTTTTTTCGGCTTTGATCATTTGTTTTTTGATGTGGTCCACAGCACTGGGGGCCATATTAACCACGATGGTGTTTGCTAGATTCATGGCCTGCAGCAGCCATTCTTCGTCTAACATGATATCACTGTAGATGTATACGTTGACACTTACCGGTGCTGTCTTGCACCATAGTGCAATGCTTTCTACATCTACCCAGTCTGCGTCTACTACCAGTATGCTGGGCAAGTCATTGTGGACAAAATCTGGCGGTGTTATAAAATTGCTAAAGTGTTCCATTGTTATTGCGCAGATAGCTTTCTACTTCGGCTTTTTCAGTTTCGTTGAGGTCATCGATATCATATTCTCCGCTGCGGATTTTTTGTATAAGATGCTCGATGTATGCAGCATTGTAGGCCAGTCTATCTGTGCTGTTTTTATCTATCTCTATCCATTTGCTGCCATTGAATTTATACAGCCTGCTGGGCAAATAATCCACACGGAGAAAAACATCGCTCTTGTTGGGGGTCGGCGGAAATGCGCTACCAAACCCAGCATCACCTGCAGGAATCTGTATGTCATCTGTGGCTGCAACATACTTGGTGAAATACCGCTGCTCGTAGCCTAGACTGGGATCATAGTCGGGTTCCCGGGCCGGTTCTGTTATAGGAGTATCTTCAACCGGTATCTCCTCGGCCGCGGATATCTCCTCCACTATGATCTGTGGTGGAGGAATCTGTGCCAGAGCTTCATTGAGACGTTGATTGCGATCTTGCGCCAGGGCAACTGCGGCTTGGAGATCCAGTTGTAGGCTTTCTATCAAAGCTGCCAAGGAATCGATCTCTTGTTGCTTGGTTTGAACATCGATACCAAGTCTGGTCACAGTGTTGTTTACATCGGTCAGTTGCCGAGAAAGATTCTGCTTGTCTTGGGCGAGATTGATCTTGTCGACTGTGGTAGCATCAAATGCTGTCTTGAGATCTGATTTGACTTGTTCTGCCTGCGCCAGTTGTGCCTCGAGATCGGCTTTTAGTGCTTCGGCAGCGGCCACACGAGACTCCAGCACTGTAAATTCTTCTGCTAGAGTTTCAAGCATGAGTTTCTGCTGTTCTATCTGATCGTGCAGTTCTCTATCATCGTCGGCTGCTTGTTTGGCCTGTTCCGCGATGGCATCTACGTCTATTTCTGATTCTAGCTCGGCCAACATGGCGTTGGCTTCTTGTGCTCGGCGTTCGGCTTCATCTGCATCTATGGCCTTGGCTATCATATGACCGCGCCATAAGAACTTTTCCAACTCTTCTTGTTCTTTGGCTTCACGCTCTTCTTCAGTCAGCGGATGTTCTTCCGGCGGGATTTCGTCTTGAGATTGTTTAGACGGTTCATTAGGTTTGGTTTCTTCTTCATCATGCACCCAACCGCCGCGGCCTTTGCGGGCCCATTCCAGCTGTTTGTTAGCAGCCAAGATCAAGGTCAGGGCCAAGGGATCAAAAACGATAACAATAAGGATGATCACCCATCGTACTGCCTGTTCCAAGAGATTCTGATCGGGGTTGTCCCCATAGATCAAGGCCGCGATGTACTTGATGGGTCCAACTTCGGCTTCGATCTTGCGGAACTCTGCTGCCAAGGGCGCTCGTTCTTCTTGTAGCTTGACTATGCGGGCCTGGCTCTGCTCAATTGTCTGCGTGAGAGCAGCTCGTTCTCGTGCCTGCTGTTTGCGAACCTGCAGGGCTCGTTCGGCTGACGATATCACGCGGCCGTTCACTTCGCGATCGGGCGCGGCACTGATGTCTGTCACAGCTCGGTCTAGCTGGGTGAGCAAGGTTCTAGCGTTGTTGATAGTGTCTCGCTCGTTGGTTATCTTTTCATCAAACAACAACAATCGTGCCTGGCTGTCGCCGCTGACGATGTTTTGGTCCAGATGAGCCTTGCTGAGGAATCCAAAAATACCCATGGATGTGAGCAACATGAGCGCAGCCACAGCTGGGATGAGATAGACTTTGAATTTCAGGCCAGCCCGTTCCCAATTGTTGTGCAGCCATACCGTGGCAACTATCTTGCCTGCTTCCAGCGCACCGCCCATGATCATCACAGGGATAGCTGCTGCTGCAAAAATGGCTATGAGGCCAGTGATAGCGTACCAAGCTGCGATTGCCGAAATTAAAACAGCAATGGTTAGAATCAAGTATCCAAAGATCATATGATATTTATTAACGGGTGTAATACCCTATTGTACTTTATTTTACTCTCTACTGCAACACAATTGGTTGATCAGGTGTAATCAATAGTTCGTATTTTTGTTGTGATCTGCCAGTGTATGTGGCTGGTGGCGGCATGGCCGGTTGGTGCTCTCGTTAGCCAAGTGCGAGACAGAACCTCCTCCCGATGCCAGTGTGTCCCAGTCTCGGGTGTCATCACCGTATCTCAAGGTGCTGTCAAACAGAGTATGTGGATTGCTGACACGAAAGCGACCGAACGCATCCGTGGCAGTGGGGTTGAACTGCGTTCTCAGCACAGGCTGGCCCATACCGTTGTAGTCCATGGCCATTGTCAAATCATTGGTATTCGGTTCGTAGCTATGAAAGTAATTGGTTGAGTTGAAATTTAGATTTGGCACGGTTTACAATCCATTGGTTATGGGATTATAGAAAATCCTGCCGGTGAACACCGAAGTCTTCGTGATGGTGGGTGTTGAAAAACTTGTAGCGTGTGATCCAGGCCCTCCACCATTGCCTGTCTGTATCCTTATAGCGTAGCGTACTCCAGCGGTCAACGCTATGGTGCCGCTGCGTTCTTGGGCTGCGTGACTGCCACCGTTATCGACTATGGCATTGCCTATGGTAAATCCAGAAACTGCGGTTAAGCCAATCCATAGATAACTACCATCATCGCTGTTGGTAAAAAAAGTGTAGGTTTCTGTAGTAGCGGGAACGAAATATCCTAACCATTGGACGCTGGTGTTTTCTGGGGTGGCTGCTATGGCTAATGTTGAATCTGCCGTGGCCGCTGTCTGTGTGGCCGTAGCGAACCAGTTGACATCTTCACCATGATAGCCAGTGTATGTTCTACGGTATAGACCTGCAGCCAGTTCCACCCAAGGACGGCCTTGGACTAATCCACCTGTGTTGGGATTTTCATCTGGGGCGACTAGATTGCCGTTGTAGGGATTGGGCAACTGTGTAATGTCATAGATGAACCTAGCGTTGCCGTCCGCTGCTCTCTTGGTGGCAGCAAGATCGAGTTTTGCAATCTGTTTAAGTTCTTTCGTTGCCAGCGTACTGATTCCGTTGGCACTCATATTATGCTCCCAGTCCAGGATATAGACTCACGCTGTCTGAACGCATGTCACTAGGATGTTTGCTACGATGAACATCATCCCCAGCAGCCAATACTGCGTCAATTGGGGCAATCATTTCTTCTGGGCTGTTGCTATACTCTGTGTCACCAGAACCCAGTAATCCAGCTATCTGTCGCATGCGTATCAATTCAGCATCATCTGTTACAGAATTTGGTTGCGCACTCACCGTTATTGCCACAGACGGCTCTACTTGCTCAGCCGAATCTACCAAGTCTAACACATTGCGAATAATATCGGTTATTTTCATAATAGTTCCTAGATAGAGTATTTATTGACTTTGAGCGGTGTTGTGTGTATACTAACTCTATGGATATACAAATACTTCCCAAACTGCTAGAATCAGCTGAGATTGCTTGTCCGAGCTCACGAAACCAACGAGCCTACGCTGATCTGATCGAGGAAAGTGCCTGCGGCACAGCCAAAGCACAGTTTGCCAGTCAGTTTAAGGAATCGCGCTCGGTCAAAAGCACCGAAGACTTTGCACTGATCGAAAACGGCAAGACCATCTATATAGATGTCAAAACTCGCCAGCTGGGCACGGACCTCAACATGCCCAACATGATCAGTGTGGATAAGTTAAACAAACTGCTGGACGACCCAAACACAGAACTCTATTACTGGATGATTGACTATGCGGTACAGGAGGATGGTGCTGCCCGTATCAAACACACCGAACTGCGGGCTGTATGGGATCTACCCTGGGCTGCTCTTGCCATACAAAATCTCGGGCTAGGACAGTTGCAGATCGCCAATTGGTCAGCGATAGATCAACCGGGCATGGGCAGAGATGCTTGGCATGCCCAACTCAAGTTGGAGATGCGGGCGTTTTACACCCGCCAGGCCCAGAAATTCCTGGATCTAGCCAGCAAAATCTAGCTCAAAAAATGTTGCAAAAAAGCAACACTTTTTTGCCCCGAAAACCCAGCAAAATCAACAGGTTAGCAAGCACTAACTTAGCTGTAACAACGGTTGACCGTTTTGGCCCATTTTGCTATAATATTAGCATGAGAGTTAGAAAACGTCGCCAAGATACCAACCATGCTGTTTACTGTATAACCAATACAGTGACAGGTGCCCAATACATCGGCATCACAGTGTGCGGTGGCAATGTCCGCCGCGCCCTGAAGATCCGCATCCAAAAACACATCCGTCGTGCTGTTACAGAAAACAAGGACTGGGAATTGTGTAAGAGCATCCGTGAACACGGTACGCTTGCACACACTTATGGCCTTGTTGAAATCGTGCGTGGGCGCAAGCCGGCTCATGCTCGTGAGCGCGAACTGATCCGTCAATACCAACCCCAACTCAACACTCACTAAGGAGATACGCATGATTGACTCAATGGCAATCGCAGAAAAATTCACCCGTCACGGTGGCGCATTTGACCGTGGCTCAGCCGACAGCTACTATCATCGTGAACGCAGGCCGCACTACTTCCTAGGCGGCACTTACCAAAGCGAAGAAATCATTCCAGCCGAAGGCTCGGTAGAATGGGAAGCCTATCAAGCAGGCTATGACTACAACGAGCAGTATGGTGACAAGAAGAACTGGGACTAAAGGAGAAAATGATGGAATTGAATGGACGCTTGGTAGAAGTCGATGGCGTGGAGGACGTGGACAGCCGTGACTATCCAGATTTTTGTGATGCACACTTTGTAGGTGCTCGCTTTGTGGATACCGGTGAAGAGCTCTCAGACGCAGAGTACGAAGAGCTCAGCGACAAGTATGCTGATGTGCTGTGGGAAATGGCATACGAAAGTTTACATTAAGGAGAACAGCAATGAACATCCAGCTAGAAGGGCTTACTCCCAAACAAGTGGCCTTGTGCGACATCATGTGGACTATAAACAGTTATGAAGGTGTGCAAGATTTCATACGCACCTTGCCCCGGGCGGATCAGTGTACCTGTCGGACCTTGATCGAGCTCATGCAGTTGGCATTCGCTGATGAAATCACCAGCGTGGATGAAGCGCAAGAGGTGCTGTCTAGATTCTAGCTTGTTTGGTGAAAGTCTTTAATCCCGCCCGGTGCGGGATTTTTTTTGGCTAATGCATGGTTCCGTCTGTGTCAAAATCCAACATGTTGATGTCTTTGATACCGAGCAGTTTGAGTATCTTCTTTACCACCGGTGGTGGGTCTAGATGAAATTCATTGGGAGTAAGAATGTGTTTGATCTCACCATCTGGACCAATGATGAATCCATAGTCATTCTCTCCCACCAGATCGTCTAGCGTTTCTGTTTCTTCCTGTCCCGGCGTTGGATTTTCTTGAATTTTGTTGGTCATTGTAATCAGCCTCCAGCCGACGCAAGTATTTACTAATATGTTGTTGTAATTTTATTACAACAGATTGATCTGTGTCAAATGTGCTTGTGTATACTCGATACATCACCACATGTTCCAGCTCTTTACAATTTATATCAAACTTTCCATGCCAGCCAGCCAGCTCGGCAGCTATACTAAACGCATAAGCTTCGATCTCGTCCCGGCTGCCCAAATACTGTTGTTCTTGTTTTTTTCCTGGATGTAGATCTCGGCTACGGTATTCTCTGCTTGGTCGATATCGTCTCTTGCGATGCTGAGCTCGATGCAACAGTTCGTGCCCCACGCATTCCGCTGTTTCAAAACACAACCTCTGCCACTGTTCTCGACCAAGAGCAATGTGCTGTTGATCGGAACTGTATAACAAGGAGATTTCTATGCAAGGATCTCCCATTTGATCATCGTGTGGATCATAGTGGCCACATACGCACACTTGACCAATTTTCACGCTATTATCGCGACGGGTGCGGATGCGTATGCCAGGATCCTTTATTGCCGTTCTCAGCTGGGCTGTAAGTTGGCTGGGTGTAATGGGCCCTTGATGTCTCGGGATTTGTTTCAAGGCATACATCAAGGGCACAAACATGCTACTTGAATATCATGAGAGCCATGAGCACAGCTTGAATTGCAAAACCCAAACCAATGGTGATGATGTTCAAGCCGTCTTTTAGGATGGTAGCCCTGGCAAACAATAGCAACAGGCCGGCCCACATGAACAAAACCATGTCCACTGGTGGCATCCGGTCAGTGAGTCCAGCGGCTGTGGCTATCAGTGTGGGAATGGTTGCCAGATGGATCAATATGGCTGCAAACCAACCCAAGGTATCTGCACTGAGGCGTGTAAAATTTTCTACAAACCAGGATTGGACCCCGGTCCTTAAACCATCATAATCGATATGCCCCTGCTCATCTCTTAATCTGAATTTCATTTGATTTCCTTTATATGGCTTTCTTGTCGCTGTAAAAAATATGCCGTCCTATTACTGCTATTTTTTCCAAACCCCATCTCGGGCTCACATAATCTGCATGATAAAACAGTGCGTTTTCAAGACTGGGCAGGCGGAAACCTTCCAACAGTACTTTTTTAGCCACTATCATGCTTTCTTGATAAGCTACGGGATTGACCGGTTTACGTGTTCCGGCATTTTCGCAGTACCATGAAAACTGGCAGATCACCTTGTCATAGATCAATCCTTTTTGGAATATTACTCCACACACATCGGCAGGAAATTTTCCTGACTCCACTCGATTTAGAGTGACTTGTGCTACTGCAACTTTGCCTTCGAATGGTTCGAATCCTGCTTCGTAATAGATGTTTTGAGCTAGACATTTGAGCTCACGCTCTCTGTCTGCGGCTGTGGCCACTGTGATGACACTAGAGTTTTGAACTCTAAGGTAGTCCATTTTGGCTGAGGTAACTTTGGTCACCATCATGAGTGCCAACACTATTCCTGTAAACACCAGGACGGTGTATGCCAGTGCTCCTGTAAACGAACGAGTCGTTCCCTGGGCGAGATCAGTCATAATTTTCTCCTTTCAAAAGTCAAGATTGTTGAATCGGTAGTTCTATTTACAACCCAACTATCTTACTAATAATATACTATAAGTTGGGTTTTGTCAATGGTAACTATGGTAAATGGAAATAAACAGATGGTTTAATGGCGGTTCTATTGGGTTTTTACCCCATTAAATGCGTTGTTTATTAGACCAGTCCAGCCTGTTGTGCCACACGGGCTCGTGTGCCTTCGACTAGACCTACCACATTTTCAAAGAAATGTCTCTGATAACCGTAATAGGCATTGACGAACAACAGCTCTTCGATTTGATTTACACCGAGACCTTTTTCACGACCATAACTGGCTATCAGCAACTGCTGTTCGGTAGTAAGCCCGAAACCAAATCTTGCCCGGCGTTTGGCCGCTTCATCATCTAAATCTACACTGGGTATTTTCATGCCTACTTTGGCTAGAGTCTGTGCGTTACGTGCTTCTGCCTGCATGGCCAGTATGGCCTGCCCGCCCTGGGTAGCTGGATTGGCTATGGCCTGCAGAATTCCAGTGAAACCGGTAGCATCGGCAATGGCACTTGCTATCTGGCCCACGAACTGGAATACTGCTTTGAGTCCGCCGGAAAACTTGAACCAGCCCTCAGGAAACGCTGCTGCCTGCACCAATCCTGCCTGCGTGGCTGCTTTGGTCGCGACTGTAGATCCAGGACTTCCCAAACTGGCCGCTGCCGAAGCTATTGCCTCACTGATGGCAATGGCCGCTGTGACTAATACTTGAATCGTGGTGTATATACCATATCCGGTAGCGATGGCGTTGGTAATTTCAGAAACCAGTTGCAATGCGCTGTCCAGGATACTTTTATTAGCTTCTTCTACAGCCTGTCTCACCACCGGATCAGGACTGGTCTTGACAGCTTCTAAGGCAGCGATAAGATTGTTTTCAGCGGTATTGTTCAGCGGGTCTGCTGGATCTTCATGCAGTTCGTAAAACTCTAGGGCCACGATAAGTGCCTGTCCTTCAGCGGTATTTTCCAACCGATCATTGGCAGCACTGAGACGTTGATACGCTTCTGTATGTGCGAATCCCGCAGCGGTTCCCAGGAAATCAAACATGGTAGCATCTCCAAACAATCCACTACCTGCGCCCAGATACGGAGCCAAGTTGGCCATGTCGCTGGGAAAACTGGGATTGTCAATGAGACCTATGTCCGGTAAATCCAAGTCATCTAGCACGTCAGCTATCTGTTCCCACGTGGCTCGATTCTTGATTCCCAGGCTAGCTATCTGTTGTCCAAAGTTTACCAACGTACCGTAGGGTATGTTGTCCAATGCGTCTTGTCCTATCAGTAGGTCTCCTCTACAGAGATCTGCCGCTGTGAGTATGCTGGCACGCACAAAAGGCACCGCGCTGGTGCGCTGTATGATAATTTCTAGTTCTTTGCCCTGTATGGTCTTGAGCGCTTCCAATAAGATTAAGGGGTTGGCACCACGAACATCGTCTTCGTCGTCGATAAACACTCCTTGGTCCAACAGCGGCTGGCGCAGTCCCACTGCATCGGCTATGCCTTGATTCTGGAGGCTCAGCACCAGACCATTGGGAGTTCCAATAAGATCGACTTCGTTAGGCTCCCACAAAGTGCCTAGGCGGCGCATGGCATCTGTAACTACTGACAAGCCACGGCGGATTTGATCACCTGATATGTTTATGCCAGCAGCCCTTAATCTAGCTCCAGCCACGGTGTTATCTGCGTTGGGTCCTAGCCGTGCTGTGACGCCGCCGGATATAAGGTCTGTGAACGTTTTGCAAGCAGTAAGCAGATTGCTTACCGATCTCAGTGCACCGAACACATCAGCGATGCCCGATGAAGTGAATGAAGCTTGAGAATGGACTTGAGCACGGAAAGCATTTTCAAGAAATCTCATAGGAGAAGTTATGATTTCGTTGGCTCGTTGAATAGCACTGCCTACTATGTCATTGGGATTGATTCCGGCATTCTGCGCCGCCTGCGTGATCACGCCTAAACCTACCATGAGAGCGAAACCAGGTACATTGTTTCGTGCAGCATTGACCAACACCACGCTGGTACTGGCAGCATTTACTATGCGTGTGAGCTTGCCACAGATGCGCGAAACACTCTGCAAGCTGTTGGCCGCTGCTGTGAAATTGGTATTAGGTACGAAAACATTTGGATCGGTCAGTAGAGCCCAAAAGCCTTTGGCTTTGGCCGCTGTGACTTCCTGTTTTCTTGGAGGTTCCGGATATGGAGCCTCAGCTAGGAAGGTGGTTCCTATTTCAACTTTGCTAGACATGCTTGTACTTATCTCTTAGATAAGTTGGGCTATTAAACGCCTGTTACCAGACTACCACCGTTGACCGGTTGTATGCCTGTGGTTACCTGTATGTAGTAATTCTGCACTTCTTTCACTGTGGGAGCATGCAACAGCACATGGTTCTTGTGCAAGGTGACCTTGATATCTGTGTCAGCTGTAAACAGGCTGGCGATCAGCATGATTCCTTTTTGGCTGGGTACCACTGTACAAGGACGTTCGATAACAAAGTCTTGGGCAGAATCCTCCAGCACTTTGGCCACTATCTCATCACCGTTGACCAGTTTGAAAGTTGCGATATCACCTGTATCGTAACCGGATTTTTGTAATAGCATGTTTATCCTTTGAGAGAGTCAAAAAAGGCAGTGTCCTGTTTTGCCAGGCCCTGGTATCCGCCTTCTACTAATAGATCACCATTTTTATAGATCTGCGGGACTGTTCTATGTCCCTGAGCAAGTATGAATTCCTTTGCGTCTTGATCTTCGTCTATCTTGATTTCTTCAAACTGCACACCTTTGTTTTTTAGCAGGTTCTTGGCCTGTACACAAAAAGGGCAATTGTTTTTTGAGTATACCACAATCATTTTATAAGCTGAATCCTTTGAAAGTATCCACGGTAACATCCTGCTTGGTCCCGCCGATCACATAAGTAGTTATCTCTGTTTCCTGTGGGGCCACTTGAACTTCTGCTCCAGCTATCCATTTTTGTGTCCATGGCAGAGGATTTGAGCCGGTCTTGATACCGCACTTGAGTCCTACATTGTTCATTCGTTTGCAGGTCAACCAGTCCACATAGTCGCAGAGCAGTTGCCGGTTGAGACCAATCATGCTGCCATCTTTGAACAAGTATTCGGCCCAGCGTTTTTCTTGTTCAGCAGCTTGTAGGAACATGTGTTCGCATTGCTGTAGTGTTTCTTCTTTGATACGAGCAAAGTCTGGATCGTCCTGCGGCAGCAGCTTGATCAAGGTCTGTGTGCTGGCCAGATGCACATTCTCGTCGCGGCAGATCAGTTTGATGATTTTAGCATTGCCTTCCATTTTCTTCAATTCAGCAAACGCCCAGGAACAGGCAAAGCTCACATAAAATCTTATGCCTTCTAGAGCATTCACAGAATTTATACACAACCAAAGTTTTTTCTTGAGTTCGTAAGTGTCAACGGTTATTTTTTCTCCATTGACCACATGATCGCCTGCGCCCAAGGCTTGATAACGGATGCTGTAGTCAATGAGGTCATCATAATAACTGCTGATGTCTCGAGCGCAATCTACGATAGGCTGTATCTCCATCAGTTCGTCGAATATCACACTGGGATCGCTGTAGACATTACGAATGATGTGAGTATAACTGCGACTATGCACTGTTTCGTTAAAGGTCCAAGTGGCTATCCAGGTTTCCAATTCAGGCAAGCTGCATAATGGTCCAAAGGCCACGCTGGGCGCTCGACCTTGCACGCTGTCAAGCAAGATCTGCCGCTTGAGATTGCTGGTGAAGATATGTTGTTCAAAAGGTGTGAGTTCTTTGAAATCCTTGCTGTCGTGCCCTACGTCAATTTCTTCTGGGCGCCAGAAAAATCCCAACTGTTTGTCAGTGAGCTTGTCAAACTGTCTATACTTGAGAGTATCATAGCGTTGTATGCCAACCCCACCTGCAGGGTCTAAAAATGCCAAACTGTCAACGTGAGATTTTTTACTTAGATTGAATACCGACATGGTGTCTTCCTATTTTTATTATTAAATTACACAGCTTTCGCAATCGGCTTCATCAATGGCCTCAAGCGGAAGGGCGTCTTTACTGATCAGTTTGTCAACATCTATTTCGCCTTGTCCGTCATAAGTGTTGAAATAATACAATTGCTTGCCACCGTATTTGTAAAACTGTATCAGGTGGCGCAACATCTCGCTCATGGGGATTTTTTCATCGTCGTAGAATTGAGGATTGTAACTGGTGTTGACTGAGATTCCTTGGTCGATGTATTTTTGAAGAACAGCACAGATGTTCATGTAGCCTTCTGGACTGCGCTGATTCCACAGGAGTTCATAGCGGTTCTTCAGGCGACGATATTCAGGCACCACCTGCCGGAGCACACCATCTTTGCTCTGCTTCACGCTCACATAGCTGCGTGGTGGCTCGATACCATTGGTGGCATTGGATATCTGCGCCGAAGTTTCTGCCGGCATCAAGGCCATCAAGGTAGCGTTACGCATGCCGGTAGTAAGTATCTGCTCACGCAGACTACGCCAGGACATGCGCTCTTGATGTGGTACCAGCTCATCTACATCTTTCTTTCGTGTGTCAATAGGCAACTGTCCATCTGCATACTTGAGGTCTTGCCAACGTTCGCAAGGACCTTGTTCTCTGGCGAGATCAGCTGATGCCTTGATCAAGTAATAGCTCCAGGCTTCTGCATACTCATCTACCAATGGCAGGGCACGTGGGTCCGAATAACTCACGTCGTTCTTGGCCAGCCAATAGGCAAAGTTGATGATGCCGATGCCTAAAGGACGGAACTCACGTGTGGCTAACTCAGCTGCCCGGACTGGATACTGTTGATAACTTAACAGTGCATCCAACCCTCTCACTGCTAACCGGCACATTTTCTCAAAGTCATGTGGGCCTTTTACATTGCCCCAATTGATCGCTGATAGAGTACACAGAGCGATCCTACCATCCTCGTCGTTGACATCGTTCAATGGCACAGTTGGTAAGTCAATCTCACAGCACAAATTACTCATGCGCACAGGCGCACGATCCACTTTGAATGGACTGTGTGTGTTGGCATGATCCACGTTTTGTAAATAAACGCGGCCGGTATCTTTTCTCTCTTGCATGAAACGACTGAACAGATCAGCTGCTTTGATTTTTTTCTTTCTCAGCTTGGTATTGCGCTCAGCGGTTTCGTACAGCTCCTTGAATCTATCTGCATCAGTAAAAAATGCATCGTACAGCTCGGGCACATCTTTGGGACTGAACAGCGTGATGTCCCCGTTTTGGAGCAATCGCTCGTACATCACGCGATTAAACTGCACTCCATAATCCATGTGTCGCACACGATTGTCTTCGGTGCCTTTGTTGTTTTTCAGCACCAGCATGTCTTCTACTTCAAGATGCCAGAGCGGATAATACAGGGTGGCAGCGCCATTGCGCACTCCACCTTGGCTACAGCTTCGTGTAGCCGCTTGGAACAGCTTGAAGAAGGGCACAACGCCGGTATGATAAGCATCACCATTGCGGATTGGTGAACCTAGAGCACGTATGCGTCCGGCACCTATGCCGATGCCAGCTTTCTGGCTCACGTATTTGACCACTGCGCTGGTAGTGGCATTGATCGAATCTAGGCTGTCATCCGTCTCAATCAGCACACAACTGCTGAATTGTTTTTGTGGAGTCCGTACTCCGGCCATTACCGGAGTAGGCAAGCTGATGTCATGATTGCTGATGGCATCATAATAGTCGCGCACCCAGCGCAGGCGTGTTTCTTGGGGGTAGTGTTGGAACAGGGTGGCTGCGATCAACATATAGGCCACTTGTGGTGTTTCGTATATCTCACTGGTCACACGATTTTGGACTAGATACTTGCCGCGCCACTGCTCCATGGCAGCATAGGTGAAGTTTTCATCGCGCCGATGTTCAATGTCCCTGTTTAATGTGTTCCATTCTTCAATTGAATAAGCGGCGAGAAGGCCTCCATCGTAAAATCCACGCTCTACGTTTCTACGAACGAGGTCCAGCAGGTGCCACGGCTCATAGTCTCCATAGACTTGTTTGCGCAAGTGGTATACTATCAGCCTGCCGGCCACGTATTGATAGTTGGGTGTTTCTTCTGTGATCAAATCTGCCGCGGCTTTGATCAGTGTTTCTTGTATTTCTGCTGTACGGATACCGTTGAAAAACTGTATATGGCTTTTGATTTCTACTTCTGAGGCGCTGACTCCTGTGATGCCTTCTGTGGCCCAGAACACCACACGATGTAGTTTTTCTAGATCTAGCGGCTCTCTGTCGCCGTTTCTTTTTGTAACTGTAATCTGACTCATTGATTCCTCTAACTTCAATAGCGGTCCAGCCTCAAATCCACGCTGGTATACTCGATAATTTGTTCTAGCTCGTTTGGTATTGATTTCTTATTTACATGCTGCTCGGGTTCTAAATTAAGAACATATTTTCCTTGATCGATCCATACTAAATTATACAAGGTGGCCTGTTTGACATGCCGATAAACACGCACATTATACTCATGATCTCGATGTTGGCTTAGATGTAGAGTATACAGCATGCCCAAACTTTTTGCAAGATCGCAGTAGCAATTCTCGGTAATCATGGTCCAGGGATCTGGCCAAGATTCAGGATTGTTGTGTTCGAGGTGGAAGGGAATGAATGGTGTTTTATTCCATAGCGCAGCCGTGGCATCTAGTGCTTGCTCAAAAGGCAAAGCACCAATTTCCTCGCGAAAATTTTTCCAACGAGCCAGTCGTTCCGAAACAGACAGCCGCCACATGGATTACTTATCGGCTGCGTAGGTTTGTGATAGAATAAGTTAAGTTGCCGGTGCTACCAGCGGTGCTGGTGTATACCAGCCTGGCCACAGTGCTGCTTTCACTGACCACTGCAAACGTTACTCCGGTGGGACCTGGATAGATAAAGTTGGTAGCGTTGGGATATTCTACATATTCATCTATGTACTGTAGATCGGAACCGCTGCGCACTATGTCGATCTTGCCACTACGATAGGCTCCTGCCGCCTCGCGCTGCAGAAAATATGTCACGGTAGCTGAGGTTGTTTGTCCATTGAACAACACACCAGTGTTGGCTGCTGTTTGTGCTGCCGATAGTGTAATCAGCCTGGCTGGACTGGTGGTCATCATGCCAAGACTGATACCGGTATTGGCATCAAAGTTCATGCTGACCGTGCCGCTGGCCTGGTTCACGCGAGGCTGTGTCACATGATCAGCATCTGAACGCTCAAAAAAGTCGCCCACACTGTAATTGCCGCTACCAGTGAACGAGATCACCGGATATGCCACATTGGCGCTGGGACCAGTGTATACTGTACCTACGTCGCCAAAATAATTTTGAGAGCTCATCACTGACGTTATCACCTGGCTGTTGGCAGCTACTACATTGATAGCTACTCTCGCGATCTGATCAAACGTGCTAGATATCACTTTGATATTTTTTGTACTGACTGCCGTGGCGGTAGAATCTACTACCAAGGCCTGGCTCAGCTGGCGAAAGTTGCAACCAATAAATTTTACATTGCTGGCGTTTAGAACCACGCCTTGTGTGCAGTTATAAAAGTCACAGTCGAGGAAATTGACATCTCTCACATAGCCGGCCGCACTGAGAGGGCGGGCATAAACAGCATTTTGCGATGTCAACAGGTGTGTGCTGGGATTGTTCTGGCTGCCCTTGAACGTCACGCCTACAAATTCCACACGCTCGGTGGTATCTAGGCGAATCAAGTCTTGGTTAGACAGGTGCTCAATGTTGAGATCCTGTAAAGAGATGTCTTGCGCTACGGTAGCACTGCCGGTACCATATGCAGCATCGATTTTGTTTTCACTGTCCTTTAGCTGGAACACAGGATAAAGGTTCGAACTCTGCCTGATGATAGTACGTCCTTTGCCTTCGCCTTGCAAAGTGATATAACTGGGTAGTTTAAGGCTCACAGTGATCAAGTATATCCCTGCAGGTACATGTATAACACGACGCAGTCTGGGCGTGGTCAGCGCAAAATTACCGAACAGCACTTCGTCGATGGCACGTTGCAGGGCAGCAGTATCGTTGGTGTTACCGTCGCCCGTGGCACCAAAATCTCGAACGTTTACATAGTCGTCTAGTTTCTGTTGCAGCGTGCGAGTGATGGGTTGGTCTGTGGTAGGACCTGTGCGGCTGGTGTAGCCAGACTGGCTGCCTCGGAAGGTGTAGGCATCACTGATGTTCAGCAGATCAGAATACTGTGTAAGTATTTCCGTGACACCGATTTCGGGCGCACCTTCTGCGATGGTGCCGTTGCCTATGTACAGTTTGCGGCTATCCAGCGCCCAGCCCAGCTCGGCACTGGCCAATTGTGGTAGATCCTGTTGCAGTCCTTTGCGGTGCTGGATCCTCGAGATTTGAATAACGGCCATTTGCTAAAAACCTTTGTTATTAGGTATTTAGCTCATCAGGTAGTATAGCTCAACTCGCTTGAGCCACTCATCCCGCCAGTGGGCGAATTCCGTGCCATCCACGGTAAATTCCTGGTATTCTGGCACGCTATAGGTGCCATCTTCCAGCTGTTTTGGCTGTGCGCACATCAAGATAACACCATCCTGTATGTTGGTACCATGTGTGTCGTTGTGTGCTTCTGCGTAAGCTGCCAGCTGCATGAAATAGTCGCCGATCCACTCGCGTTTTTTGGGTTTGTTAGTCTGCTTGAAATCCATTATGGCTGGTTTGCCTTTCCACACACCCACGCAGTCTGTAGTGCCTGCATATAACCCACTATAATAAACAGGTACTTCTGAACCCCAGAATTCGTCCACATGTGTCAAACCCCGTAGTATCACTTCTGCTGCCATGAACCATGAAGGGTGTGCATAAGGATTGGTGGGCAAGGGTTTCATGTCATCTTGAAGAATATAGCTTTCAAGATAGGCATGCATGCGTGTGCCTCGGTTGGCAGCTTCTGTGGTGATCTGTTGCGCACGCTCCACACCCACACGATTCCGCCACTCTTGCAGTTTTTGTTTTGCTTCTTCTGGCTTGGTTCGATCCAAAATAGTTGTTACTGAGGGTACCTTGCTACCATCAGGCAGGCAGTAGTGTCGCTTGCCCTCTACTGTGGTCCTGTCTAGTGGTTTGTAGTCATATCGTTGAGTTATCATTTATACTCGAAAACTTTCTCCGCACCCGCACTCACCTTTGGAATTGGGATTGGTAAATTGGAACCCTTCATTGAGTCCTTGCCGTACATAGTCAACTTCTAGCCCGGTGATGTACACATGATCTCGACCCGCCACCCATACCGTAGCGCCATGGCTTTCATACTTGAACCAATCCCGGGTGACCGGCACTGTGTCCATGAATTCTAGCACATAAGCCAGGCCCGAGCAACCGGTGGTCTTCACGCCAATGCGTATGCCCACGCCGCGCCCGCGGCGCTCAATATGTTGCTTGACTTTTTCGGCTGCTCGTTCGGTCAGTGTTATCATGTGTGCCAGATCTCATCAAAACCTTCTTGTTCGGTAGGCTCTTCCCAATCAGCCAGCATCTTTTCCAGTAACTGGTCGGGAATCTCCTTGCCCGGCCTGCTGAGCAAGCGGCGGCGCAGCTCTGTTGGCTCCGGTGTGGGAAAAACTATGGCTATCATGCGGTAGCCAGGCAACATGCGGAACTTTCTCGCACGGCTGGCTATGGTAGTAGATGTTTGATCCCATACGATATCTTGCTCGGCATCTCTCACACGGTTCACTTGCTTGACCATGCGATCTATCGCTCGCGGCATGTAACCCTC
>Ga0169931_10001848_pt1 | contig 35014 bp, 23 predicted proteins | sample Kivu_15m_20L_FD_129675 | JGI IMG/M metagenome (GOLD analysis project Ga0169931, IMG submission 129675) | Freshwater microbial communities from Lake Kivu, Western Province, Rwanda to study Microbial Dark Matter (Phase II) - Kivu_15m_20L... | ecosystem: Environmental > Aquatic > Freshwater > Lake...
AAGTAATGCACGAGCGCAACGCTCACAACTTCCCCTTAGACTTGGCTGCTGGTGAAGTTGCTCCTGTTGCTTTAACCGCACCTGCAATCAACGGCTAATTTTCCAGCTTAGTTGAATAGAAAAAGACCCCCAAAAATGGGGGTCTTTTTTTACTGGAAATTACTTGTTAGGTTGAGGAGTCATCCGCAAATAAGGTTTAATTTCTTGGTAACCCTTGGGGAATTTCTCTTTAAGAACTTCTGGATCTTTTAAGGATGGAACAATTACACAGTCGTCTCCATCTTTCCAGTCAGCCGGGGTGGCTACGCTGTAATTATCAGTTAATTGTAGAGAGTCAATTACTCGCAATAATTCATCAAAGTTGCGTCCTGTACTCGGAGGATAGGTAAAGGAAAGACGCAGTTTTTTGTTAGGGTCAATGACGAAAACAGAACGCACTGTGATGTTAGCAGCTGCGTTAGGGTGAATCATATCATAAAGGTCGGAAACCTTTTTATCTGCATCTGCAAGAATGGGATAGTTGAGGGTGGTGTTTTGAGTTTCTTCGATATCTCCTACCCAACCTTGATGAGAGTCAACATCATCAACACTCAGCGCGATCGCCTTAACATTACGCTGATCAAATTCTGGCTTCAGTTTAGCAACTGTGCCTAGTTCTGTTGTACAAACAGGCGTAAAGTCAGCAGGGTGAGAAAACAGCACTACCCAGCTGTCACCCGCCCATTCATAAAAATTGATATCCCCGTGCGTAGAGGCTTGTGTAAAGTTGGGTACTGTATCACCAAGACGGAGAGCCATGCGAGATTCCCTGTAATTTAGAAAAGCTAATGTATTTCACCTTGCCATCATGACATAAAACCCGGTTTCCCTATGGAGTTTTAGCAGTTTGTAATAAAATTTTAAATTTCAAGTTATAGAGAAAAGTCAATTCATTAAAAGTTATAAACCTTAACATTTACTGCGGCAGAAGATGCAGCAGACCCTGTTACCTGTAAATTAAATAATTTCTTGGTAGGCTTGGATCATTTGACGAGCGATCGCCCCCCAGCTAAAATGTTGTAAAGCATATTTTTGGGCATTTAACCCCCGTTGCCGACATTCTTGGGGATTTTGCAAAGCTGCTGTAATTAACTCCACAACAGCCTCCACAGTTGTTTCACCCACCCATCCTGAGTTACTATCACGTACCTGTTGCCAAATATGCACTTGGTCAGAAATAACCACTGGTACACCAGCCACCATTGCTTCAGCTACAGCAATGCCAAAATTCTCATAATAGGAAGGTAAAACAAATAAATCAGCAGCTTGTAGTAGACTAGCTTTTAACTCTCCACTGACAAAGCCTGTAATAGTAGTGTGCGATCGCAGTGGTGAATTAGCAAGGTCAGATTTAATTTTTTGCTCATAATCTGGGTCTTGAGAATTTGTCCCAGCCAACACAAAGTGAAAATCACAGCCAGACTCTAAAAGTGTTTCTAAAGCCGGAATCAACAAATCTAAACCTTTTTTTTGATCAATTCGGGACATAAACAGCAGCAAGGGGGTATCTTGGGGTATTCCCCATTGACTACGCACCAGAGACCCCCCATCTACCACCGCTTGAGGGGGGACCACACCCAAGGGAATCACTAAATCTCGCGTCACCACCCCAAAGCGTTGTGATATTTTAGCTTCTTGATAACTAGTAAAATGAATTGCTGCTGCACCGGCTAAATTACCACGTTCAATCAGTCGCACATAAAGCTGTTTTAACTGCTTTTTCTTGCGTAAATCAGCCGGGTCAAGAGTTCCCAAAGGACGCAAAATGTAAGGTAACTTTTGCTGACCACATAGCCAAGCAGCAGCACTACTTACAGGAGAAAATAAAGCATGAATATGCGCCAAATCAAACTCACAGGCGTGAACCTTCAACCATTTTAGTAAATCCAGAGAAAACTTATAGCGGCGAAATGGCGCGCAACGAAAATAAATCACCTCATAACCGTCTTTTTTTACTGGAACATTTAAAGGAACATCCAGGGGTTTTTGTCCACTATCACCATTACTATCAGTGGTGATGATAGTAACTTTTACGTTTTCCTGTGCTAAAGCCGAAGCCAGCCCCATAACCATTTGACTAGGACCACCATAAACCAGAGAAATTGAAGGAATAATTTGTAAAACTCTCATAATTTTGCGTTTAATTTGGCGGGGATTTACTTAATTATTTACTCATCAGTTGCTGATAAAAATCAAACTGCTGCTGTGCTAAAGCCTGATTTGTATATTTCTCCATTACCTTTTGATAACCTTTTTCACCAAGACTTACAGCAATATTTGGTTTTGTGATCAGTTCAACTAAACAATTAGCCAAAGCTGTAATATTACCCTCTGTAAACACCAAACCAGCATCACCAATCACATGGGGAATTTCTCCCGAATCAGAACCAATTACCGGAACTTTGCAAGCCATAGCTTCAATGAGTACATGACCAAATTGTTCTTTCCACCCCGCAGCGGTCAAGGTTTTAAAATTATAACTAGTTTCTGAAGGTAACACCAATGTACTCATTATATTGATATAATTAGCAACTTGATTATGAGGGACACTTTCCACAAAAATAACCCGTTCTTGAATATTATTTTCTGTCGCAGTTTTGATTAATTCTGGTTGTAATTCTCCCCTTCCTAATAGTAATAACTTCCAAGGTTGGTTTAATATAGTTAACAAGGCCTGTACAAGAGTTAATAAACCCTTCTCCGGGACAAAACGTCCCACAAAACCCACCACAAAATCCTCCGATGTAATCCCCAAATCCCTCGCCAATTCTGGTTGTGGTTGGGGAGTGAATAGCCCTACATCAACACCCAGTTGAGGCATAACTTTAATTAACCCTTGATATCCTCTTTGTCTTATCAATTCTGCCCCATCTTGATTACCAGTAATGATACCGTGACTATGGTGAAGATTATATTTCTCTAATAAAGCCACTGGAAATTTCAATTCATAAGGCAAATTCCACCAGGTAAAAAATATATTTTTTGCCTTAAGTCCCAATAGCTGATTGAGAACAATCATCTGAGTGTATGCAAGTCCTCTAGAACCTTGTTCCACTTGGATAATTTGCGGGCGAAATTCTCTTAATAAAGAAATTAAGTCAAAACCAAAAGTCAAAAGACCTTGGTGATTTTGACTAAAATTAGAAACAGGCAGAATTTTAAAATTACCTTCATCCCGGTATTCAGTAGTAATAACTTGATTTTGTACACCACCAGGTTTCCAGGTTTTGGGGACAATAACTCTAACCTCAATTTCTGTGTTTAACTGAGCTAAAGCCCGTAATTTTTCACAATTCAGGTCTACAATATAAGAATGACTAGCTACTAAGATTCTCATATAGGACTCCTATTTAATTTTTGAACAAAACTCCGTAAACTGTTATTCATGTTTTCCTGTTCCCTAATAAGATTGATTTTCTTTGTGACTATAAGTTTGACCATCATTCCAGATAGACTGAATCACAGTACCCAAAGCTTGGAAAAAACCCAAAGTGTAGAAAACAGCACGAGTGGCAATTTTAACTGGTGAACCACTTTTGTTACAGGGCGGGTTTCCCAGAACGTGACAGTCAAATAAAGCAGCGAATAGGCGTAAGGCTTGCATAAGATTGAGATTTTTTAACCCCATTAAAAAATGATTGTGATAAAAGGTGAGTTGATACTTAAGCGATCGCATACTAATATCATGACAACCCCCAGTTTCTTCGCCCAAATGTATCAAATACGCCTCTGGGTCATACCAAATTTTATATCCCGTTTGTCGTATTCGCAAACAAAAGTCTGATTCTTCCCGCACTGCACTACCGCGAAACCTCTCATCAAAGTTCAATTTGTATTGAGTAAAAATTTCCCGGCGAAAAGACATATTGCAACCCCTAGCCGTGATCACTTGCTGAGGTTTGACGGTGTGGACTAAATCAATGTGATACCAAGCAATTCCAGGGTCCATAGCTTGGGGGGGTAAATATTCAATTTCCAACTCCCCACCGGAATCACTTAATTTACCTCTATCCAACACCCGGCCAGCAACAGCCCCTATTTCCGGATTTTGCAGATAATTTTTAGCGTGGGCTGCTAAAAACTGAGGCGTGATTTTTACATCATCATCAATAAATAAAATTATTTCACCTTTTGCTTGCCGCACACCATAATTACGCGCTCCTGGTAAACTCGCCCAGTCTAGCCGAAACCATTGAATTTTATCTGCTGCTGAAATTTCTTCTAAGTAAGCTTGAATTTCTGGTTTATGTGTTGCAGATTGGTCTACCACCAAAACCTCAAACTTGGGATAATCCTGATTTAAAACATCAACAATACTATCCCGCAATGTTTCTTCTCTCCCATAGGTGGGGATAATCACTGAAATCACAGGCCAATCATTCATTTGTTTTGGTATTTTTCTTGCAGATTATCGTTTAATTGTGGCAAATTTCTTCTTTTTTGTTTCAAGGGTCTGATAATTTTGTTTTTCTTGTTTATCTACAACTGGTAATTTAAACAGTATTCCCGCAGAAAACCAATAGTATACAGCCACCGGATCAACATCTAAAGGATAATAGTAAGTGTTATAGCTAATGAAAAGTATAAATACAAACAAACTAGCTGCGTAAATTCGTAAATTAGGGTTTTTGATAGCCCGGTAAGTTTTAAAAGCAGTAATAGTCAAAGTTGTTACCAAAGCTAAAAATGCCAATAATCCCACAATGCCTACCTCCCATAGCACCTTCGGGTAATATGTTTCTACTAGCTTGGTTCTACCCAGTGCGCGGGCTGAGTTAGTCGCCCTCCCCAAACCACTACCAATGGGGCTGGATACATTCTTCCAATTTTCCTCAAACTGCTGAACAATAAACTCCTGGGGAGGGGAAGCTTCCACCCGACTTACAAAACTATTTATTCGTTCTTGCACAATTGCCGGGTTTGTAATCATAGCAATTCCTAGAATTACGGCTAATCCCACTCCCATGGGGATAAAACGTTTCAAGTTACGAATTTGACCAGTAATAAATAATAACAGTACAAAGCAAGTGGGAACTAAAGCTAAAGCAATTCTTTGTCCTGAAATAACTGCATTGATAAAAACCGTTGCTAAAGAACCTAAACCCAGTAGCCGCCAAATAATGGCCGGATCACTAAAACCTGTAGCAAAAGCAAAAAAGGTGCTAGAAATCAAAAACCATGCCCATTGCCAAGGAGCTACAAAAGTTCCTGGTAAGCGAATTACTCCCTGACTAGGACTATAGAGGAGAGAACCCCCAAAATAACACCGGGCTTCTAGTGTAGCTTTAAATAAATCAGACCCAGAAGCGTTTCTCGTACCTTCACATATCCCAGTTAATAGTAGTATGTATTGAATAATTCCCAAAGTACAGCATATGAGTATGATGGTAACTTGTAAGCGGGATAAAAATAGAAAGTCCTTTTTATGGCGAATTAAATAGTAAGCACAGGTAATTAAAGGTAAATACCCCAAAAATACTTTTAGTCCCAGAATACCCATAGCTAGGGGTATTTCATTGGGTGCTTTTTCCAGGAATCCCACAGTGGGAGGGTTGAACTGTTGACCACCATTGATAAATATCAGTGTAAGCAGGCAAGAAACCAATAAAATAAACAGGGGAGTTTTAATAGCTTTGGGAACTAAAAAAGGTAGCCTTTGCTGACGGCAACTTTGCCAAAGTGCAATTAAAACTGGAATATAAAAAGCATCTTTAGCTAGTTGTAGAACAGGACTGTTACCAATGTAATAAGTAATAGTACCACCAAATGGCACATACATCAGAAAAGCAAATAAAGCAATGCGGGAATATTTGTAGGAAAAAGACATAATTAAAATTGCCAAAATGCCAGGAATTGCCAACTTAATCCCAGCTACTAAAAAAAGGAGAATACCAAAAAACAAGCTGGTAAAGCCAGCAGCAGTAAGCAGTTTAGTAAATTCTTTACGCCCCTGCGCTGCTTTACGCTTCTGGGCTAACCTTTCTTGGAGAGTAAGGGTAGAAACTTCTTTTTTTCCCTGCTTTTTTGATTTTTTAGATTTGTGATATTTTGACTTTAATTTTGGCATAGCAAAACTTGATAACCACAAGAAATTTTATCTTATAGTTTACAAATAAATCGTCATCACCATAAGCTGCATAAAACCAAGGTAATACGGTAGGTGAACCAGATACCCGCACTGGATATAACTAAAAAATTACAGCTTTTGCATATGAACAACTTAATAATATGCAAAAGCTGTGAGCAAAAAAGTACTATTAGTAGAGGTTTAGACTACCAAATGTTGCTGCACTTGAGAGACTAACTCATTTGTCCAATGGTTAGCTAATTCAGTATTAACAGCTTCCACCATGACTCTAATAACCGGTTCAGTACCAGAGGCCCGGACTAAAATTCTGCCAGCATCACCCATGGCAATTTCTGCGGCGGTAATGGCTGCTTGTAAAGGTTGACAATCTTGCCAATTTACCCGGCGATCGCGATCTATCACCCGCACATTCTGCAATAATTGCGGATAAGTCTGAAAACTTTGATCTACCATTTCGCTGAGGGAAACACCAGATTCTTTAACTAAGGCTGCTATATGTAAAGCTGTTAACAAGCCATCACCAGTAATAGCATAATGGCGGCAAAGAATATGACCAGATTGTTCACCGCCTAACATTCCCCCGGTTTTAATCATTTCTGCTTGGACATATTGATCACCCACTGGGGTACGAATTAACTTCCCTCCCTGTTTTTGCCAAGCCCTCTCAAAGCCTAAGTTAGCCATGACAGTGGAAACAATTAAGTTATCTGGCAGTTTTTGCCGTTGTTGTAGATGTTTCCCCCATAAGTAAAGAATATAATCGCCGTCTACTTGCCTACCAGTATGATCTACAGCTAAAACCCGATCAGCATCGCCATCAAAAGCAAAGCCTAAGTCGGCGTTATGTTCTTTAACTGTGGCTTGCAAAGTAGCTAGATGAGTAGAACCGCAGTTAACATTTATGCGATCGCCATCAGCTTGATTATGTAAGCAGATCACCTCCGCCCCCATTTCCGTAAATACCTTTGGCGCTAACTTAACTGCTGCACCCCAAGCCAAATCTAAAACAATTTTCAGTCCTTGAAGATTTACGCTGTTCTGTAAGGATTGTTTTAAAGTTTCGCCATACTCACCCACTAATTCCCCCCGTGAATAATGCCTTCCACAACCATTAACTTTACCTGAAACTGTATTTCCACGTAGTCCCGCTTCAATTTCACTTTGTAATGCTGGAGATAACTTAGCACCGTTGCCATTAAAAATCTTAATCCCGTTGTCTTCTGGGGGGTTATGACTGGCAGAAATCATTACTCCACCAATGGCTTCAGTAATGCTGGTGAGATAAGCAACAGTGGGAGTGGGACATAACCCCAAGTACCAAACTTCTACTCCAGCTGCTGTTAACCCAGCACTCAAAGCCATTGCTAGCATATCGCTGGAATTACGGGAATCTTGGCCCAGGATGACTAGCCCTGTGTGATTACTATGATTTTGCAAAACCAGACCTGTCCAAAAACCCACCTGTAATGCTAAGGGAGCATTCAGTAATTCTCCCACTTGTCCCCGAATACCATCTGTACCGAATAAAGGAGTACTCGGTAGTGATACCAAGTTAAGGGCAAAATTCCCATCCAAACTTTTTCCTGATTTGTGAGATTCGGAATTAGAAATAGGTTTTATAGATGTCACCATAGGTTCAAACTCCCCACACCATGACGAAAAATATTACTTTGTAGGTTAATTCAGCCATTTTCACTGAGATAACTGTTTATATGTAATATATACTTGTTTTTGTGTTGCAAATCAGCTTAGTTATTTTATTTAAGTAATTTTACTTAAATGTTTTATGAGAATTTATTTCACCAGTATTGTTTCTGGGGACGGTTGAATCACAGAGGAAATTCAAACTAGTTAAAGAATTTTAATATAAATTCTCATCAAATAGTTTTAATGTAACGTTTTGGAGGCATTTGTTAGCCATTGGTAAAATCGTCAGTTTAGCAGTTAACCTTTTAAGTTGAGAAATTTAGTATGAGCAGCAATTTAGCAAGTAAATTACGTCTAGGCACTAAAAAAGCCCACACAATGGCAGAAAACGTGGGTTTTGTCAAGTGTTTTTTAAAAGGAGTGGTAGAAAAAAACTCTTACCGGAAACTAGTTGCTAACTTTTACTTCATCTACTCCGCCATGGAAGAGGAGATGGTAAAGCATGGTCAACACCCGATTGTAGGTAAAATCAACTTTCCCCAACTCAATCGCCAGCAGACTTTAGAGCAGGATTTGAGTTACTATTTTGGTGCTAACTGGCGGGAACAAATTAAACTATCCCCAGCAGGCGAGGCTTATGTGCAACGCATCCGGGAAATTTCCCAAACTGCACCAGAATTATTAATCGCCCATTCCTATACTCGTTATTTGGGTGACTTATCCGGTGGGCAAATCCTCAAAAATATTGCTGTCACAGCCATGAAGTTGTCTGAGGGTCAAGGTACTGCTTTCTATGAATTTGCAGATATTACTGACGAGAAGGCATTTAAAGCCAAATACCGTCAAACTCTCGACGAGTTACCCATTGATGAAGCTACAGGCGATCGCATTGTGGATGAAGCCAACGCCGCTTTTGCCATGAATATGAAGATGTTTGAGGAATTGGAAGGTAATCTGATCAAGTCCATCGGGATCATGCTGTTTAACAGCCTCACCCGTCGCCGCCATCGCGGTAACACTGAACTCGTCCCCACTGCTGAGTAAATTCTGCTGAGGTTAACCTTTGCTAAAATCTAGGGACAGCTTTTTTGGGGTCACCTGATTTAAGTTCAGGCGATCGCTGAGGAGTTGTCCCTGATGCTTAGGTTAACAAAGTGTCAAAAATTCACTGCATAACTTTAACTAAACAATGGCTACAAAAATACCAGTAACAGTGATCACAGGCTTTTTAGGCAGTGGTAAAACTAGCTTAATTCGCCACCTACTACAAAACAACCAAGGTCGCCGCATAGCAGTTTTAGTTAATGAGTTTGGAGAACTGGGTATTGATGGCGAATTGTTGAAGTCCTGTGAGATTTGCCCTGAAGATAGCAACAATGGCAGTAATATCTTTGAATTAACCAACGGCTGCTTATGTTGTACCGTGCAGGAAGAGTTTTATCCCACCATGCAAGAGTTAATTAAGCGGCGAGATAGCATTGACTGTATTTTGATTGAAACTTCCGGGTTAGCTTTACCAAAACCCCTAGTTAAAGCCTTTCGCTGGCACGAAATCCGCGCCGCAGCTACGGTAGATGCAGTGATTACCGTAGTAGATTGTGCCGCAGTAGCAGCAGGCACATTTGCCAGTGACCCAGAAGCCATCGCTGCTCAACGACAGGCAGATGATAGCCTAGAACACGAAACACCGTTGCAAGAACTTTTTGCCGACCAACTAACTTGTGCTGATTTAGTGGTGTTGAATAAAACTGATTTAGTGGATATTGACACTAAGCTACAAGTTGAGGAATTAATTAAGCAACAGCTGCCCAGAGTGGTGAAGATTGTAGAAAGCGATCGCGGTACACTAGATGCCGATATTTTATTAGGATTTCAAGCCGCAGTAGAAGATAATTTAGATAGTCGTCCTAGCCATCACGACACCGAGGAAGACCACGAACACGACGAAGAAATCACCTCAACTCACTTAGTGTTAGACCGCAGCTTTGACCCAGAAAAACTACAAGAACAATTGCAAAAACTGGCCCAGCAACAAGAAATTTATCGCATCAAAGGCTTTGTGGCAGTGCCAAACAAACCCATGCGCTTAGTCATGCAGGGTGTAGGAACCCGATTTGATAAATTTTATGATCGTCCGTGGCAAGTGGAAGAAGCTAAACAAACGAGTTTAGTTTTTATTGGTCGTGATTTGAACCCTTTAGAAATAAAATCTCAATTAGTAGCTTTGACTTTTTAGCAAGTTGCGGTCAACCGCCAGGAATCACCGACCTAGAAGGTCGGTGAGTATGTCAATATTTCTCATGACCATGATGGAAAGGAAAAACAAAACCCAGACCATCCTCTAAAATTGGCGTTGATACTTCTCTAAAATATCTACTAAATTCACTTGACATTGCAATGGTAATAAATCATTCAAAGGTAATTCTTTCCTCCCACCGCCAATTTTGACTGGGATAGAGTCCAATACTGCCATCACCCGGTCTTCATCCACAGTTTGAGAACTAATTAAAGGATACATTTTTTCAGCCACTACAGTATGTAGTTTGGCATCGGATAAATAAAGATGCCACTTGGCAATGTCTATATAAACAGCTTCCCCAATTTCAGCAGCTAGGGCTTCTAGTAATTCTGCGGTATTAGTCGTAGCCATAAAAATCACCATTAATCAACTAAACAGCAACAAATATCAGGGTTTTTAACATTATCGCTTAATTATTCAGTGGCATCCACTGCCACAGGTGACAATCACTCCAGCCTCAATAGTCGGCCTTCAGGTGGATTTAGGCGGATTCTCACTATAGTTAGCGATCGCACTAATATAAATCAGATGCACCAACAATACTAATACCCAACTTGCTGTTAACCAAGGTAGCCACTCCCAGGATGCGGCTGTTAAGTTATGGAAAAACCATAAACCAGAATTAACAGATGTAGTCAGTGCCACATGGAGGGCAAAATTCATCCGGTCATCTAACTTGCGGAATGCTGGATCTTTGCGATCGGGTTTGCGAGGCCAACGGGGAGGCATATGCTAATTGAATACAGTATAAACATCATTTTATGCTTTTTAGGTTTCTTTGTTCACAAATAAGCCGGAAAAATTATCTCATTAGCCCACACATCCCTAATACCAGGCACATAAAAAAAAGTTTTGCATTAGTCTTGCATGATTTTCATAGTATGTGCTAATATACAAATATATTGGACAAGGGCGTGTAGCTCAGTGGACTAGAGCACGTGGCTACGGACCACGGTGTCGGGGGTTCGAATCCCTCCTCGCCCGTTATTTCTCTTGATCTTTCATGTTCAATTTGTTTGAATTGTTGTGTGTTCCCGAAAGGTTAAATTTTTCAACCAGGCCGGGGCGGATCTCGGTGCATCAGAGGACGTAAGCCATTTAACCCAGCAGCAATTGCCGAACCATTATGAATAACTGTAGCTGCTAGGGGATGCAGTCCTATGGTGGTGGCCACTGCTAAAGCTGCTACATTGGGGACCACAGCTAAACCAATATTTTGTTTAATTACTGCTTGAGTTTGCCGGGCAATGGCCATGGCTTCTAAAAAACTAGTCAGGTTATCATCCATTAGCACAACATCGGCGGTTTCTCTGGCTATGTCAGAACCTCCACCAAAGGAAATGGCAACATCAGCATAAGCTAAAGCGATGGAATCATTTAAACCGTCGCCTGTAAAAGCCACTGTTTTACCAGATTTGTGAATTTTTTGGATAATTTCTGCTTTTTGTTGGGGAAATGCCTCAGCATGGACTTGGGAAAAGGGAAGATTTATTTCTTGGGCGACATAGTTCGCCCTTTGCTGACTATCCCCTGTGAGTAGATGTATTTCCATATTGTATTCAGTTTGGAGTTTCTCTACCACTCCAGCGCTTTCTGGTCGCAGGGGGTCTCTATAATAAATAATTCCTAGTAACTCCTGATTTACGGCTACATATAATAATGAATCATCAGCAGAAATTTTATGGGTGAGACGTGGTTGCTCAAAAAAATCTAAACCAATACCACACTGACGCAAAAAGCGATCGCTCCCCACAATAACTTGTTGTCCATCAATTTTCCCCAACACCCCCAAACCAATTTCATAAACAAATTCTGGGCGGGGTAAAATTTCTATTCCTTGTTTTTGGGCATATTTAACCACAGCTTCAGCCACCGGGTGAGTCAGGCGTTGTTCAGCAGAAGCAGCTAAAGTTAACAGCCTTTGGGTAGACATTTTCTCTGTCAAACTTTCTATACCCATAACTTCAATGTCACCCTTAGTTAAAGTTCCTGTTTTGTCAAAAACTAAGGTATCCACCTGTGCTAATTTTTCTAAAGCCCGACCACTGCGGATCAATACACCATGTCTGGAAGCGTGGTGTAAAGCTGCCAAAAAAGTTGTAGGTAGAGAAACCCGAATACCAGTGACAAAATCCAAAGTGAGGATAGATGCTGCTGTAGAAGAGTTGCGGGTTGCGGCTAACACTAACCCAGAAAACATTAAAGCAGGTAATATAGCCTTGTGGGCAATGTTAGCCGCATAATTACCCATGCGTGTATCATACACAGGGGCTTGTTTAACTAATTCTATGCTGGCTCCAGCACGAGTATCTGCCCCTACTCGCTCCGTTTGGATGTAAATTTCTCCTTCCCGCACCAGAGTAGAAGCATAAACCCCTTGTCCCACTTGACGCAACACCGGCATTGATTCACCAGTCAGCTTTTGTTGGTCAATTAAAGCTGTTCCCTCGATAATTTCTCCATCAACGGGAATTTGTTCTCCTGGATAAACAACTACCTTATCTTTGGGCTGTACTTCTGTGGCTAGGATGCGTTTTTTTTCCCCATTTGGTTGTTCCACCCAGGCGTAATTTCCCAATGAGTTCAATAAATCTGTGGCGCGATTTTCCGTAACTCTGGCGGTGCGATCGCGAATGTGGTCACCTATTCTATGTAGTGTAATCATCAACGCGGGTGTAATCAAGTTGCCTTGGGCAGAAGTTAAAGTGATGGCCAGCAAATCTAAGCAGTCTATATTTAACTTTTGTTCTTGAGTAATGCTAGTATAAGCACCCTGAGCAGTGGGTACAGCAGCCAGGGCTACCGTTGCAGCAATTACCGTTTTAGGAATAGGAAACCCTAGCCCCAGTAAAGCCAAGCCAGTGGCAAAAGCTGGCCATTTTAAGTCCAGAGTCCTAGTTGCTGGGATCCTCTCAGTTTTATTTCTGCTTTTAGCTTTGTATAATAAATCTATGATATAATTTGGTACTAACCCATTTCTACTAGTAAATAATTGGTACTTAATAGCCACAGAACTGCAACCAGCATTAACACGAGCGTAGCTAACCCGATAGTCCGACCTTAGTAACTCTTCTAGGCTTTGGGCGTAATCATGATCATCAGCCAAGAGAGGAACACGAAGCCTGACCCTACCAGGAATTGTGTGTATTATCTCATATTCAACAGCCACAGAGTTACTATTTTTTAATTTAGAGGCGATTTTCATCATCTTACGCCTAAATTCCTAGTTGGAATGGAGAGCAAAATTTCTACAACGGCAATAGCCTAATTGTATCTAATGGTGATGACAGGGATGATCTACCCCAGTGAGGGTTTTTGGCTGATGGTTTTTATCCCCCCAGGGCTGGATCAAAATTGTCAGGAAAATGAGTATTGCCATCCCAATCTGCCTTTTCTAGTTTAATTCCCTGGAGATACCCTTGACGGAAGTCCGCAGAAAACAATAAAGCTCCCCGCAAATCAGCATTTTGTAAGTTAGCTTGACTGAAATTTGCAAAGCTCAGATCACAGCCTCTAAGATTAGCACCATTGAGATTAGCACCAGTCAAATCAGCATAGCTCAGGTCACAACCCTTGAGGTCAACACCTTGTAAATCAGCATTAATTAAATTAGCCCCGCTAAAATTGCGTTTTCCCTCTGCATATCTTTGTAGGAGATTCACAGCAGTATTAATCACCTGTGGCGAATTGGTTTCAAACATCAAACTACCTCACAGCTTCCCCTATAACTACTGTAGTTCATACTAATATAGCGAATTTTGCCCAAGTGAAGTATAGTGAGGTATATTTTTAGCAGGACTGTATTAAGCAGCAAGCAGGACTTGCACTACAAGACGATCATTTACATTTTTACCTCACCCTTATTGAGAAAGGCTATAGACATCTTTAATATTTTCTTCATCTTGTATCAATCTCTAAAATAGTGGATCATATATAAAACTGAACCAATTTATTCAGTGGAAAACATGACTCATCCTTTCCTTAAACATCTGCATAGTCCACATCGACCAGTCATCGTCTTTGACGGTGGTATGGGAACCAATTTACAAACTCAGAACCTCACAGCCGAAGATTTTGGCGGGGCGGAGTACGAGGGTTGTAATGAGTACCTAGTCCACAGCAAACCCGAAGCAGTGGCTCAAGTCCACCGAGACTTTCTCGCTGCTGGTGCTGATGTGATTGAGACAGATACCTTTGGCGGTACATCCATTGTTTTAGCAGAATATAACCTCGCCCACAAGACTTATGAACTGAACAAAAAAGCCGTAGAAATTGCCAAGCAGGTGGCCGCAGAATTTTCCACCGCAGAAAAACCCCGGTTTGTAGCCGGTTCTATAGGACCGACTACCAAACTCCCCACCTTGGGACACATTGACTTTGACACCCTCAAAGCCTCTTTTGCTGAACAAGCCGAAGCCCTCTTTGATGGTGGTGTTGATTTATTTTTAGTAGAAACTTGCCAAGATGTGCTGCAAATCAAAGCAGCCTTGAACGGTATTGAAGAAGTTTTTGCTAAAAAAGGAGAACGTCGCCCGTTAATGGTATCTGTAACCATGGAAAGTATGGGTACTATGCTAGTGGGGTCAGAAATTAGCGCTGTAATGACAATTTTGGCTCCATATCCGCTAGATATCCTAGGTTTAAACTGTGCCACAGGGCCAGACTTGATGAAACCACATATCAAGTATTTATCACAACATTCACCTTTTACCATCTCTTGTATACCCAACGCGGGTTTACCTGAGAACGTCGGCGGACGAGCGCACTACCGCTTAACGCCAACAGAATTACGCATGGCTTTAATGCACTTTGTTGAAGATTTGGGTGTCCAAGTGATTGGGGGTTGCTGTGGGACACGTCCAGAACACATTCAACAACTGGCAGAAATTGCCCAAAACCTCAAACCCAAAGAGAGAAAGTATAGTTTAGAACCCGCTGCCGCGTCAATTTATTCCACTCAGCCCTACGATCAAGATAATTCTTTCTTAATTGTCGGTGAACGCCTCAACGCCAGTGGTTCTAAAAAATGCCGGGATTTACTGAATGCAGAAGATTGGGACGGCTTGGTATCCATAGCCAGGGCGCAGGTTAAGGAAGGGGCACACATCCTTGATGTCAACGTGGATTACGTAGGACGTGATGGTGTCCGGGATATGTACGAACTGGTTTCCCGCATCGTCAATAATGTGACATTGCCTTTAATGCTCGACTCCACAGAATGGGAAAAAATGGAAGCGGGTTTAAAGGTAGCTGGTGGTAAGTGTTTGCTCAATTCTACTAATTACGAAGACGGAGAACCACGTTTTCTTAAAGTGCTGGATTTAGCCAAAAAATACGGCGCTGGTGTGGTAATTGGTACTATTGATGAAGATGGTATGGCAAGGACAGCAGATAAAAAGTTTCAAATTGCTCAACGTGCCTATCGTCAAGCTGTAGAATATGGTATTGCCGCATCAGAAATATTCTTTGATACCTTAGCATTACCTATTTCTACTGGGATTGAGGAAGACAGAATCAATGGCAAAGCCACCATTGAATCAATTAGCCGCATTCGTCAAGAATTACCCGGATGTCATGTTATTTTGGGTATATCTAATATTTCCTTTGGTTTAAACCCTGCAGCGCGAATTGTACTCAACTCCATGTTTTTACATGAAGCCATGACGGCAGGTATGGATGCAGCCATTGTCAGTGCTAACAAGATTTTACCCCTATCTAAGATAGAACCACACCATCAAGAAGTTTGCCGTGATTTAATTTATGACCGGCGTAAATTTGAAGGTGATGTCTGCGTTTATGATCCTTTAACAAAACTGACAACTTTGTTTGCAGGAGTTACCACAAAACGCGACCAAGGTGTTGATGAAAGTCTACCTTTAGAAGAACGCCTCAAACGCCACATCATTGACGGTGAACGCATTGGTTTAGAAAAACTGCTGACCCAAGCTTTAGAAATTTATTCGCCTTTACACATTATCAACACTTTTCTGTTAGATGGCATGAAGGTTGTGGGGGAGTTATTCGGTTCAGGACAAATGCAATTACCCTTCGTGCTACAGTCGGCAGAAACTATGAAAGCCGCAGTTGCATATCTAGAACCATTCATGGAAAAGTCAGAAACTGGTAATAATGCCAAGGGAACTTTTATCATTGCCACAGTTAAAGGTGATGTCCATGATATTGGTAAAAACTTAGTAGATATTATCTTAACCAACAACGGGTACAAGGTAATTAATCTGGGTATTAAGCAGTCGGTGGAAAATATTATCCAAGCTTATGAAGAACACAAAGCTGATTGTATTGCCATGAGTGGCTTGCTGGTGAAATCCACCGCCTTTATGAAGGAAAATTTGGAAGTGTTTAACGAAAAAGGAATTACCGTTCCTGTAATTTTAGGTGGTGCTGCATTAACTCCTAAGTTTGTCCATCAAGATTGCCAAAACACTTATAAGGGTAAGGTCATTTATGGCAAAGATGCTTTTTCTGATTTGCACTTCATGGATAAGTTAATGCCGGCCAAAGCCGCTAATAATTGGGATGATTACCAGGGATTTTTGGATGAGGTAGAAGAAGTAAAAGCAGCACCAGCCGCCAGTACCGAGTCATCGTCCCCTATTGTGACATCTCCAGTTGTGATTGATACCCGCCGTTCCGAAGCTGTGGCGGTAGATATCCACCGTCCTACGCCTCCTTTCTGGGGTACTCAGTGGTTAAAGCCTGGTGATCTTCCCATTGAGGAAGTGTTCTCGTATTTGGATCTACAAGCCTTAATTGCTGGACAATGGCAGTTCCGCAAGCCAAAAGAACAGTCTAAAGAGTCACATCAGGCTTTCCTGCATTAGAAAGTTTATCCAATTTTGGAGAGTTGGAAGCAACGGGTCATTGAAGAAAATCTACTACATCCCCAGGTAATTTATGGATATTTTCCCTGTCAGGCTGAAGGGAATACCTTGCATATTTATGATCCCAACCACACAGACCCAGAGAACCCAGAGGTAAAAGCAAGTTTTGAGTTTCCCCGCCAAAAGTCTTTGCGACGGCTGTGTATTGCCGATTTCTTTGCGCCCAAAGAGTCCGGAGTAATTGATGTCTTTCCCATGCAGGCTGTGACTGTGGGGGAAATTGCTACCGAGTTTGCCCAGAAGTTGTTTGCTGATAATCTATATACAGATTATCTGTATTTCCACGGGTTGGCGGTGCAGGTGGCTGAAGCCTTGGCAGAGTGGACTCACGCCAGGATTCGCCGGGAGTTAGGTTTTGCTGCTGAGGAACCGGATAATATCCGGGATATTTTGGCACAACGCTATCAAGGTTCTCGGTATAGTTTTGGCTATCCCGCTTGTCCGAATATTCAGGATCAGTATAAACAGTTGACATTGCTGGGCACTGACAGGATTAATTTGTATATGGATGAAAGTGAGCAAATTTATCCAGAACAGTCAACCACGGCAATTATTGCTTATCACCCGGTAGCCAAATACTTTAGCGCTTAATGTTTTTTCCCTCTCCCCAGTGGGGAGAGGGTTTGAAACTGTAAACATGAAATCTAAACAAAAAGTAGTGCGAGCATCCTGCTCGCTACTCTTGAAGAAATCTAAAATCCAAAGTCCGAGAATGTAACAAACCAATTCATAATAAAGCTAGGTGTTATTTGTAATTGGACTATGTACTTAACTTGGTTAGACAGCAATAGTTGGCTGCTGGAAATGGGCAACCAACGCATACTTTTAGATCCTTGGTTGGTTGGTTCCTTGATCTTTGGTAATTTAGATTGGTTCTTTAAAGGTTCACGAACACAAGAACGCCCCATCCCAGAAAATATAGATTTGATTCTGCTATCTCAAGGTTTAGAAGACCATACTCATCTACCCACCCTAAAGCAACTTGACCGACAAATTCCTGTGGTGGCTTCTGCCCAAGCAGCAAAAGTTGTAAGGGAATTGGGCTATAGTTCTATTACGCCTTTAGGTTTTGGGGAAAGTTTCACTTTAAATCACCAAGTGCAAATTACAGCTGTTCCTGGTTCCACTGTGGGATACAACTTAGTCGAAAATGGTTATGTGCTGACAGAGTTAACCAGTGGGTTAAAACTGTACTACGAACCCCATGGTAATCATTCCCCAGAAATAAAACAGTCAGCACCAGTGGATGTAGTAATTACCCCCATGATTGATGTTACTCTGCCTTTAGGCCTGCCAATTATTAAAGGTAGAAATAGCGCCTTGACAGTAGCCCAGTGGTTACAACCACAAGTAATGTTACCCACTGCTGCTGGTGGTGATGTGATTTTTACAGGTTTGTTAACAAAGTTGTTAAAAACTGAAGGAACAGTAGGGGAGTTTAATAATTTACTGAGTAGCCATCACCTGAATACACAAGTCATGGAACCGCAGCCAGGCCATCGCTTGGAGCTACAAATGGCTAGAAAATAGGGAATAGGGAACGCGGGCAAGATGCCCGCACTACTTAATATTCGCTATCAGCAACACAAATTCCCTTACACTTAATACCATTGTTTGCCGTGCGTTGACAGTGGGGACAGAGGATTTTTTCTTCCTCTTCTCTGGGCTGTAATTGCTCTTGCTCTGAGTGAGGTTTTACAGTCATGAAAATAATGGATTGTGTAGATGTTAAGATTTTACCGAGATTAGACAATGAAAGCAAAATAATTTAAGCAAAAGTTTGATGACAGTGAAGACATCACTGCTATATAAAACCTACACAAAGCTAGACTGAAAATTGACGGGTGCGACACTGAAATCCCCAACTACGAACAAGTGTTTATTTTTCCCCTGTTATCAAATTTAGCCACACCCCACCAAAGCTAAGACCAAATTACGAAAATCTTCCCCCCGCATTTCAAAATTGGCATACTGATCAAAACTGGCACAAGCAGGAGACAACAGTACCACATTTGCTTGATGCTGTTTAGCTAATTCTATAGACCGAGAAACCGCTTTGTCCATAGTTTCTACAATTTGGTAGTTAGTATAACCCACTGCTTGCAGACGTTGAGCAAATGCCTGTGCAGCACTACCAATTAACAATACTGCGGCTGCTTTGGCTTTAATTTTGGCTAACCAAGCAGTGTCATCACCCGGTTTTGCTTCTCCACCTGCAATCAAAATCGCTGGACTGGGTACGGAATTTAACCCCACTTCGGCCGCATCATAGTTAGTGGCTTTGCTGTCGTTAATAAAGTCAATACCTTGCCAAGTACAAATGTGTTCTAAACGATGGGGAACTCCAGAAAAATTCCTCATGGCGGTATCAATAGCATGGGGGTCAATTCCTGCTAACCGCCCAGCAGCCACAGCCATTAACAGATTTTGGCGGTTATGTTCTCCCACCATTGGCAAAGCAGAAGCTAAGATAATTTTTTCCGGTTGTGAACTTGGCTGTAATTTTTCCACCACCCAGCCATCCTCAATATAAAACCCTTGCTGACTGACTAAAAAATCCTTACCTTTAACACTTGTCCAATAGGCATCAGGCCAATGAATTTTACCAATATTATTTAAATAGGGGTCATCTCCATTAAATACCTGGAGGTGGGAATGACGTAATAATTTGGCTTTGATGTTGTAATAGTTCTCTAAGGTTTTGTGCCTTGCCAAATGGTCTGGGGTAAAGGTCGTCCAAATGCCGATGCGGGGAGCAAGACTAACAGAAGATTCTACTTGATAGCTGCTAACTTCTGCGATTACCCAATCAGGAGGTGTGGGTGACAATGCCACTTCACAAGCGGCATAGCCAATATTACCACAGGCAGGAGCATTCAACCCGGCAGTTTGAAAAATTGCCGCAACTAAGGCTGTAGTGGTAGTTTTGCCGTTAGTGCCGGTAATCCCTACCCAAGGAGAAGCTTGCAAGTTTCGCCAAGCCAGTTCCATTTCGCCGATGGTTTCAATGCCTAATTCCCGCGCTTTAACTAATACGGGAATATCCCAAGGTACTCCAGGACTAACAACAATCGTATCACACAAATCACTCTGTAAATCAAGGGAATGCCCTAATTTAACTGTGATTTCCTCGGCTGCGAGTTTTTCTTGTTGTATCCGGAGGCTAGGGGAGGTGTTACTATCACTTAACACTACCTCCCAACCTTGCCGTTTCAACAATCTCGCCGCAGCAACACCGGACTTTCCCAATCCAATTACTGAAGCTTTAGGCATAGACTCTAGCAGATTTCCCTGGTTAAGCAGTCATCATCATATCGCTTCTTAACTAGAATTACACCTCTGATTTGTGCTACTAATTTACAAATTTTTGACAATAGCACCAAAATCAGCGAGGACACGGGCATGATTTCGCAGTAATCCTAGTAAGGATAGCCGATTGCGTTTGATTTCAGGATTAGGGTCCATAACTAAAACGCTATCTTCACCATCAAAGAAGTTAGCCACGGTGGGAGCGATTTTTGCTAAAGCTGCTATCAATAATTGATAACTGCGTGTTTGCTGTGCTTGTTGAGTTTGGGGTACTAATTCTAGGAGGGCGTTGTAAAATGCCTGCTCAGAAGATTTGGCAAATAATTGGGGCTGAATCAAACCAGTGGGTTCCAACTGCTGGAAATCTAAGTCACCTTGGCCTGCTAGCCTGGTAGAACGGTTGACAGTTTCATAGATTTTATCTAAAGTACCATCTTGGCGGATTTGTTGTAAATATAAGGCGCGATCGCGTACATCCAGCAAGTCTTGTAATGCGCGTTCCGTATATTCTGGGTCATTTTCTCCCAAAACTGCGTTTACTAGATCATAGTCTATATGCTGTTCATCTTGTAGTAAAGTGCGGATACGTTGTAAAAAAAACTCTTGCAAAGCTGCAATTAATTTATCTGGTTGTTTGTGGTATTTAATGGCAAAATCCACCGCTATTTGGCTTAATAACTCCGCTAAGTTAATAGGCAAATTAGCAAACCAAGTAATATTAATTACCGCATTAGCAGCACGACGCAAAGCAAAGGGATCAGAAGAACCTGTAGGAATTAAACCCAGTCCAAAAATACTGACTAAAGTATCTAATCTATCTGCTAAACCTACAATTTGACCTGTGAGAGTTCCTGGTAAAACATCGCCCGCACCTGTGGGTAAATAGTGTTCAACAATTGCCTTAGCTACTTCCACATCTTCCCCACTAGCCAAAGCATATTTTTCCCCCATAATGCCTTGCAGTTCGGGAAACTCATACACCATTTGACTTACTAAATCAGCTTTACACAACAAAGCCGCTCGGTGGATTTTTTTGCCCTGACTAGGCTGTAACCGTAATTGCCCGCTAATGTAATCAGCAATAGCAACTATTCTATCCACCTTAACACGGACTGAGCCTAGTTCTTCCTGAAAAGTAACTGTTTCTAATTGAGGTAAATAACCTTCCAAAGGTTTAGCTAAGTCAGCCTTGTAGAAAAATTGCCCATCAGCCAACCTAGCCCGAATTACCCGCTCATTCCCCACGGCGATCAGATCCGATTTCTGGGGGTCACCATTGGAAACAGTGATAAACTTAGGCAATAACTCCTGACTCTCAGCCGCCGGCAATACAGGAAAATAACGCTGGTGCGTGACCATCACTTCTGTAATTACCTCAGTGGGTAACTGCAAAAATTCCGGTTCAAACTTACCCACCACCGCCGAGGGAAATTCCACTAGATTGGTAATTTCTGCCAACAAATCCGGGTAAAATACCGTGGTTCCCCCTGCTTCTTCCGCTGCTGCTTCTACCTGCTGTTGAATCATATTTGACCTTTCTTCCTGGTCAACAATAACACCAGCAGAACGCAAAGTTTTAACATAGTCCCCAGCTTGAGGAATAATCACAGGTTGGGGATGTAACACACGATGACCATGGGAAATGCGATCGCTAGTAATTATCTCAGAACCATTCACCAACTCAATAGGCAAAACCTGATCATCCAACAAAGCCACAAGAGAGCGAATAGGGCGAGAAAACTTCATATCCCCATCACCCCAGCGCATTAACCGCTTACCCTCTAAACTAGCAATCCATTCACCCACCAAATCAGTTAAAATATCCCCCACCGGTCGTCCGGGAATAATTTTCTTGACAAAGACAAAATCCCCTTTCTCCGTGGGGCGAACCTCCAAAGCGGCCATATCCACACCTTGCTTTTTAGCAAAACCTGTAGCTGCTGGTGTAGGTTGACCATCCCTAAAAGCAGCGGTAGCCGGTGGACCCTTGACCTCCTCTTCTCGGTCTGGTTGCTGGGACGGTAGACCTGTAATGAGTACCGCCAAACGCCGGGGAGTACCATAAACCTGCACCGATGCCCCCATGATACCATTGGCTTGTAGAGTTTTGGGGATGTGCGATCGCCATTGTAACATAGCATCACCTAGAAAGCCGGCAGGTAGTTCTTCTGTACCAACTTCTAATAAAAAAGCAGTCATAGGAAAACGTGGTAACTCTAATAATTGCATTACTATATTATCTAGGGAATAGGGTACACTATTCCCTAGAGATATTTAAACCGAACCCCGTGGTCTTGCAACTACACCTTAGTATACTTATCCACTATATTAACTAAATCCGGTACTGCTTCCTCCACGTGTTTCTTAGCCGAACCACGGAATTTTTCATAAGTTCCTTTAATGATTTGGCGCTTAGTGTGCTGAACCCTAGCATCAGTAATACCCAGCATAGCATCTGCTGTTTGCGAACGACTAGCGATGAGATGAGCCGCAGGATCGCCCTTTTCCATACCCTCATTCCACAAAGGGTCAATGGCTGTTAAAAACTGGGGTAGCAACTGCTCCACAATGTAGGGGATGTATCCGGGTTTTACTCCCTTTAAAGCTGTAAAAGCAGTCTTTAAGGCCATACCACTAACACCGGATTTAGAAGCCAGCTGCTGGTCAATCATTTTGCAGCAATCATCTACAACCATGGCCTTTTTATTTGGACTTAACAGCTGTTCACTTAATCCCATTTTATTCTTCCTCAAAATCAACACAATGGATAGCCAGTCATAGTAGCTTATATCATGTCCGTTTGATTTTAGAGCAAACCCGGAATCTCACTCAACTGTATCTTAATGTTTTTAAGAAATGCTAGAAGACAAAATTTTGCCGAAGTGAGGTACATCATTAGGGGAACCAGATGCTAGCAACACAAGACCTTTATCATTTAAATGTGTATCTCATGTGTTTAAGAAATGCTATTCTTACAACAGAATCATAAACCTACTTCCCATACTCTAAAATCACAATGCTAATCAAAAAAGCCATTACTCACATCTCCAGACTTGCTGATCCATCACCTTGGTTGATAATCATCATTTTTTCTTCCCTCGGTTTCATCGGTATTCTCAACCATTCCATGTGGCGAGACGAACTAAACCCCTGGCTAATTGTCAGAGATAGTCAATCTTTGGCAGATTTAATTGCCAATATTCATTATGAAGGACACCCCGTACTGTGGTATTTTTGTCTGGCAATTCTGCAAAGAATTAGTCAAAATCCCGTCATTATGCAGCTTTTTCATTTAACTATTGCAATTGGTGCTGTCAGCTTATTTTGTTTATATAGTCCCTTTACCTATCGACAAAAATTTTTATTTACCTTTGGTTTTTTCCCCTTTCATGAATATCTCCTCATTTCCCGTAACTATGCCTTTAGCCTGCTATTTATATTTGCAATTTGTACAATTTTTCCATCTAGAAAAAAAACCTATATTTACCTAGCCATCTTATTAGGTTTGCTCGCTAACAGTAGTGCTTACGCCTTATTTATATCCTTTGCTGTATGCTTAACTTTATTAGTGGAATTGTGCTGCGATAGTCAACAGCGCTACCAGTATTTTACTCACAGCCAAAAATATGATTTATTTGTCAGTATAGCAATTATTCTATCTGCCTTACTTTTATCAGTTTACATTATTAGTCCCCCAGGAGACAGTTATCTACATGGTGGGTTAAATAATGGCTGGGTCAAGGAACTAGATCTACGTCATTTACTCAGGAGTATAGGGAGATTATTCGGCAGTTATTTTTTGATTATTCCCACACACAAAAGATGGTTAGATTTAATTGCTTGTAGTTTAATAGCTGTATTTGTTGCTACATTAACTATAATTAAATTATCTAAAAAGCCAATTGCTTTATTTTTCTACATCATAGCTAATACTATAATTTTATCATTTACATACTTAAGATTCCCAGGCTCACCTAGACATTTTGGACATTTTTATTTAGTTTTAATAGCCGGGTTATGGCTGGGAAGTTACTATGAAGAATCTAATTTTTTAGTCCATAATTTATCTCTCAAGAACAAAAGCACTAAACTAATGGAAAAATGGCAACACATAGCCTTGATGATTATTCTGTATGTGCAGTTCATCGGTGGAATAGGCAGCTTTACCAAAGATTTAATTATACCACTTTCAGCTAGTAGGGCAACTGCTAATTATATTCAAAAATCTGAATTAAATAATCAATTCATTGTCGCCAGTAGAGATGCCAACATGGCGGCACTATCCGGTTATCTCCAGCGACAATTTTACTATCCTGAACGGCAAGAAATGGGCAGTTTTACACTTTTTAAAGCAGGTCGCCAAGAGCAAGAACAAGGGGAAATACTAACACAAACTACTGATTTGTTAACCAAGCAAGGAGACAACAGTAAAATTTTGCTTATTTTAAATAAACAACTCAAAATAAATCACCAACACTTAAAACCAAACTTAAACATTATTCCCATCAAAAGTTTTGAGAATGCTTGGGTAAATGATGAAAAATATTATCTGTATTGGGTAAACAATTCATGAACAATTCACCGAATCCGTTGGCGTGGTATAAAAATCCTGTATTGCGGACATCTTGGCCGCTACAGGTGTAAAGTACCTACATCAAATACCATACTAACTGGTAACTTTCCCTATTGCGAGTGACATCCCCCCTTGTAGATAGAAAATTGGAATAAACTTAATACCAGATATATAATCAATACATCTGCTTCTGCAAAACAAATACAACTTACAATTCTCCAGCTTTCTGTACCCAGATAAAGAGCATTATGTGGCAACAACAAAAAAAAGAAAGTGCAATATTCAGCCTGGGCTTATTGCTGTCCTTAGCTACAACCCCCATGGCAGCAGATTTGTTCGTCCGGACACCAGTGCTGGCACAGTCTGCCACTGAATCTCCCCCACCCTCCCAATTCACTCAGACAGAACCAGTCCAACAACAGCCTCCAGAGAATAATCTGGGGCAAATACCTTGGTGGTGGCTTTTGTTACCTGTATCTATTCTGATTCTACTACTAATCTGGATTGTTAAATCATCTCTATGGGCAATCAAAGCTACAAATCCCAGTTCAGATGTTAACCCCACTGATGTAGAAAATGAGATTGTTTTAGAAGAAAAACTACCAGCCGCCAACCCGCAGGGCGATTTCAAACCAGAATTGCCCAATCTAGAAACTCTTGATACCACCGACACAAGTCCCAACTTCCCATCAGAAGAATTGGAGGAGGAATCACCCTGGGACATAGAAGCACCTGTAAATGTGGTGAATCCCTACCCCCAATTACCAGATTTATCTTTAAGCAACTCTGAAGCATCAAAAGAGGGGGAGTTTTCATTTGATTTTGAGAGGGAAAATAGCAAAAATCAAAACCCTAGCAACACACAAACCACCTTCTCAGGTATTAGCGAAGAAGATATATTCAACCAAGTAGCAGACGCTGCCGAACCCACCAAGTATGAAACAGAGGATGAAACAGATATTTTCGCAGATAGTGCAACTTTTTTAGAAACAGATACCCAATCTCAAGATCAACTACAGGACAGCACAAAAGGACCATCATTTAATCTCGATGGAGAAAGAAGCGTTGTCCTCAAGCCCCGCAATTCAGAATGGGCTTATGCCAACTGGTATATTGATGAAACCTGCCAGGAAATATTAGCAAATAACGGCATCTGTGAATTAGCACTACGGCTATACGATGTCACAGACTTAGACCTGAGTTATGAAAGACCCCAGTTAGTTAAGCAATATAAACTAGAATCAAACAGAGAAGAGAAATATATCCCCATCCCCCGCACTAGTAGCGATTATATCGCCGCAATCGGTTATATCAGTCAAAGCGATCGCTGGGTCAGTATTGCCCGTTCCCCTAGAGTTCGGGTTTTTAATACACCAGTAGAAGACACCACACCAGAACCATTATTTAACATAGATGGAGAAAGAAACATCATCCTCCAGCCGTGCAATTCAGAATGGGCTTGTGCAAACTGGTACATTGATGAAACTTGTCAGCAAACATTAGCAACTAATGGCATCTTGGATTTAGAGTTACGGCTATATGACGTGACAGATTTAGACTTGAGTTATGAAACTCCAGAATTGGTACAGCAGTATCAAATAGAGTCTGGGAGAAACAAGAAATATATCTCCATTCCCCGCAGTAATAAGGATTATTTGGCTGCAATAGGTTATGTGAATCCAGGCGATCGCTGGGTCAGTATTGCCTGTTCCCCGAAAGTCCGCATCTTTGGCACACCCTTAACAGATACGATAAGGGAAAACCAACTAACAACAGACAGCAAAGTTACAACTACACAATCTAATCAAAGTGAAATAATCCTCAAATCCCGGACTCCCAAATGGGCTTATGCAGCTTGGTACATTTCCACAACCGACGAACAAACACTGCAAAATAAAAACATCTCCCAACTCTATCTGCGCTTGTATGATGTCACAGGTTTAGACCAGAATCGTCAAACCTCCAAATGTGTACAGCAGTACGAATGTGACGAAATCATCCGCGATCGCTACATCGCCATTCCCGCAGTTAATCGTGAATACATAGCCGAAATTGGTTATTTTACCCAGGACAATTTTTGGCAAATGTTCCTTCGTTCAGAAAAAATTTGTGTTTTCAGCCGTCCCCAAACAGATTTTTGGTTTCTCACTGATACAGAACTAATCATCCACGGTTCTACAGAACCAGGTGCAACAGTCAATATTTCTGGTAAACCAATCAAAATTAAACCAGATGGAACTTTTCACCTGCGTCTTCCCTTCTCAACCAACGCCATTGACTACATGATCACAGCCACAGCAGCCAATGGCGAACAAAGTACAACTATCCAAAAAAAATTCTCTCACCAAAATTTAGAAACCTGAATCAAAACAACTGTATCAACAGATCCCCGCAGTCGGGGATCTACATCCTCAAAACTTTACGCAGGTTCAAAGTTCAGCGCCACACCGTTCATACAGTAGCGCTGACCGGTGGGTGCGGGACCATCATTAAACACATGACCCAAATGTCCGCCACAACGGCTACAGTGTACCTCCGTTCTGGTCATAAAAAATGACCGATCTACAGTAGTAGCAATAGCGCCTTCAATGGGTTGGTAAAAACTCGGCCAGCCAGTACCACTGTTAAACTTAGTCTCAGACTTAAACAATGGTTGTCCACAACCAGCACAAACAAAAGTACCCTCATTATATTGCTTATCCAGTGGGCTGGTAAAAGCCCGTTCAGTCCCATGTTTTCTTAAGACCTGGAACTGTTCTGGCGTTAAAATTGACCGCCACTCCTCTTCAGACTTAGTAATTGCAAACTGGTTTTTAGCACTAGTCATGTTATCAGAACCCCAATTATTCCTTGTTAAAATTGTAGTGCCTATGATTACGGCACTGGCTTCTAAAAAATAGCGTCTGTTCATAATCACAATTTTACCTTACAGCAATTTTGGTTACAGAACTATTTAAAACCTAATCATCGCCAAAACACAATTCATACTCTTCTGTACTAACATCAGGGTTAGTAGTGAGATAATTACTCAGGCGATCGCAACCATAATTAAGCAATTGATCTAAGTTTAATTTTTGCAGTTCTATCTCCTCTAAATTCCATAGTTTAATTGTACTATCTTGACTAGCAGAAGCCAGCAACTTACTATCAGGGCTAAAACTCACACTTTTTACACCTTCATTATGCCCAGAAAAAGTTTTCAGCAAAATACCACTGCTAATATTCCAAAGTTTAATAGTACGATCACCACTAGCTGAAGCGATCATATTACCATCAGGTGAAAAAGTAACATAATTCACCAAATCACCATGTCCCTGAAAAGTGCGAACCAAAGAACCCTCTACAGTCCACAGCTTAACAGTTTTGTCATCACTGGCTGAAGCAATACTTTTACCATCGGGAGAAAAATTAATACTCCATATACTAGCACTATGACCAGAGAGAGTTTTCAACAACTGACCCTCCCGACTCCACAATTTAATAGTTTTATCCGCACTAGCAGAAGCCATAATTTTACCATCCGGACTAAACTGGATATTAGTCACCCAACCATGATGACCGGAGAGAGTTTTCAACAACTGACCCTCCCGACTCCACAATTTAATAGTTTTATCCGCACTAGCAGAAGCTAAAACCTGATCATCAGGACTAAAACTCATACTGGTTACCCAATGCTTATGTCCTTTGAGGGTATGCAACAAAGTACCATCCCTTTGGCGAATCTCAATTTTCTGGTCTGCACTAGCCAAAGCCACAGTATTGCCATCCCTAGTAAAGCTAATACTGGTAACATCTTCAATGGGAGAAGCCAAACTTTGTAATAATCCACCATTCAAGTCCCATACTTTCATAGTGTGATCGGAACTAAAAGAAGTAATATTACTACCATCACCAGTAAACTTAACATGATTTACACTCCCCTCATGTCCATAAAAAGTTTTAGGTAAGTTTGTTTCTAGCTTCCATAACCGGATAGTATTGTCATCACTAGCAGAAGCCAATTGATTACTATCAGGGCTAAAACTCAAACTGTTGACTTCATGGCTATGTCCAGGCAAAGTATCTAATAAATTACCCCCACGACTCCAAATTTTAATAGTCTTATCAGCACTGACAGAAGCGATCATCTTCCCATTAGCAGAAAACCGCACCTTCCACACACTACCATCATGCCCTTGTATTGCTTTCAGTAAATTACCGTCACGACTCCAGAGTTTAATCACATGGTCAGCACCAGCTGAGGCAATAATTTGGCCATCTGGGCTAAAAGTAACATCTAAAACTTCTTTAGTACTACCTGGCAAAGTAGATAATAAACGACCGTCCAAACTCCACAGCTTCACCGTACCATCATCACTAGCTGAAGCAATAGTATCACCCTCTGGTGAAAAACTCACACTATTTACACTGCGACTATGACCAAGAAAACTCGACAGTAACTTACCTTCGCGATTCCAGAGTTTAATAGTATTGTCACTACTACCACTCGCTAAAAATTCACCACCCGGTGAAAAACTGACGCTATTGACACTATGAAGATGTCCTGTCAGGGATGATAGCAATTTACCTTGACGACTCCAAAGTTTAATAGTATTGTCACTACTACCACTCGCTAAAAATTCACCATCCGGCGAAAAACTCACACTATTGACACTATCTTGATGGTCTGTGAGGGTTGCTAACAGTCTACCATCACTACGCCAAAGTTTAATACTATTATCAGCACAACCACCAGCCAATGTGTTACCATCCGGCGCAAAACTCACACTAGTTACCCAAGAATTGTGAGTAAAACGGTTTAACTCTTGAGTTCCATAAACTGATTGTTGTAGAATCTTGACTACTTGCGAGCGAATATCTTGAGGAATAAACAAAGTATTCTTTTGTACTTCCTTCCCCGCCTTGATGCTGGTTAGCAAGGCTTCTAACTGTTTATGGGAGAAAAGAAAATTCTCCGCTAAGGAATTTAAAGCCTGTATTTCTCGTAACTGGGCTTTTTGAGTTTGTTGATAAGCCAAAACCGCTAAACCAAAGGCAGTTAGTGCTAAAATACTAATAATTCCCGCAGTCCTTTGGGCTTTTCTCAGTCGGTTTTTTTCCTGTTGTTGTCGGCGTTGTTTTTCTATTAACCCAGCCTGAATAAAACGTTGGACATCAAAAGATACTTCATCAGTGTAATTAACATAAATTTCCTCAGCTTCCGCCAGGCGAACACCTTGTAAAAGAAAATCTGGCTGCTGATTATTATTGATCCACAAAGCTGCTGCTTGGGCAATTTGACGATGCGATCGCAACCTCCCCCGACTTTCTTCTAACCACCAGCGCAAACTTGACCAATAACGAATCAAAACCTCATGGGCTACTTCCACAGTTACCAGCCCTGGTGAAGCAGATAAATGAGCAGTTTTTCCCTCTTCTCCTAATTCCCCTACTTCCCCATTTTCCTCCAAATTCACCACCACCAACTTAGCAGCAATTAACACTTGTAGCGTTCTTTCAACCAAAGCCACCGGATATTTTTTGACAATTAACTCCGACTTAAGTACCCGTCTTCTAGTATCCTCCGTCCCCTCACCCAACTGGGTCAGTGAGAGAAAAATCCACCTAGCACAATCTTGAGCCTCAGCATCTAAACTATTGTAAACTCCTTGGGCTTTACTTTCCAGCGCTCCTTTAATTCCCCCCAAATGTTGCTGGTAGGCCTGTAGAGTCATTACCCCATTTTCCCGGTATTCCCACAGATGTTCCAACACAAATTCTAGTAGAGGTAGATCCCCAGCACTGTGCTGTAACTCCTCCAGCAGCACTTCCACTAATTGGGCTTCTACTTTTAAACCCACCTTTTCCGCCGGGTTAATAATTATGCGGCGATAGTCTGCTTCAGTCAAGCAGGGAGGTAACAACACACTCGACTGCTGTAACAACCTCACCAAAATTGGTACTTCTAAACAGGGAGCAATAAAATCCGCCCGCAAAGTAATAATTAACTTAAACTTTTCTGGTATTCGTTCCAGCGCCCCCAGCACAACTTCTAAAAAACTTTGTCTCCCTTCACTCCCAGCAAGTGTAAATAATTCTTCAAACTGATCAACCACCAAAACCACCATAGGTTCTGGGCGATGGGCTATCCACTCAGTAAAATCCTCTACACCTTGCTGTAATATTCTTTCTAATTGCAGTTGCTGGTAAGCTTTTTCTTTTTCAGTACCGCTATCCACCAAACGCCTTGATAAAGCTTGCAGAGGATTTGTCCCAGGGCGAAAGCACCTCATCCACCAATCAGCACTACCCGGTAATAATTTTCCTCGTCGCAACCGAGCTATTAATCCCGCCTGTACCACAGAAGACTTACCACTCCCGGAAGCCCCCACCACAGCCATAAATGACTTTTTTTGCAAATCATTAATTAATTGCTCAACAACACTTTCCCTCCCATAAAAATACTCAGCGTCTTCTTCTGCAAAAGCCCGCAAACCCCGATAAGGACACAAGCCCAAATCAACAGTTGCTGTAGAGTTAATACCCTTATGAGCAGAACTACCAGGTATAACCTCAATTACCCCTTGCGTCCCTGAAAGCCAGATATGTAAAGGATATTGATGATCACAAGATAATTGCAATTGAGTAATCAAACCCGCAGCTGATAAACTACCTTGAGGCAACGCTGCGGTTAAGGTGGAGTGTAAAGCTTGAGCAAACTGTTCAGGATGGCTTTTTAGTGAACTTGCGGCTATTATACACTGTCCCTGCTCAAACCCTAATTGTAAATCTTCTACCCAATCTTGTAGATGTATATGGTCATTTGCTGCCAGACAATCTAAAATAATAATTTGTTGGGTATAACTTGAGCGCCTCAGTTGTTGTCTTAACCAAGAACGACTCAGGCGGATATTATCAGCTAAAACTAAAGCAGGTTCACCCGCTTCTCCTTCTTCCACTTGTCCACGTAAATATAAAAACACCGTAGCCAAAATTCTGGAATTATTTTTCCCCACTGAGCCTGTAGTTTGTAAACAAGCTGTAATTGTTGAGTGTAAGTCTTGACTATTAGCCGTTGAAGAACCAGTCCAATATTCTAAGTCAAACCCCCCCCAACCCCGCAGTAATTTACTCACAGCCAAAGTAGTCTGATTAGTCGCCAGTCCCTCTAAAATTAACGCCCGTCGCAGACAACAAGATTCCGTTAAAGCTGGTTTTATTCCTAAAATAACTTCTCCCACCCCCTCTACTATCCGCTTGGGTGTTTGCTGGGGATACTCAGAATATAAATTACTGTCGCCTCTACTTTTATTTTGCTGATTAATCAGTCGTAACTGCTGATTAGTTTGCTCAATATATTGCCGCGTTTGATGATAAACATATCTATAAAGTCCATCAGCATCAATTAAACCCTGGGGATCAGCCGCTTCACCACGCAACCCACGCATTAAATAATAAGTAAATACACCATGTCCCAACTCAGGAAATTCCCAAGACTGTTGATTAGTATCACAGGAAAGCAAAGCATAAAATCCCTTACTTTGTTTAGCCCGGTGGCGTAATAATTCCACCATCTCAGATGTCGGGTTAGGCAACAATGCTTCAGTTATATCATTTCTAGCCCCTCGGAATGTCAGACTACCACTATGACAAGCATCTAACCACACCAACTGAGTCTGCGCCTGACTGTTTGCTAACACCTGCAAAATTTCCTGTAAACTTAAACCTGTCTTGTCTAAGTCCTCTACTTCAGTATCCGCGAGACACAAAAACGCTTGTTGAGAATTTGACTCTAGTATCCCATGTCCAGAGAAATAAAATAAAATCGTATCTTGTGGTTGAGCAGCAGCAGCAATTTCATTCAAACTGCTACGCACTGTTGACAGAGTGGGTAGCCTGGAACTTAAATCATGGTACACCCTTATTGACCTTTGAGGAAATCCTTGGGTTGCATCCTCCACAGCAGCTGCTAAACCCTGACAATCAACAGCTGAGTAGCGTAGTGAAGGTAGTCTCTTATCTTGGTATTTGTTTACTCCTACCAATAACAGCCAAAGTTGTGCTTCTCCCATTTCTAGGATATGGGTTGAATGACTGGTAGCGACACCGAGTGGAGACATTGTACAGTAACTTTCAGTTTATTGAACTACTTCACATCATAAAAAAATCTTGTAGTGTGGGCATCCCGTTTTCTACCGGTGTAACTCACTCTATGGTAATGCAGGCTTCTAATTTTAACCTAAAATTAACCATTTAAAAATCAAATCTCTTACATAACTAAGTATTTTACATTACAGTTTAAAGCATAAAAAAACTCACAAATTACCGAGATTGATCCACATAGAGAATAAAAAACGCCAAATTGGCCACATTTATAGAATTATCTTTGTTAAAGTATTGATTGTAAAAGACTTGTGGGCTTAATAGTCCAAGGTTTACTACACCTAAGCGAGCATTAACTGCAGAACTAATGGAATTAGTTCTGTTGACCTGCTCTCTGAATTGAAGATTGCTACTAGATATTCTGTAGTGATCTCCTCCTATCCCTTCTTCTCGCAAAAGGGACAAGTAAAATCATAAGTCCTTGTTGATTTACTCCTATCCATACCTCGTTCAACCATGATATGAACGGGGTATTTTTCATAGGGCAATAGGGAACAATTGTCGGTAGTAAGGACTTCAGTCCCGCTGAAAAGCCCAGTTTGCCACCAAGGCTTTGATATTCTGAAATAAGTTAAACTATAATTTTGTCAACCTTAGCCTTATTTCTACCTTTACAAAGCCTATGAACCCTGCCCTCACTCAAATTGGCGCTCAAATGTCTAACCTGACTGGTGTAAGAGCGATTATGAAAGATATTGTCGAAACATTACAAGCAGGGGCAGGGCAAGAATTTATTAACCTGAGCGCCGGTAACCCCTTGATCTTGCCAGCAGTAGAACAATTATGGCGAGACTGCACAGCTGAACTGCTGGCTAGTTCAGAATATGGCGATGTTGTCTGTCGTTACGGTTCCAGTCAGGGCTATGCACCCTTAATTGAAGCCATCGCCAAAGACTTCAACAAACGCTACGGCTTAAACTTAAGCGATCGCAATATCCTGATCACACCCGGTAGTCAAAGCCTTTACTTCTATGCCGCCAATGCCTTCGGTGGCTTAACCAATGACGGACAACTAAAAGAAATTGTTTTGCCCCTTAGTCCCGACTATACTGGTTACGGTGGTGTTTGTTTAGTCCCAGAAGCCCTCAAAGCCTATAAACCAACATTAGATATAGATACAACCGCCCACCGGTTTAAATATCGTCCAGACTTTAGCCAACTATCCATAACACCAAACACCGGTTGTGTGATCTTCTCCCGTCCCTGTAACCCCACTGGTAATGTGCTTTCTGATGATGAAGTCAGAAAAATAGCAGCCTTAGCCACACCTCACAATGTACCAGTGCTAATTGACTCAGCCTATGCCCCTCCTTTCCCGGCTTTGAACTTCACACCAATGACACCAGTATTTGGTGAGAATATCTTGCACTGCATGAGCTTATCAAAAGCAGGACTACCCGGAGAACGCATAGGCGTTGCCATTGGTCATGAAAGCATAATTCAAGTATTGGAGTGCTTTCAAACCAACTTGTGTATTCACCCATCACGGTATGGACAAGCCATAGCCGCTTTTGCCATTAACTCCGGCGCTTTACCTCACATAGCCGCGGAAGTGATTCGCCCCTTCTACCAGCAAAAATTTGGTGTGCTAGAAAATACTTTAGAGCAAGCAATGCCCAAAAATTTACCCTGGTTCCTCCATCGTGGTGAAGGAGCTATATTTGCTTGGTTGTGGCTAAGAGACCTACCCATTACTGACTGGGAATTTTATCAAAAACTTAAACAAGTAGGTGTAATTGTTGTCCCAGGTAGCACATTTTTCCCCGGTTTGCAGGCAGAATGGCAGCACAAACACCAATGCTTACGTATTAGTCTCACCGGTAGCGATAAAGAAATTGTCACAGGTATGCAGCGCCTAGCCCAAGTAACAGAACAAGTTTATCTAAAAAATGGGTTGAAAACCCGGTCGTTCTAGGACGGCTTTTCTAGATTCTGGATATATTTCTTCAGCACCTCAAGTGGCGCACCACCAACAGAAGACACAAAGTAACTAGGAATCCATAAAGCTTGCTTAC
>Ga0169931_10001849_pt1 | contig 35013 bp, 28 predicted proteins | sample Kivu_15m_20L_FD_129675 | JGI IMG/M metagenome (GOLD analysis project Ga0169931, IMG submission 129675) | Freshwater microbial communities from Lake Kivu, Western Province, Rwanda to study Microbial Dark Matter (Phase II) - Kivu_15m_20L... | ecosystem: Environmental > Aquatic > Freshwater > Lake...
ATAGTCCCTCGCTTACCCGTCGGGTTGTCAGAATAGTCCCTCGCTTACCCGTCGGGTTGTCAGAATAGTCCCTCGCTTACCCGTCGGGTTGTCAGAATAGTCCCTCGCTTACCCGTCGGGTTGGTTACAATCTCCGCACACTCTCCAAACAACACCTTTGAGAGCTTCAACGTGAACCGCCTCCTTCGCGGGTCGTTCTTCGGCCTGTTCGTCGTTCTCACGGGCTTCACGGCCCAATCCGCGGACCCGCCTCCGACCGCGCCCGCTCCGCGCCCCGCAGCCGCGCTCCCCACCAGCGCCGTGCCCGACGCCTACGTGAAGAAGATGGTGTGGCGCGGCGTCGGCCCTGCGAACATGGGCGGCCGCATCACCGCCCTCGCCGTCGTGGAATCCGACCCGAGCACGTGGTACGTCGCCACCGCGTCCGGCGGGCTCATCAAGACCGTGAACAACGGCACCACATTCGAGCACCTCTTCGATCGCGAGACGACCGTGAGCATCGGCGACGTCGCGGTCGCCCCCACGGATCCGAAGACCGTCTGGATCGGGACCGGCGAAGCGAACCCGCGCAACTCCGTCTCGTACGGCGACGGCGTTTACAAAAGCGTGGATGGCGGCAAGACGTGGGCGAACATGGGCCTGAAGCGAAGCTTCCAGATCGGGAGGATCGCCATTCACCCGAAGGATCCGAACACGGTGTACGTCGGCGCTCTCGGCCGCCTCTACGGGCCGAACCCGGAACGCGGCCTCTTCAAGACCACGGACGGCGGCAAGACGTGGAACAAGGTTCTCCATGTCGACGACAAAACCGGCGTCATCGACTTCCGCCTCGACCCCGCGAACCCCGAGACGCTCGTCGTCGGCATGTGGCAGCGGCAACGGGACGAGTTCGACGGCTTCTTCGGCCCGAACATGGACTCCTGGCCCACGCAGGATCAATATGGGCCGGCGATCGGGCACGGACCCGGCGGCGGGCTCTTCAAATCGACAGACGGCGGCGCCTCGTGGAAGAAGCTGACCGCCGGGCTTCCCACGGCCAACACGGGCCGCATCGGCCTGGACTGGAGCCGCAAGACGAAGGGGCTCCTCTTCGCGATCATCGACACGGACAAGATCGGATTCGGCCGACCGACGCTGAGCTTCTACCTCGGCCTCACGGCGGACGACGTGAAGGACGGCCTTCAAGTGAAGGTCGTCGCGGAAGACGGCCCCGCGGGCAAAGCCGGCATCAAGGTGGACGACTTCCTCGTGAAGCTCGATGACACCGCCGTGGCGAAGTACGACGATTACTTCGCGTATCTCGCCACAAAGAAGGCGAACGACACCATCGCGTTCACCGTGAAGCGAGCGGGGAAGGAACAGGTGATCCCCGTGAAGGTGGCTCCGAAGGAGAGCGACGAGCCGAAGAAAGGAGCCGAGCCGAAGAAGCAAAACCCTCCGACGATCGGCATTTTCATCGGGAAGGGCGAAGTCGAAGGAGGCCTCGTGGTCGGCGGAGTGATGCCGGACGGCCCCGCGGCCAAGGCCGGCATTCAACAGGGGGACGCGATCGGGAGCGTAGCCGGAAAGAAAGTGACGGATCAGGAATCGCTTCGCGAGGCCCTCGCGCCGCACAAGCCCGGCGACAAAGTGAAGGTGACGATCCTCATGGGCAAGAAGAGCCGCGAGGTCGAGGTCACGCTCGCGGAACGGGCCACGAAGGGCGGAGGCGGCGGCCGCGCTCCGGCCCCGAACACGCGACCCTTCATCTTCAACGGCACCGTCGGCGGCCAGAAAGCGAACGCCCAGGATCAGCAGGGCAAGGACGGCTACCAGACCGGCGGCGTCTATGTCTCGAAGGACAGCGGCGACACCTGGACCCGCGTCAACAGCGTGAATCCCCGCCCCTTCTACTTCAGCATGATTCGCGTGGACCCGAACGACGACAACGTGATCTACGTCGCGGGGGACACGATGATCTACAAGAGCGTGAACGGCGGCAAGCAGTTCGACCGCGTCGGCCTCGGCGCCGTCCACCCGGACATTCACGCCCTCTGGATCGACCCGAAGGACAGCCGACACATGCTGCTCGGCTGCGACGGCGGCTTCTACGTCACGTGGGATCGCGCCGCGAAGTGGGATCACCTCAACGTGCTCGGCCTCGGCCAGTTCTACCACGTCGCCGTGGACAACCGCAAACCGTACCGCATCCTCGGCGGCCTCCAGGACAACGGAAGCTGGATCGGGCCGTCCCACGTGCTGCGTGAAGTCGGCCCCGTGAACGACGACTGGGGCACGATCCTCGGCGGGGACGGCTTCGTCTGCCGCGTCGACCCGAAGGACTCGGACCTCGTCTATGCCGAGAGCCAGGGCGGCAACATCATGCGGCAGAACCTCCGCACCGGCGAACGCGGCGGCTTCGGCCCCCCGGCCCTCAAGCAGGGTGAAGAGTCGCGGCGGAACTGGAACACGCCCTTCATCATCTCGTCCCACAACTCCGGCATCGTGTACGCCGCCTCGCAGTACGTGGCCCGCTCCGTGAAATTCGGTTCGGCCATGAAGGTGATTTCGCCCGAGATCACACGCACGAAGAAGGGCAGCGGCACGGCCCTCGCCGAGAGCCCGCTCAATGGCGACGTTCTCTGGGCCGGCTCGGACGATGGCTATGTCTGGGTCACGAAGGACGGCGGCACGAACTGGACGAACGCGACCGAGAAGCTGCTCGCCGCCGGGCTCCCCGGCCACCGCTGGGTCGCGAGCATCGAGACCAGCAAGGTGAAGGAAGGCCGCTGCTACGTCGCGTTCGACGCCCACCGTTCGGACGACGACAAGCCCTATCTCTTCGCCACCGAAGACCACGGCGCCACGTGGACGAACATCACCTCGAACCTTCCCGCGTTCGGCTCCACCCGCGTGCTCCGAGAAGACATCACGAACCCGGACATCCTGTACGCCGGCACCGAGTTCGGGATCTTCGTCTCGATCGACCGCGGCGGGAAGTGGACGAAGCTGAACAACAACCTCCCCACGGTCGCGGTTCATGAGGTCGCTCAGCCCACGACCGCGAGCGAGATCGTGATCGCGACCCACGGCCGCAGCGTGTGGATCCTCGACGTCGCGAGCCTGCGGCAGATGCCGATCCGCACGGTGGACGACAAGAAGATCGACCCGCTGGCGGAAGCGGCGACGCTGTTCACGCCCGCTCCCGCGGTTCGCTGGAAGCTCCGTGCGGACCTCGAAGAATCGCCCTACTCGAAGAACCTTCGCAAGTTCTACGGCACGAACCCGGATCGCCGCGCGAGCATCGAATACGCCCTGACGAAGCCCGCGAAGGAACTCTCGCTCAAGATCCTGGACGCGGCGGACAAGACCGTCTGGGAGTTCCGCAACGCCTCGAAGGACGTCGGGTTCCACAAGCAGAGTTGGAGTTTGAACCGGGCCGGCGCCGGCGGCGCGGCCGTTCCCGCGGGCACCTACCGCGTGGTTCTTCAACTCGACGGCAAGGACGGACCGAAGTTCTCTGCGGCCTTGGTGGTGGAGAACGACCCCGCCGCGGACCCCAAAGCGATCGTGTCCTTGGAGTCCCAGCTTCGCCTGGGCGAGGAGGAAGAAGAGGAGTGAGGTTCACGAACCGTTCAGCTTCGCCTTCGCGTCGTCGAGGATCGCCTTGGTGGCGGTCGCGCCGACGCGGGTGACGCCGATGGCCCGGACGGCCATGAGCGTCTCGAAAGAACGAACCCCGCCCGCGGCCTTGACCTGGACGTGCGGCGGGCTGTGTTCTCGCATCAACTTCAGGTCGTCGATCGTCGCTCCGCTCTCCCCGTACCCGGTCGAGGTCTTCACCCAGTCCGCATTCGCTTCCCCGCAGATGCGGCAGAGTTGGATCTTGTGCTCGTTCTGCAGGAAGCAGTTCTCGAAGATCACTTTCACCTTCGCGCCGCGGGAGTGGGCCGCGTCCACCACGGCCTTGATGTCCGCCGCCACGTACGCCCAGTCTCCGGTCAGAACCTTGCCGATGTTCGCGACCATGTCCAGTTCCACGGCGCCGTCGTCCATCGCCGCGTGAGCCTCGTACACCTTCACCTTCGTGAGGTGCCCGCCATGGGGGAAGCCGATGACGGTGCTCGCCGCGACGCCCGACCCCGCGAGCAACTTCACCGCCATGGGCACGGCGTACGGCTTGATGCAGACGGACGCCACGCCGTATTCCACCGCCAGTCGGCAGCCTTGTTCCATCTCCGCGTCCGTGAGCACGGGTTGGAGCAGCGAGTGGTCGATCATCTTGGCCAGTTCGGCGAGCGCAGGTGCGGGCATGGCGGCCTCGGGGATTGTCGTGAAGCCATGATACGAGCGGAGTATCATGACCGGCACCACGCCCCTCCCGCCTCAGGGTTCCTCTCATGACGCGACTCGCCGCTCTTGCCGTACTGCTCGGCCTCGCCTCCGCCGCCCCCGCACAAGACATCCGACGCGACGTGCCTTACGTGCCGAACGGACACAAGCGGCACGTGCTGGACATCACCTCGCCGAAGGGCGCGAAGAATCTCCCCGTCGTGTTCTGGATCCACGGCGGCGGCTGGCAGGCGGGGGACAAATCCGACGTGCAGGTGAAGCCCGCGTGGTTCAACGAACGCGGCTGCGTCTTCGTTTCCACCAACTACCGCCTCCTGCCCGAGGTGGACATGGCGACTCTGATCGGCGACATCGCCAAGTCCTTCCGCTGGGTTCACGACAACATCGCGAAACACGGCGGCGACCCGAAACGTATCCTCGTGATGGGCCACTCCGCGGGCGCACAACTCGCCGCGATCGTGAGCACGGACGAACGCTGGCTCAAGGCCGAAGGGCTCTCGACGGACCTCATCAAAGCGTGCGTGCCGGTCGACGGCGACACCTTCGACATCCCCGCGATCATCGAACTCGCCGAGACGCGCTGGCGGTTGCACGGCCTCCCGTCCGCGAAGTTCGGCCACCGCGAGAAGTTCGGCAACGACCCCGCCAAGCACAAGGACTTTTCCGCCGTCACGCATGTGGCGAAGGGCAAGACCATCCCGCCGTTCTTCATCCTGCACGTGGCCGAACATCCGGACACGAGTGCTCAGGCCCGGCGGCTCGGAACGGCGCTCAAGGACGCGGGGCACACCGTCACCGTGTTCGGTGCCCGCGACACCACGCACGGCAAAGTGAACCAGGACCTCGGCAAGCCGGACGACCCCGCCACGAAGGCCCTCGCGCAGTTCCTCGACGCGGCGCTGAAGAAATAAGGTGACGGGATCAGCGAAGAACGAAAGTGTGGCGTATTCGGAGGGTGGGTCGAAGTCCGCGCCAGCGGACGAGGCCCACCATTCGCGTGATGTGTGGTGTGGTGGCCTCGCACGCTTCGACCGACCCAACGTCATGGCGTAAGATGACGGGATGAACCCGCCGAATCCGAAACCGATCGTGCTGAAAGTTGGCCGCGAAACATCCGGCCGGCGCGGCAAAGGCGTGACCACGATTTTCGACACGCCTCTGACTGCGACGGCGCTCGCGGAACTCGCCGCGATCCTGAAGAACAAGTGCGGCACCGGCGGCACCGTGAAAGACGGCCGCATCGAGATCCAGGGCGACCAGCGCGAACGCATCGTCGCCGAACTGGAGAAACTCGGCTACGCCGTGAAGCGAGTCGGCGGGTGATAAGATGACGGGACCGAAAACGCGAGGCGAGAGATGAGCAAGGCGAAGAACGTGCTCGGCGGGCCGCTGAAATCCTGTTCCACGGAACCGCTCACCGGCTTCTATCGGGACGGCTGCTGCAACACGGGGCCGGACGACGAAGGGCTGCACACCATCTGCTGCCGCGTCACGGCCGCGTTTCTCGCGCATCAGCGGTCCATCGGCAACGACCTGAGCACGCCCTTCCCCATGTACGGGTTCCCCGGCCTGAAACCCGGCGATCAGTGGTGCGTCTGCATCACCCGCTGGAAAGAATCGTTCGAGGCCGGCTGCGCCTGCCCCGTGGACCTCGAAGCCACGCACATGCACGCGCTCGAATTCGTCGACCTCGAAGATCTCCAGGCCCACGCCGTGACGACGCCCTATCAGCGAAGTTGAAGCGGCCGCGACCCGACGGACTCGAAGAACCGTCTCTTCGTCACACGTCGATCATCTTGCCGTTCTGTTGGGCCGAGCGAAGGCACGCGTCCATCACGATCTGGGTCTTCATGGCCACGTCGCCCCACGCGTGGTCGATCTTCTTCTCGAGCACGAGGCTGCCGAAGGTCCGGATCATGTTCGTTTCCTGCGCGTTCTCGGTTCCCTCGCTGCACTCGCGGACGGCGTAGCGAACCGGGTGGCTCTCCATCCGGAAGGTGCAGCCGCTCGCCGCGAAGATCGGCCGGTTCGCCTCGAACGACGCTTCGCACCCGAAGAACGGCAGCACGAAGTCCGACACGAGGATCGATCCCTTCGACCCGCTGACGTGAGCCCACTGGTGGTTCTCGGTGCGGAACGAGCAGTAGAAGCTCGCGGTCGCGCCGCCGCGGAAGAACAACTCGCCGGAGAACTCCATCGGCACCGGCTTCTCCCCCGTGCCGTGCTCGAACAGCGTCCGCCCGGCCACGCGTTCGGGCATCTGGTAGCGCATCGCGAACAGGCTGAAGCGGAGGTTGTACCAGCCGAGGTCGCCGAGCGCGCCGAGCGGCTCCAGCGTGTCCGAGACGCGGATGTTCGTCTTCATGAATTCATCCGGAGCCGAGAAACAGAATTGCGACGTGACGCGACGGATCTCGCCGACGGTTTCGCCGTCGTCGAGAGTTTGCCGCAGGAGCGGGAGCCGCGCCGAGTGCATGAACATGACGCCGTCCATGAACTGCACGCGGTTCGCGCGGCATGCGTCCAGGATGGCTTTGAGTTCGCCCGCGTTCACGCCGCACGGCTTCTCGCACAGCACGTGCTTGCCGGCCTCGGCGGCCTTGATCACCCACTCGGCCCGGATGCCCGTGGGAAGCGGGATGTACACCGCGTCCACGTCGTCCCGCTTCAGAAGTTCGGGGTACGTGCAGGCCGCGGGCGCGACCGGGAACGGCGCTTCGGACTGACACTCGTCGATGAAGCGCTGCGCCTTCGCGGGATCGCGGCTAGCCACGGCCGCGACCTGCGCGTTCCCCGCGAGCCGCATCCCTTTCCAGTTCTTCCGAGCGATGTTCGCGGTACCAAGAATGCCCCAGCGGCACACGTTCGCGGTCATGATGAAGCTCCAAGTGCGGTGAAGTGAAGATAGGAACTCGACTCAGGCCAGCCGCGTGCCGTTGGGCACGGGGCGTTCCGGAATCGCGAGCGCCACCGCGCCGTTCGCGTCGTGAAACCCCGTCACCAACACCTCGGACTGGAACGGGCCGATCTGCCTCTTCGGGAAGTTCACCACGCAGAGCGCCTGCCGGCCGATCAACTCGTCCCGCGAATAGTGAACCGTGATCTGGGCGGACGACTTCCGCAGCCCGATCTCGAGGCCGAAATCGAGCCACAGTTTGAAGGCCGGTCGGCGGGCCTCCGGGAATTCCTCCACGGCGGTGATCGTGCCGACGCGAAGCTCCACGCGTTGGAATTCGTCCCAGGTGAGGTCGTTCATGGTGTCGCCCGCAAGGTTCGTTCCGGAAGCCAGCCCGCGGTTCCGTTCGCGAGTTCAACCTGAACCCAGCCGCCGCGGCGGGCGAGTTCTCGGACTTCGGCGCCCGCGGGGAGCGGCCACTTCAGGCGGTCCGGCCACGAGTCGCCGTTGCCGGCCTTCAAGGGGCAATCGCGTTCCAGTATTCGAAGCGGTCGGGCGTTCTCGGCATCGATGCGGGCGCGGTCCGAACGCCAGGCCCCGGCGAGAATCGCGAGAAGCGCCAAGCTCGCTCCGGCGGCGACGAGCCAACCGGGCACGCGGGTCATCGCGTACCGGGCGGCGCCGAGGCACGCCGCGAGCCAGAGCCCGCCGGCGACGAGGTACAACTCGAGAACGGACATGCGTGTGCCGAGGCCGCGGAGCGGCGGCGGCCTCACGGCCGCGGCCAGATCCGCGTTCGCGTACTCGACCGCGTCCCGCGCGGATTCCAACTCCACCTGCAACTCGCGATCATGGCGCGCGACATCGAGCCCGTCGTGGAGGGCGGCGAGGCACGCGGGCAGGTTCCCGGCGAGGCGATGGGCGCGGGCCCGATTCATCGCCAATCGCGGATCGCGGACGCCCGCGGCCCGGAGTTCATCCAGAAGTTCGGCCGCCCTCGCGAAGTGAACCCGCGCCGCCGCGCCGTCGTTCCGCGAGGCGACGCCGAGCGCGAAGCGCCGATCCGCGTCCGATGCGACGATCGGGAGCGAGACGGAGAGCGTGAAGGCGAGCAGGGCCGTCATGCGGCGGCCTCCAGCTTCGCGAGCAGATCGCGGGCGGCCTCCGCCAGTGACATCGGTGTGTCACTCGAAGCGGAGAATCGGGCCGCGTCGCAACGGCGGAGGAAGGCCTCGGTCGCGTCCGCTTCGTCGATCCCGGCGAGCCGCAACGCTTCGCCCACTTCGGCGGGCGTCTCACGGCCGGGGCTCAGCGGGCAGCGGGAGCGGATGTACCCGATCGCGGCGGCGGCCACGGCCGCGGCGGAGTCGGCGCGACGGAGCGCATCCGTCGCCCGGCGCATCGCACGGTTCCGTCGCAACTTCGCGAGCTTCGCGCCGTCCGGGTACAACCGCCGCCACGCGAGCAGCCAGCCTCCGGCCACAAGGAGCCCGAACGCGAACAGCCCGAGCCATGCGGGGGTACCGGCCTCGAACGGCTCCCGGTCCATTGGACTCGAATCGTAGGCGAAGAGCCGTTCCGGCGCGAGCAACGGGATCGGCGCGGCCGCGGGTTTCTCCACCGCCGTGACGACGAGATCGATCCCCTTCACCCGAGCGTTCTTGAACGGGTTCCCGACCTTCACGCCGGAATCGTAGAAGAAGTCCAGCGACGGCAAGCGATCGACCGTGGCGTTCCGCGGCTTCAACCGCCAGACGAAGACCCCGGGCGACGCCGTGGGAAGGGGTTCGATCTGGAAGCGGTCCGCGAACTCTCGCATGTTCGCGAGGTCCGGCCGAACGATCTCGGTGGGATTGGTCGCTCCTTCGATCGCGAGCGTGGCGACGAGCGAGGCGTCCTCGGGCAGCGTGACCCGATCGACGGACCACGTCGCGATCACCCGCGGCCCGCGCGCCTTGTAGTACCCCTGCGGCGGCTCGAACAACGCGGGCTGCCCCGCGAGGACGACGACGGCGAGAGCGGCGGCGACGATTCGCATGACGGACATGCTACCCGAGCGTAGGAGATGAGTCCCGCGAATGCGACCGAGGGGAGAACGTGAGCCCTTCGTGTGCGCTCGCGATCACCAATCGCGGACACCGGGTCGGGGTGGGCCGTAGAGGGTGCGGAGGAGGCCGCGGCGTTCGTCCCGCAGACGAAGTTCCGCACGGCGGAGATATTCACGCGTGTCTTCGGGGCTGAGCTTCTGCGGCTGGCTGTCGTCCGGGATCGGTTGCAACGCGGCGCCCGGCACGGGCTGCGAGTCGTTGCCGCCAGTGGAGTCGGTCTTGGGCATCGGCGCACTCGCGGGGGCAGGTCGCGTTTCTTTCTTCGGACCGGTCGCGCCGCTGGGATTGTCCTGTGGTTCCTTGCCGTTTGATGTCGCGGGAGGCGGCTCGTTCGGGCGTTCCTCGGGGGCCGGGTCGTTGGGCGTCTCGGGTTTCGCGGCCTTCTTGTTCGCTTCGATCCAGAGCAACTTCGCGAGTTCGAGATTCTTCCGCGCGTCCGCTTTGAGCGGGGCATCGGCGGCGGCGGAGTCGAGGCACTTGTCGAAACAGGCGATCGCGGACCGATACACCGCCACGCTCGTGCCGCGGCGGAGGAGGCAGGTGCCGCGATTGAACCAGGCGCGTGCGGCGCGGTCCGCGGGGCACGCGGCATCTTCCAGCACGCGAGCGTAGTTCGCCTCCGCGGCGGCGAACTCGCCCTTTTGAAACTGCACGGCGGCACGGTTGAACGCGACGAGGCCGGGGTCGCCGGTGCGTTCCTCGGCCGCGACATACAGCGACTCGGCACGATCGAGATCGCCCGCGAGGTAGGCGGCGTTCGCGAGGCGAATCGTGTCCGCGGGTTCCGGCGCCGGCGCGGCCGCGATCAAAGCGAGGACGGCGAACGCGATCGGAAGGGGGCATCGCATCGCCTCATGATACGGCCACGACCCAGCTCGCCGGAAGCCAGTTGTTACAAACGGTTACCTCGGCTTTGCGTTGCAGCGGGGGCGGGCTCCGGGTACATTATTGCCTTCGGGTCGGTTCCTCCGCAGGAGCCGGCTCCACCCGTCTATTCCACGATCTCACGTTCTCGCCGAGGGTCTCATGGCCGTTCCCATCAAGTGCGCCGGATGTCAGGCGGCGTTCGACGTGCCGGACAATCTCTCCGGGAAGACGATCCGCTGCACCTCGTGCAAGACGCAGATCACGGTGCCGGACGCGGCAGCCTCCAAGACCGCGCCCGCCCGGCCCGCTCCGGCCGCCAATAAGCCGGTCGTCGAAGTGGACGACGACGACCGGAAGAGCCGCCCCGCGAAGGGGAAGGACACGAAGAGCAAGACCGCCGCGGCCCGACGCCGCGATGAAGACGATGACGACGACGAGGATGAAGAGGACGACCGCCCGACCCGCGGCAAGAAAAAGGCGAAGAGCGGCGGCGGAGGCGGCATGGTCGCGATCATCGCGGCCGGGGCCGTCGGCCTCATTGCCATCATCGCCGTGGCCGCGTACTTGCTGATGGGGTCTGGCGACGACAAGAAGGAGACCGCGAGCGGCGGTTCGAACACATCTTCGACGGGCACGCCGCCTCCCGGCATGGGCGGTGCCGGTGGCCCTCCTCCCGGCATGGGCGGCATGCCTCCCGGCGGAGCGGCCGGTGGTGGCGCCGCGGGCGGCTGGCAGGACGTGAAAGGCGACGGATTCACCTGCCAGATGCCGGTCGAGCCCAAGCGAATCAATCAGCAGGGCCAGACGATGTTCGCCGCGGAGATGCCCGGCGGCAAGAATGGGTTCATGGCCGGCGCCTTGGCGCTCGACGGTGCGGAAGCGGCGTTGAGCAACCCCGCCGCACGTGGGAAGTTGTTCGATCAGATCTCGGAGGCCAGCGTCGCCAGCGCGAATCAGCGGGCCACGGGACTTCGCCTCCGTTCCAGCGGCAGCCGGGACATCAGTCAGGATGGGCTTCCCGGTCGGGACGTCACTCTCTCGGTTTCGGGAGCGGGCGGCGGCGGCGGAACCCTGCGACTCGTGGCCGGTCGTTCCAAGGTCTACATGTTTCTGGTCCTCGATTCTCAAGGCGGCGGCTCGGACGCCAGCACGTTCTTGGCCTCGGTGAAGATCGCGGAAGGATCCGGCGGCCTCGCCATGGGCGGCCCGAACGCTCCGGGCGGGACTCCTGGCATGCCGGGAATCGGTGGAGCACCTGGCGTTCCCGGTGGTTCGCCCCTGATGCCTCCGGGCCTCGGCGGTGGCGCACCCGGCGTTCCCGGTGGTTCGCCCTTGATGCCTCCGGGCGGCGGCGCACCCGGCGTTCCCGGTGGTTCGCCCCTTGCTCCCCCCGGATTGCCCGGCGGCTCCGCCGGTGGCCCTCCGCCGGGTTTGCCCGGCGGAGCGCCCGGCATTCCTGGCGGCGCGCCCGGCATTCCTGGCGGCGCGCCTGGCCTTCCTGGTGGCTTGCCCGGTGGCGCGCCTGGCCTTCCGGGTGGCTCGGCCGGTGGTCCTCCGCCCGGCTTGCCGGGCAGTACCCCCGGATTCCCCGGTGGGGCTCCCGGCCTTCCGGGTGGTGCCCCTCCCGGAGGTGGAGCCGGTGGTGGCGCTCCGCCGCCGCCCCCGCCGCCTGGGCTTCCCGGTGGCGGCGTTCCCGGAATCGGCGGTGGCCCGCCCCCTGGCTTCGGTCCTCCGCCCGGACTCGGCGGCCCGGGTCTCGGCGGCCCGGGTCTCGGCGGCCCCGGTTTGGGCGGACCTGGCCTTGGTGGCCCGGGGCTCGGCGGCCCCGGACTCGGTGGCCCGGGGATGAACGGCAATAACGGCGGCACCGTGCAACAGGATCGGCCGCCGGCCGGAGCCGCGACACGGCCCGCCGTCGCCGGCAACATCGACCCGTTCCTCGCCCTCGCCATCGACTCCGATAGCAGCGAGTTCTACACGATCGGCATGCGAACCGACGCGCGGAATCGGCAGGTCGGCGAACTGCGCCGCTATTCCTACCCGGATTTCCGCGGCCAGCCGAAGGTCTTCAACCTGCCGTATCCCGGCACGCGGGCCGTCGTCGATTCCAAGAACGGCATGCTCTTCGTCGCCACGGCCACGAACCAGAACCAAATGCGGGACGTGTACTTCCAGGCGTTCGATCGCGTCTCGGTCGTGGGCGACGTGCAGGTCTTCGACCTCAAGCCGATTCAGGACGGCAAGGTCAACGACGGCGCGGACCTCAAGCCGATCGCGACCATGGCCATGACCGGCACCGTTCGCGGGCTCGAACTCACGAGCGACGGCAAGTTCCTCATGGTGGCCGTGACGCGGTCCGTGGCCGGCGGCCAGCCGAAGACGTTCATTCGAAAGTACGAGGCGGCGGATCGCAAGTTCATCAAGGAACTCGCGCTGCCGGAACAGGCCGCCACCGTTCACAAGACGGCGGACGGCTCGAAGCTCGTGGCCGTCGAGTTCGACCCGAGCATGAAGAAGCCGAAGACGAAAGTGACGGTGATCGACCCCATCGCTCTCGAACTCGGCAAGAAGTTGAACGCGCCCGGCATCGCGACCGACGCCGCCGCGGACGAGACCGGCTTCGCCATGGGCGTGGCCGGCCAGCCCGAGCGGAATCAGATGAACTTCAAGGGCACGCTCCACTACCTCGAGGAATCGAGCGGAGAGTTGAAGGACGTGGCCTCGACCACGTGGAAGGCCTCGAACAACAACTACACGAAGTTCTCGCCGGATGGCAAGTTCCTGTTCGTGTCGTCGATCGCGGGTCGCGACAGCCGCGGCCAGATGCAGATGGCGGGGCTCGACGTGTACTCCGCGGACAAGAAAGAAGCGTCCGGCTTCAAGAAAGTGGCGTCGATTCGCGACGCGGTCGGCGTGGCGCGGGCCGTGCCGGTCGGCGGCTACTTCGACGTGACGCCGGACGGTTCGTATCTGATGTTCCACAGCGGCACGGTGTTGGCGATCAACAAGGTGTCGAAGAACGCGGACAACGCGGCGACCGTGCCCGAGTTCGGAGGCGGCAACCAGGCTGGCAACGGCTTTGGCGCCCCGGGCGGGTTCGCTCCTCCAGGCGGCATCGGGATGCCTCCGGGCGGTCTGGGTGTTCCTCCAGGCGGCATCGGGATGCCTCCGGGCGGCTTGGGTGTTCCTCCAGGTGGAGCCGGGATGTTGCCGGGCGGTCTGGGTGTTCCTCCGGGCGGCATCGGGATGCCTCCGGGTGGCTTGGGTGTGCCTCCGGGGGGTGCGCCAGGCGCGGTACCGGGTGCTCCTGGTGCATTGCCGGGCGCTCCGCCGGCCGCGCCGGGTGGCGTGGCGCCGAGCGCTCCGGGAGTCGGTTCGCTTCCGCCGCCGGGTGGTCCGGGACTGCCGGCCGCACCGGGTGGCGCTTTGCCGGGCGCTCCTCCGGCCGCGCCGGGTGGCGTGGCGCCGAGCGCTCCGGGAGTCGGTTCGCTTCCGCCGCCGGGTGGTCCGGGACTGCCGGCCGCACCGGGTGGGGCTCTTCCCGGCGTGCCCGGTGCACCGCCCCGCCCGCCGGGGATGTGACACCTCGATTCTCGCGATTCGCGGCCGGGGCGACCCGGCCGCCTTCGTTTCCCGCCCGCTCTCCGCTAAAATGCCTCCATCTCCCGCGCCGCCGCCCGCCGGCGAGCCCGCCACGAGAACGACATGCCCGCACCCGATCGACCGCCGACCTCGCCGCCCCCCCCCGCGGGCGCTCCCGGCCCGCGCCGCGCCAACCCGCTCGTGCCCGGTGGCTGGATCGTCATCGCGCTCGTCGTCGTCGTCGGCATCGTCTGGGTGCTGAACGACCCGACCAAGGCGATCCACTACACCGAGTTCCGCGACCTCGCCGATTCCGGTCAGATCAAGAAGTTCACCCTGATCGGCTCCGAACGCGCCAAGGGCGAGGTGCGTGACCCCGCGGTCGATCCCGCGGCCAAACTCGGCATCAAGAGCGGCAAGTTCGAAGTGAACCTCCCGCAGACGGACGACCAATCCAAGCTCATCGACTGGCTCGAAAAACGAGACGCGGAGTTTCGCGAGAAGAACAAGGACGCTGAGAAGCTCATCATCACGAAGCAGGACGAACCGAGCCCACTGCTCGGCACGCTGATTCTGAACCTGATGCTGATCGGCATCCTCGTGGCGGTGTTCGTGCTCTTCATCCTGCCGCGGTTCCGCGATCCGGTCGGCGGCGGGTTCCTCAACAACTACATCCGCAGCCCGGCGAAACGGTACGAGAAGGGGAAGGGCCGCATCACGTTCGAGGACGTGGCCGGCATGGAAGGGGCCAAACGCGAACTCACCGAGATCGTGGACTACCTCAAGGACCCGGCGAAGTTCACCCGCCTCGGCGCCCAAGTGCCCAAAGGCGTGCTCCTCGTCGGCCCGCCGGGCACCGGAAAGACGCTGATGGCCAAGGCGGTGGCGGGCGAAGCCGCCGTGCCGTTCTTCTCCATCAATGGCTCCGAGTTCATCCAGATGTTCGTGGGCGTGGGCGCGAGCCGCGTTCGCGACATGTTCAAGAACGCGAAAGAGAACGCCCCATGCGTGATCTTCATCGACGAAATCGACGCCGTGGGCCGGATGCGCGGCGTCGGGCTCGGCGGCGGGTCGGATGAACGCGAACAGACTCTCAACCAGATCCTCTCCGAGATGGACGGCTTCCAGCCGACCGAGACCGTGATCGTGATCGCGGCCACGAACCGCCCGGACGTGCTCGACTCGGCGTTGCTTCGCCCCGGCCGCTTCGACCGCCACGTGACCGTGGACAAGCCGACCTGGCGCGGCCGTCTCGAGATTCTGAAGGTTCACACGCGAAACAAACCACTGTCGGACGCGGTCGATCTCGAACGCATCGCGCGAACGATGGTCGGCATGAGCGGCGCGGATCTGCGGAACCTCTGCAACGAGGCCGCTCTCCAGGCCACCCGTGCGGGCAAGAACGCGATCGAACAGGACGACTTCGACCGCGCCGCGGATCGCGTGATCCTCGGGTTGAAACGCGAAGAGCCGTTCTCGCAGGACGAGAAGCGCCGCACCGCCGTGCACGAGGCCGGGCATGCCCTCTGTTCGTGGCTCCTCCCCACCGCGGACAAACTCGATCGCGTCTCGATCATTCCCCGCGGCCGCACCGGCGGCGTCACCATCTTCCAGGCGGACGAAGACCGCGTGGACCGCTCAGAAAGCGAACTCTTCGCCCGGCTCGTGACCGCGATGGGCGGCCGCGCCGCGGATCGCCTCGTGATCGGCGAACCGCTCTCCGGCGCCATCGGCGATCTGAAGCAGGCCACCCGCATCGCGAGGCTCATGGTCACGCAGTTCGGCATGAGCGAACGCCTCGGCCCCGTCTTCTACAACCAGGGCGAGGAGCACGTGTTCCTCGGCAAGGAGATCCACGAGGCCCGCGATTTCAGCGAAGGGACGGCCCGGATCATCGACGAGGAAGTGTCCCGAATTCTCCGCGAAGCTCTGGACCGCGCTTCGGAACTGATCCGCACGAACCGGGATAGACTGGACAACCTCACGGAGGCGCTGCTGGCCCACGAGGAACTCGACACCGAGGACGTGAACCGACTCTTTGCGGGCACGCCGATCGCACAGTTGAAGAAAGAACCGCCGAAGCCCGCGGTTCCGCCGCCCCCCGCGGCCGAGCCGGAACCCGAGCCGCGATCCGAAGCCCCGCCGAAACCCGGCCTCGCCTTCGGCTGAACCTCATGGCCCGCATCCTGATCGCGACCGACGCGTGGCACCCGCAGGTGAACGGCGTCGTTCGCACTCTGGACACGACGACGCGCCGGCTCCGCGAGCGTGGCCACGCGGTCGAGGTGATCGAACCAAGCCGGTACGCCGCGTCGCCCGTGCCGTTCTATCCCGAGATTCAGGTCTGCTACCCGCGGCCCGGCCGAGTCTATCACCGCATCCGCACCTTCGACCCGGACCATGTTCACATTTCGACGGAAGGCCCGCTCGGCTTGCTCGTTCGTCGGTACTGTCGCCTCCGCGGATGGCGGTTCAGCACGTCGTACCACACGCGGTTCCCCGAGTACCTGAAACGCCTCGCGGGGGTGCCGTTGCGGCTGAGCTACCGCTTCCTGAAGTGGTTCCACAACGCGTCGTCGTGCATGATGGTGGCGACTCCGAGCCTGGAGAAGGAACTGATCGGCCGCGGCTTCACGGCTCCGATCCGTCGCTGGTCCCGCGGCGTCGACCTCGGCATCTTCCACCCGCGGGCCCGTGCCGCGAGCCCGATCGCGACGCCCACGCTGCTCTATGTCGGTCGCGTGTCGCACGAGAAGAACATCGAGGACTTTCTGAAGTTGAAGACGCCGGGGGTGAAGGTCGTGGTCGGAGACGGCCCGGCCCGCGCGGAGTTGGAACGCAAGTATCCCGAGGCCCGCTTCCTCGGCTACCGGTCCGGTGATGCCCTCGGCGAGGTCTACGCCGCGGCGGATCTCTTCGTCTTTCCCAGCCGCACGGACACCTTCGGCATCGTGGTGATCGAGGCGCTCGCGAGCGGGCTGCCAGTCGCCGCGTATCCCGCGACTGGCCCCATCGACACCGTGACGAACGAGACGCTCGGCGCCCTGGACGACGATCTCGGCCTCGCCGTGGAACGGGCGCTTTGCACCGGCGACCCCGCCGCCTGTGCGGCCGAAGGCCGCCGCTACACGTGGGACGCTTGCACGAGCCAGTTCGAGTCGAACCTCGTCCCTCGGTGAGCGTGGAGCAGATCACCCTGGGAATTCGGCCACGTTCACGAGGTTCGGCGACACGGTCAGGGTTTGACGATGTTCGTTTTTGGCGGCGGAGCCGCTCTTGGGTGGCCCCGGAATCCAGCCGGGCTCCTTTCGGGGGCAACTTCCTTCGAAGTCAGCCACCCTCGGAGGGAGCATCGGCGAGGACGTCGTTGCCACCCAGATTGGGCTTCGCCAAAATCCCTTCGCACACCCATTCGGTGAGCCCGGCTTGCGTCACTTGCCCGGCTTCGCTATACCCCTCGCTCCGAAGGATCGGGGTGCGGAATGGCTCAGCGGTGGGATCGGCCGGTGGTGGCGGTGTGGCTCGCGGCGGCGGCGTTCGTCGTCGCCCTGATCGGGGCCAAGCCCTATGCCGGCGGTTGGAACGACGGCTGCCGCCTCGCCGCCGTCGAGTCGCTCGTCGAGCGCGGCACGTTCGCCATCGATGGCTCCGTCTTTTGTGGCACTCCCGCCCGCAACTTCGAAACCGGCCACCTGCCGTACCCTGCGGATCGCTACGACCTCCACCTGAACGGCCCGCTGGACAAACTCTTCGTGAACGGGCAGTTCCACTCGGACAAGCCCGCCGTCGTGAACGTGCTGATGGCGGGGTTGTACCGCTCGTTGATGCTCCTCGGTGCGCCGAGCCCGAGCGAACGGCCGGACTTGTTCGCGTGGATCCTCACGGTGTTCACGGCGGGGCTCGGGTATGCGGTCGCGGTCGGGTGCCTGTGGCGTCTCGGCACGCGGATCGGGCTCGAGCCACGCCTGCGGGCGCTCTGGCTCTTCGCCTTCGCCTTCGCCACCTACGCCCCGACTTACACGCAGCATGCGAACGCTCACGCGCCGCAACTCGGCACGATCGCCGTCATGATCCTGCTGCTTCTCCGTGTCGCGGACATGGCCAAGGCCGGCGCCGTGGCGTGGGGTTCGCTCGTCGCGTTGGGGACGCTTACGGGATTGTCCTTCAACTTCGATTTCGGAAGCGGGCCGCCGCTGATCGCGGCGATGTTCCTGGCCGTGGTCTGGCGGACGCGGCGAGTCGCGCCGACGGCGGTCTTCACGCTCGCCGTGCTGCCATGGCTCGTCGCCGCCGTCGGCATCAACTTCCACATCAGCGGGAAGTGGCTTCCGATGAACATGTACGCCGAGCACTACCAGTGGCCCGGCAGCCCGTTCTCGACCACGAACCTCACCGGCTTCCTTCGCCACAAGCCGCTCGATCAGTTCCTCTACGCCGCGGCCATGTGGTTCGGCAAACACGGTTTCCTGAATCACAACCTGCCGACGCTGCTGCTCCTGGTCGCGGGGTGGGGCGTGCTGCGGCGCATCACGGACGGCCGAATCGAGATGTTCGCGATGCTGGGCTGGGCTCTCGGAGCGTGGCTGATGTACGCCGTGCTCTCGAACAACATGGGCGGGGCATGCTGCTCGGTTCGGTGGTTCGTGCCGTACCTCGCGCCAGCGTTCTGGGCGCTCGGGTTGGCGTTGCGGGACCGCCCGGAGCAGCGGCGGCCGTTCGCGTTGCTCGCCGGATTCGGTTTCGTTCTCGCGGCCGTGATGTGGTGGAAGGGGCCGTGGACCGGGCGCATGATTCCGATGATGTGGCCCATCGTCGGGCTCGCTCTGATTTCGTGGGGCGTGATGGCGTGGCGGGAAAAACGCGAGCCGACCGCGTCACGCGTCTCCGGTCTCCACCGGTTTCTTTTTCCGGCGCGGCTCCGGGGCCGCGCCAAATCGGGCTTCTAACATCGAGAAGTCGTCTCCGAGAACGTCCCCGCCGCGGAGGCCGCGCGCATATCCGAGGTGATTGTCGATGAGGCCGTCGCGGCCGAACTGCTCGCGAATGTGTTCGAGGAACTGATCGAACTGCCACATCTCTCCGTCCGGCTTCTCGATCTCGAAGACGCCATCCGAGTAAACGAGCAGCCGCGAGTCGACGGGCACGTCCGTGGTGCGGGTGTCGTAGGGCATGTCGGCGATCATGCCGACGCCGGGGCCGTCCGCCTCGAGTTGTTCGATGGGCCCGTTCTTCCAGAGGAACGCGGGGGGGTGGCCGGCGTTGCAGTAGGCGAGCGTGCGGTCCGAAGCCTTGAACACGCCGTACCAGATCGTGAAGTACTTCTCGTTCTGCTTCTCCATGGGGAAGATGCCGTTGAGCGCGGCGACGACGGCTCCGGGGTCCCGCGGGTCGACTCCGGGCAGCGATTGAGCCGCGAGCATGTTCGCGGCCGAGACGGCGAGCAGCGCCGAGCCGACGCCGTGGCCGCTCACGTCGAGCAGGTAAATGGCAAGGTGGTCCGCATCGAGCCAGACGTAGCCGAACATGTCGCCCGCGAGTTGCGTGGAGGGCACGAAGCGCCAGTCGATCGACACGGGGCCGGTCTTGAGTTTCTCCGGCAGAAGCGACTGCACGTACCGCGAGGCCTGCCGCAGCTCCGCCGCCATCTCCTTCTGGCTGGCCGCGATCTCGGCGTAGGCCTCGTTCCGCTCGAGCAGATGGATGTACCCTTGCGAGTGATAGCGAACGCGGGCCAGCACCTCGAGCCGATCCGGCAGCTTCACCATGTAGTCGTTGGCACCGAGCGCGAAGGCCTTCGCCTTGATGGTCGGCTCCTCCTTGCTGGAGAGCACGACCAGCGGAGTTTGCCGCGTTCCGGGGTTCGCCCGGTAATATTTCACCAGCAGGAGGCCGTCCACGTCCGGCATCACGAGGTCCTGCAGGATCACCGTTGGGCGGAACGCGTTCGCGGTTTCGATCGCGGCCACGGGATCGGAGCAGAAGCGGAAATCGATGTCCGGCTGATCGGCGAAAATGCGTTGCACCGTCTGCCCGACGAGCGGCTGGTCGTCCACGAGGAGCACGCGGATGGGCCGTTCCGCCGCGGACGCCGAGAATGGATGGGGCGGGAGCATCCATCTCATTTCATCGCGGGGTGGCGGAGTTGTGAAGGGACGGAAAGTGGACCGAACGACGGGGTGCGTGCGGTGGAAGCGGTTGAACCGGGAATGACGATTGCGCGGCCGGCGTGGATCGCGAAGCGGGACGCGTACCGGGCTCGGGTGCGCCCGCTCGTGGAGGATCGATTGGCCCGCGCCAGCCGCCGCGAAAAACACCCGGTCCACGACTTCCTTTTCGAGTACTACTCGTTCCGGCCGTCGCATCTGATGCGATGGTCGCCGGGGTGGGGCGTGCGGCTCGAAGACGCGACCGCGGCGGAGATCGAGTGGCCCGAGTTCGGCGTCGAGCCGTTCCTGTTCCCCGCCGCCTTCCCGCCGCAACGTCTCTCGTATCTCGACTGGGCGATCTCGCATCTGGCGGCGACCGCGAGCCGCGAGCCTCACTTCGGCTGCTTTGGCCTGCACGAGTGGGCCATGGTGTACCGCGATCCGGAGGTGCGGCATCCGTACGTTCCGCTGCGGCTCCCGCGCGCCGAGGTCGACGCGTTCGTGGAAAGCCAGGCGCTTCGCTGCACGCACTACGACGCGTTCCGGTTCTTCACGACGGAGGCGGCTCCACGGAACCGGCTGGAACTGACGCGGGCCGTGGCCACGGAGCATGAGCAACCGGGGTGCATCCACGCCACGATGGACCTGTACAAGTTCGCGTACAAGATCGCTCCATTCGGCAGGAGCGAGACGTTGGCGGACGCATTCGAGTTGGCGAGCGACGCCCGTGCCGTGGACATGCGGGCGAGCCCGTACGACCTCGCGGCATATGGCTACGCCGCGATCGCGATCGAGACGCGCGATGGTCGTGAGGAGTATGTGGCTGAACAGAGACGACTCGCGGATCGGGCCGCCCCGATCCGCGAACGGATGCTGACCGAATACCAGAAACTGCGAGCCGCGACGGGGCTCACTTCTTCTTGCCGGTGATCTCGTCCGCCACGTCGTTCGCGTCGTACACGGCGCGGAGCGAAGCCAGGATGGCGCGGCTGTCCACGCTCACCGCACGGCCCACCGTGTCGTCGAAAATGAAGTCCAGCACCAGAGACTGGATGTTCCCGTCGAAGATCAGGCCGATCACTTCGCCCTTCGCGTTCACCACCGGCGACCCGCTGTTCCCGCCGATGATGTCCGCGGTGCAGACGAAGTTGAACGGCGTCTTCAGATCGAGGTTGTCCTTGCGTTCGACCCACCTCTTCGGCAGTTCGAACGGCCCCTTGTTGTGCTGTTCTTTGCTCCGTTCGTAGAGCCCGGCGAAGGTCGTGTAGGCGGGCACGTCCTTGCCGTCTTCCTTGTACCCCTTCACGGTGCCGAAGGCGAGCCGCAGGGAGAACGTGGCGTCCGGATAAACTTTGTCGCCGTCCATCGCGTAGCGTGCGGAAGCGAGCGCGGAATACGCCTGCCGCTTCGGCTCTTCGACTTCATTCTCGCTGCGTTTGCGGATGGCCCGCGCCGCGGCGTCCACGAGCCGGGCGACTTCGATCATGGGATCCTTCGCGGCCTCGACCGCGGCCTTGCCGCCTTCGAACAGCTTCTTGCGTTCGGCCACGTCGCGGACCTTCGTGCCGCTGATCAGTTCAAAGGCGCGATCGCGAGGGCTCTTCCCGGCCAACACCTTCTTCACGAGGTCGTGATCGGGTCCGAGCGTGGTGGCGAGCAGCGCGAGGCCGTCGGCCAGTTTGATGATCTCGAGGTCTTCGTAGATCGGCTCGTCGGAGAAGAGTTGGAACTTGAGCGACGGCAGGCGGGCGTCCGCGAACTCCCGGAGGCGTTCGGCCGCGGGCTTGGGAATCTCATCCCCCGCGCGGAGCAGCGTGCGGGCGATGCCGAACGACGCCGAGTTGAACCCGGCGCCGGCCTCCAGCATCGTGAACTCGCGAATGATCTCGGCGCGGATCTTCTCGGCCTTGGCGATCACATCGAACGCGGTCTTGGCTTCATTGATCCACGCGGCGTTGCCCGGGCTGTCCGAGTTCTTCGCGATGAACTCCTTGAGGCGTTTCTCGTCCGCTTCCTTACGGCCGAAGAGAGCGGGGTCGAGGAGGCCGCCGAGACCACCGAGGCGCGCCTTGCGGCTGTTCTGAATGCTGAAGAGTTCCTCCTCGCAACGTTGCATGTTGCGTTCGCTGCGGCCGCCCCACGCGTTCAAAAGCACTTCCCAGCGGTTGAGCCGCTGCAGCACGTACGGGTAGCCCGTGTCGCGGAGGTACTTGAGTTCGGCGGTCGTGTTCATCCGGTTCGTGCGGCCGGGATGCCCCGAGACGAACGCGAGTTCGCCTTCCTTCGAGCCGGCCTCGCTCCACTTCAGGTAGTGCTGCGGCTTGGCGGGCTGGCCGTTCTCCCAAACGCGGAAGAAGGCCATATCCAGGTCGTAGCGCGGGTACTCGAAGTTGTCCGGGTCGCCGCCGAAGAAGGCGATCTGCTTCTCGGGCGCGAACACGATGCGGATGTCCGTGTACTTCTTGAACGTGTAGAGGTGGTACTGGCCGCCCGCGTACAGCGTCACGACATCCGCACGGATGTTGTTCTTCTCGTCCGCCGCGCCCTTCTCGATCTCGGCGATCTTGGCTTGGCGGGCTTTGAAGGCCTCGCCGGGGCTCATGCCCGGCTTCACCGCCGCCTGCACCTCGTCCGTCACCACCTTGATCGTTTGCAGCACGTTGAGTTCGAGCCCCTTGCAGGGGATCTCGTCCGCGTGGGTCTTGGCGTGGAAGCCGTCCCGGAGGTAGTTCTTCTCGGGCGTCGAGACCTTGTCCAAGTCGTGGGCGGCGACGTGGTGATTGGTCATCACCAGGCCATCCGCCGAGACGAAACTGCCGGACCCGCCCGAGTTGAAGCGGACGGACGACTTCTGAAGGTGTTCGAGCCAGGCGTCCGTGGGCTCGAAGCCGTAGCGTTCCTTGAGCAGGGCTCGCGGCGGATTGTTGAACAGCCACATGCCTTCGTCGCCGAAGGATTCGGTGGGGATCATGAGAAGCACCAGTGTCGCGGCGAACGTTGCGAGTGCCGGGAAGCGGGTCGTCATCGGGTTCGCTCCGGGAGTGCCGGCGCCGAGGCCGGTGGGGTTCGTTATATGTTCGGGCGCGGTCGGCTTCACTTCGCGAGCGGCTTGCCGTTCACCGTCTTGATCTTCGTGCGGTCCACGGAGACCACTCGGTAGCGGAAGCCGGGGCGGAGGTCCTTGGTGCCGGCGGAGAGGGTCGTGAGGTCGCCCGCGTCGCTGACCTTCGGCACGAGTTTGAACTGACTGCCGCGCCAGGTGCCCACGACAAGCAGTTCCTTCGTAAAATCGACCTTCGCGGGCTTCTCGATGCCCCAGGCCTGAGCCAGCTTCTCCCAGTCTTTCTCGGTGGCGATCACGCCGTTCTCCGGGGCCGCGTCCTTCAGCTTTTCGTCGGCCACGGAGGCGAACAGGTCCACGGTGAGTTTCGGCTTCTCTTCCGCGCGGGAGATGAACGGCAGCAGGCCAAGGGCGGCGAACGCCAGCAAACGGATCATAGTCGACCTCGGGTTCGAGAAGGGACGCTCACCTCCAACTATAGGCGCATCATGGCACGCGTCGCGGGTTGCGATCCGGGAACCTCTTCACTCGACATTCTCGTGCTGGAGAACGGCGCGGTCGCGGATCAGGTCCGCTTCGAGCCGGACCACTTGCGAACGGACCCGGCCGCGCCGGTGAAGTGGCTTGAAGGACGCGGGCCGTTCGACCTCGTCGCCGGCCCGTCCGGCTACGGCTTGCCGCTGGTCCGCGCCGCCGATTGCACGGACGAGCAATTCGATCTGCTGAGCCTCGTGCGGCCGGGGGAGCGGAGCGGCGGCGTGGCGTCGTTCACCGCCGTGGCGCGGGCCTTCCGCGATTCCAAGCTGCCGGTCGTCTTCCTCCCCGCTGTCATTCATCTGCCCACGGTGCCCGTGCATCGCAAGTTGAACCGCATCGACCTCGGCACGCCGGACAAGCTCTGCGTCGCGGCCCTCGCGATGGATCGCGTCGCGGAGACCTGGACACGCGAAGGCCCGATCTGTGTGGTGGAACTGGGCACGGCCTTCACCGCCGCCGTGGTGTTGGACGAACGCGGAGCCGCCATCGACGGCGCGGGCGGCACCGCAGGAGCCGTCGGCTGGCGCTCCTGCGGCGCCTGGGACGGCGAAGTCGCGTACTGGCGCTCGCCACTGAAGAAGCTCGATCTCTTCACCGGCGGCGCGAGTTTCATCCCGGACCCGGACATCCGCCGCGACTACTTCCTCGAATCGCTCGTGAAACTCGTCGGCGGACTGTGCGGGCTCCATGAACCACAAAACAAGTTCGAGAAGATCGTGCTCTCGGGACGGCTCTTTGCCGCGGAACCGGCATTCGTCGATTCCCTGCACCTGAACACCGTGCTGGCTCCGTTCGCACGATCCGCGTATGAAGTGGTCTCGCTCGCCTCGCTGGAGGGGGCATGGGTGAAGGAGGCCGCTCAAGGCGCCGCTCTGATCGCGGACGGCCTCGCTGGCGGGCGCACCGCCGCCCTCGTGAACGACCTCCGCCTTCGCGACTCCCGCGGCACCGTCCTCGACTGGCTGAAGTGAGGTCGTTCAATCCCGGGAACGCGGCTGGCCCGGCCGCCACTCCCGTGGTCGGTCGCCGGCTTCGGATTGCGGCGATTCGGGTTCAATGTTCGGGGCGGCCGCGTATAATCTCCTCGCCGGGCCGCGGGGCTCGGACTTTGGAACCAGGGGGCGATCTGGTATCGACCGGGTATCGGAAGTGTTCGGTCGCGTGTCGTGGTTGATCAGCTGGCCACGTAAAAAGCCGATCACACTTTAACTGCTGAACCGCAGTTCAACCTCGCGGCGTAATAACCGTCGAGCCGTTCCGCATGCTTCACCCGAGAGCAGGCGGTTCGGACGCCAATTCGGGTTCGCGGAAGCCTGAGAACCGGGGACGACCACCCGGAACGACTCGGCGGCGGCTCCCGCTAAAAAATCTGGCCGATAGCGAACCGGAAATCCTGCTCGTCGGAGTTCCGAAAAGCGAACGCGGAACCGTCCTCGGACGGGTTCTAACCATCGACAAGCTACACACGTAGAAGCCGGCGCGGAAGTACGACGGGACCCGGGTTCAATTCCCGGCGCCTCCACTGATCGGATGTTCAGTATCTTGCAACGAACGGCACGGGGTGGCGTAACTCGCCACCCCGTCGCCGTTTGTACCAGTCTCGTGCGACTCCCCAACTTTCCCCACAGCAGCGTGCTGCGCCGCGTTTTGCGCTCCTGGTGAGCCGGATTCTGCGCCGCTTTTTGGAACCCAATTCGCGGCCTTTTCGAACGCCGTTTCCGTCGGATCCACGTAGTGCCGAAGTGCGACCGAGGGCGTGTTGCCGAGCCACTTCGTGACCGTCGCGAGCGGGAAACTCTGGGCCAGGTCCGACTCGCAACTCGCCCGTAGCGAATGCCAGAGCCGCGGCCACGGATCGACGCCGGCGCGGCGAATGACCTTCTCGAACGTCGTCCGCAGGTTCGCGTTCGCCCACCCGCCGGGGCCTTGCGCCCGCTTCCGGTACTCTTCCGGCATGATGAAGGTCGCCCCTTCCTCGGCGTTCTCGAATGCGAGTTCAAGATGCGGCCGAAGCAAAGGGAACAGCGGGATCACGCGATGCGTCTTGCCACTGCTTTCGGTCTTCGGGCTTGGCACGCTCAATCGCCCGCGTTCCCAATCGACATCGCCCCATGTCAGCGAGAACGACTCGCTTGGCGTCCGCAACCCGCCGAATCGGGCAAGCGCGACCAGCAGCTTCCACCAGACGTTCGGGCAATGCTCGATGACGCGAAGCGTGTCATTCACGGAAACGTAGGCCCTTCGTTCGGAGGGATCGCCCTGCCGTTGGCGAACGTGCTTCCACGGATTCGCAGAGATGTGTCCGAATCGCACCGCGTCCTCAAGCATCTGCCGGGCGTGGATCAACCGCTTATTGATCGTGGTCAATCGGAGCGACCGGCCCTTCTTGGCTGCTCGGTACTCCTCGCCATGCGTGTGCGTGAGGTCGTTGAGGTTCGTCGAACCGATCAGGTCGGTGAGTTCCTTGGCCGTTTGCCCCCACGCGATCAGAGACGCGGCTTGTAGCCACCCGCACTTTTCCCTTCCAGCCAGCTCGCCAGGAACTCGCTCAGCGTCGTTCGCCGCACCGGTTCGACCAGGCCGACGACCGCGAGCCGATCGCGGAGCTTGCCATCGAGGTCGGCCAACCACGCCGCCGTGCTTGGTGAGAGCGACTCACCCGTTCGTTTGGCCGAGAGCAGGGCTTCGACATGCCGACAGATGTTCTCGGCGCTCTTGCGGTCGCACTTGCCCAGCCGGATCGTCTTCCTGATCTCGTCGGGCGCGATGAACAGGATTCGCCGCCGTCCGTTCGGGTCGTTCACGATGCTTGCCATGTTTCTCCTCGAGGTCGTTTGTGGTAAGCGAGCGGGCCAACCGTGGCCGGTTGGCCTCGCGCCGGACAAGTTGCGTGATCAGCACTTCAACAAGAGTGGTTGCTCATCGCGGGACGTATCGGCCTGCTGCGTCAGCCACGCCTGAAGGTCGGCCAGCGGGTAGAGCACAGTCTTGCGCTTGCCGTCGCCGAGGCGGACGCACATGATGCGCCCGTCCTTCGTGAGTTGCCAGAGCAGGCGCGGCGAGATGCCGAGCGCCTTCGCCGCGTCGCGGGGTCGCAGAGCCAGGGGAGTTGCAACTTCGGTCATGAAGCACCTCATGGGAACGGAGTGGAATCATCCTTCCGCCGCGAACAGGCCGGGAGCGGCCTTCGTGAACCGGGCTTCTTTGCCCTTGGCCGCGATCTCTCGGAGGATCGCGGCGTACAGAGTGGCCTCGGGCGTCTTGCCGCCGGGCGAGGCCCAGAGGTTCTTCGCCGACATCGCCTCGACCATCGCCTTGCAGGTCATCGGCTCGCCGGCGATCGTCAGCACCTCGACCGCGGCCGCGATCTGGCTGAGTTTCTTCGCGGGCGTGGCAGGCGTTTGGTCCTCCTTCTTAATGGGGAGCAACTTCAGTTTTGCGGGCTTCTTGGCAGCCTGCTTCTTCGGGGCCTTCGTGGTCGCCTTCTTCTTGGTCGCCATCGTCGATCTCCGGTTCGGGGAATGGGCGCGTCGCGTCGCACGACGCGAACGCGACATGACAGTTAGAGCCTGTTGGGGGATCAGGGAAGCGCTGCGGGGCTGATTTCTGAGATGACTCGATGGCGGGAAACGAGGTCTTCTCGCCAAGTCGATGAGCGTGTGTGAGGTGACGGTCGTCGTGAGGCAGAAGCCCTGCAGTTCGCCAGGTAATGGCTTCCTTTCACACGGAGAGCATTTATCCGCTTAGTAAGCGCAGCCTTTATCAAAAAGCCCGCCGCCAAGCGACAGTAAAAGCACGACGACGTATGGCCATGGCGAACCCATCAGCCGGGAAATCGACGCGGGCAGGGCGATATGTCGGCCAGCCCACCGGTTACCGCGCGCTCGATCCTGCGCCGCAGCCGCCCAACCCCGCCATACTCATCGAGGTTCGCTTCAGGTTGGATTGTCCGACGCAGATCGGGCGCTCGGCCGGCTCGATGGCTCCATCCAGACACTGCGGGGGCAAAGTGGAATCACCCGGCGATAATGACGTTCCACCAGAACAACCACGTCAGCGGGGCGGCGTCAGCGTTGAACGCGCGGTCCATGATCCCGCCGTTGTCGCCGAGGTACCACTTCAGCTTCACCGGCTTGTCGCGTTCGGGGTACGGGGCGACGGCCAGCGGGAACGCCTTGTCCGCCGCGTCGAGGTACTTGTGATCTGAACCGTGGAGAACTCGAGCGCCTGGCCGGACTTGTCGTAAACTTGAACCCGACCGTCTTCGGGGGTCGTCTGCCCGCGCGGCCGGCGCGCCGGTGGCGAGCCCGGCCGTTACCAAAGCGCACAACCGAAGCAATTGTTCTGGAAGCACGAATGTCTCTCCTCGGCCGCTCCGCTGCCACCGCGGCGGTTGGGCGGCTCCCGATTTCATGTCAGGGTGCGCCCGGCGGCTTCGGCCCGGGCACGCTTCAGTTCGTAGTAATCCACATCAGCAGACTCCGGGAAGGGCCTTGCGGCGGGACGGAATCTTGAGTTCACCGATTCTTTCGCTGAAACTTGCTGTTCGGATGCGGCAATCCCGAGTATCGCGTACGCTCAACGCGCCTCGCGGAAAGGGTGATGCAGGAATCGGGTCGCTGGTTGCGTCTGCGGACCTGAGCGGCCGGGATTCTGGTGGTGAGGCTCAGGCTCGTCTCCGCACGCCGCTTCGTTCCATCTTACCGAACCAACGATGATGCTTCGCTACACCCCGATACCGGTTCTGCTCCTCGCCACGGTCGTGTGCGTGGGTGAACCCGCGCGGGCCGCCCCGCCGGCAGTTTCGTTCCGCGACACCGTTGGCCCCTTCCTGACCTCGCATTGCGTGAAGTGCCACGGGCCGGAGAAGCAATCCGGCGGCGTTCGCCTCGACGATCTTGCGGCCGATCCCGCGAAGGACATCGAGCGGTGGGCCGAGGTCCGCGATCAGATCCGCGACGGCCTGATGCCGCCCGCGAAGGAGGCGAAGCCGGACGCCGCCAAGAGTCGAGCGGTGGTCGCGTGGGCGACCGAACACACCGGCGGTCGCGCCGCGAAACTGCCCAACCAGGGCAACCTAATCCCGCACGAGTTATTTTTCGGAGAGCCGGCGACTGCCGCCGCCGCGCCCGCTCCACGCGTCTGGCGGCTCAGCCCCGAAGGGTACATGGGGCTCGTTCAGGATGTGGTCCGCGGGAAGATCTCCGGATTGGTGCAGCCCTTCACGCTCGCTCCCGAGCGCGGGATCAAGGACTTCGCCGGCCTCTACAGCATCGACGAGCCGGGCACCGAGATCCTCCTCCGCAACGTCGAGGCCGTCGTCGAGGTGCAGACCGGCCACGAGCTGAAGGACGGCAAGGTGCAGGGGAAGAACGGCTCGGTGCGCGAGTTCCTCGTCCTCATGGATCCGAAGGCCGAACCGACCGCGACGCAACTCGAAACCGCGATCCAGATGCAGTTCAAGCTGGCACTCGGCCGGGCCGCCACCGCGGACGAACTGAGGCGGTTCCTCGGCCTCTACGGGAAGTGCGCGACGGCCGGCGACCGGCCGGGTGCCGCACGGACGATGCTCCAGGCCGTACTGCTCCGGACCGACGCGCTGTACCGCTCCGAACTCGGCCGCGGCAAAGCCGATGGCACCGGCCGGAGGATGCTCGCGCCCGACGAACTCGCGGTGGCACTGAGCCTCGCCCTGGGCGACCGCCGCGATGGCGCCCTCCTGAGCGCGGCGGCGAAGGAGGAACTCGGCACGAAGGAACAGGTCGCGGTCCACGTCCGCCGCCTGCTCGATTCGCCGCGCGAGAGCGACCGCACCCGCGTCCTGCGGTTCTTCCGCGAGTACTTCGAGTACGGCAACGCGGCCAACGTGTTCAAGGACAAGCCGAAGGACTTCGTGCACCAGCCGTCGCAACTGGTTTCCGACACCGACCGGCTCGTGCTCCACATCCTCGCGGCCGATCGGGACGTGTTCCGCGAACTGCTCACCACGCCGAAGTCGTTCGTCAACTACACGACCGCGAGAAACAAGAAGCTCAACGTCGAGGAGCCGAAACCGGGAGTCGTGCTGAACCCGATCAACAACAAGGGGCAGAAGGGTGTCGAGCATGTGTACGGGATCGAGACGTGGGTACCCGAGCAGCCCATTGCAATGCCGGAGAACACGCGGCTCGGCATTCTGATGCAGCCGAGTTGGCTTGTCGCGTGGAGCACGAACTTCGACAACGACCCGGTCCGACGCGGCCGCTGGATCCGCGAGCGGTTGCTCGGCGGCACGGTTCCGGACCTGCCGATCGGGGTGGTCGCGCAAGTACCCAACGACCCGCACCGCACCTTCCGCGACCGGCTCACTGTGACGCGCGATGCGAAGTGCTGGAAGTGTCACCAACGGATGGACGAACTCGGCCTGCCGTTCGAGCAGTTCGACCACTTCGGCCGTTTCCGCACGGCGGAGCCGGTCCTCGACGTGGAGGCGACCGCGAAGAATGTCGACAAGAAGGGCAAGCCGCTCGGCCCGATTCTCCGCGATGCGGCGCTGGCAACCACGGGCGAGATCGCCGACAGCGGCGACCCGAAGCTCGACGGAACCGTGAAGGACCCGCGCGAGTTCGTCCGCAAACTGGCGGCATCCGACCGCGTGCGGCAGGTGTTCGTGCGCCACGCCTTCCGCTACTTCCTCGGCCGCAACGAAACGCTCTCCGACGCAAAGACGCTGCAAGACGCCGACCGCGTCTACGTCCAGAGCGGCGGGAGTTTCAAGGCGCTGGTCTTCGCGTTTCTGACCTCCGATGCCTTCCTCTACCGTTCCGAATCCGCCAGCGGAGACCGCAAGTGAACGCCGAAACCACCCGCCGCACGATGATGAAAAGCGTGGCGCTCGGAGCCGGGGCCACGTTGCTCACGCCGTTCCTTGGCGACCTCGCCGCGCACGCGGCCGGGGACGAAAAGAAAGCGGCCCGCAAGCGCGTCGTCTTCGTGATGCAGAGCAACGGGATCAACCCGGCCCACCTCGTTCCCGAAGGGGTAAAACGCAGACCCGACGGGCGCAACGAGCGCCCTCAGAATGACAAACTCGAAGAGCTTGCTCTGACGGGCAAGACGCTGCACAAGGCGCTCGCCCCGCTGGCCCCGTTCCAGGACCGGCTGGCACTGGTTCAAGGGCTGTCGGGGCGGATCGCCCTCAGCGACCACTCGGCCAATCACGGCGCGCTCGGGGTGTACCCGGCGAACAAAGGGCCGATGGGCCAAACCATCGACTCGGCCGTGGCCGACGCGCTACCCGCAACATTCCGGCACGTCGCCCTCGGGTACGGCGGCGGCACCGACACCATGAACTACACCTTCTCGGCGTCCGGGCCGGGAAAGGCGGTGCCGATCGTTTGCTCACCCGACCTGGCGTTCAAGGGGCTGTTCGGCAGCGTCGCCGAAGGGGCCGGCCGCAAGGCGTTCGACCAGCGGTCGCACCTGCTCGACTTCATGGCCGACGACGTGAAGCAGTCCCGCGCCGCACTGGCCGGCGAAGAGCGGCAGAAGTTCGACCGCTACCTCGAAGCGTTCGAATCGCTCCGCGACCGGCAGGCGGAACTCCTCGCCAAAGCGGATGACTTGAAGCGGCACGTCCCGAAACTCGGCGACAAACAGACTGCCACGAAGTCCAGCCTGATCCTCGAAGCGCAATTCGAGATCGCCGCCGCGGCGCTCCTGGCCGGCGTGACGAACGTCGTCACGCTCATCTCCGGCGGCGGCGGGCAGCGGTTCGGCCAGTTCCCCGAGTTCGGCATCCCGGACCTGCACCACATTGGCCACGGCGGCTCCTACGACGGCAAGACCTACGAGGAGTGCTTCGTCGAACTGCGCGTGTTCCACACCAAACTGATCGCCGGGCTGGCGAAGAAACTCGCCGACACGCCGGAAGGCGACGGCACGATGCTCGACAACACGCTGATCGTCTACCTGAGCGACTCGGGCGAGAGCCACCACCCGGGACTGCACGAGTGGCCGGTGGTGCTGCTCGGCGATCTCGGCGGGAAGTTGAAGACGCGCGGTCGCTACCTGCAGTTCCCGGCATACGGAACAAAGGCGCACCGCACGATGGCGAACCTGTACTGCACGCTGCTGCACGCGGTCGGCAAGCCGACCGACAAGTTCGGTGTGCCCGATCCCGGCCTTAAGGACGTGAACCAGAACGGCGTGGTGAGCGAACTGTTGGTTTGATCGGCCGTCACTTCTCGCGCGGTTTCACCGGCGATACCTTCAGCGTCCAGAGGGTATCCTCAGGACCGTCCACGGTCAGTCCGAACCACTCGGGGCACCAGTTGCCCCACCCGCGCAACACGACCTGATTCCAACCTTTCTTGAAGGGCAGTTCCGCCTTCCGGGCGACCTCCGTCCCCGCGACATCGAAATTGTTCATCGCCACTTCCGGCAGGAGTTTGCCATTAAGCCACCCGCGACAGTTGCCAGTCGCCCCTTCGTTCGTGGTGAAGCGACAAACGAGCTTGCGGTCCTCCGGCACGAAGATCCACGTCGTGGCGAAGTAGAGCCGAAACGGCACCGGGTCCGCGACGAGCGGCAGTTTCGACCCGGTCAGCGTGCGCCAGCCGACCTCCTGAACTTTGCCCTCGTGGTCGGTCGTCTCCGGCCCCTTGTACGTCTTCTCGAAGTTGAAGTCGCCCTTGTCCGGCGGGTACTCGGCCTTCTGATAAAAGCGCTTTGCGAAGGTGCTCCATTTCGATTCACCCGGCGTTTGGTTGCGCGGCCCGGTCTTGAGGTCCGCACCACCCCACGAGCCGCACACGCTCCACGAGAGGACGGGCAAGTTATCCATTCCGGTGAACTGCGCCTGCGCCCACGAACCGGGATAGATGTTCGCTTCCGACGGCTCGTAGGTGGTCAGGGTGTTGGAAAGGCGTCCGGTGTTCGCCCACCAGAAGCAGGTGGTGCCGTTGAGCGTGACCGAGAAGTCCGTGGTCGTCTTCAGCTTGGCCGTTGGCCGCAGGCCAGGCATCGCCGTGAGCGGAATGGCCGCGGTGATCGTGAACCCGCGCCCGTCGGCGTCGAGCGTGTGCGCGAGTTTGGCGCCACTAATCGGGCCGACGTGCTCGAAGGCCGCGGTCCGGCCGGGCGAGACGTACTTCACCGGAGTCGCTCCGGGGCCGGGCCATTTCGGGTAAAGTCCGATGGCGACCGGGCGCGTCTTGTCGCCGTCTTTCACGAGGGCGAAGACGATCCGCACGTCCCCCGCGCGGCCCGTCTCACCTCCGGGCTGTGCAGACGGGTCGCCCTGGATGTAAAAGCTTGCGGTGGTGGCCCTCCGATCGTGTGTGAAGATCCGCGCGAGGTCACCCGCCTCCGCGGGCGTGACGGCATCGGTGCCGCGAATGTGCCAGCGGAGGTAAAGATGCTCGCGGTCGTACAGGCAGTGAACTTCGGCGCGCCGCTCCGCGTCGAGTCCGAACTTCACCGGTTGGGCCGTTTCCCAGCCCGTCAGGGTGCCGTCGATTGCGGGTCCGCCACCGGGTGCGGCCCGGAAGACCACCAGCGGTGCCACGCCTGCTCCGCCATGCGTCGCCAGGGCAGCGGGATCGGGGGCAGCGATCTGTTTCGCCGTGAGCGTGATTTCGTCGCTTGCGATCGTGAGCGGGCGCACCAGGTCGGGCGTCCAGTTGCGGCATTCGTACACGTTGGCCGCCGACCGCCCCATCAGGAGATACACCTTTCCGTTCGTCTTGTTGAGGAAGTGTTTGCCGAACCATATCTCGCCGCCGTGCGAGTACATGTTGCCGAAGTGCCCGCCGTGGCGGAACCCGTCGCACATCAGCGTATCGACGTACAGCCCCTCTTCGGTGTAGAGGTGATACAGGCCGTTCATGTCGAACACGCCCACGAGGCCGTACGACGGTGCGGTCAGGTGATATGAGCCGTACACCCGTCCGGGCTCGGCGACGCCCCACGCCTTGCGGCCCACGCGCCACTTCATGGAGTAGCCGCCCGCCGGGTCCGGTACGAAGCGGCTCAGTTTGAAATGGGCGTGCCGGACGCCGGCCGAGTCGATCCCGCCCCATCCGTTCGGCCCGAAGTTGTACGCGACGTAGAACCCGTCCTTCACGTTGCCCGCAATGCGCTCCCAACTGCCGTAGCCCGACGCGACCTCGCCGCCGCGCAGCGGCAGGGCCTTCTTCTCGCGAACCGCGGAGTAGATCGGATCGGCGAGCAACTTGCTCCACTTGCCGCCGTCGTAAACGGGGTTCCCGAGGCCGTCGAAACGCGCGACCGGCATTCGGTGAAACTCGACGTTCTTCATGAACAGATCGGCCCGGTTGAGCATGACCAGGGACAGATCGTCGAGCCAGACGTCGGCGTCCCAGTTCATGCCCGGAAGCCGGGTCGGGTTGGTGCGATACTCGTCCGGTTGCACCCGACCGTCGCCGTTGTCGTCGGTCCAGAAAAAGCGTTCTTTCCGGTCCCCATCGATGATGCCCGCCGAGGGCGTGAGGCGCTCGCCGTCGAACCGGTAGATCGCGTACTTGTTGCCGCTGTCGGTGCCGCCGGGGAAGCAGACGTAGGCCTTGCCATCACGGCGAATGACCTGTGGAAACTGCATCCCGCCCAGGGGCAGATCGGTGTACAACCCGTCCACGCTCCAGGTCGCCTTTTCGTAATCGACCCGGTACCGCGTCAGGGCCGACCCCTCAGCCGCGAAAATGTGTTCGGGCTCGTCCGGGTCGGCGCAGAACCCGCGGGCACCGGTACGGCACAGGTACCACGAGCGAATTAACTTGCCGTCGGCAGACCTTTCGCTGGTTCGCAGCGCCCCGCCGTGCTCGACGACGATGATCCGATCCTGGTTCTCCTTGTCCTTCCAGACCGCGAGACGGGCGGGGCGGTGGAAGTTGTTTGGATCGTGGGTGCCGTTGCTCGTTTTCGCCCCGCTCCCCCACCGGGCGATGATCGCCGGACTCGTTGAACTTGTAAACGCGGTTGTCCGCAGCCGAGGTGACGTAGAACGCCCCCTTTGAATCCGTGTCGCAGTCGTCGGGCGTTCCGATGTCGGGCAGGGTGAAGACCGCTTTCCATTCGCCGGCGGGCACGCCGTCTTTGAGCGCGATGGAACTCACTGTCCACGCGTTCTTCTCACCGTGAAGGGCGTACAGGAGCGCCCGGTTGGTGCGATCGACGAACACCGCCCGCGGGTTCTTGAGGGGAACCGCGTTCAGCTTCTTGCCGTCGGCCGCGGCGATCGCGACGATGCTGTTCGCTGGCGCCGGTTGAGCGGCGTACATGAAGCATTTGGCCGATTGCGGGTCTTTGCAGGCCGTGTGGCTCGGACACACGGCGTCCTGCTTCTCGGCGCGAATGCCGATCGAATCGGGTAGGAGGCGGGATTGCCCCGCCGTCCTCCCACACCACCGGACGTACTGACGTATCCGGCGGTTCCTAAATTGCTTGCAACGTCTCATACCGACCGACGAGATTCACCAAACCGAG
>Ga0169931_10001850_pt1 | contig 34991 bp, 30 predicted proteins | sample Kivu_15m_20L_FD_129675 | JGI IMG/M metagenome (GOLD analysis project Ga0169931, IMG submission 129675) | Freshwater microbial communities from Lake Kivu, Western Province, Rwanda to study Microbial Dark Matter (Phase II) - Kivu_15m_20L... | ecosystem: Environmental > Aquatic > Freshwater > Lake...
CAGTAAGGCCCCGATTTGACCCAGTTCGCTGCAACGATCTGCGGCTTCAACCATCTCGAGTTTATACGCGGCGGTGAATTGACGGCGGACAGGTTTCTCTAGAACCTCGGGATCTGGGCAGGTCGCTTTTCCAGTGTTGTCATGATTCAAAAGCGGCAAAGGCATAGAGTCTGACATGGGGGGTAACCGTGCCTTCTACTCTAATTGGGACTAGCTGAGCTGTCTCATCTATTGTTGTCACAGTGGGGTTCGCGCATGAGTCGATTCTCTTGCAGCAGCAGAAAGAGCAGTGTGAACCGACGAAGATCGGGCTTATCGCTCGCCAGCAGGTGAATGTAGTCTTTGGGAACAGTCTTGAAGCGCCTCAGGATAGTCCGCAAAGCACCATCTCGGGATGAGCGAGATCGCATCTGGAAGATATCGTGGTCTAGTACCTACTGTCTGATTGCCTCAGAATTCGCGCCTTGGGCAATGAGTGAAGCGACATGAACGCTCTCTGGCAGGGCAAAGGCCTGCTTAGTGAGGTTTCGATAGTTGGTCTCTGCCACAGGCGATCCTTGAGGGGGAGTCAGACAATCGCTAGATGGTTTTAGCTTCTAGGGGTAAAAATACCGTCAGAACTTCCCCGGCCTGGGGGCGTTGCCGCACAATTAACTTGCCCCCCAAGGCCTGAAACAGATTTTTGGTGGCATTCAGGTTTAGGCTCAGGCCGCCGGTTTCGGGCTGAAACATGAGCAACTGCCCCAGGGCCTTAAAAGGCGACAAGACGGGCTCGTGCTCAGGTTGGGCTTGAGTATGGCTGCCCTCGGGGGGCTGCGACTGAAACTGGAGCTTGAGCTGGTGCCCAGCCAGGGTGACAGTTAGCTTGATGTGGCTATGGGGTGGCAGACTGTGGGTAAAGCGATCGATCAGCCCGGTCAGCACCTGGGTGAGCATAGCTGGGTCGCTGTTCACCATGGGTAGGCAGGGGGGCACATTCACGGTCAGATTCAGGTTGCGACGGCTGGCCTGCTGCTGCCAGGAGGGAATCGCCCCGTCAAACAGCTGGTTAAGGGAGATAGCCGACAGGGGCGATCGCGGCCTAGTGACGCGGTCAGTTTCTAGCTCAACAGCGCGAAAGATGAGACTAAAGCGGTCGATCTGCTGGGTGCATTCCCGATCGATCATCCGCAGACGCTTGGTCACCTCGTCACCGATGTCTTTGCGCTTGAGCAGCGATCGCGTCACCGTCCGAATCGTCGTCAGGGGTGTCCGAATTTCATGGGCCATGGCCTTCAGCAACTCGGTGTCAAGGCTGGCTTCCCTGGCTGTCGTAGGGTCTGGTTGCGTCACGGCGGCCCGCTCTACTGGTGGCTGGAGGTGGGGGTTCGGATCGGTTTGAAAGGCGGCGAGGGTGGGGCGGGCGGGCAATGCCAGGGGAGGCATCCTGATCGAAGTCTGGGGTACCTCGGTGTCAGCCTCTCCGTAGGGGTACTGGCGGAGCTGGGCCAGTAGGAGGTGGCTGTAGCGCGTCACCAGGCGGTAATCAGGCACCACCGGAGGAAACTGAGCCAGGAGACGATCTAACGCGGGCAGCAGGGGCGGGCGGGTAGCCGCAACGCGATCGCGCAGTTGGCGCCCGCCCTGTTCTACCACCTCTGGGTCAAAGGAAAACTGAAACTGGGGCAGCCCGTTGGCTGCGTGACCCAGCACGAGCAGGAGGCTAAAGCGACGGGTCAATAACAGACAAAACCGCTCACCGGCCAAGGGATCATGGCCGGTCAGGGGCACCATCTGTAAATCACCAGCGGGGCCTTTGACCTCCCCTTTTCCTCGGCCCGGCAGGAGCGGGCGGGTTACCGAGAGAATTTGCTCTAGGGGTTCGGGTACCAGTAGCCAGTGGGAGAGTCGCTGGCCCATGAGTCGATCGGGCAGCACCGGAAACGGCCCCCCTAGCACCCCCCCCAGCAGGGGCGATCGCGCATCATCCCGCAAGGCCTTTGGCCCAGCTATCCCTGGGCCTACTCCCTCTGAACCCAATCCCTCTGGCCCTAGATCGGTGGGCAACTCTAGCAATAGCTTAATCAGGGCGGCGAGCCCGCCTAGCCATTCGTGTTCAGCTTGCCGATGGGCCTGGGGCAAGAGGCCAGGTTCTGCACCAGATCTGTCCCTGACCAGGTCTAGGGCAGAACCTGGCCTCCCATAGGCCACCTCTGCCCCAGCCTCGCAGGGGGATGGCTGAGCGTTAAACAAGTGACTGAGGGTTAGGAACTGCTGCACCAATGCGCTACCTGTCTCTGCAAATAGGCTAACTGCGGCACCTAAGCCACAGTTAGAGAGTTGCCCTAGGAAGGCAATCTGACATCTATTAACGAGACTACGCCCTCAGCGCCGAATCAGCTATGGGTAGAACCGAACGAATACCCGGCCATGGCTTATCCAAACCAGCTCGAGGGAATGGGCTCAGCCTCGACTAGTTCGGCCCCATGGCGGTGGCGCCAGGTCCTAGGGCGCCCGAGCAGAGCATCAATACCCTGGTGAATCAGCTGGTTGATGTCATCCTGCTGGTCGGAGGCATAGCCGTGCCCAGTCGACTCTAGGCCACCGGCGACACTGCTAGCCATGGTGACGTAGACTACCGGCAGTCGGGCCAGAACGTAGGCCGTCAGCTTTTGGCGCAGTTCAGGAACAGCAAAAACCTGGCGATACTCGTATAGGGGATAGGTGGCTAAAATGTCGTCGATCTTATCAGTTACGATTGGCAAAGTTAGGTTGACAATAGTTTGAGTCATTTGAATTCAACTCCAGGGATGTTCAGTAGCGAAGTCGGGGGTATTGCTTGTCCTGACGGACAGGGATCAAGCTAAAAAAGCAAAGAAACGTCTGTATACAATATGAAGAGTCAGAAAATCAGGCTCTTAGAGGGCGCTAATACCCCCATCGATTGCTTTGATAAACCAATCGGAGCCAGGCGTATTCAAAAAGTACTGACGTAATGAACGTCACCAACCTCACAAATGACTTCAGCCTTCCCCATATAAGCGCACCAATGGCGATCGCCCTATCTAAGTTTTAGAAAGAAATTATCTTTCTAAGCTGCTAGGCATTCAAACAGCACTAGTACAAACGCTACAAAAGCCTTGCAGCAAGGGCTTTACAGAAGTCAATATGCAATTTAGATGCTCAACAGCTTATGGCGAAGGCCCAGGAAAACTACGTAAAGCGAATCGTTTCTCAATCCTTGTTCGTTTTCGTGCAAGTGTTGCTCTCGTGGCCGGATACATTGCGCAATCTACCCAGCCAGGTCTAGACTTTGAGCCTGACTGAACGCGATAGGAATCAGGGCCAGTATTGCCACAGGCTGTTTTATTGGTATGTGGGGGCATGCACCCACCCAGCTACACCGATCAGGTCCTAGTCACCCTTGCCAACGATCCGGTGTTGAGTCGGTTGGGCCGGGTTGTGGTTGCGCCGCCGCAGCCCCTGGATGTGCTCTCAGCCTATGCCCTCCGTCAAGCGGTGGAGGTCGCTCTGGGGTGCTCCTCCGATGCTGCGCCACCCAGGCTTATTATTTGGGCGTTTAGCGCTGGGTGCGTGGGGGCTGCGGCCCTGGCGAACGCCTGGCAGCGCCAGAGCTCAGTCCTGGCACTATTTATGGTGGATGGCTGGGGGGTACCCCGCGTCCCTGGGGTGCCGGTGCATCGGTTGAGCCACGATCGCATGACCCACGACACCTCCCGCTGGCTAGGGGCCGGGGACCTCGACTTCTACGCGGATCCAGCGGTGCCCCACCTACAGCTGTGGCAGCAGCCCCAGGCGGTCGAGGGCTGGGCCTTGCCCCCAGGAGCACCCCCAGCTCGGCTGAGCGCCGCCGACTTTCTCTGCCAGCGATCGCGAGCCTACCTGGAGAGCAGACCCTAGCTCGGGATCACCCTCGCCACTGTAGAAGGGGTTTGAAAAGGGCCTCCCCTGGCCCTATGAACCCTGGCGCTACCATCAAAGCCTTGAGGGATGAGCCCCCTTAAACTCACTTGTGCCGTATGAAGGTAGACGCTCGTTGGCCATACCTGTGGAGTAGCCTGATGTCCTCAAAACTCAGCTTGTCCCCACCACCGGGGCCATGGCTATATCAACGGCCCATAACCAGTGCCCCAAACTCGGTTCTAGGGCGATAACGACCCCGGCCTCTGCTGCTAATATGAAAGGAAATGTTCTGCATTTAACAGCACTAAGCAACTCCATTCCTGTAAGGCAGCGGCGGTGGGCCTGCTGGCTCCCCTCTGGCCTGACGGTGGCAATGGTCTGCTTTAAGATGATGTTCTTTTTGAACAATGCGCCCTAGCCCAACCCAATCACCTGCTGCTATGACAACACCCGTTGCTGCTCCAAATACTGTTCTTGTGCGCCGCGCCTCTGGTGCATTTGCCCTGATCGACAGCCTGAGACGTCACGGGGTAGAACACATTTTTGGCTACCCCGGCGGAGCGATTCTGCCCATCTACGATGAGATGTATCGGGCCGAGGCGGCGGGGGGCATTAGCCACTTTCTGGTGCGGCACGAGCAGGGAGCCGCCCATGCCGCCGACGGCTACGCTCGGGCGACGGGTAAGGTAGGGGTTTGCTTTGGCACCTCTGGGCCAGGGGCCACGAACCTGGTGACCGGCATTGCCACCGCCCAGATGGACTCTGTGCCCATGGTGATCATCACGGGCCAGGTGCCCAGCCATGCGATCGGTAGCGACGCCTTTCAGGAAACCGATATCTTCGGCATTACCCTGCCCCTGGTGAAGCATTCCTACGTGGCTCGCACCCCGGAGCAGATTCCTCGCATGGTGGCGGAGGCCTTTTACATTGCCCAGACCGGGCGGCCCGGCCCGGTGCTGATCGATATTCCCAAAGACATTGGGTTGAAGGAGTTTGACTACGTACCCGTGGAGCCGGGACAGGTCAATTTGCCGGGCTACAAGCCCACGATCAAGGGCAACCCTCGCCAGATCAACCATGCCCTGCGGCTGGTGCGCCAGAGCGAGCGTCCGCTGCTGTACGTGGGGGGCGGTGCGATTACCGCTGGAGCCCACGCCGAGGTTCTCCGGCTGGCTGAATATTTCCAAATTCCGGTGACCACGACCCTGATGGGCAAGGGAGCATTCAACGAGCACCATCCCCTGGCCCTGGGCATGCTGGGCATGCACGGCACAGCCTACGCCAACTTTGCCGTCAGCGAGTGCGACCTCCTCATTGCGGTGGGTGCTCGCTTTGACGATCGCGTCACCGGCAAGCTCGATGAGTTTGCCTCCCGGGCCCAGGTGATTCACATCGACATCGACCCGGCAGAGGTGGGCAAAAACCGCGCTCCCCAGGTGCCCATTGTGGGCGACGTCAAGCAGGTGCTGACCAATTTGCTCAGCCGGATCGACGAAGAAAACCAGCCGCCACCTCCCAACCAAACCCTGGCTTGGCGCGATCGCAGCGATCGCTGGCGGCGCGACTACCCCCTGGTGGTGCCCACCTACCCCGACGTACTCTCTCCCCAGGAAGTCATTAACGAGCTAGCCACCCAGGCGCCCCATGCCTACTACACCACCGATGTAGGCCAGCACCAGATGTGGGCAGCACAGTTCTTAAAGAATGGCCCCCGTCGGTGGATCTCGAGCGCCGGCCTTGGCACCATGGGTTTTGGCTTGCCCGCCGCCATGGGAGTCCAGGTCGCCCTACCCAACGACACGGTCATTTGCATCAGCGGCGATGCCAGCTTCCAGATGAACCTACAAGAGTTGGGTACCCTGGCCCAGTATGGCATTCCCGTCAAAACCGTGATCATTAACAATGGCTGGCAGGGCATGGTCCGCCAGTGGCAGGAGGCCTTCCACGGCGAGCGCTACTCCTCCTCCAACATGGAGGTGGGGATGCCCGACTTTGAGCTGCTGGCTCAGGCCTACGGCATTAAGGGCATGGTTTTGCGCGACCCCGCCCAACTTAGTACCGCAGTGGCGACTATGCTGGCCCACAACGGCCCCGTGCTGATGGATGTGCCTGTGCGCCGGGACGAAAACTGCTACCCCATGGTTGCCCCTGGGAAGGGCAACCACCAAATGATTGGCCTCCCCGAAGTGCATGGCACGGGTGCGGGCCATAGCCCAGCTCCCTGCGTGAGCTGCGGGCACCACAATCCATTCACCAGCAACTTCTGTTCGGAGTGTGGCACGAAGCTATAGGTGCCCTAGGGTGAACAAGACAGTTTTAGTCGGCTAATGGCTCAAATTTTTCAGAATGCAGTATCCTGACTTCAGTTTCGTTACTGATCGGTCATCTATGTCTGCTGCGCTGAAATCCTATAGGCCTCGTCCCGTGCCACCTCGGCGTCAGACAGCGACAGTAGGTGCCCAAACCCTGCGTCGGGGTGGTTCGGCGTTACCCGCCGAGTCTCTGCCCCAGACCCTAGCCCTCTCGCCCCCGGTGGTGCTGCCCACGCCCGGCCTCGGGGCTAGCCCGATAGTCAGGGTGCTGTCTCAGCTCCACTTGGTGTCATCGACCCTAGCGGTGGCCATGGTCGGTCTGACCTTAGTGAGCTATGGCACATCGGTGTACATTGGCCGCCAGCTGAACCAGGCTAACCAAAAGCTCAATCACTTACAGCGCAGTGAGCAACAGCTGACTACCGCCAACGAAATGCTTAAAAACCACATTGCCCAGCAGGTGGGAACTGAGACTGAGCTCGAAGAAGGCAAAAATGGCGAAACGGGGTTTCACCCCCCCCAGCCGAGCAGCGTTATTTTCCTCAAGCCTGCCCAGCGAGCTGCCACCGTCGCCCTGCCCAATCAAGTCGTAAATCGATTTGCTCTGCCTCAGGTAGAGGTTCCCTTAGGGTACTAAACGCTAGCCGTACTATTTACCTGCTTTACTGCCCATGGCTAGTTCTACCTATTCTGCCCGCAGTCGCCGTCGTAGACGCCGTCGGCCTTCGGTGCCGGTGTCCTATGCCCCCGGTAACAACCAGGTTCGCATAGTCTTGGTGTGGGCGCTCCTGGTGCTAGTGCTGATGGCGATCGCAGGGCGACTGGCTTGGCTTCAAATCGCCCAGGGAGAGACCCTCCACGACCTGGCCGCACAGCAGAGGCTGGCACCCCCCATTGAACGGCAGGTGCGCCACACCATTGTCGATAGCCAGGGCAACGTCATTGCCGTAGACCGAGTGGTATATACCCTCTATGCCCACCCACGCCTGTTTAAGCTCCCGATCCAGGACGTAGCGACCGCCCTCAGCCCCCTGCTAGAGACCCCCGTATCGACCCTGGTGGGCCAGTTGAGCCGTCAGCCCACCGGCATTCGTGTGGTGGATGGCCTGCCTGAGGAAACCGTCGATCACATCCGGGCCCTGCGCCTAGATGGCCTAGAGCTAGATCCTCAGCAGCAGCGCTTTTACCCCCAGCAAGACCTATTTGCCCCGATTGTGGGGTTCGTCAACTTGGATGGACAGCCCCAGGCGGGGCTAGAGATTGCCTACCAAGACCAGCTCACCCTGGCCCCAGCCGTAGACCAACCCTCTAGGGATCTATCCGCCCCCTCCGAAGCGGCCCCGGCGGCGGCGATCTATGGCCCACCGGTCGAGGCCTCGACCCCAAACGTATCAGTGGATCCAAACGCTGTCTACGGCCCAGAGTATCCCGCTGCCGAAGACACATCCGCTGATGGGGATGCCGACACCACCACCCCGCTGACCCCCTGGGAGGAGGAAAACCTGATCCTCCGCCTGGCCCTTGACAGTCGCCTCCAGCGCACGGCTCAGCAGGAGCTGGAAGCGGCGGTCAAGCGCCACAGTGCCAAGGGTGGAGCGGTCATGGTGATGGATGCCCACAGTGGCGAAATGTTGGCCCTGGCCAGCTTACCCACCTACGATCCTAACCAGTATTTTAAGGCCAACCTGAGCGATCTCAGAAACTGGGCGATCAGCGACCTCTACGAGCCCGGGTCCACCTTTAAGCCCATCAACATTGCGATCGCCCTCGAGGCCGGCATTATTACCCCCGACGAGATGGTCAATGACAGTGGGCAAATGCAGTTTGGCGAGTGGAAGATCAGAAACCACGACTACGATACCGTGGGCGGTCGAGGCCCTATCTCTGTCACCGACGTGTTGAAGTATTCCAGCAACGTGGGCATGGTGCGCATCATACAAAAAATGCCCGCCGCTGACTATTTTGACTGGCTCCAGCGCCTGAGTCTCGACAGCCCCACCGGGATTGATTTGCCCGCCGAAGCCGCTGGGCAAATCAAAGATCGGGAGCAGTTTGTGCGCAGCCGGGTCGAACCGGCGACCACCGCCTTTGGTCAGGGCTTCTCCATGACACCGATCAAAATGCTGCAATTGCAGGCTGTGCTAGCCAACGGCGGGAAGCTAGTGACACCCCATGTGGTCAGCGGCATGGTGACTGGGGAGGGCCGCACCGTGTGGACTCCCGATCGCCCGGTGGGCAAAGCCATTTTTTCGCCCCAGACAGTTCAGCAGGTGCTCACCATGATGGAAGCCGTGGTGGACACAGGCACCGGCAACCCGGCCAAGCTGCCTGGCTACCGCATCGGCGGCAAAACGGGTACGGCTCAAAAGGCGGCCTCAGGGGGCTATGGCCGGGGGCGCATTACCAGCTTTGTAGCCATTTTGCCGATTAATGCACCCCGCTACGTTGTGCTGGCCGTGATCGACGAGCCCCAGGGGGAAAACGCCTACGGCTCCACCGTGGCCGCCCCCCTGGTGAAAAAAATTACCGAGGCGCTCGTGGTGCTGGAAGGGGTGCCGCCGACCAAGGCTCCCTAGGATTCTGACCCTTAAAATTTCGGGTCTGCCACCGTGCCGCCCAGGTTATCGACAATGGCTCGGGTGTTAGCCGCCATCATTTTGAGATAGCTATCGCCATCGCTGCCCGCCGCACCAACAGAGTCAGAGTAGAGCTTTTCTGGGGCCAGGGCCACCCCCGCCTCCGCCGCCACGGTGGTGATTAACTGCGGGTTGATCGTAGTTTCAGCAAAGATCGCCGGCACCCCCAGGGTGCGAATGGACTGCACCAATTGTTGGACCGTGCGGGCGCTGGGCTGTTCTTCAGTGCTGAGGCCAATCAGCGTACCGGCTACGGTGAGCCCATAGGCGGCGGCATAGTACTGAAAGGCATCATGGGTCGTCACCAACTGGCGCTGATCCGGGGGAATGGTGGCGGTTTGGGCTTCAATCCACCCATTAAGCTGGGCCAGTTCAGCGATGTAGGCGTTAGCGTTGGCCGTAAACAAGGCCGCTTGGCTCGGGGAGAGGGCAATCAGCTGATCGCGAATGGCTTCGACCATAGGCACCGCGTTACTGACGTCTCCCCACACATGGGGATCCGGCACAGTGCGCCCTTCTTTCTCCAGGGTTAGGGGTGGCACCACTTCGCCCACAGCGGTTCGCTGGGCCTCGACACCCGCGGCGTTGAGCAGGCGAATGAGATTGGGTTCTAGGTTGTAGCCGTTGTAGAGAATTAAATCGGCCTGCTCAAAGGCCATGCTGTCGGCGGGTACCGGTTCGTAGACGTGGGGGTCGGCACCCGGCTGCAAAATGCTGGTCAACTCAATCTGGTCGCCACCCACCTGGGCGACCCAGTCGGCAATCAGAGTGCTGGTAGCCACCACTTGGGGGCGGGCGCCGGGGGCCGCAGCGGGATCTAAAGCGGCGCGCTCCCCTCCGGTAGAATCACAGCCCACGAGTCCCAGCCCGAGGCAGAAGAGGGTGGCGATCGCCCTGCCATAGCGGGGACGTAACATCATCCGTTGCATAGGCTACATTTCATAGTTCTTTCATTTTCACGATACAATACATTTCATAATCATTTCATTTTTGCGATCGCCCCCCTGACCTCTGGGCCCATCAATCTGTACTGCGAAACCCTAGTATGGCCACTCCTCCCTACATCACCATTGACCACCTCAGCGTCAACTACCGCGACGTTCAGGCCCTGCGGAACATCAACCTCACCCTTCGACCTGGCAAGCTGGTGGGCATTTTTGGCCCCAACGGGGCGGGCAAGAGCACGCTGATTAAGGCCATGCTCGGGCTGATGCCGGTGGTCACGGGGCGGGTCACCTATGGCGATCAGGCCCTCACCCACCAGCTGGATCGGGTGGCCTACGTACCCCAGCGATCGCAGATCGACTGGACCTTCCCGGCGACGGTGTGGGATGTCGTGATGATGGGTCGGGTAAAAAAGACCGGCTGGTTGAATCGATTTTCCACCGTCAGCCGTCAGCTGGCGAAGGATGCGTTAGAGCGGGTGGATATGCTGGCGTTTCGCGATCGCCCCATTGGTGCCCTCTCCGGCGGGCAGCAGCAGCGGGTATTTTTAGCCCGAGCCCTGGCCCAGGAGGCCGACATCTTTTGCTTTGACGAACCATTCGTGGGAGTAGACCAAAAAACCGAGACGGTCATTTTCAAAATTTTCCAAGAGCTGGCAGCGGCAGGCCATATCGTGATGGTGGTGAACCACGACCTGGGCGAGTCGATTACTAACTTTGGCCAGATCATTTTGCTCAACAAAGAGCTGATTGCCGCTGGTCCCCGCGACTGGGTGCTCACCCGCGACAACATGATCCGCGCCTACGGTGGCCACGTGGGCGTCTTTGGCCATGTCGCCTGATTGGGTGCGCTGGTTTTTTGAGCCGCTGCAGTTTGCCTTCATGCAGCGATCCCTGGTGGTCGCGATCATGGTAGGCATTATTTGCTCGGTGGTGGGCAGCTACCTGATGGTGCAGCGCCTGGCCCTGCTGGGAGATGCCATTAGCCACTCGGTGCTGCCGGGACTGGCGATCGCCTTTTTGCTCGGCGTCAACATCTTCGTCGGCGCGTTTATCGCTGGCATCATCAGCACTGTGATGATTGGGTGGATCCATACGCGATCGCCCATCAAAGAGGATGCGGCCATGGGCATTGTGTTCTCAGCCTTTTTTGCCCTCGGCATTACACTCATCACCACCATTCAAAAAGACAACAAAATCGACCTCAACCACTTTCTCTTCGGCAATATTCTCGGAGTCACCGTGGGCGATATGCGCGATACGGCCATTATTACGGCCCTGGTTCTGGTGGCGGTGGCGCTGCTGTACAAAGAACTGCTGTTCTATAGCTTTGACCCCCTCGGGGCCCAGGCCAGCGGCCTCCCCGTAGGCTGGCTCAACGCCGGGCTGATGGTGCTGATCTCCCTCACCGTAGTGGCTAGCATGAAGGTAGTGGGCGTCATACTGGTACTATCGCTGCTGATTGCACCGGGGGCCACCGCCTACCTGCTGGTGCCCCGACTGCACCAGGTCATGGTACTGGGGGCCGTCATTGGGGTGGGCTCGAGCATTAGCGGCCTGTATTTAAGCTACTACCTCAATCTGCCCTCTGGCCCCGCCATTGTGCTGGTGGTGTCGGGTCTATTTGCCCTGGCGTTTTTGTTCAGCCCTCGCTACGGGGTATTGACCCGAGCGGGGCTCTGGCGCTGGCTCTGGCGAGTCGGTGCTTGATCCTGACGCACCTAGTGCCCGTGACTTGATGCAACGTCAACTCTCTCCCTAGGGAGAGAGTTGACGTTGGACGGCGCTATTCCAGGGTTAGCAGAAAGCGGCCTTGCTGACCCGCTTCGTAGCTGTTGACGATCACCGTATAGTCTCCGGTGCTGGGCAGAGTCACTATGATTTCAGCGTCGGTTGTGCTGGAACTGGCATCGTCATTTTCGGCAATGCGGTTACCGGCTGAGTCGATCAAAATCAGATACGTGTCAAAGTCAGAGCTTTCGAGCAGAATACGTATCTGCTGGCCCGCCTGGCCCGTAAAGGCAAATTCTTGATAATAGGACCCATCTTGCAAGGTGGGGTCGCCGGCTCCCAGCTCACCGGCAATCTGCTCTGCCCCGCTGCTGGCAGCACCGCCCCCAGGCTGACCGCCAGCGCCCTGGCTAAGGCTGAGCTGGTAGTTGCCCAGTTCGCCCTCCGCCAGACTGTTGGCCAAAATAATATACTCCCCGGTAAAAGGCAACTGCACCGATATGCGGGAGCTCAGCCCACCACCGCCGTCGTCGTCCTGAACAGAAAAGTCATCGCGATCGGGGGCAATCAAGATCAGGTAGGGGTCGATCTCTTGGCTGCTCATGTCGATGGTAATGGTTTGTCCAGCCTGCCCTTCAAACCGATAGGGGTTGTAGAGGCTGCCATCGGGCAGTACATTGCTGCTGTCGTCCAGTTGTCCTTGCACCGTCGACCCCAGGGCAATGGGGGTGGGCTCACGATTGCTACGGCCAGTGGGAACGGCTGCCGAGGCCGTGCCCGATCGCACCGACGCTAAAAAGGGCTGCACTTCATTGATAGGAATGGCAAAGCCAATCCCCACATTGCCGCCGTTTTCGCCGGTGGTAAAGATGGAGGTGTTGACCCCGATCATTTCGCCATTGCGGTTGAGCAATGGGCCGCCCGAGTTGCCGGGGTTGATGGCCGCATCGGTTTGAATCACGTTGCGCTCGGTGTCGATGCGGCTCACAATGCCCACGGTGAGGGTGCCCTGGAGGCCAAAGGGGCTGCCAATGGCAAAGGCACTCTGGCCCACCCGCACCGAGTTGAGGGGGGCAATGGTCACCGTAGGTAGGCCCGTGGGGTTGCCCCGCAGGCGCACTGCCGCCAAGTCTAGGCGACTTTCTCCGTAACCGACCACATCACCCTCAAAGGTACGGCCATCAGACAGTTGCACGGTTACCACCGACTCGGTACCCACCACGTGGGCATTGGTCAGAATGAGGCCGTTGGCATCGATAATGCTGCCGCTGCCACCCCCGTCAGAGGTCGTAATGGCCACCACCGCCGGGCTGACCTGGTCGTAGACCCGAATGGTGGTCGCTTCGTCTACCGTGGACTGGGCCAAGGCTGGGGCCAGCCCCACACCACCCATGCGGATGGACAACTCCGTGGGCAACCCGCATGGCAGCAGTGCCAGCAATGTCCCCAGCATCAACGAACCCGATGTCAACCGATTGAACGCTACCTCTGCCATAGCCCTCTATTGAAAACCTGCTTTAGAACATGCCACTGAGGCCATCAGGGGTAATGCCTGATACCTCTTATCTACTATTACCTAGGATTCCCTTCCTTTCAGGATATATCTCTGGGCTGATCAGGGGGCAAAGCCCAGCGCCACTTTCTAGACAGGCACGGTGGCCATCACCCAGTGGGTGGTGGCCACCGTGCCTAAAGGTAGGCGACTGGCCCGATCGGATGTTCCCAGCCTAGGGGTTCGGATCCGGTACCGGCAGAGGGGCCTAGCCCCACACTAGCTGGCTCTATTGGCTTACTGAGGGGGCTCTTAGCACCGGCAAGGCGGCGATCGGGGCGCTGCCTTGGGTCAACTCAGCCTCGGCAACAAACACCTGGCTGAGACGATCGGTCAGCTTTTGGGTGGTGGCGTCGTAGATTTGGGTCAGCATTTTGGGATAGAAGCCAAATCCAATAATAGGCACCAGTAAGCAGGCAATGATAAACACCTCGCGGGGCTCGGCATCGACCAGTTCTTGATGCTCCAGCAGCTCTTTGTTCTCAGGACCGTAGAAGATTTCCCGCAGCATCGACAGCAGGTAAATGGGGGTCAAAATCACCCCAATTGCCATGCAGATGACCGTAACAAGTCGAAAGGTAAAGCTGTAGGCATCGCTGGTGGCAAAGCCGACAAACACCATGAGTTCTGCCACAAAGCCGCTCATCCCCGGCAGCGCCAGGGAGGCGAGGGAGCAGGTGGTAAACATGGCGAAGATCTTCGGCATCTTTTTGCCGATACCACCCATTTCATCCAAAATCAGGGTGTGGGTGCGATCGTAGGTGGCCCCCACCAAAAAGAACAGACTGGCCCCAATTAACCCGTGGGAAACCATTTGCAGCACTGCGCCGCTCAGCCCCAGGTTCGTGAAGGAGGCAATCCCGATCAGCACAAAGCCCATGTGCGAAATTGACGAATAGGCGATTTTTCGCTTCAGGCTGCGCTGGGCAAAGGATGTCAGCGCCGCGTAGACAATGTTCACACAGCCCAAGATCACCAGCACCGGGGCAAAATAGGTGTGGGCTTCGGGCAGCATGCCCAGGTTCATGCGAATCAGGGCATAGCCGCCCATCTTCAGCAAAATACCGGCCAGGAGCATGTGTACCGGTGCCGTGGCTTCGCCGTGGGCATCGGGGAGCCAGGTGTGCAGCGGAATAATTGGCAGCTTGACGGCGTAGGCAATCAGAAAGGCTCCATAGAGCAAGAGTTGCATCCGCAGGGGATAAACCTTCTCCGCCAGGGCCGTCATATCAAAGGTGATGGTGTCACCGTAGAAGGCCATGGCCAGGGCCGCCACCAGAATGAACAGGGAGCCCCCGGCCGTATAAAGGATGAACTTGGTGGCCGCGTAGAGTCGCTTCTTGCCACCCCAGATCGACAACAGCAAGTACACCGGGATCAGCTCCAGCTCCCAGAACAGGAAGAACAGCAGCATATCCTGACAGGCAAAGACGCCGATCTGGCCCGTGTACATGGCCAGCAGGAGGAAGTAAAAGAACTTGGGCTTCAGGGTTACCGGCCAGGCGGCCAAGGTCGCTAGGGTGGTGATAAAGCCCGTCAGCAGCACCAGGGGCATCGATAGACCATCTACACCGAGGGACCACTTCAGGTCGAGCTGGGGCACCCAGGCATAGCTCTCAACGAGTTGTAGGCCGGGCTGGCTGAAGTCGTAGTTGAGGTAGAAAGCGGCCACGATGAGCACAAAGTCGATCAGGCCCACCGCCAGGGAGTACCAGCGCACCGTCTTACCATTGTCGTCGGGCAAAAAGGGGATCGCCACGCAGGCCGCCAGTGGTAGCAGCGTAACGGTCGTTAACCAGGGAAAAGTCGCGAGGTCCATAAAGCTGTTTCTCGTCGCGTTCTGCTGAAGGGGCAAACCCAAAGGGTCAAACGGTCTTAGCTATGACAGTAAGGGTAAGAAGTTAACGTTGAGAAGCCATTGAAACAGTTTTTATACGAAGGGAAGAAAATCTAAAGATCAATGGCATCACCCCAGGCCGTGGCCTGGGGTGATGCCATTGAGTCACGTCACCCCAGACAGCAGCACTAGCCCCAGCACCGCCCCAAACACAATGAGGGCATAGAACTGGGCACGGCCATTTTCTAGGTATTTCAGCCCTTCGCCGGTCACTAGGGTCACCAGTCCGGCCAGGTTGACCAGGCCATCTACGATGCGGATATCGATGTCGAGCACCTGCTTGGCTAGCTTGCGGCTACCTTGGACAAAGACAACCTCGTAGATGTCATCGATGTACCACTTGTTCAGCGACAGGTTGTAGAGCGGCTTGATCGTCTGGGCGATCGCACCGGCATCAATGACTTTGGTGCCATACATCAGAAACGACAGGATGATGCCAGCGGTGGCGATCGCCACCGAGCTACCCGCCATCAGCGCAAACTCGCTCCAGTCAAAGGCCTCTGCGGTTTCTAGGACGGCCTCCACCTCCCCAGGGGGGTGAATAAAGGCCTCAAAGTAGTTAGCAAAGGGGGTTCCCACCAGACCAATGAGCACCGAAGGCACCGCTAAGGCCATGAGCGGAAAGATCATGGACAGGGGCGATTCATGGGGCTCGTGGGCATGGCTGTGGTCATGGTCGTCGTGGTCATCGTGGACAGAGTCCAGGGTCAGCTCCTGGGGGTTCATGGCCCCTGGCCCGAGGGACATCCCCATGCGCTGCAGCTGAGCCCGTTTCAGGTCGCGACGAATGCCGTCGTCATTGCCCCGAAAGGTGCCCTCAAAGGTAGATAAATACATGCGGAACATGTAGAAAGCGGTAATACCCGCCGTAACCCAGCCCACGGCCCACAGCAATGGGCTGACCGCAAAGGTCGAGCCCAGAATTTCATCCTTCGACCAAAAACCGGCAAAGGGCGGGATACCGCAGATCGCCAGGGTGCCAATCAGGAAGGTATAGGCCGTGACGGGCATGTACTTCCGCAGGCCACCCATCAGGCGCATGTCTTGGGCCAGCGCCGGATCGTGGCCCACCACCGACTCCATACCGTGAATGACGGAGCCAGAGCCAAGAAACAACATGGCTTTGAAGTAGGCGTGGGTCATCAGGTGAAAGAGGCCTGCACTGTAGGCTCCCACCCCCATAGCCATGACCATGTAGCCCAACTGCGACATAGTTGAAAAGGCCAGGCCCTTCTTGATGTCGTTTTGGGTAATGGCAATGGTGGCTCCCATAAAGGCGGTAAACGCCCCCGTGTAGGCAATCACCGCCATCACGGTGGGAATATGCTCGAAAACAGGGTACATGCGTGCCACCAGGAACACCCCTGCCGCCACCATGGTCGCCGCGTGAATCAGCGCTGAGATCGGTGTGGGGCCTTCCATGGCGTCGGGCAGCCATACATGGAGCGGAAACTGGGCTGACTTAGCCACGGGGCCAAGGAATACCAGAATGGCAAACACAGCGGCCATAGAGGCGCTGAGACTACCGGTATTGACCAGATCGGTGAGCCGCTCGCCCATGATCTCAAAATCAAAGCTGCCCGTGGCCCAAAATAGAGCCAAAATGCCCAGCAGTAGGCCAAAGTCGCCCACTCGGTTGGTCACAAAAGCCTTTTGGCAGGCATCGGCCGCAGGTTTGCGGTCGTACCAAAAGCCAATCAGCAGGTACGAGCACATGCCCACCAGCTCCCAGAACACGTAGACCTGGAGCAGGTTGGGGCTAATCACCAGCCCCAGCATGGAGGAGCTAAACAGGCTGAGATAGGCGTAGAACCGCACATAGCCTGGGTCGTGGGCCATATAGCCATCGGTGTAGATCATCACCAAAAAGGCGACGGTGGTGACCACCACCAGCATGAGCGCCGCCAGGTGATCGATGGTGTAGCCCATCTGGATGTGAAAATCACCCGCCGAGACCCACTCAAACATAGCTGTGTAGGGAGGATGACCCTGCACCTGGCTCCAAAAAATTGCAAAGGAAAATACCATCGCCGCCCCAATCAGGGAAACGATGAAGATGGCCGCCGGCTGCCGCAGCTTGCTGGTGGCCTCGCCATAGGAGATTAGCCCAGTACCCACCACCACGGCCCCCAGGAGAGGCAGTACCGGTACCAACCAGGCGTATTGATAAAGCGTATCTAGCGTGTCTACAGAATTCATCTTGACTGCCTACTCCAAGAGCTTGGGTGAGTTGGCAAAAAACCGATTACATTCTGACATACCCTTCCCCAAGGAATAGTCGGTCTCGTAGCAAAGTTGGGGGAATTTGGAGGCGATCGCGGCCAATTTTCCCACCGTTAAGGACAGCCAGGGTAGCCGTCGAAGGCCCCTAAGCGCTTGCCCTAGGGCGATTGTGTCGATCTAGACGGTGGGGTAGTAATTTTCTTAAGAAAGATGTCCAATTCTTTGAGCCATTGCTCGCCGATAGTAAAAACTATTCATTAAGCCATAATTAAGCAGCCTGTTGAATCCATATAGCATCCATATGAATAATCAATAGCTGACCAAGGAACGATTGATACGTGTTGGCTGTGCAAGGCATAGATTTTTTTGATGCTATGAAGCTTTGGCTAGTCTGTTTTTTAATCCTGTTCCTGGGGGCTGAAGCCGCCCAGTGGTTGGGCCAGCTGCCCTGGATCGCCAGCCTAGAGCTATCGCTGCCGCTGACGGTGATGGGAGGAGTTGGGCTGGCGATCGCATCCAACTACCGCCATGGGTCTCGCGTTGACCCACTCCCCCCAACCTCAGAGCCCCCCACCCTGCCGCCACCCTGCCCCACTCCTGAACCCGCTCCTAAGGCCATCCGCAGGGCGGATACAATCTCCTTTGAAATCAAGCGGCCAGGGCGGTAGGGAGTGGATGAGTGGATGAGTCCCAATGCTTTAAGATTCCTTGGCCCTCTACCCATTCACCCCTCTACCCACCCCCTACTTCCCCATCTGCCGCTTCAACTCCTCCAGCTCCTGCTCCGTTTCCCACCGCTGAAATGACTCCTCTAGCGGATCCATCGGGTCTCTATCGAAGCCCTCAAAGGGTGGGTTGGCCCAGCCCGTATCCCAGCTGGTGGTGGTGCGTTGAGCGGTGCGTTGGGCCTGGGCCTCGGCAATTTTGGCCTTCAGTTCGCGGCGGCGATCGTGAATTTCTTTTTGCAGGGTGCGGGTCTGCTCAATCTGGTCTTTGACGCCCTTGAGCTGGCCCCAGTATTGATTGCCCTGGCGCAGCAGTGCGGCCTCGCGCTCTTGGGCGGCTTTAACCAGGTCGACTCGATGGGCGGCTTGGGCGTTTTGAATGCGATCGTGCCAGCGCTGAATGTCTTGGGCCGTGGCCAAGATGCTGTCCTCGAGCTGCTGTTCACGACGTTTGAGATCACCCAACAGGCGAATGGCATCTTGCTCTTGGCCGCGCAGCTGGTCTTCTAGGCCCATGAGCTCTAGGTGGGGGTTTGCCTTGAGAAATTCGTCGAGCCGGGTTTCGAGAAATTGGCTCAGATCTTCAAAGAGGCCCATAGTTCACTCCTGCCACAATGACCTACTGCCCAGCATAGCGGTTTGCAGAGGCCCTAGCGCCTAGGGCTGAAGGCTCTTGAGATGGTGCACCAGGGCGTACAGCCCCAGGCGATAGCTGTCAGCTCCAAAGCCACAGATTTGCCCCACCGCCACCGCCGCAATATAGGAGTGGTGGCGAAAGGATTCGCGCCGATGGATATTGCTGAGATGAACCTCTACGGTAGGCAAGCCTACGGCTGCGATCGCGTCTCGGATCGCCACGCTGGTGTGGGTGTAGGCCCCAGGGTTGATCAAAATGCCGTCCTTTTGGCCAAAGGTAGCCTGAAGGCAATCCACCAAAGCCCCTTCGCTGTTGGACTGAAAGCAATCTAGGGATAGGCCTAGGAGCTCGGCCTCAGCAGCCAAGGAGGCGTCAATGGTGGCTAGGGTCTGCCGACCATAGATGTCGGGTTCTCGCAGGCCAAGCAAGTTGAGATTGGGGCCGTGGATAACTTGAACCCTAAACAATAGCTGATTCCTTCGTATGGCCAGAACGACGGCGGCCAGAACAGTGACGGATAGAGCAATGGCAGTCAGAGCTAAACTACCCTAAGCACAACGACCAAAGAAGGATCGCCACACAACGCTTAAGTCTTGAGCGGCAATACCGCTAAACTTGAATCGAAATCTGTTAAGAGCACCCTAGCGACGGGGTTCTTCTACCGGAATAGGAATTAGGTCGTGCTCTCCCTGAGGTTCAGGGCCAAACAGAGCCTCAAGAACTCTATCTACCCACTCGCTCAGTTTTTCGAGAGCCTTTTCGATGTAATCCATTAGGGCAAAACTCCTTACTGGCACACAACTACCCAGGCTGCTCTTGCCTAAAATGGTCCCTTTGGACGGCGTGGGTAATGCATTTATTCATAATGACATAATAGTCAATTGACGCCAAGGATTAACTCAACCGTTACAGCAGATTACGACGCAGGGCATCGAGGGCAGAGTGGGCGCTCAGATGGCGGACCCAGTCACGCCCCCGGTAGCCGGAAAATTCGTGCCGGTAGCTGATTGCCTCGCCGCTAGGAGTCGCGAGGCCAATGTAGACCAAGCCCACGGGTTTAGCGGGGGTGCCGCCCCCTGGGCCAGCAATGCCCGTAATGCTTAGGGCCCAGTCGGTGTGCAGGAGGGCCCTGGCGCCCAGGGCCATTTGCTCCGCCACGATGGCGCTGACAGCACCCTGATCGGCGATCGCAGTCGCCTCGACCTGGAGCAGGTTGACCTTAACCCGGTTGTCGTAAGCAATCACGCCCCCGTGAAAGTAGGCTGAGCTGCCAGCGATGTCGGTCAACAGTTGCCCTAGGCCGCCGCCAGTGCACGACTCGGCTACGGCCACGGTCTGCTGACGTTGCAGCAGTAGGCTCCCCACCACCGAGGCCAGAGAATCCTCATCGGCCCCGTAGCAGTCATCCCCCACCAGGGCTCGAAGGCCCGATTCCACCGGCTCAATTTGGGCCAGGGCGGCGGCGGTGGAGTCGGCCCGCACGCTAATGCGCAGCTTGGCTTCGCCCTTGCTGGCGTAGGGGGCCACGGTCGGGTTGTCTTGGCTCAGGTAGGGGGCCACCTGCTCCGCCAGCGCCGATTCGCTAATGCCCCAAAACCGCAGCATGCGGCTCACGATGGTGGTGGTCACCCAGCCATGGCTGTGGAGGTAGGGCACCGCTGTTGCTCGCCACATGGCCTGCATTTCTCGCGGCACGCCGGGGAAGGTCATCAGGGTGAGGTGGGGGCAGGGTGACCAGATAATGCCTGGGGCGGTGCCCTGGGGGTTAGGCAGCACCAGGGCACCCGCAGGCAGCAGGGCCTGCTTACGGTTGCTAGGCGGCATGGAGCGCCCCCGGGCTGTAAACTTGGCCTCGATATCAGCCATCAGGTCGGGATGCTCCACCAAGGGAGTATCAAACAGGTCGGCCAGGGTCTCGATGGTGAGATCGTCAGGGGTGGGGCCTAGGCCGCCGGTGAACAGCAGCAGCTGCGATCGCCCCTGGGCAATGGTCACCGCTTGCTGAATGCGGGCCGGATTATCGCCCACCACGGTTTGGTAGTAGTGGGCAATACCCAGACCCGCCAATTCTTTGGCTAAAAACTGGGCATTGCCGTTGAGAATATCCCCCAGCAGTAGCTCAGTGCCGACACAGATGATCTCCGCACTTGGGGGGGCTGGGCTTTGATAGTCTGACTGTTCGGTAACGGCAAGCTGAGACACTGGGTTCTGGGTCATGGGGCGTACTCAGGGCGGCATAGCTGGGGCGCAATAGTGTCATTATGACCATGGCAGGGGTGCCAGGAAAAGCCCGTTTGGCCCATGGGAGTGGTTCTCAGGCTGGTTGTGCAGTGGTGGTAGAGGAGAAAGCTCTATGGCAGGTTGGGGCAATGATCGTTGGCGCAGCCTCTCCCAGGGAGGAAAGCCGACCCTGGGGGGTGATGGTAAACCCGGCTGGCCCTACAGCCTACTGGCCCTGGTGCTGGGGGGCCTGATTTACCGCACCATTGTGGCCATCTGGCTGTTTCCAGGCTTTGACGAAGCCTACTACTACCTCTACAGCCGCTACCTGAATTGGAGCTACTTTGACCATCCGCCGATGGTAGCGCTGACCACCGGAGTGGGCTGGTGGCTGACCGGCATCATTTCTCCCTTCACCATTCGCCTGGGGGGGCTGGTGCTCTACTGCCTCAGTCTGGGGCTGCTGTATCTGGCGGCGACGCGGCTGTTTTCAGCGGCGGTGGGGCAAATGACCATCGCCATTGTCACCCTCGTACCGCTGTTCACCATTGGCTTTGGCATCCTCACGTCCCCCGACAATGGTTTGATTCTGTTCTGGAGCGCCACGCTGCTGGTGGCGGCCTGGGAGTTTTTTTCTCACAGCCGACGCCTTGACCACTACGGTCTTCTTCAAGCCACCTATGTACCCACCTGGCGCATTGTGCTGCTGGGTTTAACCGTAGCGCTAGCGGGCTTAAGCAAGTACCACGGCTTTGTGCTGGGGATTAGTCTGGTTGGGTTTTGTGCGGCCTATCGGCCCTACCGAGCGGCATTGCGATCGCCCTGGACGCTGCTTGCCCTGGGCGTCTTTTGTGTCACCCTATTTCCCCTGTGGTACTGGAATAGCCAACACGACTGGATTTCCTTTCGCTTTCAGCTGGGGATGCGGTTTGATGGGGGTGCCGACAGCGGTGGCTTTAGCCTGGGACAGATGGTGAGTTACTGGCTGCTGTCTATCGTTTATTTATTTCCCCTCTTTGGCTTTCCCCTGTGGTGGGTAGCGGCCCGACGGAGCTGGAAACAGGCCTTATTTTGGTTCTCTCCCAGCCCCAGCGGCGACGAAGTGCAAGCCCATTACAGACAAGGGCTGGTGCTCTGGCTATCGCTGCCCATTATGCTGCTGTTTACCTTGCTGGGGGGCAAGCAGCAAATTTTGCCGGCCTGGCCCGCCCCTGGCTACTGGGGCATGGCCATTTTACTCGCTGCCCAGGTGTTGGTCTGGCAACGGCAGCGGCCCCGGCTCATTCGCCGTTGGCTATGGGGATCGGGGCTATTTTTGGGCTCCCTTTCAATGGTGGCGCTGCTGCACCTGCAGCTTGGGGTGCTACAAAAACCCAGCACCTACGCCCTCTTTGGCGGACTCGTAACCGTCGACCAAGATGGTTCTACGGAGTTGATCGACACCAGCCAGCTCCAGCGGCAGTTGGCCAGCACCCCAGAGCTGCGGGCCGCCCTAGACGAGGTTGGATTTGTCTTCACCAATGAGTACTATCTGGGGGGCTACTTTGCCATGGCCATTCACCCCATCATCGATTTGCCCGTGACAGTCTTTAGCCAAGACCCCCGTGGCTTTGCCTTTTGGTTTAACCCCCAGGATTGGGTGGGACAAGATGCCCTTTATTTCACCCTCGATCGCTTTGCCCAAACTAACGAGATTGTGGATCGATATCGGCCGCTATTTGACAGCATTGAGCCCCTCGGCACCGTTCCCCTGCGTCGGGGTGGTGAAGTGACTGAAACCATTCACGTCTATCGGGCCAATCGCCTGCGTCAGGCCTATGAGTATCCCTACGGGCCATCAGCGCGTATGCTGCCGTAGCCGCCAGCCCGTGTAGCTGAGGAGCGCCGTAGCCGCCATGGCATAGACCAGCCCACTGGGCACCCCCGCAAACGCCAGCGCCAGGGTGCCCGCCCACAGGGTGAGCACATAGATAAAGAGGACTGTCACTCGGTGGGACAGCCCAGCTTTCAGCAGTCTATGGTGCAGGTGGCGCTTGTCGGCGACAAAGGGAGACTTGCCCTCCCGCAGGCGGTCTACAATCACCGCTGACATATCTAGAATAGGCACTGCCAAGATCAGGTAGGGAAGCAGCACCGCCGCCGTAGTGACGGTTTTAACCAGGCCAATCACCCCCACTCCGGCCAGGGTGAAACCCATGAAATAGGCACCGCCGTCACCCATAAAGATTTTGGCCGGGTTGAAGTTATAGCGCAAAAAGCCCAGCGCACCGCCCGCCACCGCCGCCGCAATCAGCGCCGCCGCCGGCTGGTTCATATAGAGGCTCACCACCAGCATGATCAACGCCGCAATGCCTGAGACTCCGGCAGCCAGACCGTCGAGGCCATCGATCCAGTTAATGGCATTGGCCATGCCGACCAACCAGATCACGGTTACCGGCAGGCTAATGAAGGCAGGGAGCTGGATCAAGCCGTAGAAAGGAACAGTGAGAAAGTCGATGCTGACCCCCACATGCCAGGCCATGGCCGCCACCAACGCCTGCATGAAGAGGCGGCTTAGCGGTGAGAGACCGAACAGATCGTCCGTCAGGCCAATGAGAAAAAACGCCAGTCCGCCCAGGGTAACGCCCCAAATTTGAAACTCCTGGGGCGGGGCCAGATGCTCTCCAGCGGCATCGATAAAGCCACCCATAGACCACACCACGAGCAAGGCTAGGAGGGTACCCAAAAAGATTGAAACACCGCCCAGGCGAACCATAGGTTTGTCGTGTACCTTACGACCGCCGGGCTGATCTACTCGTCCACTTTTGAGGCCAATCCGACGCACAATGGGCGTTGTGCAAAGTACCACCGCAGCGGAGATACCAAAAGCCAACATGTGATACAAAACAAACGGCATCCTCACCCCCCTCCTACTTTGGATAATTCTCCAGTTCACGGACTCAGGTTCTGCCCCAGCAACCCCATGCCCTGCCGGCACCTATCGATCGACATGTCCGGGCCCTGGTGCCAAGATAGCCTGGCTAGAGCGTATTCTGGCTCGAAACAGTCCACAGGATAGGTCGAGTCTTGCCAAACAGGCAAAAACTCCATGCAATTATGACAGATCATTAAGGCGACACCCTAACTTTACTGCGTGATTGCATGGAGTCGAAGCCAACCTTAGTAGCCTACCCCAAGGTTTCGGTAAGCCCAGCGTTGAAAGGATAGGGTTAAAAGGTTCAGGGTGTCGGATTCCAGGTGGCACCTGGGCCCTAAAACCTGGCACCTAAAACCTTCAGCCTGTATCCCCTAGACCAGCGCTGGAACCAGGCCACCCAGATGGGCATACAGGGGGAAGCGATCGCACAGCACCGCCACTCGCTGCTTACAGTGGGTCGCCATGGCCATATCCTCAGGGTTGAGCAGGCGATCGGCGATGATGTCAGCGATTTCGGTAAACTCGGCCTCTCCCATGCCCCGAGTCGTCATGGCTGGGGAGCCCAGACGGAGTCCGCTGGTGACAAAGGGCGACTCGGGGTCGTAGGGAACGGTGTTTTTGTTGGCCGTAATGTTGACCTCGCTGACCAGCTGATCGGCCCGCTTGCCGGTCATGGCGATGGAGCGCAGATCGACCAGCACCAGGTGGTTGTCGGTACCGTCGGAAACCACTTTGATGCCTCGCTGCTGGAGATGGGCCGCCAGGCGTTGGGCATTGGCAATGACCTGGGCAGCGTAGGCGCGAAACTCGGGCTTGAGCGCTTCGCCAAAGGCCACAGCCTTGGCCGCAATGACATGCTCTAGGGGACCACCCTGGCTGCCAGGAAACACCGCCTTGTCAAATTTTTTGCCCAATTCAACATCGCGGGTGAGAATAAGGCCGCCCCGGGGGCCACGCAGGGTTTTGTGGGTGGTGGTAGTCACCACGTCGCAGTGGGGCAGGGGGTTGGGGTGCTGATCGGCCACCACCAAACCGGCGATATGGGCAATATCGGCCATCAGGTAGGCACCCACTTCGTCTGCGATCGCGCGAAATTTCTCAAACTCTATGGTGCGGGGGTAGGCCGAGTAGCCGCAAATAATCAGCTTGGGACGGTGCTCGAGAGCCAAGGCGCGAATTTGGTCAAAGTCGAGTCGCTCGGTGTCGCGGCTGACGCCGTACTGACAAACCTTAAACCACTTGCCCGACACGTTCACTGGCGACCCATGGGTGAGGTGTCCCCCATGGGAAAGATCCATGCCCAAGATGGTGTCGCCGGGTTCCAGTAGGGCCAGAAACACCGCAAAATTGGCCTGGGCACCGGAGTGGGGCTGTACGTTGGCGTGGGCGGCTCCAAAGAGTTCTTTAGCGCGATCGATCGCCAGTTGCTCAGCCTCGTCCACAAAGGTACAGCCGCCGTAGTAGCGCTTGCCGGGCAGCCCCTCGGCATACTTGTTGGTCAACACCGACCCCTGGGCCGCTAGCACCGCAGGGGAGGTAAAGTTCTCGCTGGCAATCAGCTCCAGGTGATCCCGCTGACGCTGTAGCTCGTGCTGCACAATGCTCGCCAACAACGGATCAGACTCTTGCAGAAAATCAAAGTTAGTTTGAGGCACGGGCAAGGCTCCCAACAATCGACAGAACTACGTAGACAAAACTCGTTGGACAAGGGGGTCGGTTCATGGTTAGCCGATGGAGCAGAGCTGCCTTTCCCCCGAAGCGGTTTGCGACTGCAGCGGTTTGCGACTGCTCAAGGGCAGTGGCCGCTGCAACCGAAGTCTGGCCCAACAGCGCCGCGGCGGCCCACAGCATTGAGCAGTTTCAAGGTGCAGCCTATTATTTTATCTGGGTAGTTCTGAATTGGGTAGGTTGGCCGCGGTAGGGGCGACCCTGGCTGGCTAGAGATTCTGAAAATTACGGGCAAGTGTTACGGATTGCAACATATAATCTTTAGGAACGGCAGGGGCAGGGTTGCTTCGGAGAATGGGCCGATTTCAACTGAATTTGCCAAAGTTGGGTGCAGTTGTGAGAGGCTAGGTTAAGCACAATTGCCTGTAGTCGGTTTGAGATTTATATTCTCCAGGTTTGGGTCATTAATGCTGCAACTGACGGATTCTCCCACCATCCAATCCCTATCCTCCATTGAGGAGGCTTACGAGGTGTGTCGGCGCGTCACGGCGAAGTATTCCAAGACGTTCTACACCGGCACCATGCTCATGGCCCCCGCTAAGCGGCGCGCCATTTGGGCCATCTACGTCTGGTGCCGCCGCACCGATGAACTGGTGGATGGGCCGCAGGCGCAGTTTACCAGCGAAAAAACGCTGGATCGCTGGGAGGCGCAGTTGGAGTCTATCTTTGCGGGTTGTCCCGTGGATGATGAAGACGTGGCCTTGGTGGACACCCTCGAGCAATTTCCCCTCGACATCCAGCCCTTTCGCGACATGATTGCGGGCCAGCGGATGGATTTGCATCGCTCTCGCTACGACACCTTTAAAGACCTAGAGCTGTACTGCTATCGCGTGGCGGGCACCGTGGGTCTGATGTCGACTACGGTCATGGGCATCGACACCCAACTCCAAACAACTCCCTGGAGCCGTCCAGATGAGCTTGACCCGACCGGCCAGGCGATCGCCCTGGGTATTGCCAACCAGCTCACCAACATTCTGCGCGATGTCGGCGAAGACGCCCGCCGAGGACGCATTTATCTGCCCCTGGCCGACCTGGCCGCCTTTGATTACACCGAAGCCGATCTGATGGCTGGCGTGGTAGACAATCGCTGGTGTGCCCTGATGGCCTTTCAGATCGATCGCGCCCGTCGGTTTTACGCCGAGGCAGAGAGCGGCATTGGGCTGCTGAGTGAAGATGCCCGCTGGCCAGTGTGGACGGCCCTGGCCCTCTACCGTCAAATTTTGGATGTGATTGAGAAAAACGGCTACGACGTCTTTACCCAGCGCGCCTACGTGCCTTCGCTACGTAAGCTATTGACCTTGCCCGGTACGTTGATCAAAGCTCGGGTGCTTTAGGGGCAGACCCGTCTGTCTGCCCTGGGTCGAAGGAATGGGTAGGTGAGTAGGAGCATACAGCCGGGGCATCTGGGGCCAGATAGAGGCAGATTCATTAAGATATGTATAGGAGCATTTTGGGCTCCCATCCTGCCTTTGCCGTTAGGTTCCTATGACAACCGCCGCCGCTTCTCCCGCTGCCATAACCACCACCACCTGGAAAATTAAGCTCCTCTACGATGGCGACTGTCCCCTGTGTCTACGGGAGGTCAATTTTCTGAGGACAAAAGACAATGGGCGCGGCCTGGTGGCCTTTACCGACATTGCTGACCCCAACTATTCACCCGACGAGAACGGGGGCGTGGACTTTGCCACGGCCATGGGCCGGATCCACGCGGTGCTGCCCGACGGCACGGTCGTCAAAAACGTAGCCGTATTTCGCCAGGTTTACGCGGCCCTGGGCATCGGCTGGATCTACGCCCCCACGGGCTGGCCGATGATCGGTGCCCTAGTCGACTGGGCCTACGGGGTTTGGGCTGACTGGCGCTTAGCCGTCACCGGGCGACCTAGCCTCAAGACAATTTTGGCTGAGCGCGAGGCTCGGCATCAGGCTGGAGGCCGCGATGGGTGTAGCGATTCTTGTAGTGATCCTGAGGCAGATCGCTGTCGAGTGTAGCCGTCGCCGCTGTCGCCGAGAATCTAGGCGATGGGGCCCGTGCTGTCGTTAACCGCTAGGCGCAGGGCAGACAGGGCTAAAATCACCAAAAATAGCGCCAGGCCAATGGTGCAGGCATAGCTAATTTCGAGCTTTTGAAAGGCCTGCTCGTAAATGTAGTAGACCACGGTTTTAGAGCTGTGGCGGGGACCGCCCTGGGTCATGATATAGACTTCTTCAAAGACTTTGGTGGCCGCGATCGCAGCAATCACGCTGACCAGCACCAGGTAGGGTCGCATCAACGGCAGGGTAATATCCCAGTGGCGATGCCAGCCGTCGGAACCATCCAGCGCCGCCGCCTCGTATAGATCCTGGGGAATGCTCTGGAGCCCCGCCAGGTAAATCACCATGTAGTAGCCCAACCCTTTCCACACCGTCACGACCATGACGCTAACCAGGGCCAGGGCCGGGCTAGTCAGCCAGGGAATCCCGTTTTCGGTGAGGCCTAGGGCCTTTAACACCTGGTTAAACAGCCCCGTCTCGGCGTAGAGCCAGCGCCAGGCAATGCCCGCCACCACCATCGACACCACCACGGGCGAGTAGTAGGCCACCCGCAGCCAGTGCATGCCCCGCAGCTGCCGGTTCACTAAGATGGCCAGTCCCAGCGGTGCAAAGGTCAGAATCGGCACGACCCCCACCAGGTACACCAGGGTATTGCGCACCGTCTGCCAAAAAATTTCGTCGCCCATCAGCCGCTGTACATTGGCCCCGCCCACCCAAGTGGGGGGTGCTGTCAGGTCAACCCCAAAGGTGGTGAAGCTGAGATAGAAGGCCCGCAGGGCAGGCCAGAACACCGAAATCCACAGCGCCGCCAGGGCGGGCAGCAAAAACAAGTAGGGAATGACTCTTTGGGGGAGAGTAAACCTGAAGGGCCAGGGTTTACCAGCCGTAGTACGCGGAGATGCGGTCATGGGATACCGGAAATAGCTGAACGCCCGTAGTCAGAATATCCCACGCCGTCTGCCTCGCATATCTCAAAACCCACGATCTACCCTAGCAGCGGCGTCAGATCTAGATGATCGCCGACCGACTCAGCCAGTTCGTTCAGCAGGACCTCTCGCTGCTCGCGATAGTTGGGAATGCCCGTGGGTAGCGACCCCAGGCCCCGCTGCTGGCGTAGGCGGTTGAGCCAGGCCCGCCGCCAGGGGCCATTGTCAAAAATGCCGTGGAGATAGGTGCCCCACAGCGACTGGCTGCTGTCGACAATGCCTAGGCTGCGGTCTTCGAATAAAAACTCGAATTTGGTGCCGCTCTGATCTTCGCCTTCGGAGAGAATCAACTGGGTACGGCCCTGGTGCAGTTCGTAGCCCGACACCGGTAGCCCCGCCTGGGGAAAGCGAGAACTGACCGTGCGCTGGCGAGCGATTTTTTGCTGGGTAATCACCGTCCGCAGGGGGAACAGGTCGAGACCTGGGAAGCGCCCCTCGTGGCCTTCGATGCCCTCGGGGTCAGCCAAAAACTGCCCCATCATTTGAAACCCGCCGCAGACACCCATCACGGTACCGCCGGACGCCACGTAGTTTTGAATCTCCTCGGCCATGCCGCTGCGCTGCAAAATCAGCAGATCGGCGATGGTGGTTTTGGTACCGGGGATAATCACCGCATCGGGGTAGCTGAGCTTTTCCTTGGGGCTAAGGTAGACTACCCGCACATTGGGCTCGGCCTCTAGGGGGTCAAAGTCGGTGAAGTTAGAAATGCGGGGCAGGCGAATCACCGCGATCGTGATGTCGGCCTGTTTTTTGCTGCCGGGGGTGCGATCGAGCAGGCTGAGGGAGTCTTCGGCCGGCAGGGCATTTTCCACCCAGGGCACGACGCCCAGTACCGGAATGCCGGTGCGCTCCTTGATCCAGGTAAGGCCGGGGTCGAGCACCTCCCGTTGCCCCCGAAACTTGTTAATGATGATGCCTTTGACTAGGGCTCGCTCGTCAGGCTCCATCAGCTCCAGGGTGCCAATGATGTGAGCAAATACACCACCGCGATCGATGTCGGCCACCAAGACCGTGGGGGCATTGAGGTGTTTGGCCACCCGCATATTGGTGAGGTCGCGGTGTTTGAGGTTAACCTCCACCGGGCTACCAGCCCCTTCGCAAACTAAGAAATCATAGTCTTGGCTGAGCCGAGTCAGGCTCTCTTGAATGGCCTGCCAGCCCTGGTCGAAGAAGTTTTCGTAGTACTGGGCTGAGGTGGTGCGTCCTACGGCCCGGCCCTTGAGAATGACCTGGGAGGTCATGTCGCCCTGGGGCTTGAGCAGGATGGGGTTCATTTCGACCTGGGGCGCTACCCCAGCGGCCCAGGCCTGGACCGCCTGGGCATAGCCCATCTCGCCGCCGGTAGCGGTGACGTAGGAATTAAGGGCCATGTTTTGCCCCTTAAAGGGGGCGACTCGCCAGCCCCGGCGTCTGATGATGCGACAAAGGGCCGTGGTAATCAGTGATTTACCCACGTGGGAGGCTGTTCCCACTACCATGATTGCTCTCATGGAGCGTCTCCAAAGTTGAATGAGCTCGACGATAGGGCTAAAGTTTGGCCGATTGCCAAGCCTCCAGCCACTCCCTATGCAGATTCTTCAGGAACAACACAACCCATCAGGACAATACAATGCCAACCCTAGACTGCCAACCCTAGCCTTGCCACCAGCTTGGCAATCGCACCCATCGGCACCACGTATTATAAAGATGATCAACCAGGGTGGGGTGGTACTGGGCTGGGCTGAGCGCGTACAGGGCTTGCCAGACCTGGCGACCCATGGGGGTGAGGCGAAAACTATCGGTGAGCCCCTGGCCATCGACTTCACGGCGCAGCATGCCTAGGGCAATCAGCCACATCATTTCGTTTTCGGCCTGGAGTTCGGCCAGCGCTCGGCGGCTATAGCCACTTTTGAGCCCCCCCTGGCCACACACCTGACGAATGGCAATACTGTGCGATCGCATATCACCCAGCAACTCTAACCGAAAGGGGGAGCAGCGAAAGGCCCGTTCGGCCCGCTTCAGCGATCGCCGTGGGTAGCGTATGGCAAGTCCCGAGTTGGGTCGTCCTGGGTTGGGCTCAGCTAGGGTCATGGGCAAAACCGGGTGGGCCTTTACTATTCGTTAAATTAATTGTAGGCGTATTCTTAGCCGAAACGGCTACTCTCGCTCCCTCGCTCCCTGATCCAGACCAGGGCTCTGGACCTCACAGTCTTAATTTAGTCTTCAGGCTACGGGGGGAAACCGCCTGCGGTGGTAGGGTTAGGCATTGCTTTCAGCCCAGCGACAATCGGACTCAGCCCTGGTTTGAGTAATGTTACTATGAGCGCCAAAGTTTTACCGGGCCAAAGCTATCCCCTGGGGGCCACTGTCTACGCCGTAGGGGTCAACTTTTGTCTGTACTCCAAACCCGCCACCGGCCTCGACCTGCTGTTGTTTGAGGCCAGCAACCTGACCCAACCCAGCCGGGTCATCACCTTCAACCCCAAGTGGAATCGGACTTTCTACTACTGGCACGTCTTTGTGCCGGGCCTCAAGGCTGGGCAGATCTACGCCTACCGCGTCCATGGCCCCTTTGACCCGGCCCAGGGCCACCGGTTTGACGCCACCAAGGTACTGCTCGACCCCTACGCCCGCGCCGTGGTCGGTGACGATGTCTACGATCGCGCTGCGGCCATTGGTCCCGGCGACAACTGCGCCACCGCCCTCAAGGGCGTGGTTGTCGATACCCGCGACTACGACTGGCAGGGCGATCGCCCCCTCACCATTCCCTACGCCGGCAGCATCATCTACGAAATGCACGTGGGAGGCTTTACCCGCTGCGCCTCCTCTGGGCTGCCGGAGGCGCAGCGGGGCACCTTTGCGGGCCTGATCGAAAAAATTCCCTACCTGCAAGCGCTGGGCATTACCGCCGTCGAACTGCTGCCCATTCACCAGTTTGACGCCCAAGACGCCCGGCCCGGCCTAGAGAACTACTGGGGCTACAGCACCCTGGGCTTTTTCGCTCCCCACCGGGCCTACAGCTCCTGCAAAGACCCCCTGGGGCCTGTGAACGAGTTTCGCGACATGGTTAAGGCTCTGCATAGGGCGGGCATTGAGGTCATTCTCGACGTGGTGTTTAACCACTCCGCCGAGGGCAACCACGAAGGCCCAACCCTGAGCTTTAAGGGCATCGACAACGAAACCTACTACCTGCTCGAAGCCAATCCGTTCTACTACTCCAACTACAGCGGCTGCGGCAACACCCTGTCGCCCAATCACGCGGTGGTCGGGCGACTGATTCTCGATAGCCTGCGCTACTGGGTCTCTGAGATGCATGTGGATGGCTTTCGCTTTGACCTGGCCTCGGTGATGTCGCGGGATATGACCGGCAAACCCCTGGAAGACCCACCCATTCTCTGGAGCATCGAGTCTGACCCGATTTTGGCCGGTACCAAAATTATTGCGGAAGCGTGGGACGCCGCCGGGCTATACCAGGTTGGCACGTTTATTGGCGATCGCTTCGCGGAATGGAATGGCCCTTACCGTGACCATGTGCGCCAGTTTGTCAAAGGTGACGCTGGGGTTGTGCCCGATCTGGCCGCTCGCCTTTTAGGCAGCCCCGACATCTACCAAAAGCCCAATCGCGAGCCCAACCGCAGTATTCACTTTGTCACCTGCCACGACGGCTTTACCCTCAACGACCTGACCGCCTACAACCAAAAGTACAACGAACCCAATCACGAATTTAACCGCGACGGCACCGACGCCAACCACAGCTGGAACTGTGGCGTGGAAGGCCCGGCCGCTCCACCGGAGATCGAGCACCTGCGCGATCGGCAGATTAAAAACTTCCTCACCCTGCTATTTATGGCTCAGGGCACCCCCATGCTGCTGATGGGCGACGAGATCCGCCGCACCCAGCGAGGCAACAACAACGCCTACTGCCAAGACAACGAAATCAGCTGGTTCAACTGGCATGACGTGGAAAGGGAAGCCTCGCTGCTGCGGTTTACCCAGGGACTGATTCACTTCATTCAAAATCTCCATGTGTTTCGCCTAGAGCACCTGCTGCGGGTGACAACGATCTGGCACCCTGAGCCCCACCTGATTTGGCATGGAACCTGCCTGGGCCAGCCCGACTGGTCAGAGCAATCCCATACCCTGGCCTTCACCCTGCGCCACCCCGAAGCCAAGGAGCAGCTCCACATCATGTTCAATGCCTACTGGGAGTCCCTGATCTTCGAGCTCCCTGACCTCGGCCCCCACGAGCGCTGGCACCGCATTGTCGATACGGCCGTAGCCCCCCCTAGGGACTTTTGCTACCCAGACGAGGCCCCGGTGTTTGAGAGCCACCTGTACCCGGTAGAGCCGCGATCGTCCGTGGTGCTGATGAGCCAAGCATCAGGTGCATCAGAAGGGGGCTCCGGCAGCGGCGATGAGTCAGTATGTGCGATCTACCGTGCTGATGGCGGTGCAACGGGTGGCGGGACAAGGCCAAGGGCCGAGACGGCAGCAGCCTGGGTTGGAGATGGAGTAGCCCTGGGGCCGGGGCGCAGCGTCGCTCACCGGGCAGGACACGGTATCAAGATTTTTTTATTAGGAGTGTAGGTGTCATGCTTGCATTTGCGAATAAGCACAGGGCGTCGGAGCAACTGAACCTGAGCTGTTCGACGCTGAAGAAGTATCGGTTAGCAGGCGACTGGATCGAGGGCATCCACTGGGTGCGGATTAACAGCCGCTGTGTGCGCTACAACCTGGAGCTGATTCAGGATTGGCTACACAATCGGGATAACCCGAAAGCCCACATGCGGGCGATCGAGGTCTATCGGCAGGGGCTTTTGAGCTATCCCAAGAAGCAGCGAGCCAGGAAATAGGCTAGGGCTTGCAGGTAGCGCTTTAGCTGCAAAAGCCGATGAAAGCTACTGTATTGGCTGGCTACGGATTGTCGTCGTCAAACAGGGCTTCTAAATCTCGGCTGGCGGGAACTGTGAAGCGGCAAATCTTGTTCATTGGGGCTGGTTGTGCTTCTGGCTTTATACCAAATCCGACTTGGCTATCCCCGAAATGGTTTAGGGCGAATGCCATTCGCCCCTACAGATTGGCCTTTTTGTAATCGGGGTTATATGACTCGGATTTGGTATTAGGCGTTCTTTCAGTTGGCCAAATATAATTTCGGCGTCTACCACATCCCCGCGATCGCAGGCTTCGATGCCGATGTTGATTTCATCGCGCAGGGGCTGGTAGCGGCCTTGGTAGGTCTGGCCGATAGGTGGCGACAGTAGACTAAGATCAAACTCAACGGCGAGTTTGCACCGAGGAAATTTTTACTGTGGCACTCCCTACTTCGCTAGCCCTACAGACCGATACCTGGGTCAAGGCCACCTGGGATGATTTCGTGGCCACTATGGACACCGCTCCCTACGACGAAGGCCGAGGCTATTTCGATAACGGCTTCATGAGGGTTGAGATGGCGGCTTTGGGTGGTGGGCATGCGCGGCAAAACAGTGTGGTCTCTAAGGTGGTTAGTCTCTTTGGCATGGTGCGAGCGGTGCGGCTGGCCGAGTTTACGAATGGCAGCTTTCACAAAACTGGGGAGCGGGGCTGCCAGCCTGATGTGGCATTCTACATTGGGTCAGACTTTCGGCTGCCACCCCAGGACAATGCCCCCATTGATGTCGATGTCTACGGCCCGCCGACCCTGGCGATTGAGATCGGCGGCAGCTCGTTCAAAGACGATCTGGGTGCCAAGCGACTGCTCTACGAACGGCTGGGGGTGAGCGAATATTGGGTGGTGAATGTGGCAGAGCAGCAGGTGGTTGCTTTTGCCGTGGCTGAGGGGGGGAGCCGACAGATCCGAGTGTCGGGGGTGTTGCCAGGGCTAGAGATAACGTTGATTGAAGAGGCGTTGCATCGCTCTCAGACTGAAGACGATACTACCCTTATGGGCTGGCTGATGAAGGCTTTGGCTTAAATGGAGTGAGTGTCCTCTGTGTTGGGCAGGGGGTGGCGATGGATGGTGAGAAGAGAGACGCAGAGCGTCTGGGGGGCCATGTCAACGCGGAGCGTTGGCACAAGCGTGAATGAGGCTGGTCTACAATATAGGTTCAACCGTCTCTGTCAGGGCCTTGCCAATGGTTTCTGCCCAAGACCACCATCGCCTCACACCGCAAGACTACTTTGAGTGGGAAGCCCAGCAAGCGCTGCGGTACGAGTATTTTGACGGCGAAGTTTTTGCCATGGCCGGGGGCTCGCTACCCCATGCAGATATTGCCCTGAATGTAGCCAGCCTTTTGAAAGCACAGTTGCAGGGACGCTGCAAGGTGCGAAATTCTGATGCGAAGGTCGGCATTACCGAGGATGGCCCGTTTGTTTACCCGGATGTGGCGGTGAGTTGTGATGAGCGAGACCGCACGGCGCAAAAGTTTTCTCGCTATCCTTGTTTGATTGTGGAGGTGGTCTCGCCGGGGACACAGGGTAAGCGCAAGAAAAACATCGATAAATTGTGCTATTGGGCAGGCAGACCTGCGGCAAGGACAGTGAGCATGTAGTCAGGGCTCATTGAAGCTCGCTTCGCCTTCTGCTTGAGACTTC
>Ga0169931_10001851_pt1 | contig 34976 bp, 26 predicted proteins | sample Kivu_15m_20L_FD_129675 | JGI IMG/M metagenome (GOLD analysis project Ga0169931, IMG submission 129675) | Freshwater microbial communities from Lake Kivu, Western Province, Rwanda to study Microbial Dark Matter (Phase II) - Kivu_15m_20L... | ecosystem: Environmental > Aquatic > Freshwater > Lake...
GATTTATCTATCGGTACTTTGCTTGCACTCGTTGCTTTACTATTTCGACTATACGGACCACTTACCGCACTATCAAATGTTCGAGTTGAAATTATGACTGCTTTAGTTGCATTTGATCGAGTTTTCGAAGTGCTCGACTTAAAACCAATTGTTGCTGATCCAGTTAACCCAATAGAAATTCCAACAGGTCCAATTACCCTTAAATTCGAAAATGTTTCCTTCACATATCCAAAGCCAGAAGATGTGTCCTTGGCGTCACTTGAGTCAATTGCAGCAGTAGCTGACCGAGCAATCTCAGACCAAGTACTGCACGATATTTCATTTGAAGTTAAGCCTGGACAGATGGCAGCTCTAGTTGGACCTTCAGGTGCCGGAAAATCAACGTTATCATCATTAATTCCACGGCTATATGACGTAACTGCTGGTTCAGTAAAACTTAACAATGTTGACGTTCGGAATGCCAAGCTAACTGATTTACGTTCAAAAATTGGAGTGGTTCCGCAGGATCCACATATGTTACATACCACGATCTTGGAGAATCTAACTTTAGGTAATGAACAAATTACTCAAAATCAAATCTGGGAAGCTTTGGATGCAGCTCAGATCTCACAATTAGTGAAATCGCTGCCAAACCAACTAAAAACTGTTGTTGGTGACCGAGGTTATCGACTTTCTGGTGGAGAAAAACAGCGATTAGCAATAGCAAGGTTGTTGCTCAAGCAGCCGGAAATCGTGATTTTGGATGAAGCTACTGCCCATCTTGATAGTGAAAGTGAAGCACTAGTTCAGCAAGCATTGGAATTTGCCCTGAGCAATCGCACTTCTATTGTTATTGCGCATCGATTATCAACAATCAGAAAAGCAGATTTGGTGCTCGTAATGGCTCAAGGTCGGATTGTGCAGCGCGGAACGCATGAATCGCTTATTGCTGAATCAGGGCTTTATCGCGATTTACACGATAAACAGTTTCAAGAATAAATCAAGAAATTATCTGACCTTTAAAGAAATCAGAAAAACCTTTCCTTGAACTAGAGTTATCACGATGCGTTCACTTGTGGATGCCTTTACTAATTCTAAAACTTGTGCATGTGGCCAGAGCGAATCGTCTTCAGCAGATTCCATAAATTGCACTCTTCCACCAGTCACATCCATAATCGATTTACGCAATACATCATCATGTGGACCAATTAGTGTGACTATTCTTGGTCCAACTTGTACCTTGATGATATTCACTCGATCAGATCGGTAAATCCCCCAATGGTGTGCAGATATGGATATTGTTCCAATCAAAATACTAAATGGATATCTAACCTCACGCATTAAATTACCAATTGATCCACCCGAGAAAATGGCTTCAAAAATGATGAAAACTGCTGCTATTAGAGCAATTACCGAAACAACACCACCAACACCAAAAAGAAGAAACAGATAGACTCTTCGGGTATTTGAACCTGCTTCCAAATCCGGTTGACGTTTTGCGTGAATTTGAATTCTATGCCAATACAAATACCAAATTGGCATACCAACAATCAATACTGTTATTGCACCAAGCAGCGTATTTACCGCTGCTGTCTGATTAACTATAGGGTTTCTTGCGATAGTATCAAAAATTGACACAATAATTAAGATCAATCCAACTGTTGATGCAATTAATGCTATTCCAGCAATTAGATATTCATAAATGCGCTGAATTTCATTTCTAACTGCAGTTCTTGCACTTGAAGCAAAATAATTGTGATACCAAAGCAAGAGTAGGCCTGCAAAAACTGCACCAATTGCGTTAGGGATAGTCCTAAAATGGCTAAGTGGATCATCAAAAAAAGGATTACCAAAGAACCATACCAATGTTCGATAAAGCACTGTGCTAGCTGACACAATGGAAGTTATTAATCCACCTGCAACGCCTGCAATCAGAACATACCCCAGCCACAACACATCACGAGCAGAGTTCATCGATAATCTAACCCAATACAAAAGCCAAACTGGTGCACCAATAAGTAGCAAAATTGCGCCTGACTTTATTGGACTCTGAGTGCCTATAAGTAGATCTTTTGCACTGTAGCCAATTATTTCTCTGGCAATTCCCGTGACTATTAATCCAAATCCAACTAATGAAGTTATCAATCCAATTAAGGAGCTAAACAAAAACAAAAATTTACTTCTATTTTCTGGAGTTAGACGACGATTTATCTCAAAGTGAGCGAACCATACAATCAACCACACAATTGTCTGGGCAATTGAATAGCTACTAAAGTCTTCTAATCCAAATGCCCAAGCTAACAATGTCGCTAAGCCAACCATTGCAGTTCCTAGAGCAGCAACTGTCGCAAGGAGCATGTATGCTGCCCAACCAAATGATTTGAGCTCAGTTTTATCATCTCTGATTGTTCGTTTAGTCCATGCTGCTACACCAAACAAAACAGGTAAACCAACCAATACAAAGGATGTGTTTCTCGCAAGCGAAACTTCATCAGCTGCCAACAGAGAAGGTGGACTAATCAATCTATCAATTAGTCCGGAGATTCCAATTGCAACAATAACCACAAGTCCGAAAAGTAAGGAATACTGAAAGAATCTCCTGACTGAGTGACCTGATGAACTTGTTGCTTGGCTATGGCCAGAAATAGCCCGAATCGCAAGGACAATAAGTGCAATGAAAACTGCCAGAATTCCTAGGCTAATAATCATTTGGTTATTGCTCCACAGTCATAAACTGGCCATGGCACACCAGTGATCAGCCATTCGGAATCAACTCTTTCTAACCGATAGATGTGCGATTCAACGTATGGCGTACTAAACAAGTCAGCATTTCCAAATTCGACATCCACCTCAACGCGAGCAGTGGAATCAGTTGTTGATACTTCAACCAAATCGATGCTTGCGTTTCTATCTACCCAAGCGCGATCCAAGTGGCTGACATTGCACGGGCTCGATTCTGAGATATGAGAAATTGCAGAATCCGTGTCACCTTCAAACATTGCAACTAGATATTGTTGGACTACCCATTCAGGTGTGCCAGACTCAAATTGTGACTCAGTTCGATTTGATGAGAAAAAAACTAAGGTTGCTACTAAAGCAACCAAAGCGATCACGACAATAATTACACGATTAGGCATTTTGCTCATGCTTAAAAGTGTACTCCTCTGGTGAGCGACATCGCCCGTCAAAGAAAACCAATTGATAATTCTGCAATCTGGTGGGGCGGGCGGGGCTCGAACCCGCGACCGACGGATTATGAGTCCGCTGCTCTAACCAACTGAGCTACCGCCCCAGCAGACTTATTTTACTTGTTACAAAAAAAGAGCTTAAAAGGCTAAGCAATCAAGGTGCAAACGCCAAGAATAGGAACGAAAAGAAGATTACTAAGTGCAAGCCACCTTGAAAAAATGTAACTCGATGTGATGAAACGGTTACCACGCTAACCACGCAAGTGAGAACAAAAAGCACCAACTCAGTTGCACTTAATCCTAAGATCAAATTGATATCAATTATCGATGAAACTATGGCTAGAGTGGGAATTGTTAAACCAATACTTGCTAAAGCAGAGCCATAAGCAAGATTAAATCCAGTTTGCAAATCGCCTCTACTTGCAGCGCGCATAGCCGCAAGACTCTCAGGCGCAAGCACAACTAATGCCACAACTACCGCAATAACAAATATTGGCAAACCTGCACCAACAACTACACCTTCAATTGATGGTGAAATTACTTTTGCCATGCCAATGATTGCAACCAATGCAATTAATAGCAAGGTGATGCTTCGATGAAAATCACGCTTTGAAGGTGACTTTGCATATGGCATCGTTACAACCGCATCCGGATCCTCGAAATGTTCCCTATTTCTAACGGTTAACACATACAAGAACAATCCATACACAACTAATGAAGCAAATGAAACAAAAACCAATTGTGGAAAGGTAAATGTTGGGCCAGCACTTCCTCGAGTAAACACAGGTAACACTAAACTCAAAGTCGCAATAGTCGTAATTGCACTAAGTGCAGCTCCGCTGCCTTCAGAGTTAAAGCTCAGAGTTGTATTTTTTAGCGATGCAATAACAATCGAAAAACCAACTATTCCATTACAAGTAATCATAATCGCTGCAAACACGGTATCGCGCCCTAATGTAGATGCAGCACCATCAGAAGACAACATGATTGCAACTATCAAACCAACTTCAATCACAGTTACAGCAAGCGCTAGGATTAATGCTCCGATAGCTCGACCTACATATGCTGCGATTACTTCAGCGTGATGAACGGCCGATAGCACGCCACCAATAAGCACCACACTAATAAATACAACTTCTAGTGTGTCAGGTTTGTCATTCCAGAACAAAACCACAGTAATGGCTGCCGACAGCGGTCCAGCAAGATTAACTAGTCCTATGAGTGTTTTTGCTTTCGTCAGCATTGGCAAACTTTACGGCAAGAACATAAAATCGCAATCTCAGTCCAAATTAACTTGAGAATGATTGGTTCGAACAAACTTAACTAAATTCCGAGAAATGAAACTAGCAAAATCGAGATAATGAAACTGCCAGCAAGTGCAGCAATCAAGGTTGGAGCAAAAGCTTTTCTACCGATGTGACGTTTGGCTGCGAATCCATAACGAATTGCTTGCAGACAAGGAAATAGCATCACAGCACCAACAGGTAGAACAACTATTAGGCGGTCTAGCAGTTGGGCACTTGCTAATGCCTGACCTGGCTGATACCCAAGCGCCCAAAGGATGAATGTAAAAAATTGCTGACCCAACAAATAAAAAATTGGAATCAGCACTACCCAGGTGATGGATGCTTTAAGGAATTTGTTCACAACCACATTCTAGCCAATGTCTATTAAGTGTATAACTTTGAATCAGATTGGATATTTACTATCTTGGATTGGTGAGTGAATCTGACCTTGATAAGTACGTCGAATTACTTTCTCAAATTCCGTTATTGCATCTAGTTCACCATGAACTAAGAATATTTGTTTTGCTTTCGCACCTGAATCAAAGAGCCAACTGAGCAACTCGCCCTGATCAGCATGTACTGAAAGGCCAGGAAGATGAACTATCTCAGCCGCAACCAAAACATAACCCCCCTGCATCTTTACGCTCGGTGCACCATCAAGCAGCGAGCGACCTCGTGTTCCAGGAGCTTGAAAACCAACTAATATGACTGTGTTATTTGAATCGGGCAATAGTCGAGCCAGATGGTGAATAACTCGCCCACCGGTAGCCATTCCGCTTGCAGCAATAATGATTGCTGGTCGTTTTAGGTGATTTAATGCTTTTGAGTCACTAACGCTTTGTGTTTCAAACAAGTTGTCCATTGCGAAAATATCAGAACCTGATGATTCTCGAACATCAGTTTTAATCTCAGGGCTAGTTTCATTAATCGCTTGGCGATAGCAATCAAGTGCTGCTGATGCCATCGGTGAATCAACAAAAATAGGTACTTCAGGAATAGCGTTTGCCTCCATTAACTCCTTTAGCTGCATCAATAAAACTTCAGTTCGATCTACTGCAAATGCAGGAATCAATACTGTTCCACCCCGTGCAAGAGTTCGATTGATTGTGTCGGCCAATTTGCTGCCTGGATTTTGATGAGTTTGATCACCGTACGTTGACTCAACAATTACCGCATCATATTCCTGTGCAGCTATCTGATCTGGCTTAACAAGAATAGGGTGCTCGGGTCGACCTAAATCACCAGAGAACAATAACTTTTTCTCGGCAAATTCTAATTCGATAAATGCCGCACCTAAAATATGTCCACTTGGAATGAATTTTGCTGTTACATCTTTTGTAATCTGAGCCTTTACTCGAAATTCAACAATATTGAATAGCTTGATTGCTTCCTCAGCATCATCATCTGTGTAAAGAGGTAAAGGTGGATTGTGTTTAGAAAATCCCTTCAAGCGTGCATATTCAGCATCTTCCATTTGAATTTTTGCACTATCGCGCAAAATAATCTCAGCAAGTTTTGCGGTATTTTTGGTTAGATAGATTTTTCCCCGAAATCCTTGTCTAACCAGCCGAGGTAGATATCCGCAGTGGTCTAAGTGAGCGTGTGTTACAAGAATGGCATCCAAGTTGGCTGGGTTAATTGGAAATGGCTGCCAATTCTTAAGTCTTAATTCTTTTATTCCCTGAAACATGCCACAGTCAACTAAGACTTGTTGATTTTCATCGGCAAGTAAAAATTTACTTCCGGTTACCGTATTTGCCGCACCTAAGAAGGTAATTGTCTTGGTCACAGAGCAAATCTAGTGCTGGCTCCCCCATCTGGACTCGAACCAGAAACCTGCCGGTTAACAGCCGGCTGCTCTGCCAATTGAGCTATAGGGGACTAAGCCCCGAAAGATACCCGATTGCTGATTTCGCTTCGCTATCCCCCAGTGGCCAGCATCCTGGCATTCGCGTTAGCGGCTGAAAGTCGCAGTGGCTCAAGTTCACGTTCCCAATCTTCTGCCAATAGCCACGAAATCTTGGTTGCCAAATCACCCTCAGATTGCATAGCTGAGCGAAGTTGGTTTTCATCAATTACTACATCGCCAACATCATTAATATCCAAACGCTTAAGTCCCAGTTTAGGCACAATGAGCCAGCGTTCCGCTAATCCATTTGCAATTGGATCACGAATAATCTCTGCATATAGATTTGGAAACTCATATAAGGCTGATACCAATTGAGGTAAGTTATCTAGATTTGAACGAAAAGGTAGTTCGGTGCGTTGCGATTTAGCAATCATCGGTTGGGGCATCCAATGCCATGGAGCTGCTAATGTGACAAATGACTCAACGCACCACTGCAGATGTGATGTAACAGACATCGGCACACTAAACAAATACAACTGGCCTGTTGTACGCAGCTGAAACTGCGATAAATATGGGTTTTTTCCCACGGCATCCACCTCCTGAAGTTTGCCTTCCCCGACATCCTCAGTGGTTTGGACCGAATATTAGCCCCTTATTTTTGTGACGTAAAACCGGTGTGAATTAGTAGACAGCAAAATCGACCATTTCTAATTGAAATCAGGCGTAACTTAAGAATCAAAGGCCAGCCGTGGGGGCAAGGGCCGGAAAAGGGAAACAAAATGGATCTAAAGTCCACGAAGCTGGTAGCGCTAATCTTGATGGTGCTAGGTGCAGTTATGGTGGTATCAGGTGCAACCACTTACAGTATGGTCAATACAGCGCTTAAAGACGAGCGCATCACGGTCGCCGATGATGCAACCCGATATGCCGGTGAATTAGTTGCCGGTCCATTCACTGCTTATGAGCAGGCAAACATAATTGAAAAACACGCCCTTGAGGCAACTGGCGGGAAGACATATGCCGAGCTAGATCGTGAAGATCCACTACGGGCTGTTGCGATGAATGGCTCTTTCTTAAGGGCTTCGCTATTCACATCAGTTGTTGCTTTTGGAGTTTCAGTTTTGGTTATGGGTGTTGGTCTAATGTTTATTCTCGCTGGTTGGGCCATTCGAAATCTGGCTAGCAAGAATGAAAGGGTTTCTGTCTAACCATTAATACAAAACCTCCGAGAAAGCGCATAAAACTTGTGGTATTAAAACAACCGAATAAATCTATCTGGACTGCGCGATTGAAAACGGAATTGATATGATTAATTACGGGAGCAAGTTAAACATGCGCGTAAACTCTTGAAAAGAAATAAGGAGTGGTTTTTAGATGATTAGAATGAAGGAAATCTATACAGATACCCTAAGCTGCGAGCCGATTTTACGAAGAGTGCCGAATGGTGAACTTCTCTTAATTTGTCAATGTGGTGGACCTACAGAGCCACATCCGGATAACCGAGTTTATGCATTCCACAGCAAGGATAACGGCGAGACTTGGAGTGAAAAAGAGAGCATCTATCCTGAACTTGGCATTGCGATTTACTGCACTGAGGTTACTGTTTACAATGGGGTTGTTACCGCATATCTCACGCTTCACACCGGCAGATTTCTTGACTGGAAATGTGTAATGATGAAAAGCACAGACAGCGGATACACCTGGCAGGAAGTTGGTGCTCCACCTCTTTTACCTGAATACACCTTCATCCGAGGTATGATTGTCTGTAAAGACAATACTCAGTTGACACCCTATCAATATTATCCAGTGACAAAAGAAGAGCACGACCGTATCTTATTTGAAGAATATCCCGATAAAGCTGTATTTGCAAATACCAGAACTCCATGTTGCGAAAGCGGTGTTTTAATCAGTCATGATGATGGGAAAACGCATGAAAAAGCCGTCGCATGCAGGATGAGTATGGATGAAGGTTGGATTTGGTCTGAGCCGACACTTGCCGAGTTATCAGATGGCACTATTGTGATGTTGATGCGCAAATGCCGTAGCGGCTGGCTTTGGCGCTGTGATTCCACAGACGGTGGTAAGACATGGAACAAGGTTTATAACGCCGGGATTCCCAATCCCTCAAATAAGCCAAAGCTGATTAATATGAAAAATGGAAAAATTGCACTTCTTAACGTTCCTAATAATATAGGAAGGGAACGGTATCCGCTAGAGCTCTGGATTTCCGACGATGACATGAAAACGTGGAAATATAAAAAATCCCTATCAGATATTCGGGCATCCTATTCATATTCTGATGGATTTTACGAAAACGGACATATTATGTTTAGCATTGAAAAAGATCGCAAAACCATATTGTTTTTTGATGTGGATGTAGATGAAGCTTAAAATTGCACAATTTTCATATTACTTTTTACCATTGTTTTATTAGGCTGTTATTTCCATAGGCTCAAAAAAAGAAGATATAACACCTGAAGATTTAATTGAATACTGTTTGAAATCAGCTCAACAAATGAGAGCAGATATATTGAAGCTGATGCAATCTTACATACTAAAGAACTTTTCATCGCAGGCATAGGGTCTCTGCCTAACAATTTATACAAAAAACCCCCCTCACTGGAGGGGGGTTTTTAATTTGGTAGCGGGGGCAGGATTTGAACCTACGACCTCTGGGTTATGAGCCCAGCGAGCTACCGAGCTGCTCCACCCCGCGTTGCGATGCGCAAGTGTATCGAGACACTAACTTGAACTTGCAGCTACCTCACGCTGTGCTTGCACTGCACGTTGTAGTGCTTCTTCAAGTCTGCGTTGTGCTGACCCATATGCAGTGAAATCTCCATTACGAAGAGCAGCATCCGCATCATTTAAGGCTGATTGCATATCTGCTAACGCTTGGTTTAAGCGTTGTTGAGCAGTTTGATCAGTTGGTTGTGGTGTGCCTTCGTTTTCATCTGGAATTGCTTCATCAGGAACATCTGCTGAAGTACCAAATAATTCAAGCAGCGCTTCTTCTAAAGATGGTTTAAACACAACTTTTTGTCCAAATGATGCTAGCACTCGGCGCAATAGCGGATAACCATCACCTGCAGCACCTTGAACATAAACCGGTTCTACATATAAGAATCCACCAGCAATCGGAAGAGATAGCAAATTACCTAACCGAACATCAGACCCACCTTGGCGAAGCAGGTTAAGTTCTTGTCCAACTTGTGGGTCTGACTCAAAGTTGTTCTGCACTTGGTTAGGGCCAGGAATAACTGTGTTACTTGGTAACTGCAAAACTCTAATCCGACCATAATCCTCACGTCTTGGATCTGATCCAACGGCAATAAATGCTGCAAGAGTTTGTCGCTGAACTGGTGAATAAGCTGAAGTTAACATAAATGACTCTTCAGTATCTCCCGGCATTTGTATCTGCAGATAATAAGGTGGCTGGGATAGTGCGGCACCTTCTGCAGTTGGATCTTGCGGTACTGACCAAAAGTCCTGTCCATTATAAAAAGATGCAGGTGTTGTTACGTGATACTTTGCGTAAATGGCTCGTTGAACTTTAAAAAGGTCTTCGGGATAGCGAACTTGATTAAACACTGACTGCGGCATTTCATCGCGATCCTTAATCAGTCCTGGAAATACGTTATTCCATACTTTAAGAATTGGCTCATCTGCTTCCCAAGCATAAAGAGTTACTGTTCCTTCATATGAATCCACAACAGCTTTAACTGAATTGCGCATATAGTTAACTTGATCAGTGCTTAGCAGTGAAACCGCACTGCCAGTTACACCCAACGCGTCAGTTGTAGCGGTAGCGAGGGAAACTCTTTCCGAATATGGAAATAGCGAAGTAGTTGTATAGGCATCTACAATCCATTTGATTCTGCCTTCTGAAACTATTGGATATGGATCTGAATCCAAAGTAAGCCAAGGTGCAACATTCTGCACTCGTGCTCGTGGGTCTCTAACGTAAAGCATCTGTGACTCTTCATTAACAAAATCACTAAGCATAATATTAACTTCACTAAATGAAATCGCATACATCAATCGATTAAAGAATGAACCAATTGGAACACCACCATCACCGCTATAGGTGTTATTGCGCTGACCAGTTGGTGATGTTTCATCTGGATAATCAAGTTCTAGTGGTTCTGCACCTTTGGGAGCTCCAACAATTGAATAGTCTGGCGAACGCTCACCAAAATAAATTCTTGGTTCAGTAATTGTTAGCGGTCCTTTTGGCGGAATATCACGCTCAAAAAACACTGGACCACCATCAGGGCGGACGGTATTATCAAAAGCAGCAGAAATACCAAAACCATGGGTATACACGAAGTGAGAGTTAATAAAATTTCGCGCCTGTGGAATTGCATTTAAGTTAATTTCTCGGGTAGCCAAGATTGCACCACGAAGTTCACCATCAATCTCATATCTAGCGACATCGAGCTGATCGCCGAATGAGTAATAACCGCGAATCTGCTGTAGCTGGTTGAATGTTGGTGCTAACTGAGCTGGATCCATCAAACGAACTTTGCTAAGAGTTCCTTGGAATTGATCTAAGTTATCAATTTGTGGTTGAGAAACTGCTGCATAATCTTCTTTTTCAACATCCGCTAAACCATATGCATCTCTAGTTGTATTAATGCCGCGCTCAATGTAGGGAGCTTCAAGTGACGCCTGACTTGGACGAACGCGGAACTGTTCTAGCAGAGATGGATAAACTCCGCCTGCCAAAACAGAAGTAGCCACTAACAAACCAACAGCGGTTAACGGAATTCGCCAACTGCGTCGGAAGATATTCACAAAAAACAGAATTGAAACTAAAGCAGCAATTCCGGTTAACAAAGTTCTAGTAGGGAGCACTGCTTGGACATCGGTGTATTGCAATCCGTCAACTAAGGTATTTGATTGAACAGCAAGTCCATAACGGTCTAACCAATATGCTCCAGCTTTAAACAGCATAAATACCCCAAGAATTGCTGATAAATGAGCTGTTGCTTGAGTAGTCACACGGCGTTGATCGGGTTGCAAAACAATAGCGCCATTAGCTGAGTGGATCAAAAATCCGATGATAAACATAAACAATGAAAGCGTAATTCCCGTTCCAATAAGCAAACGCAAAATTGGATAAGTAAATACAAAAAATGAAACATCGATTCCAAAGTGTGGATCGTTGTAATTAAATGGTTCACGATTCAGAAAACTTAACCACTGAGACCAATTACTACCTGCTGAAAGTGCCATCAATACTGCAAGCACGCCAGCAATTCCGTATGCCAATAACTTTCGAAGTCGATCAACTGCTTCAGGAATCAGAATTGCTGTTTGCGATGGGCGCAACCGATAGGCAAAATAAACAGTTCCCCAAAGAAACAGCAAACTTACTAATAAGGTTACTGAAAAAAGCAAAATCCGGGTCGTCAAGATGGTAGTAAATACTGTCTGCGATTCAACTGATTTATACCAGAGGTAATCGGTGTAAAAACCTGCAAAAAATGATGTAAACAAACCAAGCCCAACAACTATTGCAACTGCAAAAAGAAAAGCACGCGATCTGCCGGTAGGCAGACTTGGTGGTGTCGAACGATCACCAAACGGATTTTGATTTAAGAAACTCATCTGCGTACTCTAATTCAGTACCATTTAGCCTGCAGAGCAGGAAGGCAAACTGCCCGAAGGGTCCGATTTTAACCTTTCCAATACCGCTACTGCTTCAGCCAAAGTACCAACTGGAATTGCAGTTAGACCTTTTGGAATGCGCTTGATTGCTTCATCACAGTTGTCAATTGGTAATAAGAAATAAGTTGCTCCAGAGGCACGTGCACCAATCATTTTTTGTCTTATGCCACCAATTGCACCTACTTCACCAGTAGTGGAAATGGTTCCAGTGACGGCAATATGTGCATCACCTGTTAATTGCCCGGGTGTGAGCTTGTCATAAATTGCTATTGCAAAGACTAATCCAGCACTTGGGCCGCCAACTCGCTGATCTGCAAATTCTGCTTTAATTTCTGATTCAATTTCTGAAGTCAAAAACGCACCAATAGATCCAGCTTTAGCTGAATCTGGTGCTGGTACTGTGGGTATTTCAATATCAAATGTTTTACCATCTCGACCAACAGTAAGAGTAACTATATCTCCTGGATTAGTTTCACGAACGGCAGCGATTGTTTTTTCTACTGTGAAAACTGCCAAGCCATTTACACTATAAATGCGATCATTTGGTTTTAGAAAGTCTGCAGCTGGTCGATCTGCGATTGTGTCAACTACATAAATGCTTTCCGTGAATGGAATACCCAAGAGTCTAAGCACCGCACCTAGTGCTAACTCTTGTGATGAAGCAAAGGCTCGGGTGCTTTGCGTTCGCGATTGTTCGGCAGTCACATCATCTGGGTAGTTTGCCCGCCTTGGAAGCACTGTGTAGTGTGGATGAATCCAGCCAAAAATGGCTTCGCCTAAAGTAATGGTTTGTTGCGCGCCACCAATTTCGCGTACCGTTGTCATATCTAATTCGCCACTAGTTGGAAATGTCTCAGCATTGCGAATTTCAATAAAATCAGATTTACCTAACTTGCCCAAGGTATTAAACGTTGGTCCAGGTTGTTGAGATAAATATGGCACTGGTAGAGCAAATGATGCAATCACCAACCAAACCAATAACAACTTGCGCCAATAACTATTAAAAATACTCACTCCTCTTTCGGAGAATATGTTGTATCAGAAGTAGTTGCACGGTTTATCGCTGCTTCAAATCGCTTTCTTGCTTCAATATCCCGCTCAGTGCGCTCTGAGCGACGTGGCTTAGATTTCCAAATTGCCCAAGAAGTTCCAATGACCAAAGTCAAAATTGGTAGCGACCACCAAAGTAAAGTGCTCAATATGCTCCTAAGTCAGCAGATAATCTAAACCATTTATCATAATTTGCTCACGGGCTTGACTAAGCCAGTATCAAGATTTCTCGGTATCTTTAGCATCTAGAAAGCGAGAAAAATGAGCATACCGTTTGGATTTCAACCTCCTGGTGAAGGTGAGCCCCTAAATCAGATGGGCCAAATGTTTGAGCAACTTGGCAAGATGATGCAAGGTGGAACAAGCGCTGGAATTGATTGGTCCGTAATTTCAGAAATTGCAGTAACTCAAGTGCAGACAAAGGGCGATCAAGCAGCCACTATGAATGAGATTTCTAGAACTCAAACAGCTGGTCGCACAGCTGATTTGTGGCTTGACCAAGCAACCAGTTTCCCCTCCCTTGGCGCAGATCTACAATCTTGGTCTCGTAAAGATTTTATCAACTTTACAATTTCAACCTGGCAAACAATTTCTGATCCAGTACTTCAGCGAATGGCAGATTCAATGAGCACGATGATGCCTGGAAATGATCAATTACCGCCTGAATTAGTTGAGATGACAAAACCAATGATGGCAATGCTAAAGGGGCTAACTTCGGCAATGGTTGGTATGCAAGTTGGACAATCACTTGCAGCACTTGCAATGGATGTGATGGGCGCAGCTGATGTTGGTCTGATGTTAACAAAGCAACCAAAACCTGCACTTATTACTCATCGTTGTGATGCATATGCGAATGAAATTAGTGTGCCAGCAGATGACTTAATTCTGTTCCTCGGTAGCAGAGAAATAGCTCGGCAGCGACTCTTTAATTCAGTTGATTGGTTAAGTGGTGCAGTTATTACTGCAGTTGAGATTCATGCCTCAGGTATGCGAGTTGATACTTCAAGATTGCAATCAGCTCTTGAAGGAATTGATCCAACTGATCCACAAGCAATTGCGGCAGCACTTGAAGGTGGTGTCTTAACGCCAGAATTAACTCAAGAACAACAATCAGCATTAATTCGTCTGGAAAATCTATTAGCACTTTCCGAAGGCTGGGTTGAGGTCGTTGTTGAAAATGCTGCTGCAGGCAAACTTCCAAGTTATCCAGCTATGTTTGAATCAATTAGAAGGCGCCGGGCAGCAGGTGGACCGGCAGAAAATGCATTTGCTGCACTTGTTGGCCTTCAACTTCGTCCAAAACGTATGCGCTCTGCGTATGAATTCTTTAAAAAACTAACTGAACTAGTTGGTGCCGAGCGCCGAGACTACATCTGGCAGAACCTAGATTTGTTGCCAAAAGATGATGAACTTGAGAATCCAATTGATTTAGCAATTCAGGTTTCAGCAGCTCTCTAGTAGGTATCTGCGTGACTCATTCCAGCCAAAAATGCTTCTGCCTGTTCATATAATGGATGGCGCTTAACTAACTGATAAAAATTGTTGTTGTGATCATGATGCAGTAAATGTGCCAGTTCGTGCAGCAATACCACTTCAATTACATACGGTGGCGCTGTTGCTATTCGTTTTGAAATTCGAATTGTGCGATCAACCGACGTGCAAGAACCATGTAGCTCGCGCTGCCGTGCTGACCAAGTCACTGAGACTGGCCTTAGCTGGTCAAACTCTGGTTGCAGAAATTGATTAATCAGCAACTCGCTCAGATCGATTAATTCACTATCCCCCATTATCTGTTCTGCTGAAATGATTCGAGAAGTTAACTCAATGATATGCGTATCAATTTCTTTTCTGGACATTCTGGCTGGCACCGAAATAATTAATCGCCCGGATTCTCGCCAAGCTGCAACAGATCGCGTTCGCTTTTTGGAGCGCCTAATTTCAATGATTTCAGATGAATCGTTCGGCGCAAATTCCAGCTGAGTTTCATCAAACTGCGCCATTTCATTGTCCTAACTAAGAAATCCTGTGAACTTTTTTTCATCCACACATCAGTCTAGAGATTCTTGTCAAAATTACGAGTAAAAATCCATTCAAGACCCAAAGTCCTGAAGTTAATTCACAGCGAAATCCACAAACTGTGCGCAAGATATCTCTGCTATTCCCCAGCTTCTCCACAAGTCATTCCACAACGCGCATTGACTGCCCTATTTTTGCCCTTTATTTTGCACCTTGGGTCCGGCGAGATAACGGATCTGGCGCCAGCAAGGGGAAGGCTGACGGCAGATTGAGTGCCTCGTCGGACCCCTGTATTTCTGCACTAAATCACATTTTGAGAATCATTTTCATTAATAAATCATCGGCGTGCCGAATCACCCAACCTGCAATCAGCAAGGCCAAACGCGTATCGTGAGGTTGCTCTCGGCAGGGAGCTGGGAGGAGGAGATGCAAAATGTCAGATACACACACAGGTGAGGCCTATTGCATGAAATGCAAAAAGAAGCAACCCTTCACGGGCACCATTGTGGTTAACGATAAAGGTGGCCGAGTTGCAAAAGGCACCTGCCCTGTTTGCGGCACCAAGATGAATGCATTCTTGAAAAAGGCATAAACCAAACAAAAGTGTCACAGACCCGCGGTCTTTTGACTGCGGGTCTGTTTTTGTGGAGAACATAATTACTCTCGGCTGAATTTGTTTCTAATTAGCAGATGGAAGATACCAATAAACCACGATTAAGAAATCCAAGCGCCACAGCGCTTCGAGATGCAACCACCATTCAGGTAAACCTAGATCCAAACCACTCACTGCTGCTCTCTGGCGATATTGGTGAAATCCGAAAATTCTTAAATGCCTTAGATGGTCAACACTGCGTTTCAGAGTTGGTCACTACTTTTTCATTTGCTAAATCAGCACTCGATAAACTAACTAGAAGAGGTTTAATTGAGACTGAACACTTAGATAGTGACACAACCTCGAAATACACAAAGTCAGAATTAGATAGATTCATCACCAGCCAACGGAGCCATCAAGCTGCTGCTACCAAAATTGATTTTTCAAAGGAGCGCCTTGCTAATTTAACAAAAGCATATGTTGCCGTTTTAACAAGCGGCCCTGCATCTGCATTGATTGCATTTCTGCTCGCAGCCCAGCAAATTGGTCGAATCAAGCTTTTTGCACAAAATGACTTCAAGCCCTCAGATTTGCCGTTCTGGATAAGCGCTTATCCAGAAACACAAATGGACTTATCACAATTACTCAGAAGCATTTCAAGTCAAATCAGCCTAAATCAACCAGCTAATAATCAAAAACCAAATTTTGCCATAATTGCGGATCAACCTTGGTCATCAGTTGAACGCAGTCTTGAGTTAATGAATCAAGGAATCGCACATTTAGTAATTGATCCAAAAGTTAGCGAGGTATGCGTAGGTCCATTAGTTATTCCTGGATACAGCAGCTGTTTAAACTGTGCTGAAATGTCAGTAGCAAGTGTTGATAAATCTTGGCCAGACATGCGCCAGTTACTTGGCCAGCATCAAGAGGATCAAACAGATTGGTTACTGCTGCAGCTTGCAGTTAGTTTTGCGGCGGCTCAGATGATTCAAGTAATCAGCAGCGGAGATGCCTTAACTTCTGCATTGCTTAACCGCAGATGGCGATTTCGCCTCCCAGGTCCCACTATCGAGGTACAACAAATGCCAGTAAATATGTTTTGCCCGTGCCAATGGGGTGCTCTACCCAAATAGTTGCAGGTGCGCACTTTGCTATTTGCAGCCAGAATCAGCCAGTGTCCGAAATACCTCGCCGCAAAATAACGCGAACTGCTCGCCTTGCTTCTTTGCCATTAGGAGCAGTAAGTAGGTCAGCTGCCAGTTTAGGCAAAAGACTTTCTGGAGTCCCGGCAGAAGAAATTGCAGCAGCAAACCAAGCCCGAACAGCAGATCAACTGTTTCGAGTGCTTGGTGAGCTCAAGGGTGGAGCAATGAAGATTGGACAAGCTCTCTCAGTTCTCGAGGCGGCTTTGCCAGAAGACGTAGCAGCTCCTTATCGATCTTCGCTAACGAAACTGCAGGATTCTGCGCCACCAATGTCTATGCAAACAGTTTCAGAGGTGATGCAAAGAGAGTTTGGGGAAAATTGGCGAGATAAATTTCAAGAATTCAGTGATGCACCTGCTGCTTCAGCATCCCTTGGTCAGGTTCATCAAGCTATTTCAAAAGATGGTCGCAAAGTTGCCGTAAAGATTCAATACCCAGGTGCTGATAAAGCTTTGCTTAATGATTTCGAGCAAGCTGCTCGGTTTGCTCGAATTGCACAACCAATTGCACCAGGACTTGACTTCAAAGCCTTAATGGCTGAAATGCGAAAAGTTTTGGCAGAAGAACTTGATTACTTCCGGGAGGCGCAAGCTCAGCGAGTCTTTGCGCTCAGCTATGACGGTGATGTAAATGTTCGAGTGCCACACATTCTTTCAGCAACCGCACATGTCCTAATTTCAGAATGGATCGATGGCACGCCACTGGCTCGAATCATTGAATCTGGTAGCAAAGTTGAGCGTGATCACGCTGGAGATTTGTATCAAACATTTCTGCTCTCAGGTCCCTCACGAGTGGGAATGCTGCATGCCGATCCACATCCTGGTAATTTCCGTATCACCCCAGATAACAAACTTGGTGTTTTGGATTTTGGTGCAGTAGCTCGATTACCCGAGGGCTTTCCACCTGCAATGGGCCAATTGTTGGCAATTGCAATGACTGGTGATGCGGAACGAGTAATTGAGGTAATGCGAAGTCAAAACTTTATTCTTCCAGATGTTGAGATAAGTCCAACAGCGGTCTTAAATTACTTATCGCCATTTACTGAACCTGCTAAAACAGATACATTTGAATTTACCCGTGACTGGATGCGAGAGCAGTTTGGTAGAGTTAATGATCCACGCAATCCAGACTTTTCCACTGGGCTTAAATTAAACCTTCCTCCACAATATGTTTTAGTTCATCGAGTTTGGCTTGGATGTATTGGAGTACTGAGTCAACTTAATGCAGAAGTTGCCGTACGAGGCGAGATTGAACGCTCTATGCCTGGCTTTACCGATTATTTAGCCAGCAATTCAGCAAAATCTGCTTGATATTTACTTACTTTAGATTCCGTCAATCCGGCAATTCCGATCAAAAACGCTTCATTTAAATCGCCCACTTCAGCAATGGCTTTTAATGTGACATCGGTAAAAATCAAGAATGGCGCAATTTGTTCTTGATTTGCTTGGGCTAATCGCCAAGACATTAACTTTTCCAGCGTTGCAGGTGAAACCCATGGTGCACAGTCTTCACATCTAACCGCAGCAATCTCAGCTGGCGTCACAAGTCCCCGCTGGCAAAAACGGCAACTTGCAACTTGTAATTTTTTACTTTTCTCAGTGGACACTTTTGGTTTTGTTACTGATGAATTAACTGTGATCAAATCATGGTTTGCATCTGAATTGATCTCGGCTAGGAATTCTGAAGCACCACGATCGCGGGAAAAGCTCAATAGCAAACTGTCAGCAGCTCTAGTTAAACCCACATAAAATAACCGACGCTCTTCTGCATATTGCGATTCTGAAAGTGGAACATTAAATGGCTGATAAGGAAGTAATTGATCGTTCACGCCAGCAATCGCTACCGCCTGCCACTCTAAACCTTTTGCTGAATGCATAGTCATTAGATCTATGCCGCCACGCTGTTGGTTTAGATTAGTTGACAACCCAATTTCAGTAAGAGCCATATCTATTGCTGGCAGTTGTGCGTTTAATCGAGTTAGCACAGCAATTTGATTCAATGCAAAACCAGATGCAACTTTGGTAGATACCCAGTTAGCAACTGCAGCTGCTTCAGATTTAGCATCTGAGCTAGAAATTACTTCAACTTCACCTGTAACTTCACGCTGACTTACGGTTGGAATCTCAGCAAATGAATTTGCGACATGCACAATTGCTGGTGCACAGCGGTAAGTTCTAGTTAACTTGGCGATGGTTGCATTAGTAAATCTGTTCTGAAGTTCAGATAGAAAACTAGAGTTTGCACCAGCAAAACCATAAATAGCCTGACCCGGATCTCCCACCACGCAAATCGAATCTCGATCAGACCACCATTGATTTAATAGATGCTGCTGTGCTGGAGAAATATCCTGATATTCGTCAACAGTAAAGTGTTGGTATCGATTTGTGAAACTTGCAGCAATTCTGGGTTGATCTTCCATCATTGCTGCAGCTAACAAAACTATGTCAGATAAATCGCATTCGTGATTTGATGCGAGAAGTTGATCATAACTTTGCATTACTAGAGAAATCTGATCTGTTGATAATTGGGCAGACAAGTTTCGCTCATTAGCACGCTTGCCATAGTCATCTAAACTGATTCGCATGGCTTTTGTCCAGGAAATTTCTGTTGCAAAATCTCTTATTAGTGCCCGTTCGGTAGTTAAACCATGCTTCTGCATTGCTCTAGTAAGTAATGCATCTGGATCATCGCAGATTTTTGGGGATGCTCCACCAATCACTTCTGGCCAAAAGTGCTGAACTAATTGATATGCCGAGGCGTGCAGGGTGCGAACTTGAACTCCATTAACTCCCAACTTATGCAATCGTGATTTCATTTCATTTGCTGCTCGAACGGTGAAGGTAACCGCCATCGTCGCTTCCGCCTGATGCGCACCTGTAGATACTGCATGAGCAATTCGATGGGTTATGGCTCTAGTTTTTCCAGTACCAGCACCTGCAAGGACAATCACTGGCCCTTCAACGGCAGTTGCAACTGCCCGTTGCTCAGGGTCAAGATTGGCCAATAAATCAATCACGGGCTGAGCGTAATCTGCTCCAGCGTTAGATTCATCGGGCGGTTTGAGCACACTTAATTAGAATTGGGTTATGACTTTAACAATGTACAGCACGCAATGGTGCGGCTACTGCCAACGGCTAAAAGCACAATTAGATCGCGCTGGTGTCGCTTACACGGAAATAGATATCGAACATTCTCCTGAGGCCGCACAATTTGTACAGAACGTTAATGGTGGCAATCAAACGGTGCCAACTGTCGTGCTGCCCGATGGTCGTGCAATGACTAATCCATCAATAAATCAGCTACTGGATGCGCTAGGGTCTTAACCAACTCTGAGGTAGTTCAGCACCATACCACTCTTCAATTAATGCACGTGCAATTGAAATCTTTGAAGGTAAGGAAAGTTTGCCAGCTTCACAATCTGCTTTAAGTTCATTGCGGGTATACCACCGAACTTCAGATATCTCATATCCATCAGCAACTGCGTCTTTTGTATTTGTTTTTACTCGATAACCCAACATCAACGATGCTGGAAATGGCCAAACTTGCGAACCTCGATAAATAATGTCTTCATAGGCAATGTCAACTCCAGCTTCTTCCCTGAGTTCTCTAATCACGGTCATTTCAGCTGATTCACCAGATTCAACAAACCCAGCAAAGGTGGAGAAGAAATCATCTGGCCAATTTATTCGACTACCAAGTAGCGCACGATCTTGATCATCTACAACTAAACAAATAATTGCAGCATCTGTTCTGGGGTGATGAACTATTTTGCAATCTGGACATTCTCTAGTCCATCCAGCAGGTGTAACAGTGCTAGCTGTTCCGCAGTTTGTGCAATGTTTGTTTACTCGATGCCAATTTGCTATCGCAACGCTGGTAACAAGCAGGGCTACTTCTAAGTCATTTAACTTTGCCCCTACTTCTCGCAAATCGTTCCATCCAGCAGGGGCTACTGATTCATCAATCGCCACCAAATAAGGAGTTCCTGCTTGATCAATACCTAAATCCACCCAGATTAAATCTTTATCGGTGCTAGAGACATTTGAAAAGATAATCTGATTGTTAACGACCTCTACTTTTCCACTCTTTAGTAACAGCACTTTCGTTTTTGGGTTGGTCTTTACGGCTTCCCAATCAATATCAGTCCACGTCTCGCGATTTCGACGTCGAATCTCAGATCGCGAAAGCACAAGCGAAGTCAGTAGCGGGTCAAGTTCCATTTCCCCAAGCCTAAAGCACTAAAGCCAGTTAGGTTTAGTGGGTGAGATTGGGTAGGCAGAATGCAAGTCACTAGTTGGAACATTATGCACGGCATTAGCTTGCAAAAGCCAATGAATAATGGCTTACCTTCCATTGATAGTTTGGATCTGATAAACGACTGCAAAACAATAAGCGCGCAAGTTCTAGCTGTTCAGGAGATTGATCAATTTCAATATCGCAGTGGAAACATAGATCAAGCTCAAATTATCAGCAGCGGAACTGGGCTTTCTCACTATCGTTTTGCTGCAACAGTTATCGGCAATCCTGATGACGGCAAAAAAGGGTGGCAAAGTGCTGCTGATCAGGTTCTAGATCTTTCAAACCCAAACCGAGAACCACGCTATGGCATTGGATTATTTAGTGCGTTGCCCGTGAAAGCTTGGCACCAATTGGACTTGGTAGGTGCACGAATCACGACGCCAGTATTGATTCCCGATGAAAAAGGAAAGCCCAGATTTATCTGGATTCATGATGAACCAAGAGTTGTTATTGCAGCTGAGATACAAACAGAACTGGGATTGATTTTGTTCGCCACCACCCATCTATCTTTTGTACCCGGCAGAAATGTAAGTCAGTTTCGAGAAACACTCAGATGGTTAAACCAATTTGACCTACCAACCGTGCTGCTTGGCGACTTAAACCTTCCAGCTAACGCTGTTAGATTCTTAACATCGTATAGACGAACAAAAGTTCTCCCTACATTTCCAGTTAATAAGCCGAAAGTTCAGTTTGATCACATTTTATCCACCAGAAACCTCGAGATTCAAAATGAAACTGTCAGGCAAATGCTAGTTGGAGATCACTTAGCTTTATCTGCCCAAATCAAACTGTCGAGTTAACCAGTTTTTCAATCAATTGCTCTTTTGTAACTATTAAATCTGCCTCCACTTCATCCAAGTCTGGCAAAAATACAAATTTCGACTTTATCTCCGACATAGGTACTTGATTTACCTCAGACCAAGCAAGACGATAGATAGCCAGCTGTAGTTGATCCGCACTTTTTACCCTGCCCGTTTTCCAATCTATCAAAACTATTTGGCCATCAATTTCAAAAACTGCATCTACTCGACCTGAAATCAATAGTTTGCCAAGCGGCAACTGGAAACTCCATTCAATTGCAGTAGGTCGCAATTGCGCATAGTGTGACTTTTCAAATGCTGTAAAAGCGGCTCGGGCAAATTCATCAACTCTTACCGGGTTGCCTAGCAAATCATCTAGATCTATCAGTGCCGCTTGCTTAAAGTAGTTCTCAATTTTACTATGCACTGTGGTTCCACGATGTGAACTAATATGAGGTTCAACCGGAATTGGACGGATTAATTGTTCAGCATATTCTTTCGGTCGATTAATCGCACTCATTAAGTTTGATGTAGTTAATAAATTGGGTAAAGTAACTGCCATAGTTTCCTGTTTACTGGTAAGCCAATTAATGGCTAAATCCCATTCATTAACACGATTTAAGTCCTGATCAGTAAGGGAATCTGGAGTTTGAATAGACTGAGTCTGAATTACTTCTTGCGCAATCTGATTTAACTTCTCTCGATAATCTTGATTAGCTTGTACACGATAAACATCTTTTTCCTCAATGAAGGGATTCTGTACAGCATCTGATGGAGCTGGAAAATCAGCTAGTACGGTTGGCTTTGCTTCGAGCAAAGATGAATAAAGCCTTGAAGGTCCACGAGGATTCTTTTGCGTATCTCCCCACCAGTATGAAGTAACTGTTACTAATTTTTGTGCACGCGTAAGAGCAACATAGAACAAACGAAGCTCTTCTAGATCGCTGTATTCTCTATTGGCAGATTTAAAATCCTTTAATGATTTTTTATCAGCACTTGGATCGGGTGGCAAGGACAAATTGTCGCCACGTAGCGAATGTGGAAGGGCATCAACGGTAGTTGTAAAAACCGAGCGGCCTTGGCTAGTTGGAAAAACATCTTTGGTGACTTCGGGAATAAATACATATGGCCATTCAAGTCCTTTTGCTCGATGAATGGTCATCAAAGAGACAGCTCCAGCGACTAACGGCACATCAATTTTTGGAATTGAACTAAATCTCTTTGCGGCATTAACCCAACTCATAAATGCAATTACACTTTGATCATCAGTTGAATCCAACCACCTGCGGACTAAATCAATAAATCCGTTAACCACATTACTTCTTTGGGTAATTTGACTTGTTGGATTTGCATAAAGTTCGATGTCTAAATTGAGGCAGTTAATTGCTCGCCAAACTGCTTCTAGTGCATTTACAGCACCTCTAACTGCAGCAATATCAGAATTTAGTTGTGACATTCTAATCTGAGCTTCTTTAGAAAGATGTGCATTTGATAAATCAGTAAGTGCATCAGCCAAACTCGACTGAGTCAATGAATCAAGAGATTCAAATCCGATAGGTAAATCTGGATCGGCGAGCACATCTTGAACCAGTTTCTTTGAGTGAGCTGCTAGTGCTGCTAAATCACGGTCTCCAATATTTAGCCGAGGAGAAATAAGCAATCTGGCAACTGCACCATTTGCAAGCGGATTTGCTGCCACTTCCATTAACGAGAGAATCTCAACAACTTCTGGAGTTCGCGCAATAGTCTCAACCCCGATTAATGCTGCTGGCACTTCAGCAGCAACTAATGCTTGATGGACTTTTAGTAATGTGTTTGCCGTTCGGCCGAGAATTGCTATATCATCAAATTTAACTCCCTCATTTATTAAGGATTTAACTTGTTCTACTATGGCAGCTACTTCATCTTTCGAAGTTTGATAGCAGCCAACCTGAACTGTTCCAAGGTCTAGGTTCAAATTTCCCTGTTTTAGAGGAATTGAACCTGGCTGATTTGCCCTCACTGGAGAAATGACTTGATTTGCTGCATCTAAAATCTTCTGTCCAGAACGATAGTTGTTGCTTAACGATAGAACTTCCGCTGGTACTTGTGCTTTTGTCCGGAACTGAAAAGGAAAAGAGCTTGTGGTATCTGCAGATGCACCGCGCCAGGCATAAATTGACTGCAATGGGTCGCCAACAGCAGTAACGCTGTGCCCGTCCCCAAAAGCTAACTGCAGCATTCGTTGCTGAGCTACCGAAGTATCTTGATATTCGTCTAGCAATACGCACAAATGCCTATCTCTAAGTTGGTTGACAACATCGTCTGCTAAAGACAGTAAATCCACTGATAAGCGCATTTGATCAGCAAAGTCCACCAGACTTAATTGATGCTTAGCAATTCGAAATTCTTTGACAACTTCAACTAACTCAATTCTTTGTTGAGCAACTGTGATAGCTTTTCGCACATCTTCATTCCCAGAGAGTGTTGATAAATCAGATAGCCAATTAAGATCAAACTCAGTCAGGGATTCAGGATTTAGTAAATGTTCTGCCAACAAATCATCAAGTTTCATTAACATTTCAACTAATCTGCCTGATGTGTAATTTAAATGCTTTATTGAAACTTGAGTTTTTTGTAACACCTCAAGTGCTAATTGAGCACGTGATGAATCCGTCAATGTTCGATGATCTGGTTCAATTCCCAGCGCTGCGCCGAAGTCAATCAACAGTTGCCGAGCAAATGAATGATAAGTTGAAACTGTCGGAAGAGTATCTTGATACTTTTTACCAAGTTGCTTAGCGATTCTTGACTTTAGTTCGCTAGCTGCTTTGTTTGTGAAAGTTAAACCTAACAGAGCCTCTGAATCAACCTGTCCAGAAGTAACTAAATGCAGCACCCGAGCACTCATCACGGATGTCTTTCCAGTTCCTGCACCCGCAATTACTGCAACTGGTTGTGTTGGGTAATCTACTGCAGCTTGTTGCTCAGCACTCAATTCACTTTGTGAGACTAAATTACTCATGCGGAAACCTGATCACCTTCTGGCACTGCTGGACAAACAGTGCGAACTTTGCAGTTGCGACACTGTTGGCCAGGGCGTGCAGGTAAATCTTCCTGAAACAAATGCGCTTTTGTCTGATTTATCTCATCAATCAACCATTGATCATCATTTAATTGAGGGGCATTTTGTTGGGTAACTTCATCTTTAGTATTGCGTAACCTTATCTGCAATAGTTGGGCAACGACGGGTAGTTGATCTGGATTTAGGGATGTATCACTCTGGGCTGCTAGTTGATAGATACCTAATTGCGGATGAGTTTGCAGATCTGCTGCAGTTGGTTTACTCGATCCTGTTTTGAAGTCCACAATCTCTAATTCATCATTAGGATTTCGATGAAGTAAATCAATCTTGCCAACAAGAATAACGTCCGTTTCAGTGTGTAAAACCTTAAACGAAATCTCAGTACCGATTACTTGGTGCGCGTTTTGAACTAACCATTCTTTGAGTGCTTTTACCATTATGGTCGCATCAGCCAACTGAACTTCAGCCTGCCAACGAGCATCGAATACTTGGGCTGGCCAAATACGATTTAACTCGGCAATTGCTTGATCGAGAGATAAATTTTGGTTAATCATTTTTTCGGCAACTGCGTGAATAGTTATTCCAATCACTGTATTCGCGATTGGTTGTTCCTTTATACCAATTTTTCTTTCAAAAAACCATTGAGTCGGACAATTGTTAACACTTTCTAGCATAGAGCCGCTAATCTCTAATTTCTTTTCTTGATTAAGAATGCTTTTCTCTGACTGAGTTTGTGGTAATACAAACCACCAATTATTAGGATTTGCTGCTAAGAAACGTGGATCTGGCAGACTATTTAAAAAGCCTAATCTACTAATAGCAGCTTGCCTAAGTTCTGGTGATGATTTTGGATTTATTGCAGTAGCTCTAAGTTGTGCAATCAACCCTCTAGCTGTCAATAATGAGGGAGCTTGAGTACCAATTGGTTCTGGTAAAGCGTCTAAATCAAGCAAACTTGACGGAGCTGAACCTTCATCTGATTTCGAAGCAATAACTGAGATGACTAAATGTTCGCTCGCAGTTGCAGCAGCACAAGCAGCAAGTCTTCGCTCCTCAGCCAAGCGAAGCCTTTGTTGTGCAGCATCTCTAGCCAAAATGATTGATTCACGAACGTTCGCTGCCGGCCAGATTCCCTCCTGCAAATCAACCACAATTACCAATCTCCATTCTCGACCTCGAGCTCTATGTGCAGTAAGTACTGCAACGCCTGATTGCGCTCGCTGTATCAAAACTTCACTTGCTGCATCTTGGCTTGATATCTCAGAAATAAATTCCGTGATTGATTGTGCTGACTGCGAATGTCGATCTGCACGATCAGCCGCGTCAAACAACGCGAGTACGGCATCTAAATCACGGTCAGCTCGCCTGCCGGTAGCTGTTGCTAATTTTGCTTGCTTTATCAATCTTGTAGGCCAGTTCTCCCAAGAATCATCGATTTCATATCCAAAATTTTTAGCAAGATCTGGATTTATCTGGGCCTGCCACAAACACCAAAGCATTTGGGCAACAGATAGTTTTTCGCGCTTTTGGATTAATGTGTGCAAAATTACGGCAGCTCTTCTAATTGGCTGAAGTACTGGATCAAATGCGAATTCGGCCAATAAAAATGGATTTTTGATTACTTTTGAGAGCACATCTTCAGTTGAACCAAACATTCCTAAGGCTCGAAGTTTTTGCGCTGTGGTTCGAATTTGTGCTGAATTCATCGAGACTATCTCACTATTCAAAAAACTTACAATGCCGCTATTAGATTTATTTTGTAAATCCCCTACCGTCAACTGCAGACCTGAAATTAACTGAGATGCTGCAGGATCTGCAGCAAGGGCTACGTTATCTGGAGCAAACTCAACAGGAACTGCTGCATCTGCGAGTGATCTTCTAAGACTTGACAAAGTAGTAAATGATCTTCCAATGATTGCAATTTCTTTGAATTCAAGATTATCCTTAACTCTTGCTTTCATGATCCGATCAACAATTAATGAGTCTCGAATCGCTGAACTCGCCGCAACCTCATATTCGACGAGATCAAAATTAGTTTCACGATAACTTGGTTTACGTATCGCTTTTTCTTCAGCATTGTTAATATCTGGTGCGACTTGAGCTGGCAAAAAGTCTTGCACTACTGCGCCAATATTTCTGCCATATCGAATAACTTCACTTAGCAGGTGAGTTTGTGGATTAATTTCATCTCGGTATTGCTTGGTAATCTCAATTCCAACTCCACGAAATCCAAGTACAGCAGCATCGGCATTTGAAGTGACAAAAGAATAATCACAAAATTCGATTAACTTTACTAGTAACTTCAGTTGAGCTTTATCAAAATCATGTAAGTCATCAACAATTATTGCTTTGGGTGAAAAAAGTTGTGGGGCAACAAATGCAGGATTGATCAACAACTCCGCTGCAAGGAGATTTGCTTGCGTGTAGTCAATCTCAGCTTTTGTCCGGGCTTGTTCGAGCATAGCGTTGGTAAACTCTTTAATCACCCTTAACAACTGTTCATCAGGATGTACTAAACCTTCTGCTCGGTTAATATCAATAAATCTTCTTAAGTCTGCTGCAAACACCTTGGTCTGTTTTGCCTGCGACCATTTGCTTGGCCAGTTGATATCTAATTCTGCGATTAGGTTCTTGATTCGTGACTCTTGTTGTGGTCCAGTCAACATTGCAAGATTTACTTCACCAGCGGACTCAAACAAAAATTGAGCTCGCAACATCGCATATGCCAGGGCTGAAATAGTGAAAACCCTTGGGGCAGTTTGTGTATCTTGCTTAATTAGTAATTCGCGAAATCTCACGGCTGAACTTCTATTTGCCGCAATCACCCATACATTACTTACTTCGAACTCAATTGCAGCTTGCTTTGCAGCTACCAGGGCAGTGGTGGTTCTACCAGATCCAGCTGCGCCCAGTAAAAGATGATTTCCTGAGACATTCGCAATGGCAGCAGATTGCTGGGCAGTTGGATTTATCTCAAACTGGTCTTGGGGCAGGGTAAGTTGGATTGACACGGGCACATTGTGGCCATTCCAGCCGACATCTGTGCACTTTAATCCTCAAGCGTGGCACGATGAGCGCGTGAGAAATCAATTGCCAAGGGCTCGCCGACCGGTGGATCTCGCCAGACTTTTTGTGGCAATTGGGCTGGGTGCATTGATATTCGCTGCTGGCAATTTAGCTGCTCAAGCCACAACGGGCTTGCAATCTGACATTGTGCAGGCTACTCGTTTACTGCCAACCTTGTTAATTGTTCTAATTACAGCAATTGGCGGAACCTTTGCAGTTATATTGCCAGCAGCTTATGTCGTTATTGCCATAATTGAGCGAAAGTTCCGACTAGTTTTAGAAGCTCAGCTTGCAGCTTTAATTGCAGCGTTAATTGCGATTGCGGGAAATAATCTGATTGCAACTATACAAACACCTTCACTGTATGCTGTTTTTGTTGGACGATATCAAATTGATTCAGCTGCACCTATCAATGTATTACTCGCTGCAACACTGGCAATAGCTGTTGTACTTAGATTAACTGAGCGAAAATCTTGGTCAATAGTCACTATTGCAGTAACGAGCATACTTGGTTGGTCAACGGTGTTAGCAGGTTCGGCTACCTTGATTTCGCAAGTATTAAGCGCAGTGGGTGGTATCAGTGTTGGATTGATTTTTCGATTGATTCTTGGCACACCATCAACTCGGCCAAGCTTGGACCAAGTTGTGGCTGAATTGTCTGAATTTGAATTATCGACTGCAAATTTATCGGAAATTACGCCGACAACTTATCGCGCTACCCTTAAATCGGGGAAAGAAGTTAGATTAGAAATATTGGATCGAGATGCAGATCGAGCAGGATTTATCTCAGCCTTGTGGCGAACTCTCAGATTACGAGGTATTGAATCCGGTGCGGGATTTTCAATGCGTACAAAAGCGGAACGACTTACTTTGGCAAATCTTGCTGCCCGAAATGCTGGCATCGCTGCGGCTGAACTGTTTGCCATAAAAGAAGTAACTGCTGATGCCATCTTAGTTTTACGTGAAGAAGTTTTGACTGAAGAAATAACTGCAAATACTCCTAACTTAAATCAAGTGCTTGATCAAGTCTGGCATCAACTAGCTAAATTACATCAATCAGACATTGCACATAGGCAAGCAACGTTAGATTCTTTTGGTCTTCAAAACGGAAAAATTGTGGTCAGCAATCTAGATTATGCAGTAGTTGCTGCATCAAAACTATTAATGGCGTTAGATGTTGCTGAACTATTACTGGCAACAACACATCTAGTCGGTGCTGAATCAGCTGTTGATATTGCTAGCAGGCATTACTCAACCAGTAAAGTTTTCTTTGCAGGTCGCTTACTTCAGCCTATTGCGATGAGTTCTACATCTCGAGCGAAATTAAAAAACAATAAATCTAGTCTGGCTGATTTACGTACTGCTTTGGCAAATTTGGGTTTTGAACCGGATGGAACAGTTATTAACATTGAGCGTCTTAAGCCAAGAAACATTATCTTGTTAGTTGTTTCTGTTGCTGCTGGATATGCCATCTTGAATCAATTAGCTGAAGTAAACTTGATTCAAATATTTACAACCGCTGATCCGTCATGGGTATTGATAGCTCTAGTTTTTTCATCATTGACCTATATTGGTGCAACTTTTTCCTTAACAGCATTCGTATCCCAAAAGGTAAGTTGGTTGCACGCCTTAATCGCACAGTTAGCGGCTAAATTCATTACCTTAGTTACGCCACCAGCAGTTGGTGCAGTATCTGTCAACGTGCGCTTTTTGCAGCGCAGCGGTATCCATCCTGGTATTGCTGGAGCTTCGGTTGCAATGAGTCAAGTGGCCATGTTTGGCACTCACCTGCTAATGATTTTAATAGTTAGTGTTATTGCCGGAACGAGTACAGATTTGAGATTTGATCCACCTAGATGGGTTTTACTCACTGTTATTTCAATCGGTTTGTTTTTCCTACTTATGCTTAGCATTCCAATTGGTCGAAATTGGTTGACAAAAGTTACCTCAAATTTACGAAGTCAAACTTCTGCAGCAGTTTTGAAATCACTAACTGAACCAAAACGCTTCTTGATTTCAGCATTTGGATCAGTTTTAATGAACCTATCTTATATTCTCTGCCTTGCTGCAACAATTCGCGCTTTTGGCAATAACACTGATCTAATAACAGTAGCATTTATTTATTTAGCTGGAGCAACATTAGGATCTCTTGCACCAACCCCCGGTGGTCTTGGTGCAGTTGAAGCAGTATTGGTTGCCGCATTAACTGCCGGAGGACTTCCAGCTGCAACTGCAATAAGTGTGACATTGCTTTATCGATTAGTAACTTTCTGGTTGCCAATATTGCCCGGTTGGATTGGATTTAACTACTTAACTCGAAAACAAGCGCTTTAACTGCGTCAACTGCGCATCTTTAACCCACTACCTCTACCCTTACCCTATGACTTCGAACTTCGCTGATCCGCCAGTGCGAGTTTCAAGAGAAGAGCGACGTGCTGCATTGCTTGCAGCGGCTCGCGATGCATTTGTGATTCATGGTTATCACGCAGCTTCGATGGAAGAGATTGCTGATCGCGCCGGAGTTTCAAAGCCAGTGTTATATCAGCATTTCGAAAGTAAGCTGGAACTGTATTTAGCATTATTAGATCAGGGTTGCGCTACTTTGTTAGAGCGAATAAAAGCAGCATTAAATTCAACTACTGATAATCGGCAACGATTGCGAGCAACTATTTCTGTTTATTTTGATTTAATTGAAGAACCTGCAAGTGGAATCAAATTAGTTTATTCAGGTGATTTGATTAATGAACCTGCGGTGAGGTTTCGGGTGACTAAGGCAGAGCATGATTGTGCAGAACTAGTTGGCTCGGTAATTGCCCAAAATACGCCAATCCCAAGTGAACAGGCGTTGATTTTGGGAGCTGCGTTAACCGGGCTTGCCCAAAATGCGGCTCAGCGCTGGATTGAACAGGGTGGCAGCAATAAAGAATTGGCAACCCGGCTACTAGCAACATTAGCTTGGCGTGGAATTTCGTCATTCCCGTTAGCTAACCCAAACCTTGATTGAGGAGAATAATGGAGATACGAATCGGAGTACAACAAACAACTCGAGAGTTAGTACTAGATATGGAAGATGATGCCAACAAAGTTGCCAAACTTGTGGCAGATAGCATTGCTAAAAATGATGTACTTGATTTAACTGATGCAAAAGGCCGCAGAGTAATGGTGCCAGTTGCAAAGTTGGCCTATGTTGAATTTGGACTAGCAGCAGCAACGCGAGTTGGTTTCAATTAATGAATTTTGCTGAACTCGGGGTAAAGCCCGAAATTTGTGCTGCTTTGGCGCAAATAGGCATCACCGATGCTTTCCAAATTCAAGAACTAACTTTACCGCTAGGTTTAGCTGGAAAAGACATAATCGGTCAGGCAAAAACTGGTACTGGTAAAACATTGGGCTTTGGCATTCCCCTATTGCAAGCAATGATTAGTTCTACTTCGGCAAAATATCAAGAACTAGGAAATGCTGCTGGGAAACCGCAGGCATTAGTGCTCGCGCCAACTCGCGAGTTAGCGATACAAGTTGCTGATGATCTAGAAAAAGCAGCAAAAGATTTAAACCTAAGAATACTTTGTCTTTATGGTGGAAAGTCTTATGAGCCACAGATTGATATTTTGAAAACTGGCGTTGATGTTGTGGTGGGCACTCCAGGTCGAATTTTGGATTTAACTAATCAACGACATCTGGATTTAGGGAGTATTCGAGTGCTTGTGCTGGATGAAGCAGATGAGATGTTGGATATGGGTTTCTTACCAGATGTTGAAAAATTAGTTAGCAAACTACCAGTTAAGCGACAGACAATGTTGTTCTCTGCAACTATGCCCGGTCAGATAATTAATCTAGCGCGCCGCTATATGAGTCAACCGGTACATATCCGAGCCGTAAATCCAGCTGATAACGAGAGTGCAACAGTTGATGCAATCGAACAACATGTTTGGCGAGCACATCAATTAGATAAAGTCGAGTTGATTGCACGTGTACTGCAAGCAGAAAGTTGTACAAAATCTATTGTTTTTTGTCGCACAAAACGAAATGCCCAATCCTTAACTGAAGATTTGGTTGAGCGCGGCTTTCAGGCAGTTAGCGTGCATGGCGATATGGGACAGGGTGCTCGAGAAAAATCACTCGCACAATTCAAAGCAGATAAAGCAAACATTTTGGTAGCAACAGATGTTGCTGCGCGAGGAATAGACATTGAAGCAGTAAGCCATGTAATTAACTTTGATTGTCCCGATGATGAAAATGCCTATGTACATCGAATTGGCCGAACTGGACGAGCTGGTGCATCAGGTGTTGCAGTCACCTTGGTTGATTGGGCAGATCTTGCTAAGTGGCAGCGAATTAATTCCGCTTTAGGACTTGCATTTGCTGACCCAATTGAAACTTATTCCAGCAGTGAGCATGTTTACATTGGTCTTGGAATTGCTCCAGGCACTAAAGGTCGGTTAGTTGCTAAGAAAGCACAGCCAACAACCACAAAGCCTCAACCAAAAGACGCTCAGCCACGGCAACGCACTAATAAGATAAGAAGCAAATGAGTACCCCGAAATCTATGCAGTTAGCAGCGAATGTGTTTGCCGCCACAATTAAAACATCGCGTGGCGAATATGCAGCACTGGTAGCCCAACCGAATCAACCACCCATTGGCATTGCACTGCTTATTCATGGTTTCACCGGTAGCAAAGAGGACTTTATTCATTTACTACCTGAACTAGCAGATTTAGGTTGGCACGCAGTAGCAATTGATCAACGAGGTTGTTATCAAACTGCAGGATCAGATAACGAATCTGACTACACGTTAGAAATGTTTGCATCAGATTTAGTTGAGGTTGTTAAAACTTTTAATCAGCCAGTTCACTTGTTGGGTCATTCATTTGGTGGTTTAGTTACTCAAGCTGCAGCTTTGGCTGGTGCGAATTTGGCTTCCCTAACTATTTTCTGTTCAGGTCCTGGCGCTATTCCTGGAACAGCGTATGACTGGCTTCAGGACTTTCAAATTGACTTACGAGCTGGAAAAAGGGATGAGCGAATTGAAAGCAGTATTGCTGAAATGAAAGCAGATGGCAGATTAAGTAATCCAAATGTTGAAGAATTCCTCAGAGAAAGGTGGGCTGAAAGTAAAGCAGCAGCACTCTTAGGTAAAGCAACTATCTTGATTAATCAACCTGACCTTAGTAAAGATATTGCAGAATTATCAGAAAATGGACTACCAGTTTTAGTTACTCATGGTGTTGATGATGATGCATGGCCAATTGAGCAACAAGAGCAAATGGCTAAAACTATCGGTGCGAAATATGTTGTGATACCAGATTCAGCTCACTCGCCAAATGTGGAAAATGTTGCCGCCACTACAACAGTTCTGAATCAGTTTTGGCGTAGTTCGCTCTAGTTGAGCGAATTACGATTACCAATCCGCTCATAATCAAAAAAACTGCAGGAAGCAACTGCCATGGTGGTTGTTGCCCAGGCCAAAACCATGCAATTAAAACTGCCCCTGGCAGTTCCAACAAAATTGCCAAACTAATTGTGGTTGCAGAAAGCGAGCGAAGTGCAAGATTCATTAGTGTGTGCCCAAGTAGCTGTGCAATTGCAGTTAATGCCAATATCAATAACCAATCTCGAAGAGCATAACCAGTTAATGCCGAATTAGAGATCAACACAAAAACAAACAAAACCAGTGCGGCTGCTGCATAAACTATGGTTGTGTAAACGCTGGTTGGAATATTCTTTCGAACTCGCTGCCCTACAGTCATATAAGCAGCCGCTAACATGGCCCCAAGTAATGCCAATAAATCACCAATTAGTGCAGCGCGATTTAAACTGACATCAATTCCAGTTAGCAAGATAACGCCAATCAAGCTAATTGCAATTCCAAACCACTCACGCTTAGGAGCTTTAGTACCCAAAATGTGCGCAATCAATGCTGCCCAAACAACTTGCGTTGCCACAATCGCAGTTGAAGCAGCAATTGAGGTGTATCTGAGAGATGGAATCCAAGCTGCAAAATGCAAACCTAGAAACAATCCAGCGAGCCCTGCCCCTAGCCAATCTCGTTTTGTTAAACCCCGCCAAACTTCAACATTCTTTAGCCACGCAACAGGCGCAGTTACAGCCGCGCCGATGAAACAGCGCCAGAAAGCAATTGCTAATGCAGGAGCCGCGCAAGCTGCAATCACCGGTCCTGATGTTGAAACTGCAATAACAGCAACTGCCAAAGCAACTAGATCAGTTCGATAATATGGCGAATTCACGGAACGACCCTATGGCTTAAATGCCTTGAGTTAGCCTTGCCCAGTGGAACGTCGAATCTTTCTGGCCCGATTAGCGGGAACTGCTGTTTTTGATCCCAATGGTGATCAAGTAGGGCGAATTCGCGATGTCGTGATTTCTCAGCCAAATTCAACTAAACCTCCCCGTGTTCGTGGATTGGTTGTTGAGGTTCCCCCAAAACGCAGAGTGTTTGTCCCGATGGGTCGAATCACTGATATTTCTGCAGATCAAGTCGTTAGCACTGGCACTATCAATCTGCGCAGATTTCAACTACATGCAGATGAAGTGCTAGCACTTGCACATTTTCGACATAGCAGTTATCAAGTGCGCAATAAAACAACACAACAAAAAATCGTTGATTTAGCGATGGAACTTGATGCTAAATCAAGAGAGTGGTCAATTACAACTCTTTTTGTTCGCGATGCTGATTCTGGCTTCTTGCGCAGGTCTGCTGAAACCATAATTAACTGGTCTGACTTGATTATGGAACCTCAACTAACAAGCATAACTGAAGAACAACGCTTACTCGCCCAAGTAAATGAGATGCATGAGGCAGATGCTGCTAAATTCTTACTACAACTTAGTTTTGGTATCCGATTGCAAATCGCTAAAGATCTTGAGGATGAAGTGTTAGCTGCTGTGTTA
>Ga0169931_10001852_pt1 | contig 34970 bp, 32 predicted proteins | sample Kivu_15m_20L_FD_129675 | JGI IMG/M metagenome (GOLD analysis project Ga0169931, IMG submission 129675) | Freshwater microbial communities from Lake Kivu, Western Province, Rwanda to study Microbial Dark Matter (Phase II) - Kivu_15m_20L... | ecosystem: Environmental > Aquatic > Freshwater > Lake...
AACTGACTGGGCTTCTATATTACGGGCGATTGTCATCCATTCTCGGTTGTTTATTAATCCATAGCCTGCTCCATTTAGACTACAGGCTGTGATGGAATTAGTTTGACTTATATTTACTGTTGGTGTGCCTGTTGCTTGGGTGGTGGCGGCTGGTGTTATTGCTTTGGCTTCATATTTCATTACACAAAATTCCTCAGTTTGATATAGGCTATTTCCTGGGACGCCTATATAATTAGTTGGACAAAACTTATCATTTACAGCTATATTAATATTCTCACAAGTTGCAAAAGTATTACTAATATCACTGATACTAAAATTAGCTGTTTGTGAAAAACCTGCAAAGCCTGTTACATTATATTCTAGATTGCCACTAGATGATAAAGTACCTGATGTTAAAGTGGCTTTAAGTCCTATAGCTCCTGTAGAATTGATTGTTTGATTGGCATAAATATAACCTACCTCTCCACCTGTATAAGGTATAGTTATTTTTTTATTAGAATATGTAATGCCTGCACAATTGGGGGTGAGTTTTTGAGGCACAGCTATAACTATAGCTTGAGATAATTCTGCATTATCTGCTTTGATACTTATCTGATTTTTATCTCCTTTGGATAAAAAGTATCCTGTGTTTGCCAAACCTTGAGCCTGTGGATCTTTTGGAATTTCTTTTATATAATCTGGCACTAAAGTACTTAAATCTATTTTGCCACTACATAGTCCTCCTGGTACTTGATTGGTACTAGCTGGACCTGTATCACAAATTTCTTTATATAAATCATCTAATCCCGGATAGGTGTTCCCCCTATTTCTGACGGTATACATTTCTAATGCATTATAAATGGCATTAATATCTGATTTTCTTTTTAGATTCCTTGCTTGGGCTAATTGTCTATTTGGGTTAATCGCTACCAAAGCGATGGCAGCTAATATACCGATTAATGTTATTACTAATAATATTTCTAAGAGGGTGAAGCCTTTATTTGTCTGTATATGATTTTGATTCATATGTGTTTGTTAATTTATATATTAATTATTATATATCTATTTTTTATTATATCATACTTTATTCCCTTTACAATGGCTTGTACGAGATGAGGTAATCGTCGACAGAAGGGATTATATACATTACTAGTAATTGTCCTCCTTTGGAGGAGGTGGTCACTGTCGTATTTATACGGGAGTGGCCGGAGGTGGATTGAGTTCTAGTTTATGTTTTATCCACCCTCCCCCTACGGGTACTCCCTCCTAAGGGAGACAAAATTAAGAACTCTTTTTATAACTATATAAACTACGATAAAGTATCACCTCACAACTCACAACTTGTCTACGATGTATCTCATCTTATTCAGGGCTTGGATTGTGGATAAGTATTTTAATTTTAAATTGTGAGTTAGTAATTATGATTTGTGAAGGGCAAATACTCCACTCAACTGTCTAAAGGGGGGTAAATGTTAATTTACCTACTTAGTTGACTTAGCTAATCGTCTTAAGAGGGCATCTATGCTTGGTTCTTGACCTCGGAATCTTTTATATAGAATCATTGGGTGTTCTGATCCGCCTTTGGAGAGTATATGTTCTCTGAATTTAGCTCCTATGGCTGAGTCTAGTACTTTGCCTTGAGATAAGAAATATTCAAAAGCATCAGCATCTAATAATTCGGAATATTTATAGCTATAATATCCAGCTGAATATCCTCCGTCAAAAATATGTGTAAAGGCGGAGCTAATCAAAACCCCTTCCTCAGCTGGGAATAGAGCTGTGCTTTGATTGATTTCCTCTTCCAGAGTATTGACATCTACTGGACTAAATTCTATAGTATTATAATGCCAAGCTAAATCCAATCGGCCTAATCGAACTTGTCTTACCGTAGCTGCTGCTTCATGAAAGGATGATATTGCTTGAATTATCTCTATATCCTGAATTGGTAGAGGCTTTCCTGTTTGCCAATGCTTGGCTATACTAGTGAGTATAGCCGGCTCATATACCCAATTCTCCATCAATTGAGATGGTAATTCAACAAAATCCCAATAGACATTAGTCCCATTAAGAGATGCATACTTACCCTTACCCAAAAGTCCATGCAAACCATGCCCAAATTCATGGAATAAGGTCAGGACTTCCTCTAAAGTCAATAAAGCTGGAGTATCTGCTTGTGGTCTAGTGAAGTTTAATACTAGGGATATATGGGGAGTATAGTTTTGATTCTCCCTCATATAAGCTAATCTAAACTCTGTCATCCAAGCTCCAGATGATTTACCTGACCTTGGATAATAGTCCAGATAAAGTATTCCAATATGAGATCCATTAGCTTCTTGGACTTCGTATACTTCTACTTCCTTATTATAAACTGGTATATCTGGTCTTAGTATGAATTGTAGCCCATATAATTCTTTAGCTATATTGAATAATCCTTGTAAGACTTTATTCAATGGGAAATATTGTCTGATTCTCTCTTCATCAAATTGATATTTGGTTTGTTTGATTTTATCGGCATAGTAGGCATAATCATAGGCTCTTAGCTCATCTATGTCAGAACTAGCAATCCGAGCTATATCAGCAATTTCTAACTTAGCCTGATCAATTGCTTTCTCTAATAATTGGTCTAATAAAGACTCTACTTTACTTGGGTTTTGTAGCATTCTTTTCTCAAGCACATAATCAGCATGAGTCTGATAGCCTAATAATTGGGCTCTATCTTGTCTGAGGGTGGCGATTTGTTTTAAGATTTCTCTATTATCATATTCATTCCCCTGAGCTCCTCTGGTATTGTAGGCTCGGTATAATTCTTTTCTCAAGCTTCTATTCTGAGCATATTGCATAAAAGGTATATAGGAAGGGTAGGATAAATCTACTATCCACTCACTGGGATTATCATTGCTCTGATATTGAGCTATAATTGACTCTGGAATTCCTGCTAAATCTGACTTATTTGTAATTACTAATTTATAATTATTATTCTCGGCTAGGACATTTTGTCCAAATTTTTGGCATAAATTAGATAATTTCAGGTCTATATCTCTTAATTTTTGCTTTTGCTCTTCTGTCAATAATGCTCCATTTCTCGTGAAAAAAGAATATGTCTCCTCTAATAAAGTTTTTTCCTCTAGAGTGGTTAAGTTTAAACTCTCTTTATTCTGATAAACTTGCTTGATTTGAGAAAATAATTTGGAATTAAGAGCTATATCATTCCAAAAGTTAGTAATAATTTCTCCTAATTCTAATATAACTTCCTGTAATTCTGGATTAGTATCAGCTAAATTTAGGTTTTCAGCCATACGGTGTATATACTGCACCTCATAAGTAGTATATTCTAATGCCTCAATTGTATTCTCAAAATTTGGACTAGCTAATTCTTCAATAGCCTTAATTCTAGTCTTGGCAATGCTTATGTGATGTTGAATTGCTTCAATATAATGAGAGTTTTGAATCTCACCAAAAGGGATAAATCCTTCTGGGGTATTAAATCTTAAATCTATTAAGGGATTAATGTTCACAATCTATGCAAGAATTTTAGCTTATATTCTTGTTTCAACTACTGACCAATTAATAGCTGAGAGATAGGTTGAGACATAGTCAGCTTTAGTAGCTGGGACATAATCTACCATAAAAGCATGCTCCCATAAGTCAATTACAAATACAATTGGTAGTCCAGCCAAATGTCCAAGTTCATGATCCGCTACCCAAGCATTGATAAGAGAGTTATTCTTAGCATCATAATAAGTAATAACCCAACCTATACCTCTGGTGCTGGCAATTCTTTTCAAATCAGCGATATAGATGTCAAAAGACCCAAATTGAGTTATAATTAATTGTCCCAGCTTGGAGCCCATATCCATAGCCTGAGCACCTTCAGCTAATTGAGAGAAATAATATTCATGTAATCGCATTCCATCGAATTCAAAGCCTAGTCGTCTTTGCAATTCTGAGATTACAATGGCATCATCCCCACTCTTGAGAGTATTGATTTTATCCAATAATAGATTCGTATTCTTGACATAGCCCGCATAAAGCCCCAGATGTAATTGAATTTGCTTCTCGGATAGTCCTGTATTGCTAGGTATATTAAATGATTTTTCTATATAAGCCATAATATTTGAAAATTAATTTATAATTATATTATACTATATTGTATCCAAAATATCCAATAATTTGATTAAAACCTCTCTAGTTGCTCTAATGTCACCAAGGGCTGTATGAGCCTCATAATTTGTAATCCCCAAAGTATCTGTCAAACCTCCTGGATTAGATAGAGAGGTTGACTTGAATATTGGATCTTTACCTTTGTGAATTTGGATTAAATTAATAGTATTAGCTAGAACTTTGGTATCAATTACATTATGCCCTATTAGATCCTTCCAAAATAGATTGTCCTGTCCCACACTACCAAAAATATAATTCAGATAAGCAAAATCCATTGTAATAAAATGAGCACATAAAATTGGCTTGTCTTCAAAGTATTTTCTGACAAATTTCGTAATTTGCTTGACTAATTTATCATAGGAGACACCCTCGGCTTCTACTTTTTCTATATCTATTTTATTGATCTTCATTGACTCCTCAGTTACCTCAAAGCCCTCAGGAATTTGTACTAAAGTCTGATAATGAGCAATTTCTTTTAAGTCTTTGTCTAGTACAATCATTGCGATCTGAATCAAAGCATTTTTATGTGGATGCTGTCCTGTAAACTCTGCATCTATACCTAGATATAGTCCCTTTTTCATAATGTATTAATAAAATTAATATATAATTATTATATCATATACAAAACAAAAACCCTCAATGTAATGAGGGCTTTTGCGATGTAGAGTAAAGTTATAAGTTATTTAACTACAACTGTTGCTCCAGCTTCTTGTAATTTAGTCTTAAGTTCATCAGCATCTGCTTTGGAAACTCCTTCTTTTATTGCTTTAGGAGCTGCATCTACAACATCTTTAGCTTCTTTTAGTCCAAGTCCTGTAGCTTCTTTTACTACTTTGATTACTTGAATTTTAGAATTTCCAGCATTTTCAATGATAACATCAAAGGTAGATTTCTCTTCTGCAGCTGGAGCATCTCCGGCTACTGGAGCTGCTACACCTACTGCTACTGGAGCAGCGGCTGAAACTCCTAGAACTTCTTCCAAAACTTTTACAAGTTCGGATAATTCAATTACACTAAGATTTTTGATCTCATCAACAATCTTCTCAAATTTTACGGGTACTGTGAATTCGTCTGCCATATTATTATACTTAACTTAATTATTTAATGTCTCTGTAAGCTGATAAAACAGTTACCAGACCACGAGCTACTCCTGAGGTCACTTGCAAGAATTGAGTCATAGGAGCTGCGAGAGTTCCTACCAACTGTGCTTGTAATTGTTCCTTAGAAGGTAATTTAGCAAGAGTGTTTACCTGCTCAGCTACAAGATATTGCCCATCCAATAATCCTCCAACTAAAGTAAATGTCCCTTTAGGTGCAGATTTTGCAAAGTCACTAATTACCTTTGCTCCAAATACTGGATCATTAGCGAATACAACACCAAGATTTCCTGGTAATTGATCAGATAAAGATAAATTAACTCCTGTATTTTGTAAGGCTTTATTGAATAAAGTTTTTTTAACTACTTTATAACTAGCACTTTCTGCTCTCAATTGTGTTCTAAGGCCTTGTAAAGCAGAGACACTAGAACCTTGAAAATCAGTAAATACCATACCTTGTGCAGAGGAGATTGTATCCTGCAACTCTTGTAACATTTCTCTTTTGCGTGATTTTGTTAACGCCATAATAGTATTATCTATATAATTTAACAAAAAAGCTCGACCTTTAGCCGAAACATAACAAATGTAGAACTCAATCTACTAATTTGCCTACATAAGACTTCTGTGTAAATACTGCTTATGGTCTCGGGCTTATAGCTTTGATATATATTATAGCTCAAAGTATAGCTTTAGTCAATAGCATGTATGAGATGAGGTGATCGTCGACAAAAGGGATTATATACATTACTAGATTAATAACAGTAAATTGGATAGTAATTGTCCTCCTTTGCCTGCCTGCGGTAGGCAGGGAGGAGGTGGTCACTGTCGTATTTATACGGGAGTGGCCGGAGGTGGATTGAGTTCTAGTTTGTGTTTTATCCACCCCCGTCGCAAATAGGATTTACTCCTGTGAAACCTCACGGTTTCCCACCCTTCCTCCACGGGAAAACTCCCGTTTTCCCGACCCCTTTCCCAGACTTACAGTCTACCTTTCAGGCTTCCCCCTCCGAAGGGGGACAAAATTAAAAACTCTTTTTTATAACTATATAAACTACTTTCATGTATCACCTACAAAAGCCACAACTTGTCTACTATGCTTCTCATCTTTTTAATTTGATTATTTGATAGGAATTTTCTTGATCTTAACTTTCTCAGATTTTGGTAAAGTAATTGTCAAAACTCCATCTTTTAGTTCAGCAGCTGACTTCTCAGCATCTACATCAATTGGTAAAATTACTGAACGAGAAAATGGTCCCCAATAACATTCTTGATAAAAATAATTTTCCTGTTTTACCTTAACTTGATTCTTTCTTGCCCCAGAAATTGTCACCATATCATTAGTAATAGATACATCCAAATCTTTAGCAGTAACTCCAGCAATGGTAGATACAATCACGATATCATTATCTGTCTGATAGACATCAATAGTAAGGGCTCCTTCTACCAGCTCATCATCTGTTTGTAATGTAGCTTGAGTAGAAATTTTAGTATCAGCAACATATTCATCTATAGAATTAGATTCTGAATCTGAGACATCAGAAAATCTACTCCTTAGATCATCTTGAATGTCTTCCTCTACTACTGGTTGTTCTTCAAAATCTACAGCTCCTGTTAATTTTCTTAAAATACTAGACATAATTTTAAATGAATTGTTATATAAACTATTACATTAATATAATTATACCAAATATTATAAAAAAAAGCAAGGGGTTTGTTAAAAATATATTATTATTGGGACTTTAGCCTTAAATGTTTGATAGTAAATACCATTCCAACGAATAGAGGTATACATATTACAAAATAAAATCCTACTATTATAGCTCCCCCTATACTATTAGAAAGCTCAATTACTAAATTCCATAATCCATGAAATATAATCCCTGCTAAAATTAACCAAATCCCATTCATTTTATTATGATATTTGAGATATAAAGTTAATCCATATGTAAATAAGAAACTAGAAATCATATGTATAAGTAAAGATGTAAAAGATCTTAAAACTAATAATTGCTGTATATCATAAAAATTATCTTCATAATAATTGAGTACATAGGCTAAGTTTTCAATTCCCGCAAATCCTAGTGCCAAGGTAGCTGCATAAATAAAAGTATCTATTGGCTCATCCCATCGACTAGTACTAATTGCAAACCAATAAACAAAAGCTCCCTTGATTATTTCCTCCGCTAAGGCCCCAAAAATAAATTTAGACAGGGTTTCTGGTATTGTGATTAATAATATATCCAAAATTTCCCTACCCCAGACTGCGAATATAACTATGGGCACAGCTAAAAAGCTTCCTAGTATAAAGGCTTTAGCTATATCTGTCGATTTTTCTGGATGCACATCTTGGGATAATACAAAACCCAACCAAGCAAAACTAGGTATATATGCTAGAATTATAGTTATAATTAATGAAGTATAATCAAACATAAAGATTTTTATATTATTTTCATTTGTTTATGTAAATAAACTACTTCTTCCTCTATATTAACTCCAAATTCTTGAAAGACCTTATCCTTCACTATTTGAATCAAGTTCATTACATCTACAAATTGACCATCTCCAGTATTAATCATATAATTAGCATGTTTCTCACTAACCTGTATATTACCAGAACTAATACCTTTTAAGCCTGCTTTTTCTATCAAATAACCACTTGGGATAATTCCTTTCTCAATAAAATGCTCTAATTCTGGAAATTTATCTATTAATGAAGGATTAATTATTCCTTCATAATTTTTGAAAATACAGCCTGAACAAGCTACTCCAACTGGTTGATTCTGATTTTTTTTGACAATATTATCTCTAACTTGTTTTTGACTGGATGCCACATCACCCAATTCTAGCTCGAATAATCCACCTAAAATAATATCTCTATTATTCTGAGCTTTGAACCCACTATATCTATATTCAAAACCTATCTCATCAGCATCAATATCAATAATTTGCCCATCTCTATAGATTCTAACTTGCTTTAATTTATCTTTGGTCTCTCCTCCAAAAGCTCCAGCATTGCCTCTAATTGCTCCCCCTACACTAGATGGAACCGATGGCGCCCATTCAATCCCAATTAGATTATTCTTATGTCCAAAAGCTGTGAGATTTGCCAGAGAAACTCCTGCTTCGGCAAACAATTGAGTATTCTTGACATCTATAGCTTTGGTATTCATTTTTAGCACTAATCCATCAATATCATCATCTGATATTAATAAATTACATCCAGCTCCAATAATACCTACTGGTAGACTGTTTTCTTGTGCAAATCTTAAGGCTGATATAATGTCCTCATTATTCTCGGCAAAAACTACATATTTAGCCAGTCCACCTATTTTGAAGGTTGATAATGTCTTTAAGGCTATATTTTCTTGTATATTCATATGGTTTATTTAATTTGTACACCTATATATTCATCGGTTCTTAATACTCCATCAATTATTTTATAGCCTGTTTCAGTATTTTCTAGATCAAAAGATGATTGCTGCCAAATAGATTTTTTATTCTTGGGTAATTCTAGATTATATTGATATTTGATACCTAAAGTACCAGACTGTTTTTGTAATATCAAAGAATAAATATCATAAGATTTTAATTCAAATGGCAATTCATATTCTATCATAATCTGACTAGTATCTCCAGGTTTAGTTATAACCCAACCACCTATAACTAATTTACCACTTTCCTCAAAAATATCAATGTCCCAATCTTCATTATGTATTGAGCTATCTTCTATTGCTTTTAAATCTGGATCTTGATGATAAGCTGCGATACCCTGAGCATCTAATTTTTCTTGCTTGTCTTCATACCCACTTATATTCAATATCCTAGAGTCTTTAGGTATATAAGTTCTCATATAATTAATATTATCCTGATTCCACCATTCGAATTCAGTGTTTTCACCTTTATGCTCTCTAGTAACTATAACTTTATTATTAACTTTGCCATTATTTTGTATTTTGGTAGATATATTTAGATTTTCTTGCATCACTCCATCAGTTTTATAGCCACCAATATTACTATGCACTATAGATAAGTAATCTTTAGGAGCTTCGTATAATTGCCCACTCAAATTATATTGATTGACCATATTTTGTAAATTTGTATCGAGGAAATATAATAATATTTGCTTTTCTTGAAAAGAATTATTGAGAGCCTCTAGGATTTTTTGATACTGACTAGCATCTGAAGATAACAATTTATTAATTAAAATTGGGGCCAAGTCTGCAATAAATTGTTTCGGCTTATTCTTTACTCTATCATAGGCAACACCAGTTTGATATTGAGTCATTTTAATAAAATTATCAGAATTAATAGTAACCCCATACTCATCCAAAGTAATTGGTCCCGTGATTAATAGTAATCTTTCTATTACTGTAGGAGTAAGAGATATAATTCCATCTGGAGTAGCACCACCAGTATTTTCATAAAATGAAATAATTTTTCTAGCACTGGTTGGAAAATCTGCAAACCAATTAGCATCCCTGAGATACCAGCGATTTGTCAATTCTTGTAATGGTTCTGGGGCTAGAATATTTTTGGACAATTGACCATCTGGATTATAAATTTCTTTTATATCTAATTTCTTGACCACTCCTCTATCTATATTCATCATACCAAAGCTACCAATAAAGCCTCCTGTGGCTCTTAATTCTTGATTATTTTGGAATATAAGCACATATCTTTTAACAATATCACTACCTACAAAATTTAAAAATATATCTATATAGGGATCAGTATCAATGATTGCTTGCTTTAATTTTGGGATGTCTTGATATAGTTGTTTTAGAACATCCCCTCTATATCCAGGTACAAAGTTAATTGGTAATTTACCGAGATTATTATGTAATTCATCTAAGGCTGGGACTAATTTTTGATTTGAATCTTTAATCTGCTTTATCCCATCAACCAAAGTAATTTGCTTAGTATTATCAAAAGGGTTAATTTCTTGTGCCATAAATGGCTCTATTGCCTTAGACAATTCTCCTATAATAGATATTATCTCTGCTATATTGGCTGTCAGATTACTACCATTTTGTATCATAGACAATCCAGGTAAAATGGATAATAATATATTAAGGTTACCTTGTATAGAAGATATATCCTCGGAGCTTTGGGCAAGTCCTTTGGATATTTCACTAAGTGAAGTTGACAATGTATTAAAATTATCTTTATTAGTACTCTTTAATAAACTTTCACTGGCTGCTACCTGCAAAAGTAAATTATCTTTAATCCGAAGCCCATTATTTACCATTCTCAGTGAGGGGATAGCCATTGTCATTATAAGGCATAATGAGATAAATACACCAAAAGAGGCTCTGGCTGCATATAATGTCCGGCTATTAATTGTAAATAATTGTTTAATCTGATTAAAGGTTTTATACCTATTATAATTATACCTTTTAGCTGAAAGAGGGATGAAATCTATGCTAATTGGCTTTTGATAAATTTGAGATCTATCAAACTCTATTATCTGATCTTGCGTAGCTTTATCCAAAGGGATGTCAAACTCTATATCTATATTATTAAAGTCATTTTTAATATATTCCTCTTCACCTATAAGAGGTATCTTGAAGTCAGCCAGTTCTCCAAAATCATTATCTAATTTTATATATTCATTCTGAATTTTTTTGTCTTCTCTCAATTCAAATGGAGGCTTTCTCAAATCTAGAATTCGTGCTTTTTTTTGCCTCATATAGAGATTTTATATCTTATTTTTATTATACAATTTTTTTGTCTTTTCCGCCATATCCTGCCAAGAATATTTATTTAAAATAATCTGATGATATGTTTTTTGTAATTCTCTTTTCTCTTTGTCTATTATAAAAGAATATAATACCTCTTTCATATCATCTTTAGATTTTGGGTCAAAATATTCTATATGCTCCCCAAAAATTTCTGGCAAACAGGTTGCATTCGAAATCACAATAGGAGCCCCAAGAGCAATAGCCTCTAATGGAGGCAAGCCAAAACCCTCATATAATGATGGAAATACATAAAACAAACTATTCTCATATAATGATATTAGCTCTTCATCTTCTACATAGCCTGGGAATATAACTGATTCTTCTAAATTCAAATTTTTAACTTTATTGATAATGTTCTCAAAAAAATAATCTTTTTTACCTACCAGAACCAATTTTAAGTTTTTATCTATATTTTGTTTTGGCTTGATTGCAGCAAAGACTTCTAGAAGCCTATCAATATTTTTATGAGGGTATACATTTCCTACATATAAAATATATTTTTCTTTTTTTAGATTAAATTTTTTGAAGTCAAACTCTTTAGCATTTAATGGATTAAATCTCTCTAAATCTACCCCTTCATAAATCATTTCTATTTTATTAGCTTGAATATGAAAATGTTTTTGAATAGATGTTTTGGTATATTTTGAAATAGCAATTACTTTTTTGGCTGTATGAATGGCATTCATAATAACCAGTCTATAAACTAGGTTTTTGATAATATACATTATAGAGTTTAATCTAGATGCTTTACGAGTAGGATATTCTAATAAAATCAAGTCATGAATAGTCACAAAATATGCTCTTCTATATAAAATAGGTACATTAAAATGTAAAAAGTGAACTAAATCTAATTTATATTTTTTTAATAATTTAGGGAATATAATTTGTTCTTGCCAAGAATACCATGGGATATTAGCTAAAACTTTATGAAAATTTGGATTTTTAGGCTGATATTCATCAAAATTATGTTGATTTAAAAAAATATAATACTGATTATTATGGTCAATATGCTCCAACTCTTCTACTAACTTTTGAGTATATCTTCCTAAGCCCTTGCCACTAATACCAAAGAATCTTGCATCTATGCCTATTCTCATTATATTATATTTTATTATCTAATAAATCCTGTATGAAATCATTGGCATTCTGATTATTTTGTTTATAAATTGAAATATCAGGGAAATCTAAACTTAATATTTTATGATAAATAATCTGTACCAAATTCGCAATATAATCAATGTCTTTATCTGTAATTGCCAAATCCAGTGAAATAAATTCACCCTCTATAGTCGACTCCAAAAAGTCAATTCTTCCTTTGATAGGCTTATCCTGATATTGCCCTGCCACTTTGAACAAGAGAGCATAAAAGTATAACTGTCTTTTGAAAGCTTCTAATTTATTAGCCTTAGCCTTATTATCCCAACTTAAAATTGGAGTACCAGTTTTAAAATCAACTACAGTATAATGGGTAGAATGCTCTTCTACCCTATCAATAATTCCAGTCAAAGGCACATCTTCAAATTCCAAAAATAATTGTCCCAAATTATATTCTGATTGATGTGGTATCAAAAACTCATCTTGTTTGGCTTGTATTAATTGAGGTAAATTGTCTTTGATTTTATTTAAAACCAAATCTGTATCCTCTACACTAAGCCTTTCTTGGTATAGTGATTTGATTGCAAAATTTACTATATCATCTAAATCTGGGAATACTTTACTAGATTGCATTTGTATAGAAATATGATTCAATACCTTATGTAGAATATTCCCATAAGTCATAGCTGGAGTGGCAATAGATGGAAATCTCAATAAAACTGACTCTAAAACACTAAGCGGCCCCCCATATTCTAAATCTAAAAATTTATTAATATGTGAAGCACTTAATTTGTAATTCTGAACTACACCTTCCAAGAATGAGATCTCTTGTGAATGTAGAGATTCTGGTTGTATAGACTTCAATATACCTTGAGTTAAAACTCTTCCATCTATCTGAGGAGCTGGTTTTGGTTGCAAAAAATCTATATAAGGTAGAGCCTCTCTTTCCTTTCCTTTTTCATCATATAAATGACTGGTAATAAAGAGGTTGACCTTAGAACGAGTTAAGGCTACGAATAATAGTCGAAGAAAATCATCTTCCGAATCCTGTCTTGGTACAATAGGTAAATTCATTGGGAATGGATATGGGAAAGACGGTCCCTTTTTACTCCACCCTTGAGCATGAGCTCCTATCACGAATACTGTTTCAAACTCTAGCCCCTTAACTTTATGAGCTGTCATCAATTTGATTGTATTCTGACCACTATTGAGAGATAAATTCACCATCATACCTCCCTGATTTTGATAAGCTTTAATTGTATTAAGTCCATCTTGAAGAGTAATTCTTTTACCTTTTTTATAAGAAGTAATACTATGAATAAAAGCTTCTACTTTAGCTAAATTAGCAATATAAGTATTTTGGTCTGTATCAAAAGCATCATTACCAAAATAATAATTATGGAATTTAGAATGAATATTTGTATTAATATCTATTGAGCCTATGAGTTTGAAAATAATAATTTCAATTGTTTCATATTCAGATAAAATTGCTAAATTCAAAAATAATTGACCTATTTCTTGCAAAGTAGCATATTCTGATGTGTATAATCTTTCAATATATGTATGTTTATAATCTCTTTTTTGAAAAAATTGCCATATAGTCAATACATCTAGACCCCAAAATGAATAGCTCAAAATCTCAGGTAATAAATCATTACGAGGAGATTGACTTGGAGTTAATGAATAAATAAATTGAAACATTACCACTAATTGATGAATTATAGTCTCATTTAATAAATTATATTGTTTATCATAATCAAGAGGTAAGTCATATTCTGATAGGAATGGGACTATTGCCTCTAGAGATTTATGGTTACGTGCAATGATAGCAATTTCTGACAAATCTTTTTGTTGTTTACGATACTCTTCTATATAACTTGCAATCCAAGTATATTCTTGGGTTTGATTTTGGAATTCATAATAAGCCAAATCTCCATCCTGTCTTAATTTTTCTGATTCTAAAGTTTTTTCTAAAACTTCAATTCTATTCTCTAATCTATCTTTACCTTGAATAATAACATTTCTAGCAATATCCAAAATTTCTTGTCTTGAGCGATAATTTTTGGTAAGCACAATTAATTGAGCAGCTGGAAATTTATTTTGAAAAGATAGCATATGTGATACATCTGCTCCTTGGAATCCATAAACTGCCTGATCATCATCCCCAACTACTAATATATTAGGTTCTGAATTATTACCTACTAGATTCAGAACCAATTGCATTTGAGCTTCATTAGTATCTTGAAATTCATCGACTAATATAAATTGGTATTTTTCTTGTAATTTATCTCTAAGCCCCTCATTTTCCTTGAGTAAGACAAGGGCATTCAATAACATATCTGAGAAGTCCAAAAATTGATTCTCATCCAAATAAGCTTGATATTCCTTATAAATCTCAGCAATAGCTTTTTGTTTATCTAGTCTTTCTGCATCTATTAAAGTCTTTTGCCCATCTCTTCCTTTAATCAAATGGATATCTTTCCACTTAGAAATAGGGGTATATTTATTATCTAAGAGCTCAGTCTCTTCTAGAGCTTCTAAAATGGATTTTTTGAGACTATTACCATAAGATTTGAAATAGTTATTGGCATCTAAATCTGGGATAGATAAAGCTAAAGTACGGATTTGAGCTAGCCTATCTAGTCTATCCTTATCGCCCCTGAGAGAAATATTACTGATTGCCTGTATAATTGGAATAATTAGCTGATATTCTGATTGATTCTGTTCTAAAATTTGCTCATATTCAACTGGATTTAGTCCCGCCTGTTTGAGGTAATTGATGCTTTTAGATATATTTTTAATTAATTTACTCCTGTCTGAACCTTTGGGAATCAGAATATGATTATATGGTAGTTTGAATACAATATCCCCAATAATCTCAGCTATAAATACCTCATCAATAGCAATTCTCTCAAGACCTGCTGTATATTCTGTATAATCTTTTAATAAAGCCTGTCCAAAACTATGAAAAGTATGTATATTAACTTTATAAGCTTGTTGACCGATGAAAGAAGCTAATCTTTGTCTCATATTATATGCTGCTGCCTCAGTAAATGTAAGACAAATAATATTCTCAGGTTCAATATCTTGAGTATTCAGTATATTGGCAACTCTCAAAGACAAAAGTTGAGTTTTACCAGAGCCAGGACCCGCCACTACCATCACCGGTCCTAATAAAGTATCTACAGCTTGTTTTTGTTGTAAATTTAAGGACTGATATGCTTTTATGTAATTTGACATAATTAAAATTTATCTTTCATCTATTATATCATAGAAAATGAAAGTATTTATATATTATTATCTCATATTAGAAATTTACCTCTCTGATCTATACCATATTCTGTAGGAGATCCTAGTTAATTTACCAAGCCAGAGTTCCTCCTGTCTGATATTCGATAACTCTGGTTTCGAAGAAATTCTTCTCTTTTGCTAAATCTACTGACTCTGACATCCAAGGGAAAGGATTCTCTGTACCATATACAATTGAAAGTCCTACTCTTTGTAATCTTCTATCAGCAATATACTCAATATATCTCCTAAATCCATCTGGAGATATTCCCATAATTCCTCTTGGGAAGCAAGTGGTAGCAAATTCATATTCTAACCCCACAGCTTCTTTGATCAAATTTGTAATATGAGCTTGGAATTCTGTAGTCCATAATTCTGGTTGCTCTTGCTTGATAGAATTAATCATATCTGCTCCAAAATTAAGATGCGTAGACTCATCTCGCATAATATATTGAATTTGCTCGGCACTTCCCGGCATTTTGTTCTGTCGCTGTAGACCAAAGATTACGGCAAAAGAACTATAAAAGAAAAGACCCTCTACAATTAATGAAAAAACACAAAGATTTTCTAAGAATTTTTGGTCAGATTCAAAAGTACCGGTTTTGAAATATGGGTCAAGAATTCCATCATTAAAAGATACAAAAAATGAAGCCTTATTATAAATAGTTTGTACTTCCCGATACATATTAAAGATTTCATTTCCATCTAAACCTAAACTCTCTACAATATATTGATAAGCCTGAGTATGAATAGCTTCCTCATAAGCTTGTCTTAATAAAAACATTCTAATTTCAGGAGAAGTAATATGTTTATAGGTTGCCAAAACCAAATTATTGGCAGCTAGAGAATCAGCAGTAGTAAAGAATCCTAGCACAGTCTTGAAAGCAATTCTCTCATCCTCTGTCAGAACATTATTAGATTTCCATTGTTCTACATCAATTTGCATACCAATTTCTGTAGGGAGCCAGTGATTAGCGTTCCCAGTGAGATAAGAATCCCAAGCAAAAGTATGTTTCATAGGATGTAATTGTACCACATCAGCATCCTTACCATTGATAACTTTTCTGTCATTGATATTAACTCTTTGATTTGTTTGTGTAATAGGCATAGTATTAGATTTAAGTTTTTTATAATTTTACTGACAAGATTCACAAATCTGACCTTCTATCACCGCAAAAATATTAGATTTTGCTGGCTGAGGAGGTAGATTTTCTATGTTTTGATGAGTACCCTGTATAGGTTCTGCTACTTTGGTCTCTACTAGCTGTGAAGCAGTGGTATTGATAGCATTATCTGAGCTAGCATTGACTGAGTTTTTGCTAAAGTCTCTTCTATGAGTGGTGCCGAACTGATTAACATTAACAGTGGATTTTTCTACCTGCGAGATAGCTAGGGTTCGTAGATAATAGGTTGTCTTGACTCCCATTTCCCAAGCATACATATAAACATCTGCAATTTCTTTTCCTGATACTCCTCTATAAAAAATATTAAGTGATTGGCTTTGATCCATCCATTTACCTCTATAGGCAGCTGCTTTGACTAGCCATTTTGGGTCAATTTCGAAGACTTCTTTATATTTTTCTCTCAAATTAGCTGGTATTTCAGTAATCTGAGCAATAGATCCATCAAAGTATTTTATTTTTTCGGCAATAGCTGGATTCCATAAACTAATTTTTTTCAAATCTTCTATCAAATAGGAGTTAATTACAGTGAAATCTCCGGCTTGATTAGATTTTACATATAAATTCTTATAAATTGGCTCATTTGCAGGTACCGCATCCGTAATATTAGCTAAATTAGAGGTAGGTGCAATAGCCATAGTATTAGAATTTCGCATTCCATATTTTTTGATGGATTCTCTGACTACTGACCAATCTAATCTTTCTGTTCTATTAACTGGGATTTGCATTTCTCTTGCTTGTTCTAACGGTTGAATAGTATCTACCGGTAATAAACCTCTATCCCATTTAGACCCTTTGAAACTCTCATAGGCGCCTTTTTCTTGAGCTAATTGACTAGAAGCTAAGATGGCATTATATGAAATGACCTCCATAGATGAGTCTGCAAATTCTACTGCCTGCTCAGAATCAAAATTAATATCTAATTGATATAAAGCATCATGATATCCCATAATTCCAAGTCCAATCGGACGATGTCTTTTATTGGAAATTTCTCCCTCTTTGGTAGGATAAAAGTTTATATCTACTACATTATCTAGCATTCTAATAGCAATTGGGACTACTCTAGCCACTAATTCTTGGTCAAAAGCTCCGTTTTTTACAAAATATTTTAGATTCAGAGACCCAAGATTACAAACTGCTGTCTCCTCAGCGGAATTGTTAAGAGTAATCTCAGTACAAAGATTAGAATTATGCACTACTCCTACATGGTCTTGTGGGGAGCGGATATTAGAAGGGTCTTTGAAAGTAATCCAAGGATGCCCTGTCTCATATAACATAGTAATCATTTTTCTCCAGAGGTCTTTAGCCTTCATCCTTCTGAATAGCCTAATTTTACCCTCATCAGCTAATCGCTCATAGTTTTTATAAACATTATTGAATTCTTGCCCATAAATATGATGTAGCTCAGGGGTCTCATCTGGAGAGAATAATGTCCAATCTCCATCTTGTCTGACTCTTTCCATAAATAAATCAGGAATCCAATTAGCCGTATTCATATCATGAGTGCGCCTTCTCTCGTCTCCTGTATTTTTCCTTAATTCCAAGAAATCTTCAATATCTATATGCCAAGTCTCAAGATAAACCACAGCCGCTCCTCGTCTTTTACCACTACGATTGATAGCAGCCGTAGTATCATTGGCAATTTTTAGGAAAGGCACTATACCTTGACTTTCAACTCCAGTTCCTCGGATCAAAGCTCCAATTCCTCTTAGATTTGTAAAGTCAGTTCCAATTCCACCAGACCATTTTGACATCTGAGCATTATCTCCGATAACTTTGAAGATATGACTCAAATCATCCTCTACGGTATTGAGATAACAAGAAGACAATTGAGGATGATTAGTCCCTGCATGAAATAGAGTTGGAGTAGATGGGACAAAATACATCTGAGACATTACCTCATAAAAGTCAACCACTTTTTGCTCTCTTACTTCTGGTTTCTCAACAAGAGCCAATCCCATAGCTACTCGCATCCAAAACCCTTGTGGAGTGTCAAACATTTGTTTAGTAATTGGGTCTTTGATAAAATATCTATCATATAAGGTCTGAATTCCTAAAAATTTGAATAGATTATCTCTCTCAGGCTTGATTTTACTAGCTAGCCATTCTAGATTATAGTCAAGCATATCCTGAGACAATAATCCAGCTTTTACTGCAGATTGTATATTTTTGACAAAAGAATCTTTATACAGGTCATCTAAATTCTCATAATCTAAATCCTTACTAATGACATTTTCATAAATAGTATTGAGTAATAATCTAGCTGCCAATATAGAATAAGCAGGGTCTCTATCAATATATGACCTGACTGTCATAATTGTAATTTTAGAGATTTCCTTGGTAGTCACCCCCTCATAGATACTATTCTCAATCCCTGAGACAATCAAATTCATATCAATATCATTCTCCAAACCTTTGATATGATGAGATAAAGTCTTGGTGAGATTATATCTATTAAAAGCAACTACCTCTCCTGAAGCTTTACGCAACTTTAGAGTAGGGTGAGCTCCTTCTAATTTAGCCTGCTCCTCTCTTCTTGCATCATCATGAGCCTTGCGATATAGAATATAGCCCTTAGCTACATCATAAAATCCTCGCTCCATCAATTTTTTCTCTACAATATCCTGTACAATTTCAACGGTAGGATGATTATCTATGAATTGCTCATCTAAAGCGATTACCACTGACTCGGTGACCCCATCCACTTGCTTGGCCTCCTCAGCAGTAAAATTTTGCTTAACATCTAAAAAAGCCTTACTAATTGCTTTCCATATTTTAGCTTGATTGAAAGGTACTAATGACCCATCTCTTTTGGTGATTTGTGTGACTGCCATACCAGTATATATTATATTTATCTATTATTATGAGCGGTGAAACTATTATAGCAAACTTATTCTAGATATACAACTTTTATACTATATATAGTATAAAAAAGCTAAATTTTACCACTATATAGATTTTCTAAGCCAAATTTCAGTAATAGTTATCCACAATTAGCATATTATATACTTATAAAGTATACTAAAAAGTGATATAATAATGTTAATTTTATATAAAGTTTAGTCGAACTTCGTATAAACTCGTGTTCTGGCGACATCGCCCTTCGGGCTCTGTCACCAGAACGACGCGCCCGGCTCCGCCTGCAGTCCCGCTCTGTCGCCCTTCGGGCGCCATCGCAGAACTGCCGGTTTAGCGCAATGCCTTACGCTCGGCTTCGCCGGCTCCAGGCACTTCGCTAAGCCGGGCGCGTCGTTAGACGAAATAGCAAAATTATTTACCCCTTTTATTATTTAATTATTAAAATATGCAAGAATATTCAGAAAAAAGCTGGCAAAAAATTATCAATAATAAAATTACAACACCTGAAACATCAAATAAAAATGTTAATGATGTTGAATCACTCGAAGAACTTTCAATAGAAGAAAGATTTTCCCATTTATTAAACAATCAAGAAACAATTGAGCAAATAAATACATTTTCTGAAGAACACAGAAATAGGATAATTGGTAATTTGATTGAATATATGATCTTATTTCCAAATAGTGAAACAATTAAAGATTATTTAGATAGTATTAAAGAAATTGCCCCGTTATTAGAAAAGTCGAATGGAGAATCCTATTTCAAAAGAGAAAAAATAAAATTATTAATAAAATATGTAGCTGATAGTTTATCTTTAAAAGAGTTAGAACCTATTGAATCAAAAGAAAAAATCTTTCAATATTTTTTAGAGCAATTTATAAAAAATGGATACTATTTCCATAGCTTTAATGGTGCTTTTGAAGAATCTATTCGTAAGAATGGTTTAGATACAGATACAAGACAGTGGAATTGGGAAGAGCTGAATCATATTAGAGCAATCTGTTCAAGAGCTGGTGAATCTAGAATTTTAGGATGGGGGGATTTAAATTGTCAAGGAAAGATATCGATTGCTGACGAAACTTCGAATATTTATAGATATGGAGTTGCTTCTCCAGAATGGTTTGCTCAATTTACATCTGAAGGCTGGCATATTCCAGTCGAAAAACCTTATGATAAAAAAGCTTTTTATAAAAAAGACTATAATAGTGCAAAAAATAACATAATAATGCTTTGTGAAAGGTTAATGTCTAGATCAGAAGAAGATATAAAAGCGAGAAAAGCATATCCTAATATTACCATTGAAGAAAAGATAGAAATATTAAAATTTTTTGAGAAATACTGGAGCATATTAGTAACAGGAAATAGCTCTCCAAAATGTGCTTTGATTAAAAGATCTTCTATAAATAAAAATATTGGTATAGCAAATTCTTATGAGGAATACTGCAAAATAGCAAAGAAATTAAAATTTGATGATTATTCACTAGAAAGAAGTATTGATATGCTAATTTCGTCAATAGAAAATGATACACAATTGCAAGAAAAAATAAGTCCAGAAGATATTATAATAATTAACCTTCCTGAATATTCTAAAATACATAAAGACTGAATTAGTAGAAATATATAATGTAATAATTTTGCTACATCGTCTAACACTGAATATCTGGTTCCGCTTCGCTCCACCCAAATTACTATCGCAACTTCAGATATTCCGAAGCCTTTAGGCGAAATAATATTACGACCCTTGTAGAATGAATAAACTTGACGACATAGAAAAAAGTATATTACTATGGAACAACTCTCCGGTGGACGACTTTTTGGGACTATCACCAGAAGAAATGTATAATTTACTTTACATTTGGAGACAAATCTATTATTAAATTTCGTGACGACATTGACGACAAAACACTTGACCAAATTCCGCTTTTTCGGATAGCTGAGGAATATTTAAAAATTATTCAACGCGACAAACAAGTTAAACTGACGCCCCTCGGAGCATTACCCAAAAAACTAATGGTGGAAATTTATAACAAGAGATTACTACTTGAAGAACTTGTTGAAAACGGTATATCAAAACTTTGGAGAGAAAAAAACAGTATTTCGATTAGAAGTGCACGATTTGCAACAGAACTCGCAGGATTTGTTAGAAAAGCTAACGGCAAACTAACTTTAACAAAGAAAGCAACAAAACTTCTTGGGGCGAATAAACGTAATCAACTTTTTCGACAGTTTTTTAGATGTTATGACATTCGGACTTTTGAAAGGTTTCTTCTTTGGTTCGGTTTCGTGACAGTTGATAAACAAAAAGTATTTATAAATTCAGAAACCGATAAGTTTAAACGGACAGACTTGCTAAAACGCATTTTCAAAATTGACTATTGATGAAAATGTAATAACAAGTAGTTACAGCATATAACACAAGTTTTCTCTAAAGCAGGTTGAAATGAAATCTCTATAATTTATGCTTTTATTTAAGTTTAGTGATAGTTTTACAGTTTGGTACTCCGAAATCCTGTCCCTGTTTGTGCCAATCACTAACACATTATACAAAAAAGATCCCTTTTGGACTCTCTTTTGTCGAATAAAATATAGATTAAAACCTATAATTTAACCTTAATAGATGGACTTTGAGTAAGAGAAATATAAATATTCTTTACAAATTCTCCCTTGACTTTTTCTGGTTGTTGCTTTTGTACTTCAGCCACAAAGTCTCGGATATTTTTTTCTAATTCCTCAACAGTGAAAGTGACATTTCCAATAGCTTGATGGATTACACCTGTTTTATCCATTCTAAACTCAGCTTTACCAGCTTTGAATTCTTTTACTACTCTCTCTACATCATCAGTGACTGTACCATTTTTTGGAGATGGCATTAATCCCTTTGGCCCTAAAATTTTAGCTACCGGAGCTACAAATCTCATAAAATCTGTGGTGGCAATAATTATATCATAGTCAATACCTCCAGCTTGCTTAATCTCATCAATTATTTCCTTACCTCCAACTCTATCTGCTCCAGCTACTTGAGCTTGTTTTAATTTAGCTTCATCTTCTGTCAATACTAAAACTGTTTTACCTTTGGCCACTGGTTTACTAAAAATAATTGCTCCTCTCACAGATTGCGGACCTTTAGTTCCTTTTAGATTAGTCTTGATATGCAAATCTACACTTTCAGTAAATTTTGCTCTAGAAAGTCCCAAAACCAACTCAATTCCTTCTGTTAGAGGATATACTTTGGTACGGTCTACTTTTTCTAAAATATTGCGATATGATTTGGATCTCATAATAATTCTAATTATGTAGTGCTGACGAATATTATAAAAATAATACTCTCCTACTCTGTTATTTCTACTCCCATTGAGCGAGCTGTCCCTTCTACTACCTTCATAGCAGCTTCTAGATTGAAGGCATTCAAATCTGGTAGTTTTTTCTCAGCAATAGCTGATACTTGGGCTTTGGTCAATTTCCCAACTTTAGCTTTATTCGGAGTAGCTGAACCTTTGGCTAACTTTAACTCTTTTTTGATAAGAGCTGAAACAGGAGAAATTTTCAGGATAAAATCAAAGGTTCTATCCTCATAAATTGTCACCTCTACAGGCACTACCTCTCCCATTTGGTCTCTAGTAGCATCGTTAAACTTAATACAAAACTCCTGCAATTTAATTCCATGGGGTCCTAATGCGGTTCCTACAGGTGGGGCTGGGGTTGCCTGACCTCCTTTAATTTGTAGCTTAACTACTGATTTTATCGGCTTACTCATATTCTCTATTCCCTATAACTTATATAATCAAAATTTATTATATCATAAATATATCACTTTGTGAAGAGTATATATAGTTATCTCTTCTGACAAGCCTTAATAAAGCCTTTGAATAGTGGATGTGGGTTGAGTGGGTGGGAAATTAATTCTGGGTGAAATTGAGTAGCTATAAAAAATGGGTGACTGGCTAATTCTATTATTTCTACTAGATTATTATCTTTATTCACCCCCGATATGGTGAGGCCTGCTTTTTCTAACTCTTCTCTATATTGATTATTGACTTCATAGCGATGTCTATGTCTCTCTCGTATCTGAGCTGAATTATACAATTTGCGAGTTAAAGTTCTAGGGGTTATTTCACAACTATACTCTCCTAATCTCATTGTCCCTCCCATGATTCCATCTTGAATATTAATATCTTGACCCTCCATAGTGGTAATGACGGGATTTTCTGTCTTGGCATCAATTTCAGTAGTATGGGCATTTTTGATTTTAGCTACATTGCGGGCAAATTCTACTACAGCTAATTGCATTCCATAGCATAATCCTAAATATGGAATTTTATTTTCCCTCACATACTGAATAGCCTTGATTTTACCTTCTATACCTCGCTCCCCAAAACCTCCTGGGATTATAATTCCTGCATATTGTTTAAGATTAGTTAGTTTTTTGGAATCAATTTCAAATTCTGAGCTATCTATCCAATCTATAACTGATTTGAACTTATAAAAATAACTAGCATGTTTGATAGCCTCAATTACTGAAATATAAGCATCCCTCAAAACAAAATTACCACTATTAAAATATTTACCAACTATTCCAATTTTGAGTTCTTTGGTGGAACTATCTATCTTTTGAGTAAAACTAGTCCACTCTTTGAGGTCTTTTTTCTTGCCTTTTAAGTCTAGTTTTTTTAGAATTTTGGTAGACAAATTATCTATTTCAAAATTCAATGGCACATGATAAATACTATCTACATCAGGAGCCGAGATTACATAATCTACAGCAATATTGCACATAGTAGATAACTTTTGTTTTCTAACCTCATCAAGAGGATGGCTTGACCTTGCTACTATCATATCGGCTTGAATTCCCGCACTATTTAGCAATCTAGAGGCATGTTGAGTTGGTTTGGTTTTCATCTCACCTATTTTATTTGGAATTGGCAAATAACTCACCAAAACAAATAAAACATCAGCTGGATTTTCTAATTTCAAAAATCTAGCCGCCTCTAAGAATAGTAAATTCTCATACTCCCCGGCTGTGCCTCCAATTTCAATAATTGTAATATCCGCATTATGAGTGGCTTGAGCATTTTTGATTCTCTGTGTCACTTCATTTGGGATATGAGGTACTACACTGACACATTTACCACCAAATTTGAGAGCTCGCTCCTGTTCTATCACCGACTGATACACTGAACCTGTTGTCATATAATTAGTACGCGTAAGTTCAGTATCTAGGAATCTCTCATAATTTCCCATATCCTGATCACATTCTAGTCCATCAGCCAAAACAAAAGTCTCCCCATGCTCCAGGGGATTCATAGTCCCTGCATCCACATTTACATAAGGGTCAATTTTGACTGTGGTCACTTTGAAACCTCTGGATTGTAGAATAAGGGCAATAGAAGAGGTTGTAATTCCCTTACCAACTCCAGACATTACCCCACCGACTACAAAGATGTATTTAGGGTTGATTTTCTTGACTTTATTATTTTTCCGACTTGACATAGAGTATAATCTTAGTTTTGATAGTAGAGGTGAGTTGAATATCTATTATGTATTGACCTAATTCTTTGATTGAACTTGGAATTTTGATCATTGATTTATCTAAGAGTTGCCCAAATTCTCTATTCAAAGGCTCTAGAATATCTGCCTCCTTAATAGCTCCAAATAAATGACCTTCTTCATTCGCCTTAACTTGTAAGACTAATTCATAATTTTCTAATTTAATTTGCAAATTCTGTAAATTTGATAGTTTTGCCTGAGCTGTGGTCTCTTTTTTGGTCTGATTTGACTTGTATTTGGCAATATCTTGAGCGGTAGGTATTATGCCTAATTTCTTCTTTAGGATAAAGTTCCTACCATAACCTTCAGCTACTGACACTATCTCACCTTTTTTACCAACTTTATCCACATTTGAAGTTAAAAGTATTTGCATATATTTTAATGTATTATCCTAAACTCTCTTTTTTCATCAATATAATTTTTATTATCCCAAACCTCAGCTATATTGTCAACTCTTGAAAGGCGAGACCCTATTTTTACCTTGTCTCTCAAGGCCTGTAATTGCTCTTTTTCTCCCCAAACTTCTACTCTTACCGTACCATCTGGTAAATTTTCCACAGTACCAATAATACCAAGTTCATTAGCTAACTTGACTACAAAGACTCTGAATCTCACCATTTGCACTCGCCCTGAGATGATTAACTGTAGATGTTGTAGCATAAATTAACCTAAAATCAATTTAGCAAGCCCGTCAATAATCGGCCTAATCAAACCAAATCCAAAGAAAACAAATATAAGTACTACCCACATACCTTGTTGCTCTAACACAGCATAAAATTCACTCCGTAAAAATTTATCTGGTAATAGCGGAGCTATAATCTTGGATCCATCCAAGGGAGGAATAGGGACGGCATTGAATACGGCTAAAACAATATTAATACCAACTGCTATTGCAAATAATTGTCCAACCTCAGCTGAAATATCTGTAAATATTGTAGCTATTCTATAGAAGACTCCTAATAAAATTGCAAGTACAAGATTGGAGGCGGGTCCCGCTAAAGCAACTAGAGCCGGAGCCCATTTTTGGTCTTTTAGTAAATATGGATTAAATGGCACTGGCTTGGCATAACCAAACATAAAAGCTCCCCCACTAGCCAGCCCCATCGCCAGAGGCAGTATAATAGAACCATAAATATCTATATGTGGAATTGGATTGAGAGTCAATCTACCAGCTAATTTCGCCGTAGGATCCCCCAAAGACAGAGCCACCACCCCGTGCGAAACTTCGTGAATAATTACCGCAAAAATTAAAATAATAATTTGAAATATAACTAAAGTAGTATCCATAAAAATATATAAGTTGACTTTTATCTATTTAACAGGTATAATAATATCATATATTGTAATTAATCTCAATAATACCGTTAAATTTTATAATATGTCTAAACGATGCGAATTGCCAATTTGTGCCAAGAAATCTATGCTTGTTACTAAGCGAAAACTATTGCGAGGTAACTACAACCCAACAAGTAAGCATACCCAAAAAGTAAACGTTCAACCTTTTACTTTACCAGATGGAACTAAAGTCAAAGCCTGCACTACTTGTATCCGTACTATTAACAAGAGTCTGTCAGCTTAATATTTAGTATTTAAAAAAATTTTATTATAATAATTTTAATTCAAACATTCTTTGAAGAGATTTAGAGATAAAAGAATCTGGATTTATATTTATTATAGTATCGATATCAACCCATACATAATCTGAAACTTCTTTTATTTGAAGGTTTACATTCTTAGTATTTGTTGTAAATATGTACATAAAGTCGTGGTGATAATGTTGTTTCTCCTGTTTTTTTAGATTTTCTGGAATCAGATGAGACTCTATAAATATAGGAATTTTTTTTTGTTTATGCCATTCTAATAAGCTCAGGTCATTAATTCCAGTTTCTTCTTCTGCTTCTCTTAATGCAGCATCTAAAATTGACGCATCATTTTTATCAATATGTCCTCCCGGTTGAATATACATTTTTAATGAATTATGAAAAATTGTTAATATTTTATAATTATTAATGATTAATGAGTTAGCAACTATATGTCCTGTAAAATTTTTCCGATCAAAAATATCTTTGTTTTTACATATTTGTTCTGAAAAAACAATTAAACTTTCTTTATCTTTTGGAAAGAAATCAAAATATTTTTTTACTATTTCTTCAAAATTGTTCATAAATTTTAAAATTTAAATATTAATATTTAAAACTTTATTTAACCAAGAATCTGCAATTCTTTCTTTGATATTATCAAATCCTTGATAAATTCCATTTTCTAATTGATTTTTATAAAGCTCTACTATTGTATCAATCATTTCTTTTTGTACCAATAAAATAAAATCATCAACTACTGCTCCATGAATAAAATTTACGGCATTTCCATTGTTTACAATAAAAAAATAATGTCCATTTTTTTCGTATTTTTTAATATATTTTGAAACGAATTCAACATCATATTTTTGTTCTAGCCATGATATATCTATTTCATCATCTGATGAAGTGACCGAGAATATAAAGCACCCATTTTTGATATATTTGTAATCTTCATTTTTTAAAGATAAGTTTCCTGTTGCTAAAAAAAGTATATCTGCACTTTTGATTACATTTAATTTGTTATCAATCTTAGCTCCTCGCGAATACACAATGACCAAACTAACTGGATTTATGTCAAATATTGAGACTTGAGAAGTTTTACTTTTTAAACTTGACAAAATACCATTACCAATTTTCCCTATTCCTATAATACCTACATTTTGGTTATTTATCAATATACCTTGCTCTCTTAGTAAATATTCTGCTGAAAAAACAACTGCTTGACCTACCAAATAATCCTCATTTTCTTTTAAAGAACTCCTTGCTACTGAAACTAATGGATATGTCATAGATTGTTTTAAATATTTTTGATATCCATTTTCAGTGTCTTCTATAATCCCAAGGAAATAGTCTCCATATCTTGCTTTTAATCTATTTCCTATTTGTGAGAAATAACCACCTATATCAAGTAATACTATCTTATTTTCTTTTGGTCTATTATCCAATATTTCTTCTATTTTTTCAGGTGTATTGTTGATTCCTTCTCTATCAATATTTAGAATCTTTTCTTTTGGGTAATAATTTATAAGGTTTTTATTGATAGACTTTTGTTTTGGTATAATTGTCTGTAAATCAAAAAAATTATCAATAGTTCTAATATACGGGATACCTGTATCAATTAAATGACTTACACATATAATACTAATTTTCTTGCAAATATCTATATTATTTTGTAAAAAATTATCAGAAAAAAACTTTTCTCTATAATCTGCTTTTTTTTTCATTATGTAATTCATTCTATTAATATAAAATATTTTATGACTTTTATCTATTTAACAATTATAATATATCATATATTGTAATTAATCTCAATAATCCCATTAAGTTTTAATATTTATAGTAGGAGAGGATTAACATTAACACCTCTCTTTTTATATAATCTCCTCTTTCTCCCCCAAGAATTTTGGTTGTCGATTGAGAATATGCACATCCATCCAAGCTTGAGTACGGGCCAAAATTTCTCTTACTTGAGTTCTGACATTAAATTTCATGGATACTCCATCTGCCACAAAACCTTGAGCATCTATACCGAGGGTTCTGGCAATATAAACCGCTCTCTTGATATGAAATTCTTGAGAAATAATAATTAAGTCATTCTGCCCAAATACATCCCGCGCTCTAATCACCGAATCAAGAGTTCTAAATCCAGCATAATCTAATACTATATCTTCTTTTGGTATACCTTTATCCAATAGTGCTATTTGCATTGCTTTAGGCTCATTATAGGAGACTTCAGCATTATCTCCACTTACTAGAATTTTCTTAATTTTACCAGCCTGATAAAGTTTAGTTGCTGCCTCAATTCTATTTACAAAGAAGGGATTAGCCCCACCTCTTATAGTCTTTTCACTAGTACCTAAAACCAATCCTACTTTATGCTCTCCGATTTTATCTACATCATCAAAAATAAATGATTTAGGGTTATGGTTAATAGTAGCATTAGTATAGGTGACAAAAACAATTCCACCTATCAATACGATACCTATAAATCTACGAATAAATGTAATCATATATTTTATTATATCATATAATTTTATTTTTTATTGCGAATTACTTGCAAATAGTGTAATATATTTTTATACCCTATTAATTAAAGTTTTAATATGAAAGCATCAAGATTATTATTAATTATCGTTCTCTTAGCTTTAGGATCAGGAGCTATAATATTTGCTAATAGACCAAATTCACAGAATAGCACATCTAATACTCAAGAACCTGCACAGGAAATTATAAAACCTATCATAGTTACTACCCTTTTCCCATTTTATGATATTACAAATCAGCTAGTGGGAGAAGACACCGAAGTGTCATTATTATTACCTCCAGGAGCAGAGCCTCATGCTTTTGAGCCAACTCCTCAAGATATTATTAAAATTCAAGAAGCTGATGTGTTTATATATAGTGGAGATGTGATGGAGCCTTGGGTTGCTAGTATTGTAGCTAATATCCCAGAAACTGTAAAAGTGATTAATGCTAGTGATGGAATTAATTTGATAGAAAGCACAGATGATCATTCACATGACGATCATGGGCATGACGATGATCATAATCATAAAGATGAGAAAAAAGACAAGAAATCTGGTTCTAATCTAGACCCTCATTTTTGGTTAGATTTTGATAATACTATAATCGCTACTAATACTATCTCTAAGGCTATATCTGAGTTAAATATAATAGACAATAATAATTTGGACAAAAATAAGAATAATTTACTTACTACTTTAGAACAGTTAGACACTGATTATAGTGATACTCTTGCTAAATGTAGTAATAAAACCATACTTCAAGCTGGGCACAGAACTTTTGAATATCTAGCTCGCAAATACAAGTTAAATTATGTAACCACCGAGGAATTAAGCCCAAATAGTGATACATCTGTCAAAAATATAGCTAAATTAATCCAAGAAGTTAGAAAAAATAAAGCTACAGCTATATTCAGTGAAGAATTAGTAGAGCCAAGAATTGCTAATACTATATCTTCTGAAACTGGAGTACCAGTGCTTGAATTGAATGGAGCTCATAATATAAGCTCTGACCAATTCAAAGCTAAAACTAGCTTTATAGATATAATGAGAAAAAATCTTGAGAATTTAAATATTGCTCTTGAATGTAAATAAATGCTATAATAATTTATAGTATGCAAAATCCAATTATATCTATTCGTAATTTATCCGTAGAGTTTAATTCTATTAAAGTCTTAGACGATATTAACCTTGATATTTATCAGGACGATTTTATTGGAATTGCAGGGCCCAATGGAGCCGGGAAATCCACTCTAATCAAAACCTTACTCAATCTCAATAATTATACAGGAGAGATTAATTTATGGGACAAACCTCTCAATAAATTTAAAAATTGGAATTATATTGGATATTTACCACAATCACCGAATCAATATTCTCATCAATTCCCAGCTACAGTAGAGGAAATAGTAGCATTGGGACTAATATCTTCTCTCGATTTTCCAAGAATTTTGGATAAAAAATCCCTGCAGAGGGTAAAAGATATTCTCACCGAATTAGAGATTATTGATTTAACCAAAACTTCAATTCATGATTTATCTGGAGGGCAAAGGCAAAGAGTATGGCTAGCCAAAGCTCTTGTCTCAGAACCTAAAGTATTAATCTTGGATGAACCCACCAATGCTCTTGATCCAGAGATTAGACAAGTGTTTTATAAGCAAATTACCAAATTACACAAACAAGGAGTAGCTATTATCTTAATTACCCATGATACTAGCGATATAGGTACTTATGCTAAAAAGCTACTCCTACTAGATACCAAGGTGATTTTTTGGGGAGAGTTTAGTGACATCTGTAATTCTGATAAAATGAGCAGTTACTTTGGAGAAGCAGCCAAACATTTGATTTGTCATCAACATGAATAATCTGATTAATATATTACAGTATCAATTTGTCGAAAGAGCCATTATAGCTGGCTTATTTTTAGGAATTGTATGTGCTGTAATGGGAGTTTTTTTGGTCTTAAGAAAAATGTCTTTGATTGGAGATGGACTTGCTCATATTAGTTTTGGAGCTATTGCCATAGGGATTGTCTTTGGATTTTATCCCTTAGTAACCGCCATACCTTTGGTCATCATAGCCTCTCTTATCATATATGCTTTGACTCGTAAACATATTATTGAAGGAGATGCTATTATTGGCATTCTAGCATCTTTGGGGCTTGCTATGGGAGTTATTTTATCTAGTATCTCAACTGGATTCAATGTAGATATATTTAGCTATTTATTTGGGAATATATTATCCATTACTCAACCAGACTTACTATTTGTAATTATTGGATCTATTATAATTTTATCTATTATAATATTATTCTATCAAGAATTTATGGCTATATCATTTAACCCTGAACAAGCCCAAATTAGTGGTATTCCGGTTACTATATTAGATATTTTATTCTCCATTATCACCGCTCTTACTGTGCTTATGAGTATAAAATTAGCTGGAGCTCTACTAGTATCAGCTTTAATCATATTACCAGCCAGCTCTAGCTTGCAAATTGCCAAAAGCTTTCAGAACACAGTACTGTTGGCAATAGTTTTTGCCCTTGTTAGTATCTTGATTGGTATTATAATATCATTTGTATTTAATATACCTACTGGAGCCACAATTGTTACAGTTAATGCTATAATTTTCTTTGCAATACTTATAATCAAATTATTAAAGGCAAAAGAATTATCCTATCGGAATATGTAATGTAAATACAGTTCCGACACCCTCTTCTGATTGTACCTGAATTGTGCCATTATGTAATTCTATAATAGCCTTAGTCAAAGTAAGTCCTAGTCCTCGCCCCCCAGTATGCTTGGACCTAGAGCTATCCACCCTATAAAATTTATCAAAAATTCTATGTATCAAATGCTCTGGTATCCCAATACCAGTATCCCTTATATACATAGTAAAAAACTTTTTATGAATTTTAGTCTCAACCTCAATTTTACTACCATCTTTAGAATATTTGATAGCATTTTCTATAATGTTTTCAACCGCTTGAGTAATTAGAATCGGGACTAATTCTATTTTTTTATCTAAATTCTGTCCTTTTAGAATAATATTAATATTTTTTTCTTTCGCCTTATTCGTTATATTATTAACAATAGTATCCAAAATAGACTGTATACTCACAGATTCAAATTGCAGATTCTCTTTAGATAAAGACAATAAGGATAGATCATTAATCAAATCATTCAAATAATCAATTTTATGCTGAATTTCTTGTATTAGCTGTATATTATCCTTACTCAATTTAGAATCAGTCAACATTAAGTCAGTTTTTGCCATCATCACCGAAAGAGGAGTTTTGAGCTCATGAGAAGCATATTCTATAAACTCTCTCTGAGAACGGAAACTTTTACCCAATCTCAGAAGCATCTCATTAATAGACGAGATTAATTCCTGTACCTCCTTATCAATATGAGGATATGAAATTTTGTCCATTGATTCGGCCTTTATAGCCTTAATTTGTTTATTTATATCCTTAATTGGACTTAATACTTGAGTTGAAATAGCATTCCCCCCTACCAAAGACAAAGCCACCAAAATAGCAAAGATAAAAAATGAACTTCTTCTAATTGTCGCCAAATCGCTTTGTCTAATATCTCTAATAACCTCAATAAATTTATCCTGATGAGATTGGCTACCCCTCAATTCAGAAAAAACCGAATTATATTGAGACAACCCATCTATACCTAAAGCAGTCCTATCATAATACCTGACTACCAACAAATTCAAAGTAATAATTATAATCAAACTTAATAATACAAAAAGACTTGTATAATACATAGTTAGTCTGAATTGTAAAGTATGGATATATTTCAGCATATATACAGATTATAACATAGAAAATAGAGAAAGTGAGACTTCCTCTATTTTCAGCTCCCCACTAAGGAGAGTATTTATCTTATTTTCAAGATATTGGATTAATTACTATGTGTAGATAAAGAGCTATGTTGTTGGCTTAGATTGATTGCAATAGATTATATCTAGTATTGGCTAGGTTTGCCTCTCCAAACCCTTTGAGCTCCGTCTTTTTTGTGAATAATATGTTGCCCTAAAATATGTTTTTGATTGCTTAAACTTATTCTATTTAGTATTTCACCAAGTACCCGAACCTTATTTTGGACAAAATGTTTCTGGTATCTCATATTGTTTCCTCTTAGTTAATACAGAATCATTTGATGATTCTGTAAATACTATAAACTATATTCGGTGAAAACAATGTGAAGGTATTTATAAAATGCCATAACCCTTACCTTTGACTGTTTTTATAATTTTTTTATTAGGATCTATCTTCTTTCTAAGAGTCTTAATATGGGTTTTGACAGTGTCAGAAAAAAGATCCACCGAATCATCCCAAACATGCTCTAACAACTCCTCAGCAGCGATAATACGATTCTGATTACGAACCAAATACTCCAAAAGTCGCATCTCTTTAGTAGATAAATCGATCATCTTATCTCCTTTTATAACTCTATTTTGAGTTGGGATAATTTCATAATCCTCCAGATAAAGATTATGACTTTTATTATCCGAAAATCTCCTAATCACAGCCTCGATTCTGGCCACAACTTCAGCCAAATGGAAAGGCTTAGTCATATAGTCATCCGCTCCATATTTGAAGCCATCTAATTTATCATAAATCTGAGACCTAGCCGTAAGCATAATCACTGGCACAATATTACCAGCTTCTCTAATATCATTAATAATCTCCATACCATCCTTACCAGGTAAATTTAAATCCAACAGACAACAATCATATTGATTTAGTTTCAAAGCCGAAAAACCAGCATTACCCTCATATTTTACATCCACTGCATAACCCTGCTTCTCAAGATATATCTTTATAGTATCCGCAATATCCGCCTCATCTTCTATGACAAGTATTCTCATAGTTTATTCATCCAAATTATCTAAATCCTCATCTATATCATCTTCCAGATTAGAGTCATCCTCTGCTTGTACTGAACCAGGCTCATACTCTGGAGGAGCATAAATAGTATATAATTTGAGCTCACCCTCTGAATCATTGATAATATTATGCCTCACTCCGGCTGGGGCAAAAATTAAATCTCCAACTTCAATTACCCCATCTTCTCCCGGCATTTCTAATTTACCAGCACCATCTACCACTACCGTAATCTGATCCACTTCACTATAAACTTCGTCCCCCACATCATCTCCTGGTTGCAAAGTCATCAAAACTAATTGGCTATCCGCTCCCGTAGCAATCACCTTACGATAATCTGTATTAGCTTGAGTTTGAGTAATGATATCTATTTTCATATTATAAAATTTATACTAATATACATATAAAATAACATATTTTGATTTTAGTGTATAGTTTGATGTGTGACTGATAAATTTTGTAGGGCTAGTTCCGCTATAATTATAAATTGTGAATTATGCATACTGGATCGTAGGGGCGTCACGCCCGAGGCGGATGTACTCAACCTTTCAGTCGCCTGTGTTTGGTTTTTTTGTCTCCCTTTGGAGGGAGTACCCGTAGGGGGAGGGTGGATACCTGTCAAACTATACTTTAAAATGAACCATAATTATCATATGCTAAAAATAATATTGAAATTCTATCCACCCCCGCCTTTCAGACTTCCCCCTCCCTGCCTACCGCAGGCAGGCGAAGGGAAACAGAGAGCAAATTTACAAAATACTCCACCCCGTTCCCTCCTAAACAAAAGTATAGGAGGGACCACCCCTCTCCGCCCAAGGCGGATTACAAAAAATGGGAATTGGCTCAGTCCTCCTCCGTCACCTTAGGTGACACCTCCCCCAAGGGAGGATAGACATAATTGTCCCTCGCTTTTTAATCCGCCTTGGGAGGAGGCGAGGGGGTACCACGAAGTGGTGGGTGTGGACAAAATTTACAAATACATTAGAAGAGTATTCCAGCCCAGCCCGTTCCCTCCTAAAC
>Ga0169931_10001853_pt1 | contig 34963 bp, 27 predicted proteins | sample Kivu_15m_20L_FD_129675 | JGI IMG/M metagenome (GOLD analysis project Ga0169931, IMG submission 129675) | Freshwater microbial communities from Lake Kivu, Western Province, Rwanda to study Microbial Dark Matter (Phase II) - Kivu_15m_20L... | ecosystem: Environmental > Aquatic > Freshwater > Lake...
ACTGCGCGTCCTCGATGCGCGCTTCGTGGTGCTCGGCGCCCAGGTGTTTGGCGACCGCACGGGCGAGTTCACTCTCGTCGTAGTCGCGGCGCGCGAAGCCGATGGAGAAGCTCTGCAGTTTGCAGCCGCTCTCGCGCGCGGCGCGCGCGGCGTACGCCGCGACCGTGCTCGAGTCGATGCCGCCCGAGAGGAACACGCCGACCGGAACGTCTGCGACCAGCTGCGAACGAACGACCTCGTCGAGTGTGGAGCGCAGTTCCTCGAGCGCAGCGCGTTCGTCTTGCGCCTGCGGCTGCAAGTGCAAGTCGCGGTAGCGGCGGACCTCGATCCGTCCATCGCGCCAGCGCAGCCAGTGACCCGGCGGCAGTCGCTTGACGCCCTCGATCAAAGTCCACGGATCGGCGACGTAGCGGTCGACGAGCAGCATCTCGAGCGAGCGCCGGTCGAGCTTGCGCGCCACGGCCGGGTGCGTGAGCAAGCTCTTCAGCTCGGAGGAGAAGATCAGCTCGCGGCGCGGGCCGATGGCGTAGTACAGCGGCTTGATGCCGAGCGGATCGCGCGCGAGCGTGACGCTGCGCTCGTGCGCGTCGGCGATCGCGAAGCCGAACATTCCGTTGAACGAGTTCAGCGCGCGCGCGCCGTGCGCGATCCAGCTGTGCAGCACGACTTCGGTGTCCGAGCGCGTCGCGAAGCGCGCGCCGTTCGCCTCGAGCGGACCGCGCAGCTTCTCGAAGTCGTAGATCTCGCCGTTGTAGACCAGCGTCCAGCGTCCGTCGGCGCTGCGCATCGGCTGGTGGCCGTCGGCGATGTCGACGATCGACAAACGCCGCATGGCCAGCGCCGCGAACCCCAAGTCCGCGACGCCGCCCTCGTCGGGACCGCGGTGCACGAGCGCGTGGTTCATCGCCTGTGCGATGCGCGCGTCGACGCGTTCCTCGCCCGCCAGGGCGAATCCGTTGATGCCGCACATGGCTAGTGTCCTGCTTCCGAAGGTCGTTGAAGATGTTGCTGGAACCGGCGTTCCTGGCAAGGCGCGAGGATTCCAGGCGACCTGAACAGGTCGCCGAACCACAGCAACGCCGCCAGGGGCGGCGAGGCCAGTGAGATGTTCGACGAGATTCGGAAGTAGGACACTAGTTCCTCGTTGCGGGGGCGACGGGCAGCAGCGTTCGCCCGGTGAGCACGGCCGCGGCGGCGCGGCCGGCGATCCAGATCGGGACCACGCAGGCGCTCAGGATGCAGACTTGCTTCGCGAGCGTGGCGAACTCGTTGCGGTGCTCGACCGCGACATAGAACGCGAAGTACGGCGCGATGCGCGCGACCAGACCGTGCGGTGCGAGGTCCCCGCGGAACTCGACCCAGGTGAGCAGCAAGCCCATCGCGCAGCCGAACACGAACGGCCCGAGCAGCGAGCCGAAGTTGAGCCAGCCTTCGGCGACCAAACTGAAGGCTGCGCCGCCGCCGCGCGAAGCGAGCTCGAGGTAGTTCGAGCGCACGAACTGCTCGGAGAGCATTAGCGGTCGATCGGGGTAGAGCCCGCGCGGAACGAAGGCGAGCACGCCGTCGACGAGGCTGCGGCCGGCGAGTTCACCTGCCTCGCGGTCGTGCAGGATTTCGGCGGCGGTGATGAACGGGTGCGAGAGCTCCGAGCCTCCGATTGCCGCCGCGATCGTGTCCATGCCGCGGCCCTGCAGCATCCACAGCGCTTCGCCGACGTCGCCCTTGTACGCGCCGCGGAACATCGCGAAGGTCTCGAGGGCGAAGTAGCTGACGAGCGCGAGTGCGATCAGCGACGGCCGCACGCGCCCCAGGCGCCATTCGTTGCGGCGCGCGTGGATCGCGAGGTATCCAAGGAGCAGGATCGCGAAGTTCGTGCGCACCGAGATCACCGCGATCGACCAGACCGCGATCGCCAAGGCGAAGGGCACGAAGAGGTTCTTGAGGTTGCGCGACAGCGCCGAGCCTTCGGCCCACAGGCAACCGGCGATCGCCATCCACAGGCCGAATTGCAGCGGTCCCAGACCTTGGCCCATGAGGTACTTGAGCGCGTAGTCCTCGCGGTCGCTGAGCGCGCTCAAGCCGACGCGCTGCACGTACAACGCGTAGAGCGACAGGCCGACGCCGACGAGGGTCGAGGCGATCACGAAGTCGCGCGCGGGGACGTTGCTCTCGGTGTGCACCGCGCGCGCGGGTTCGAGCCAGCGCGACTGAAGTGCGATCCACAACGCGGCGAGCAGGCCGAGCGCGAAGGCGATGTACTCGACTTGCGTGCGCGCCAGCAGCTCGTCGCTCAAGTGCGAGATGTTGCGCCAGCTCAACGGGTCGATGAGCGTGGTCGCGAGCGGATAGAACGCGCCGACGAGTCCCGTGCCGAGCAGTGCGAGCGTGGGCAGGTAGAGCGGCGAGCGGCGTCGGCACAGCACCAAGCCGAAGCCGACCAGGCTCCACAGCAGCGCAGCGATCAGCCAGCGTTCGAGCGCCATGTCAGGCCTCCGCCACGCGCCAGGCGCCGAGGGCCGCGAGTACGAGGAACAGCGCGCCCGCCGCTGCGAGCTTCCAGCGCGGCAGCAGCGCGCGCGGCAGACGCAGCGCTTCGATCGCGATCAGTTGCAACTCGGCCGTGCGCGCGGCGGCGAAGGCTGCAACCGCGCCCCAGGCGCCCCAGCGCGGGATCGCGAAGGCGCCGACGAGCACCATCAAGCACACGGCGAGTACGTAGGCGCGGCGCTGCGTGCAGAAGTCGCCGCGCGCGCGCTGCCAGGGCGTGATGAAGAAGCCGAACGCGTGCACGTACAGCAGCGCGAGCAACGCGACGAGCAGTGGCGACGAGGCGCGGAACGATTCGCCCAGCAGCCACGGCAGCAGCTGCGGCGCGAGGAACATGCCGAGCGCGAGCGCGGCGAAGTAGAGCGGCGCGGCGCGCGAGACGATGCTGACGAAACGTTGCGCTGCTGCTTCGTAGCCGCGCTCGACGAGCTCGCGCGCGAGCAGCGGAAACAGCGCGGCCGAGAGCGCCGAGCTCACGACGTGCAAGCGCAGGGCGACGTCCGCGGCGCCGCTGTACACGCCCAGCGCTTCGCCTCCGACCCATTCGTCGAGCATCACGCGGTCCAGGCACGCGATCGCGCTCGAGGCGAGTCCGAAGCCGAGCAGGTCGAGGGCGGCGGCGCGGTAGCGCTCGCGGCGCGGCGAGCTGCGCAGCGCGCTCCACCAGCCGCTCGAGGATTCGCGCGGTCGTTTCGGCGCCGCGCGTCGGTACGTGACGATCAACGCGGCATTCGCGGCGGCGAAGGCGGCGCCGAGGATCCAAGCTTCCGCGTGGAAGAAGCACAAAGCGGCGCTGGCGGCGAAGGCGCCGGCCCAGGCGAGGTTGCGCGCGGCGTTGGCGAAGCCCGCACGGCCCGCGGCGCTCAGCGCGGAGAAGTCGCGCGAGGCGAGCCCGTGGAGCGCGCTGCCCAGCGCGAGCACGAGCGTGGCAGCGGGCGAGAGTGCGATCCAGCCGACGCCCAGCGCCAGCAGCGTGATGAACGCCAAGCTCAGGCGGGCGAGGCCGTCGAGCTCGCGCTCGCTCGAGTCGCGCACGCTCTCCTCGCGGATGAGGAGCTGGCGCGCGACGTCCTGGTACGTCACGACGCCCAGCAGCGTCACGAACAACGAGAACTGGCCGTAGGCCTGCGGGCCGAGCTGGCGTGTGAGGATCGGAAGCGACACTAGGCCCACGGCGGCGAGCGCCACCTGGCTGGCGGCCATCGTCGCGGCGGTCGCGCCCAGTCCCTGCGCTGGCGCGGCGCGGGGCGGAGCATCCGAGCTCGCGCACGCTTCGGCGCACGTTGCCGGACCGCGCTCGGGCAGGCCGGCGCTCGGCGCGCCCTCGGTCGCACGGGCGCCGCGTTGCCCGGGCGGGTCCGCGTCCGCCAGCAGCGCGAACGGCGCACTCGCGCCAGCGCGTTCCGGCGCGGCTTGGAGAGGGTCAGGGGGCATGGTCGCTCGCTGCCGCATCGGCGCGACCCAGCGCGCCCTTGAGAGACCCATTCCCGCTGGCGAGCGACTCGCCGAACTTTCGCAAAAACGGTTCGAGTTCCCGTCAGTTTCGCCCGCGCGCGTCCCGATACGGGCCGGCGGCGCACCTTTCCCCAGCGCGCCCCCGCAACTTCGCAGCCCCGCGTTCGCATTTGCCCATGCCCTCCGCTTCGCTCCGCCCGCGACCGAGCACGTTCCTCGAACTCGATGAACCGATGCGCCCTTCGGAGCTCGAAGCCGCCGCGTTGCCCCAGCAGCTCGACGAGCCCATCGACTGGGAGCGCCTCGCCCCGCGCGGCGCGTGGGCCCGCTGGGGCCGGCCGATGTTCGACGAACTGCTGCTGGCGCTGACGCTGCCGCCGGCGCTGGTGCTGATCGCTCTCGTCGCGCTTGCCAACGCCGTCGCCTTCGGCGGTCTGCGCAAAGCGTTCTTCGTGCAACCGCGCGTCGGCCACCGCGGCCGCATCTTCCAACTCGTCAAGTTCCGCACGATGCGCGAGCCGACGGGCTCAGTGTTCGAGGCCTGGTCCGGCGGCGACGTCGCGCGCGTCACGCGCATGGGCAAGTTTCTGCGCAGCACGCACCTCGACGAACTGCCGCAGATCTTCAACGTGCTGCGCGGCGAGATGAGCTTCATCGGGCCGCGCCCGGAGATGATCGAAGTCGAAGAGTGGGCCGGCACGAACGTGCCGGGGTTCCTTGAGCGCATGGCGATCAAGCCGGGGATCACCGGCTGGGCGCAGATCACGCAGGGCTACACGCCCAAGGACGTCGAGGCCTACCGCCGCAAGCTCGAGCTCAACCGCGAGTACCTCGCGAAACTGTCGTTCGCAACCGACATGGGCATCGTCGGCCGCACGCTGGTGTGGATGGTGCTCGGCCGCGGTTGGCGCTGGAACAAGAAGTCGAAGGGCGCTTAGGGCGCCGGCAGGATCGTCACCTCGAGTTCGAGGCCGCCTCCGCCCTGGAACAGGTACGGCGCCGGGCGCGCGCGCAGCGTCTCACGCACGGTGAGCACGTCCCAGCTGGCCTGGTCGACCGGCAGCGCGAGCGGCGCGCCGACGGAACGTTCGCCCAGCGCGCCCGCTTGAACGTTCGCATCGAGTGAGAGTTCGACGTCGATCCCGTGCGCGTTGGCCAGCGGGCGCGCGTGGATCAGCAAACCGTCGAGGGCGCTGGCGACCATCGGGCACAGCGCGCCGACTTTCGACGCCACCTCCACGTCGGCCTCTCGGATGCGCCGTGCTTCGGCGCCTTGCATCCACGCGCTCGCTTCGCCCACGAGCAGCGGCGCCGAACCGCTGGCCACTAGCGCGCCTGAGCGCGCCAACTTCCAGTTCAAGAGCACGCTCGAAGGCTCGCCGCCATCCGTTCGCTCGCTGCCGCCCGGATCGAGCCCACGCCCCTCGCGTGAAAGTGCGATCGCGAAGGGGCCGAGCGTGAGCACGTCGCTGGCGCGTTGGCCCCAGCGCGCGAGGCGCTCGGTGAGCGGCGGCGCGGCGAGCTCGACCTGCAGGGCGCGCTCGTCTCCTTGCATCCACTCCAGATTGCGCACCGCAGCAACGATGTCGCGGCCGAGGAGCGCGCCGCTCAGCCGCGCGCGCGGAGGTTCGACCCAACTGGTGTCCCACACGTGCACGCGGTGGGGCCGCGTCACGCCCCTGACGAGTTCGGTGGCCTTCACGCCGCTGTGCCCTTCGCAGCGCAGCACCCAGGCGAAGTGCCGCTGCCCGGACTCGAGCGCCACCGAACTCGTGAAGACCGCGGCGCGCTCTTTGGGGATGAACACGTTGAAGCCGCCGCTGAAGGCGAGCAGCGTCGCTAGTTCGATCTCGACCTTGGCGACGTGGGTCTTTGCGCCGCCCTCCGATCCGTGCACGCCGCCCAGGTGCAGCTCGCGCACGCGCAAGGGCTGCAACTGGCTGATCGACGCGTACAGCGCGAGCTGTGCGCCGGCCCCGTTGTCGGTCGCACGCAGCGCGCAGCGCACGCCGCTGCTCACGTTCTGCGTGCGTGGGTCGAACTGCGCGGACTGTTCAGCCACTTCCACGCCGTACCCGCCGACGATCTGGCGCAGCGTGCTCGCGTCGAGCGACGCGACCCGGCCGCGTGGCGCGTTCAGCGTGAACGAGCGCCGCGCTCCGCCGGCGAGCAGTTTGTCCGCGTCGGCCAAGCTCAGCAGGCCGCCGCGCGCCGCGGCGCCAGCGGGCAACTCGACCACGTCGATGCGCACGCTGAGCGGCGCGTTGAGCGTTGCGCCGAGGCTCTCGAGCATCTTCGCGATGCTCTCGTGCGTCGCCTCTGGCGCCACGATGCGCAAGCGGCCCTCGTCGTCGAGCCGCAGTTCGTTGCCAGGCGCCTCCAACTCGGACTCGAAGGCAAAGCTGAGGATGCGCGCCAGCGACCCGACTCCGTCTTCGGATTCCAGCTCCAGCGCGCCGCCCTCGTCGTCCGGATGGAGCAGCGGCGCGGCGCGCGCAGAGAACGCGTCGACGTGGCTGGGCTGGGTCACAGCCCGCAGGTCGTACGTGCGCGCGACGGGCTGGGACTGCGCTGCGGCCGGCGAGCACAGGCTGGCGGCCAGGGCGAATTTCGACGCGAGCGCGATGGCGGTGCGGTTCATCGACAACAGTCCTCGTGTTGGGTTGGGACGCCCCGTAGCCGGCGTGCCTGTCGCGCCGCCCTGGTCCGAACGGGAGGGAAGCTAGTCCGAGCGTAACGTCGCGCCACGTTCGCTCCTCGCGTGTAAGAAAATCGATTGTGGAGTGAATCCTGGTGACCGACGCGGGATAGAGGATGCGACGCGCCGCTTCACGGCGCCGCGTCCGGTTCGAGCGAGCCGCCACGCCGTTTCGACGGGACAGATCCTGACCTGTTCTGTCCCAGCGGCGTGCGGTCTCCGCCCGCTGTTCCGAGCGAGTCCGGGTGTACCGGATGCGTGCGTGCTGGCAGTCAGCCGTGCGCGAAGAGCCCTCGCTCGGCGCCGCGTGCGGAGCAACTCGCGCGCACCACGACGCCGGGCGCGTTGGCAGCGCGCCCGAGCGTCCTCGCTCCGACATGATCCGCAGCTACTGAAATCACACCGATTGGCAAAGCAGGGGTCGGGTTCGCAGGTTCTCTGGGGGAGACCGGCGGACTCGGCCTCTCCTATTCTTCGCGGCTGCCTCAGCGCCTCTCGCGGCTGCGCCGGTGCGGTTTCTGTCACGCGCCCGCCGATTCTGTCGCTTCCCGCGGCGAGCGACGCGCCCTCAGAGCACAAGCTCAAGCCGTGAGTTCGTACTGCTTGCGCCGCAGCGCCCACGCGCCGATCGCCAGCGCGACGAGCGCGATGCCGAGCAGCCAACGCACCGCCTGCGCGGCGTCGAGCGGTTCGCGCGGGACGACGTCCTCCACGCCCGCCCAGGCCTGGGGGTGCTGGCTCGCGAGGAAGCAGCGCACGTAGTACTGGATCGTCAGCGCCTGGTTCTTGCCCGGCAGGTTCGCGAGGAAGCCCTCGATGGTGAAGGCGTAGCCTAGGCCGACGATCATCGGGTGCTTGAAGAACACGCCCAGGGTCGAGAACAGCGCTGAGTAGGTGAGCACGGCCAGCGCGCTGGCGCCGACGAGCGCTCCCGTGAGCCCCGGGGGAATCACGTACTTCTCGTTGGAGGGCGGCGGAAAACCGCCCGCGACCCAACCGAGCAGCGCCGCGCTCGCGGCGAACAGCGCGACCAGCACCGTGGCGCTCGCCAGCCAGCGCCCGACGAGGATCGCGGGGCGCGAGATCGGGCGCGTGAGCAGGTAGGTGATCGTGCGGTCTTCCAGTTCCTCGCCCAGCACCGCGGCGCCGACGATCACCGAGGCGAGCGGCGCCATCACGTTGATCGTGAGCAGGAAACCCAGCGCCGTCAGCACGTCCAGGCCGCGGATGGTGCGCGGCGACTGCGCCACGACCCAGGCGATCGCCGGGGCCAGCGCCACGCCGAAGGCGACCAGCCACATGCGGCGCGCGCGCAGCGTCCGCACCAGGTGGGTCCGGTAGAGCAGCCAGGTCGTGCGCAGGAAATTCAGCATCGGCCGCGCCTCACGCCACCAGGTAATCGAACACGGCCTCGAGACTCGCGTCGTGGCTCTCCAGGCTGGTCACGCCCGCGCGCGTCTCCGCGGCGATGCGTGTCAACGCTTCGAAGAAACGCTCGAGTTCGAAGGTCTCCACGTCGATGCGACCGTCCGCCGGGCCGACGCGCACCGAGAGCACGAAGTCGAGCTCGACCAGCGCCCGCGCGAGGCGCCGCGGCTCGCGCGCGCGCAGCTCCACGCGCCGCGGATGGCGCGAGAGCAGTTGGCGCACTTGGCCGACAGGACCCTGCGCGAGCAGGCGCCCGCGGTGGAACAGCACGATCTCGTGCGTGAGCGCTTCGACCTCGTGCAGCACGTGCGTCGAGACCAGCACGCTCATGCCCTCGCGGCCGGCCTGCGCGAACAGCGCGGTCATCTCGGCGCGGCCCACGGGATCGAGTCCGTTGAACGGCTCGTCGGCGACGACCAACTCGGGCCCGTGCGCGATGGCCTGCGCGATCTTGGCGCGCTGGCGCATGCCTTTGGAGTATCCGCCGACCCGCCGCTTGCGCGCGTCGCCCAAACCCACGCGGTCGAGCGCTTCGTTCGCTCGTCGCGTCGCTTCTGCCGCGCTGAAGCCGTGCAGCCGCATCAGGAAGCGCACGACTTCGAGGCCGGTCATGTCCTCGTACAGCGCTTCTTGTTGCGGGCAGAAACCGGCGCGGCGGAACAACTCGGCGTTGGCGAAGGGCTTGAGGCCGAGCACCTCGAGCGTGCCGCGCGAGGGCCGGATTTCGCCGGCCACGAGCTTGAGGAACGTGCTCTTTCCAGCGCCGTTGGGTCCGACCAAGCCGGTGACGCCGCGTTCGAGCGAAAGCGTGAGGTCCGACAGACCCACGACCTGTCCGTACCAACGGCCGAGCTGATCGGCGGAGAGCAGCGCGCCGCTCACGCGACCACCTCCATGCGGCGCACGCGCCAGGCCACGATGGCGAACGACACGAGCGTCAAACCACCCAGCACGGCCACCGACCACCACGGATCCCAGCGGTGGAAGGAGCGTGATGCGCCAAGCCACCAGTCGGCGACACGCTCGAAGTGGCTGGCGAGGCTCAACATCCACCACTGGCGCTCGCGCATCAGCGCGGACATCGCGCCGCCGAGCGCGAGCGTGCTCATGAACACGCCGAACACCGCTGCGAGCGCGTAGGATTTGCGCTTGGAGAGCGCGGAGACGGCCAGGATCAGCGCCGAGAGCGCTGTGACGAACACCAGCGAGTAGCCGATCGTGGCGACGATCACAGGCCACTTCTCGGTCAGGAAGATGAAGTCGGGAGAGTTGAAGGTTGCGACCAGGCAGATGAGCAAGCCCGGACCGAGCACGGCGCAGCAACCGAACGTGAAGGCCGTGGCGAAGTGCGCCAGCATGTAGTCGAAGCGCGTGAGCGGCCGCGAGAAGTACAAGAGGTGCGCGCCAGCGCGCCGGTCGTCGCAGATCAGCCCGGCGCCGTACCAGGCCATGGCGAGGACAGCGAAGAAGCGCACGGTCTTCATCGCTGCGATGATCAGCTTGTGCACCTCGAGCAGTTGTGAGGCGAATTGCGCAACGAGTCCGCCGCCGCTGATCAGTGGGCCGCCGCTCCCGCTCTCTTCGATCTGGAACTGCAGGTAGGCCAGGAACGACACGACGATGCCGGTCATCGCCGGGCCGAAGAACAGGATGAACAGCGGCAGCTTGCGCTTGGTGGCGATCGCCATCTGCGCGCGGTACAGCGGCCAGAAGGCCCAGCGACTGGGCGCGAGCGCGTCGCGGAACGGCCGGTAGATCTCGGTGTGCGTTGCGGCCTTCATCCGCGCGCCTCCCGCGAGTTCTTGAGCACGTCGAGGAACACCTGGTCGAGGCTCGAGCGCTGTTCTTCGAGCGCCTCGAGGCGCGCGCCGGCGCGGCCGGCCAGTGCGAACAGCTCGTCGGCGTCGTCGCCGGGCGCGCGGACGCGCAGCACGCGTTCGGACTCACGCTCGCAGGCGATGCCGTGCGACGCGAGCTCGCGCACGAACGCTTCGACGTCGCCGGCGACGCGCACGCGCGAGGAGCGCGACTGGCTGCGCGTCAGCTCGAGCAACGCGCCGCTGGCGGCGACGCGGCCGCGGTCGAGCACGACCACGTGGTCGCAGGTGCGCTCGACATCGGGGAGCAAGTGCGAGCACAAGAGCACGCTCTTGCCGTGCGCGCGCCCGAGGTCGGCGACCAGCTCGAGCATGTGCCGCCGCCCCTTGGGATCGAGGCCGTTGGTCGGCTCGTCGAGCAGCAAGAGCGGCGGATCGTGCGCCAGCGCCTGCGCGAGCTTCACGCGCTGCTTCATGCCGGTCGAGTACTGCGCGATCTCGCGGTAGCGCTGTTCTTCGAGGCCGACGTAGTCGAGCGACTCGTGCGCGCGTGTGATCGCGTCGCTCTCGCTCAAGCCGGTGATGCGCGCCAGCGTCGAGACGAGTTCCACCGCGTTCATCTGCGGCGGCAGGCAATCGCTCTCGGGCATGTAGCCGACCTTGCGGCGCAGTTCGACGCCGTCCGCCGGTTTGCGCGGGTCGAAACCCAGCAGGCGCGCCTCGCCCGCGTCGGGCTTCACCAGCCCGAGCAGCAGCTTGATCATCGTCGTCTTGCCCGCGCCGTTGGGCCCGAGCAACGCCGTCGCGCCCGGCGCCACCTCGAGTTCGACCCCGTCGAGCGCGCGCACCGCGCCGTACTGCTTCACGACTCCCCGCAGGGAGATCACGGGCGCTTGGGGAGCGGATGCGGTCATGCGGCGGACCGGAGGAAGGGGAGCATGACCGCGCGGGGCACCGCTGTGAAGCGCGCGCGCCGGGAGGTTTCACCGCTTGGCGCGAGTGCGCTTGGAGGCAGCGGGAGGCGCTGCCCGATGCGCGGCGTGGCACACCGCGCACTGATCGTCGCCGTCCGGGTACACGCCGGCGGCGATCTCCTTACGACGTTCCGAATCGAAGTGCGCCCGCGCGGGCTTGACGTCGGGGCGCTCCACGACGCGGCGGCGGTGGTCGATGTACAGCTCGGGCCGGACGCCGCAATCCTCGTCCGCTTCGATGTCGGAGCAGTCGCGCGTGAAGCGATACAGCTCCCACCAGCCGATCGGCTCGGTGTAGATGCGCTTGGCTCGTGCGATGGCTGCGTCGCGCGAACTGGCGACGTGGTGCAGGAGCGGATCGAGCCGCGGGTGCGCGGTGCAGCCCATGAACTCGACGTGCACCAAAACCCACGCGTCGCCGCTCTCGAGCGGAGCGGCGACGCGTGCGGGGAGTTTCGAACGGGAGCGGCTGGCTGTTTTTTTCATGGGCGCTTGATCGCGCCCGCAGCCTACTTCAGCGCGCTCTCGATCGCTGCGCGCAACTCCGGCGAGTCGGGCGCGACCTTCGAGGGGTAGAATGCGATCGGCTGGCCGTCCTTGCCGACGAGGTACTTGCAGAAGTTCCAGTTGGGCAGCTTGCCGGTCGCCCCGTTGAGGGCCGCGTACACCGGGCTCTGCTTCGCGCCGGCCTTGGTCTCGATCTTCGAGAACATCGGGAACTGCACCCCGTACTTCGACGAGCAGAACTGCGCGATCTGCTCGGGGCCGCCCGGCTCCTGGCCGCCGAACTCGTTGCTGGGGAAGCCGAGCACCGCGAAGCCGCGGCCCTCGAACTCCGCGTGGAGCTTCTGGAGCCCGGCGTACTGCGGCGTGTAGCCGCACTCGCTGGCGACGTTGACGATCAGCGTGACCTTGCCGCTGTAGCTGGCGAGGTCCGCGGGCTTGCCGTCCAGGGTTTCGGTGCGCAGGGCGTAGACGTTGTTGGCGGTGTTCACGGGGCTCTGGGTCGTGGGGGTGGTGTTCGGGGTGGTGTTCGAGGCGGCGGCCGGCGCCGTGCTGGCGGCGGTGGTGGCCGTCGCGGTCGCGCTCGAGGCGCTCGCGTCGGTCGGGCGCGCGCCGTTGGCGGGGGCTTCGGAGCTGGAGGGCGAGCCGCTGCACGCGCACAGAGCGGCTAGGAGCGCGGAGCAAAGGGGGATGCGAATCGACATGGCTTGGATCGGAGGGGGGAGAGGGGACGGGAACGGCCGGGGCGGGACAGGCAGCCTATTCGCAGGGCGGACGATTTCGGATCCAGGGCTGTGATGTTCCTGGTCTGGGGAGCGGGGAGGGCCGCTGCGGGCGCCGCGGAGCGGGTTGGGCGGCGACCCGGCGACCCTCACTTCCACCGGGCGCTGATGCTGGTCCACGCCGTCGCGACCAGCGCGACGCGGCGCGCGCAACCGCTCTCGCGCCCGGCGGCGGTGGTGTTCGTGAGCGGCGTCGACGACTTCGCCCGTTCGGGCCCCGGCTCGCTCCCCGAGGTCCTGCACCGCGCGCCCGGCGTGCACATCGCGCGCCTCGACTCCAGACGTGTCTGTTCGTCGTGGCGTCGACCTCGCCGCGCAGCGCCGGCTCGAGCACAGCGGACGACGTTCTTCCGGCGTTGAGAGCCTGTCCGATGGCGACGAACGCGAGCTCGAGATCGAGTCGTGCGGCGCTCCGACGCTTCCGTCGCAGCGCTGTTCGTACGGCTCGAACCAGGCTTCTGAGCGAGCGCCGCAGAGGGCGCGGCTACGCCGATCGGCGCAGTGCATCGCGGCCGTCGAGGCGTGGATACTGCGCCGATGAACAAGTCCAAACAGCGCACAGCTCGGCCCGTTGCACGGCGCGCCGACGACGATCTCGAGCGCCTCTTCCGTCCGCGCGCCGTGGCGGTGATCGGCGCGTCGCGGCGCCCCGGTTCGATCGGTTGGTAAGTGCTCCACAACCTCGTGACGGGCGGTTTCGAGGGCAAGGTCTTCCCCGTCAATCCCAACGCCGAGGTCGCGCACTCGATCAAGTGCCACAAGTCGGTCTCGGCGATCCCTGACGAGGTCGATCTCGCGGTGATCACGGCGCCCAAGGCGCTCGTGCCGCGCGCGCTCGCCGACTGTGCGCGCAAGGGCGTCGGCGCGGTCGTGGTGATCACCGCGGGTTTCAAGGAGACCGGTCCAGAAGGCGCCGCGGTCGAGGCGCAGCTCGTCACGCACGCGCGCAGGCACGGCATGCGGATCGTCGGCCCCAACTGCATGGGCATCCAGAACGCGCAGGACGACGTGCGCCTCAACGCTTCGTTCTCGCGCTCCTTCCCGCGCAGCGGACCGGTGGCGTTCGTATCGCAGTCCGGCGCGATGGGCGAGGCGATCCTCGCGCAGGCCGATCACTTGAACCTCGGCGTGGCGATGTTCGTCTCGATGGGCAACCGCGCCGACGTCAGCGCCAACGATCTCATCGCGTACTGGGGTCGCGACGCGTCGATCCGCTGCGTGCTGCTGTACCTCGAATCCTTCGGAAATCCGCGCAATTTCGTGCCCATCGCGCGGCGCGTGAGCCGCGACAAGGCGCTCGTGACGGTCAAGGCCGGACGCTCGGCGGCGGGCGCGCGCGCGGCCTAGAGCCACACCGGCGCGCTGGCCGGCGCCGACGTCGCGGCGGATGCGTTGCTGAAGGAGTGCGGCGTGCAGCGCGTGGGCTCGGTCGAGGAGCTCTTCGACGTGGGGCTCGCGCTCTCCAAGCTGCCGCTGCCCAAGGGCAAGCGCGTCGCGGTGCTCACCAACGCGGGCGGGCCGGCGATCCTCGCCACCGACGCGCTCGTGAGTTGGGGACTGCAGCTCGCCACGTTCTCGGAGTCCACGCGCGCGACGTTGCGCGGATTGCTCGTGCCGGAAGCTTCGATCGCCAATCCCGTCGACATGGTCGCGGGCGCGACGGCCGAGAACTACCGGCGCGCGTTGGGCGTGTTGCTCGCCGACCGCGGCGTCGACAGCGTGCTGGTGATCTTCGTGCCGCCGATCACGCACGATCCGGTGGTCGTGGCGCGCGCTGTGTTCGAGGCCGCGCGCGGCTCCGCGAAGCCGGTGGTGAGCTGCTTCATGTCGCGCGACGAAGTGCTCGCGGACATCGCGCGGCAGGCTGAGCAGGACTGGACGCCGGTGTACCTGTACCCCGAGTCGGCCGTGCGCGCGCTCGCGGCGCTCGACGAGCGGCGGCGCTGGCTCGCGCGGCCCGAGGGCGTGGTCGCGCGCTACGACGTCGATGTCGCGGCGGCGCGCAAGGTGTTGAAGCCGGGCTGGCTCGGCGTGCGCGAGCGGCGCGCGCTCGCGGCGGCGTACGGACTGCCGGCGGTTCCTGGCGGGCTCGCCCGCAGCGCGCGTGAGGCCGTCGCGATCGCCGAGCGCGTCGGTTATCCGGTGGTCGCCAAGGTCTCGGCGCCGTCGGTGGTGCACAAGTCGGACGTGGGCGGCGTGCTGCTCGACCTCGCGGACGAAGCAGCCGTGCGCGCGGCCTTCGCGAGGTTGCAGCGCCCCGACGCCGAGGGCGTCAACATCCAGAAGATGCTCGAGCGCGGCCGCGAGGTCGTGCTCGGCTTCACGCAGGACCCCGCCTACGGACCCCTGCTCATGTTCGGCCTGGGCGGGATCTATGTCGAGGTGCTCAAGGACGTGTCGTTCGCGCTGTGCCCGGTGAGCGACGTGCGCGCGCACGAGCTGCTGCGCGAGATCCGCGGCTGGCCGATCCTGGCCGGTGTGCGTGGCCAGGCGGGCATCGACGAAGCGGCGCTGATCGACGTGATCCAGCGCCTCTCGCAGCTCGCCGTGGACCACCCGCGCATCGCGGAGCTCGAGATCAATCCGCTGCTCGCCTACGCCGGCGGCGTGTTCGCCGTCGACATGCGCGTGCGGGTGAGCTGAGCTGCGCGCCGCGCGCCTTTTTTCGCGCAAGACCACGTGCGGCGGTTGTACGGTGCCAGTTGTACGGCGCCAGAGCAATCTGTCCCACGCCCGCGGCGCCCCGCGCGCGCCGCGGGCGTGGGACAAATTGCTCTGGCGCCGTACAACCGCCGCGTTCGATGACCGCTCCGTCCGCCAACCCGCCTGCGCGCATCCTCGTCGTGCGCCTCAGCGCCCTGGGCGACGTGATCAACACGTTGCCCACGCTCGAGGCGTTGCGGCGCGCGTTCCCGGCCGTGCACTTGGGCTACGCGGTCGAGGAGCGCAACCGCGACGTGATCGTCGGGCACCCCGCGCTCGACCGCGTGCACGTGCTCGAGCGCAAACGCTGGCGCACGCGTCTGTCGAGTCCGAGCCAGTGGCTCGAGCTGCGGCGCGAGGTGGCGCGTTTCGTCGGCGAACTTCGCGCCGAGCGCTACGACGCGGTGCTCGACCTGCAGGGCAACTTCAAGGGCGCGCTTCACGCGCTCGCCTGCGGCGCGCCGCGGCGCATCGGCTTCGCGCGCGGCTTCTGCAAGGAGCTCAACTTCCTCGCCTCGAACGAACACGTCACGCCGCCCGGCGCGACGGAGAAGGTGCACCGCGTGCTCAAGTTCCTCGCTCAGGCCGAGCACTTGGGCGCGAGCGCGAGCGAGCCGCGCTTTCGCCTGCCGGACCTCGCAGCCGCGCGCGAGCGCATGGGCCGCGTGCTCGGCGACGCGCGCGTCGGCGACTACGCCGCGCTGCATCCGGGCGCGAGCGGTAAGGGCGCGCTCAAGCGCTGGCCGCCGGAGCGCTTCGGGGCCCTTGCCGAGCGCCTGGAGCGCGAGTGCGGGCTCGCCTCGCTCGTCACCTGGGGGCCGGGCGAGCGCGAACTGGCGGAGAGCGTCGTCGCCTCGAGCGGCGGCTGCGCGCGGCTCGCGCCCGCGACAGACAGCGTGCTCGACCTCGCCGCGTTGCTCGAGCGCGCGCGGCTGTTCGTCGGCGGCGACACCGGGCCGATGCACCTCGCCAGCGCCGTCTCCACGCCGAGCGTCGCGTTGTTCGGCCCCAAGGATCCGCGCACGTACGGACCGTTCCACGCGCGCCGCCGCGTGGTCGCGCACGGCGAGCCCGGCGCCGGCCGAATGGAGGACATCAGCGTCGAGGCGGCCCTCGAGCCGTGCCGCGCGTTGCTCGCGCAAGTGCGCGTCGGTGCGTCCGGTCGCTGAACCGCTGAGCGCCCGCTCTGATTGTCGCAGTCGGTCTCTCGTCTGTCTCCTTTCTCCGTGGCTCCTGTGTCCCTTTGTTCTCGCAAGCAGAAGAAACACAGGAGCCACGGAGGAAGGGGAGGCAGAAGAAGTGGGTAGGGGCGGGCAGCCAGCGCCATGAACGGATCCGCCACGCTGCGGCGCACGGAACTTCGCGAGCCGGCTGCTAGAGTTGCCGCTCAGTCCGAGGGGGAGCCGATCCGCGCGCCGAGCCGGGTCGCTCGCGCCTCCGTGGGCGAACCACCATCACGATGTCCAGCGATTTCGACTCCCACGCAGCCGGGGCTTCACGCGGCGGCGCCGCGCCCGCTCCTGATCTGGAGCTCGACTCCGCGTCGGCCGTTCGTGCGCACTCCTTCGAGATGGTCTGGACCGCGGCCGAGGGCGGCGGCGACGGCGCGTGGGACCTGCCCGAGCGCTTCGAACTCACGCGCGACCTCGGCGACGGCCGCGCCGGCCCGGTGTTCGTCGTGCGGGACGCGGCGCGCCAGCGCCAATCCGTGCGCTTCGAACTCTTCGGCGGTTCGCGCGACAGCGATGCCGCGCAGCGCGCAGCTCGCGAGGAAGCGCTGCGTGCGACCGGACGGATCGATCACGCCCGCGTGGCCCAATGCCTCGAACTGGGGCAGCTGGGCGACGGGCGCGGTTTCGTGCTGCGGCCGCACGCGGAGGGCGAGACGCTCGAGGCGCGCTTGGCGCGCGAAGGCTCGCTGCATCCGGGCGCGGCGCTGGAGATCACGCGCCAACTGCTCGAGGCGCTCAGCGCCGTGCACGCCGCCGGTTTGCTCCACGGCGCGCTCGAAGCCAGCAGCGTGTGGCTCGTCGCTCGCGCGCCCAAGAGCGCCGCCAACCCGCACGGCATCGACGTGCGCTTGCTCGACGTCGGCGTGACGCCGCACTCGGCTTCGCAGGGCCCCGAACTCGACCTGCACGCGGTCGCCCAGCTGCTCGAACGTTTGCTCGGCGACGTGTCCACTTCTCCCGCCGCCAAGGGCGCCCTCGAGCTGGCCGCGAGCGCGCGCGCTCCGGGCGCGAGCATCGCCTCGCTGCTCCACGCGGTCGCCGACCAACTCGCCGCGCAACCGGCGACGCGCCGCGGCGCCGATGTCGGCGCGGCGAAGGTCGCGACGCGCGACTTGGCGCCTGCACGCGGCGCTTGCGCTCCGCCGCTCTTGCGTTACGGGCTGATCGCCTCGCTCGCCGCGTGCGGAGTGCTCGCGCTGCTGGGCTGGAAGCTCGGCAGCGAGTTGCACGCGGCCGAAAAGGACGCCGGCGACGAGCGCGCGCGGCTCGCCGAACAACTGGCGAGCACTGCGCAGGAGCGTGCGAAGCTCGCCGGCGAGCTGGAGGGCGCGCGCGGCGAGTTGCGCGCGCGCGACGAGCACTTGAACAGCGCCCAACGCAGCGCGGCCGCCGAGCGTGAGGCCGCGGAGCGCGCGCTCAGCGCCGAGCGCGAGCGCGCGGCGCGCGAGCTCGAGGAGACGCGCGCCCTGCTCGCGAACGAACGCGAGCGCCTCGCTCAAGCTCAGGCGCAGCTGCGCGTCGCCGCCGAATCGTCGGACGCGAACGTGCGCGCCGCGCGCGGCTTCGACGCGACGCTCGCCCTGCTCGAGCAGGAGCGCGGCGACGAGGCGCTGCAGCGCGCGCGTCTGCTCGAGTCCGAGAGGTTGTTCGGCGCGCGCGCGAGTTTTCTCAGCTCCCTGGCCGAGGCCTTCGCGCAATTGCTGCGCTTCGAGCGCCGCAGCGACGGCGATGTGGCGGCCGTGGCGCTGGTCGGCGCAGCGCGGCGCTCGCTCGAGCGCGCGCAGGCCGAACGCGCGGAGTTCGAGCGCGAGAGCGCAACTTGGCTTCCGTTCGAGTTCTCGAGCGACGAGCCGCGCACACGGCCGCAGTGCATCGCGGCCGCGCTCGACGCGTTGGGTGCGCGCCTCCAGGCCGCCGAACTCCAGCGCGAGGAACTCGAGCAGCGCGAGTGGCGCGAGATCATGGCGGCGCCGGGAACGCAGGACCCCGCGCGCGCGTTCGAGCACGTCGCGCGTTTCGAGCGGCCCGAAAAGCTCGCTCCCCTGGTCCAGCGTTTCGCGACGGAGTTGCGCGCGCGCGTCGTGGTGGACGGCCAGCTGGACGTCGCGCGCCTCGCGAGTTTTCGCCAGCTCGGCCCCTGGGCGGAGCGCCTTGCGAGCGCTGGGGCGAGCGCCGGCGCGGGCCTGGCGCCTGAACTTGCGAGCGACGTGCAGTTGCTGGCCCACGCGCAGCGCTGGTATGACGCCGACGCGAACAACGACGCGGCCGCGGAGATCGCCAGCAGCGCTTTCGCGCCCGTCTCTGCGGCCTCGCATGCCTGGCGCGCGCAGCTCGTCCTGCAAGCGCGACTCTCGCTTCCCGACGCCGCGTTTCCTTTGCGCCGCGGTCAACGCGCGCTGCGCCGCAGCGTCGATCCCAACGGGCGTGTGGAATGGTGGCGCGAAACGCTCGACGGCGTCGTCGACGGCCAGTGGCGCCTGCGGCGCGCGCGCTTCGACGAGCAGGGCGCCACGGCGCTGGGCGAGGGCGTGCTGCGCATCGAGCGCAAGGACGACACGTGGGGCTTGGTGGGCGCCCGTGCGCCGTGGCTCGACCTGCGTGCGCACGGTCGCGAGGTGCAGGCCGGTGTCGCGCCGCTCGCAGGCGCGGCGACGTTGCCCGCGGCGCTGAAGCAGTACGAGGGCGCGGCCAGCAAGCTCGAAGGCGCACTGCGCTCCGAAACCTGCCTGATCTACGAGCAGGGCGACGTGCGCCGCTGGTTCTCGGCGACGCTGGGGCTGGTGCGCGAGGAGACGCGCACGCCCAACGGAGTCGCCGTGACCGAACTCGTCGCGCTCGAACCGTGAGGCTCCGCACGCGTGGCGCGGCCGCCTCGAAGCGCATGGCGAGGGACGCGGCCGCGCTCCACGCGTTCGCGAGGAGTACTGCAGCGCGCGCGAGCGCGAGTGCTGGGCGCTGCGTCGCCGGTGCTGCACGCAGCTGCTCGGTCGAGCGCCGCGACCCGCCGCAGTACGCTGGTGGCCCGACTCAGCACGCCGACGCGTGCCGCGGGCGGAGTTCCGCACGAGCGGCCCGGCCGTCCGTGCGCTGAATCGCCTCACGTTCGCCGCGTGTCGCCCGAACTCCGCTTTCTCCCTCGCCAGCCACGGACCCAACGAAGCACTCCAACCTCGCCGCGATGAACTCCAGCCGCCTTGCCTTGCTCGTGTTGTGCGCCGCGCCGCTCGCGGCGTGCAGCGCAACCGGCGCAACGAGCGCGTCGCAGGCGCTCGACACGCGCCCGTTCCCGCGCCTAGCCGCGCAGGTCGCCGACGGACCGGTGCTGGTCGAGGCGCGCTACTACCTCGACCACAAGCGCACCTTCGGCGCCGAGTTGCCGCGCGAAGCGCGCGTGTTGCCGGTCGCGCTCAAGCTGGGCATGGCGCCGGGCGTCGCAGGTTCGGCGCGCATCGACCCCGACCAGGCTGGCGCGCGGCTGTACTTGCCCGATGGGACCGTGCTGGCGAGCAAGTTCCAGGCGGCGGTGTGGACCGAGTTCAAGAGCGTCAACGACCTCGTCGCGGCGAACGCTCTGCAGGCGCGTTTGCTGCCGCCTTGGAGCGCCGAGGGCGAGTCGTTCGTGTACTTCGTGCTGGGCGACGCGGGCGAGGTCTTCGTGCGTCGCGGCGAGCTGACGCTCGGCGCCGGCGAGGAGGCGCGGAGCTTCGCGCTCGCCGATGCGTTGATCGCCTTCGAACTCGAGTTCGAAGGTCAGGTCCGCACGCTGTTCGTCGGGCTCGACGTCGGCAACGGCGCGCCGAGGGGGAACTAAAGGCCATGCGAACTCTTCTCGCCTATGCGGCGCTCTTCGGCGCGACCGCGGGAGCTGCGGGTTGTGCGACCGAACGTCCCGCGCCGACGCGCGAGATCCTCGCGCGCGAGCTCGCCCAGGCGCGCGAGGCGCAGCAGCGCGACGACGCGCAGCGCGCGTTGGAGCTCGCCTCCGGAATCCTGTCGAACACTCGTGCGGCGGATTCGGACAGCGCGGCGCTGCGCTTCGAAGCCGCGATGCTCGCCGCCCGCGTGCACCTGCGCGCCGCCAGCGAAACTCCGTTCCTGCGCGAGCCGCGCGCTTCGGGCGTGCCGGGTCCGTCCGCGGTGGCGCACTCGATGGCCGCAACGCGGTGTTTCGAACTCGCGCGGCGCTGCGCGAACGCCGCCCAACGCGGCGGCGCGAGCGATGTCGCGGCCGAGCTGGAACTCGCCAACCTCGCGGAACTCGCGTTCCACTCACGCCTGGGGCTGGGAGCGAGCTGCAACGTATTCCTGCAGCGCGCGCCCGAACTCGCCGACGCCAAATCGGCCGCGGAGCGCTTCGCACGGTCCGAGCTGGCGCGCGACCGCGCCTGGCTCTATCTCGCCCTGTTCGAGACCACGCGCAACCGCAACGAACTCGAGGCGTACCGCTTCGCGGTGCTCGCCATCGAAGAGTCCTCGGCGGCGCGCGGCTTCGACGTGCGGCGCGTTGCGCGCCTGGAGCGCTGGATCGCGAGCGAAGCGACGCTCGAATTCCAATGTCCCAAGTGCGATCTGCTCGTCGCCCCGGGCCTGCGCGCCTGTCCCAACGACCGCACGCCGAACGCCGAGTTCGTCGGGCGCAAGCGGCTGTGAGCGCGCACGAGCTCTCGGCGGCGTTCGACCGTCGCGCGCTGTTGCGCGGCGGCGGCATGTTGGCGCTCGCAGGCCTGAGTGGCGCGTTCGCGCCGCATGCGTTGGCCGGCGCGTTGCAGGCGCCGGCGGCGCGCCCCAAGCTGCGCAAGGCCTGCATGCTCTACATGTGCGCGGACGGCAAGACGCTGCGCGAGAAGTTCGAGATCTTGAAGCGCGCGGGCTTCGAGGGCGTGGAACTCGACAGTCCGACGCCGATCTCGCGCGAGGAGATCCTCGCCGCGCGCGACGCGACGGGCCTGGCGGTCTGCGGCGTGGTCGACTCCGTGCACTGGCGTCAGTCGCTCGCCGACAACGACCAGGCGGTGCGCGCGCAAGCTGTGGCGGCGCTCGAGACGGCGCTGCGCGACTGCCACGCGTTCGGCGGCGAGAGCGTGTTGCTCGTGCCGGCCATCGTGAACAAGCGCGTGAGCTACGCGCAGGCCTACGAACGCTCGCAGGCCGAGCTGCGCAAGGTGCTGCCGCTGGCGGCCGAGCTGCGCGTGAAGATCGGCATCGAGAACGTGTGGAACGACTTCCTGCTCTCGCCGCTCGAGGCCGCGCGCTACGTCGACGAGCTCGAGAGTCCGTGGGTCGGCTGGCACCTGGACTGCGGCAACGTCGTGACCTACGGCCACGCCGAGCAGTGGGTGCGCATCCTCGGCAAGCGGCTGGTCAAGCTGCACGTGAAGGACTACTCGCGCAAACGCCGCGACGCCGAGGGGCTGTGGAAGGGCTTTGATGTCGCCCTCGGCGATGGGGACGTCGACTGGAAGGCGGTTGTGACCGCGCTCGACGAGGTCGGCTTCAGCGGCTGGGCTTCGGCCGAGGTGGCGGCCGGCGACGAGCAGCACCTGCGCGACGTCGTCGCACGCATGGACCGGCTGCTCGCGCGCTGAGCGCCAGCGGCGCCGGCGTGAGCCGGGTGTCGGAGCGCGTCGACGTACGTCCGGCGCGGGCGCGTCGGCCCGATCGTCCTCTCGCGGCGTCCGAGCGGACTCCCGGGAGCCTTCTTCGATCGGTGGGTGACCCGCCGGGGGGCGCGCTGCTACTCCGTCGTGTCCTGCCTCTTCCGATCCACGCCGGCGGCCTCGGCTCGCGCGCATTTTTTTTCGAACTCGCGCAACCAGTTTCCCGCCTCGCGACATTCAGAGAGGTGTGGCGCAAGCCACGTCTCCGCGGCTGACGCGGTGGGCGGGTGTCGGAGGGCGCAGGCCTTCGGCCCCAAGAGGAGAACGGAGCGAGCGGCGCGTGCAGGCGCCGCTCGCGCCGACCCTCGCCCGCTCGGCGCGGCGACGGCGAAGGCGTCGTGCACCGTCGCCCAGCTCTCCACGTTCTCACCACGCATGCCTTCGCCACTTCGAACTGCGCCGTAGCTCACCGTCCGCCCGCTGCGTCGCAGCCCGCCGCGGCCCCACCTCGGGGCTTCGGCGGGTTTTTCGCCCGCGGCGTCCAGGCCGCTCGTCGGGCGCCAGCGAGGTTCGCTCGAGCGCGAGCAATGGCGCGCGCCCCGCCAGCGTCCGCCGGGGCTGTCGACTTACGGTCGACGACACCACGGGCGGAGCTGACGGGGCGCGGGTTGGCAGCTCGCGGCAGCGTTCAGCGCGTGAAGCGCGAGACGCTGCCGATTGCGTCACTCAGTTCAGCTCGATGCGCACGCGGTTGCTGGCGTGCCCCGTCGCGGGAACACCGGGCGCCGAGAGACCGACGGCCTGGAAGTAGGCTTGGAACTCCGGGGTGGCGGCGAGCGGGAGCGAGAAGGTCGCAAAGCCCTGTGCGTTCAGCACCAGCACGGGCGAGTTCACCAGACCGCACAGCGGCAGCAACACGTTGCCGACCGGCGGCAGGAATACGTGGTTGGACACCACATCGTCGTTCAAGTCGGTCGGGCAGTCGAGCCAGCCGAGCAGGATGACCGCTTCGTTGGGCCGACCCTGGACCGTGAACGCGACCGTGGCGCCGTTGAGCACGTTCCCGTTCGCGTCCGCGTTCGTCGTAAGGCGCAGACCTGAGTTCAGGGCGAGCACGGCGCCGACCTGTACGTCGAGCACCTCGTCGGCGCCGCGATCGGGCAGCAGGCTGCCGTTGGTGTCGAAGTCGCAGGCGCGCGCATCGCCGTCGACATCGATGCGCACGTCGCAGGGCAGCAGCTGGCCATCGAGGTTGATCATCACGCCGGGGAGCGTGCTCGCCAGGTCACCGCCTTCGATCATCGGGGCCGTGGGGACGCCGGCGACAGCCAGCAGGTGCAGGTCGGGCCGCGGCGCAGGCAGTTGCGGTTGACCCGCGGGGTTCACGAACGGAACAGGGCGATTCTGGAAGTTGCCCGCGGCCGGCGCGAAGAGCGGTGTCCACGCAACGCCCAACGCGCGGAGGTCGGCCGGTGTGTTCCTGGGAGCAGTCAACGGTCCGAAAGGCAGGTCGAGGTCCGTGAACGCCACGTCCACGGCGCCGCCGCCGCCGAACGTGGCGATCGGCCAAGGCACGTTGCCGGGGATCCCGACGATCGGGTCGTACGGCCGCACCGCGCCGAGCGGCAACGGCGCGATCGGGTCATTCGCCAGCGCCAGGTTCGGGTTGCCGGGGGTCGGCGTGAAGTAGTCGAAGATGCAGTTGCGCACGACCATCGCAGTGCGCTCGTTGTAGGGATCGCTGCCGAGCGGAGTCGGAGTGGCGCTGTGGTGCACGATGTGGCGATCCGGGCCTTCGCAGTAGTCGCGAACGCGGAACACGGTGTTGTTGATGAACGCCGGTCCGCAGTTGCCGATCGAGAAGACGTGCTGCTCATGCTCCGCGAGGAAGTTCGACAAGATGCGCGGACGCACCCACGCGCTGTCCTGTCCGGGTCCGGTGATCCCGATGCCCGTCTCCTGCTGCGCGATCTGGTTTCCGCGAATCAGCGTGGACTCGCGCGAACCCTGGCGGCCTTCGATGTAGATGCCCCAGCTGCTCGGGCCGCCGCTCGAGGCCCAGCCCGGAAAGAAGTCAGCGTGGTCGAAGATTTGATTGTTCTCGATCACGTACTGCGTCGGCGCGTCGGCCCACGAAACGATGCGAATGCCCGTGCCGCCGCGGTACGTCGTGCCGCCCATGGTCAGCGCCGTGCGGTACTTGTTCTCCGTGATGATGCAGTCGCGGACCTCCGTGCGCAGCGGCTGCGGCGGGTCGGTCGCCATGCTGCCCTGAACGTTGAGCTCCACGCCAATGCCGCCACCCGTGATCGTGAAGCCTTGGATGATCGAAGCGGGAGTCACGCCGCCGCCCGGCAGCGCGCGAGGTCCTTCGGTGTCGACGCGCAACACCGGCGGCGTCTGGATGCCTGAGAGAGGTCCGCCGCCGCCGTCGAGCGTCACACTCGAGCCGACGTAGGGCTGCAACTTGACGCCGTACGCGGGCAGTCGCAGGTCGGAGACTTGGTGAACGACTCCGGAACCGATGACGTTGAAAACAACCGGGAATTTCGGCGCGTTTTGCAGCACGTCTTGGAGCGCGAACTGAAGGTTCTGGTACGGCGTGCTGCTGCCGCCCCAGCTAGACACGACGGCCCTCGTCTGGTCGACGCCGGCGGCGAGATCGACGTAGATCGTGTCGCCGCCGGTCCAAATGGCCGCGTGGTTGGCGGCGACTTGCGCCGCGGCGTGCAGCGGCGCAAAAGCCGTGAACACACCAACGACTGCGACTGCTGCGAGCTTGCGCGTGAGCTGAGTGCGTTGGGACCGAATCGAGAGAGTGAGAGAATTCATGGGAGACGCTCCGAGTGGAGTCGAGGATTTGGCCCACGCCCGCTCCGCTTCAGATCCACACCTGCGCGACGAAATGAGCTTGCGTGCGCGGGCTCGTGAGCCCCGCAGACGTCGCATTCGTTGCACGAAATCGCGCGCAGTCGCGGTCAGCTTCGGCCGCACGAGCAGGTCGCGCTAAGAGCGGAAAAGTTGGCCGTGTGGGCAGCGCGGCTCGCTCGGACGGCGGAGCTCGGACCGCGCTGACGCCTGCGCCGCACTTCGCGACGCGCTCGGAATCCTCGCGTCGCTCGACGCCGCGCGCACGCGCCATCGAAGCTGCAGCGAACGTTCACGTGCGTCACTGCGAGTCGCTGGCGTCGGCGCTGTGGAGCATGTCTCCAACTCGCCTGGCGGATCGCAAACGCACTGCGTGAGAAGAACTTTCCGGCCGCACGCCGCGCGTGTGCGCGATCAAGATCGAACGCTCGCCCGGTCGACACTCACCGCTGTCCCCCGGCCTCGGCGCCATTCCCCCGGCGCCGCAGCGCGGTCCCCATGCAACGCTCGATCTTCCTGAGCTGCGCGGGCGCGGAGCGCGTCCACGCCCACAACCTCGCTGCGCTGCTGCGCGCCGCCGAGTTGCCCGTGGTGTGCAGTTCGCTCGAGGACAGCGCGTTGGGCGGTCCGCGCCTGTGGGACGAGCTCGAGCGCACGATCCAGGACTGCGACGTGTTCATCGCGCTGTGCGGAGACCGCGGCGCGACGCCTGCGGCGCTGGCTGAGTTGACCGCCGCCGTGGCGCGCAACGATCGCGAGCCGGGGTTTCCGATCGTCCCCGTGCTCGTGGGGCAGCTCGCGCCCGAGCAGGTTCCGCCGCCGCTGCGCCCGCACCAGTACGTCGTGCTGCCGCGCGACTTGCTCGACGCATCGAACGCCGAGCGCGAAGAGCTCGTGCGCCAGTTCCGCGGACTGCTGCGCGTCAAGCAGGAGCCCAGCGCCGACCGTCTGTGGCAGCGCACCGCCGAGCGCATCGCCGCTCACTTGGAGTACGCCGGCATGGCGTTGCGGGCGCAGACCGGGCTCACACCGCTCGGCCCCGATCCCCTGTCGCAGCTCGAGGAGTTCGCCGTGCACGGCACCGGCGCGCCGCTCGTGCGCGGAGCGAACGGCCGCCTGCAGTGGCGCGAGGACAGCGCTGTGGTGCTCGTGCTCGCGCCCAGCGGAGAGTTCTGGATGGGGGCCTCGGACGCCGAACTCGACGCGCGCATCAGCCGCGCGGCCGAGCATCCGCGCCACCGCGTCGCGCTGCATCCGTTCTTCATCGCCAAGACGCCGATCACGCAGTTGCAGTTCGCGTGCGTGATGGGCTGGCATCGTGCGCGCCGCCGCGGCGCGCGTTTGCCCGCGAGCGAGCTGACCTGGCGCGAGGCCGCGACCTGGTGCGCACGCGTGGGCCTGGAGTTGCCGAGCGAAGCGCAGTGGGAGTACGCCTGCCGAGCGCGCAGCACGACGCGCTACTCGAGCGGCGAGTGCGAAGAAGACCTCGCGCGCGTCGGTTGGTTCGCTGGCAACTCGCACGGCGAACTGCAGGACGTCGGCTTGCTCGCGCCCAATCGTTTCGGTCTGCACGACTGCCACGGTTCGGTGTGGGAGTGGTGCGCGGATTCGTGGCACACCTCGTATGTGAACGCGCCCGCGCACGGCGGGGCGTGGCCGGGCGCCGATCGCGACAGCGCGGTCGCGCGCGGCGGCAGCTTCTTCGGGCCGGCGCTCCACGCGCGCAGCGCCGAGCGCCGCGCGTTCTGCATGGACGAACCGCTCGACACGCTCGGCTTCCGTCCGGTGCGCTCGGTTCAAGAGTGAGACTTGTCGCGCGGCCGGTTTTTGCCGGAGCTGCAACGCGTCTTCACGGACGAGTGCTGAGCTGCTGGAGTCTCGCGCACACGACTTGAGCACGACCGCCGACGGCGGCTCGACCGACTCTCTCCGGCGCTTCGCGGCGCCAGCGGCCAGCCATGCAACTTGATCGTCTTCGCTCGTTCCCTGCCGCCCCGGTGGTCGTGCTCTTCACTCTCTCGCTCGGGCTCGCGGCGCTGGCGACCGGCGGCGGAGGTCGCACGCTTTCGGCTGCCCAAAACACGCTGGGCAGCGGCCAACTGCGCGCCGTGGCGTTGCGCGGCGAAGACCTCGCCGTGCAGGCTGGCAAGTTGCTCTTGAGCGCGCCCGGCATGACGCAGGAGCTCAAGCTCGAGCCCGCGGGCGTGCTCACGCTGGAGCCGCAGGAACTGGCCGAGCTGCGCCTCGCGGCGCGCTCCGGTCAGTTGCGCGCGCAACTGCGTAGCGACGACGGGCGCACGCGCGAAGCCGCCAGCGTGGTCGAACTCGAACGCCGGCGTCCCGACTTGCATCTCGTGGTGACGCTGCGCGACGGTCCCGCGCCGAGCTCGAAACCGTAGTCCGCGCACCGTACCGCCACGACGGCCCTCACGCTGCGGGCTTGATCCTGGCGCCGTGCCGCCAACCGCTCAGGAGCCGGCGCCGTCGCGCGGCTCGAGCGCGTGCCGCTTGAGCAGCGGCAACTGCGTGAGCATGAACAGCAGCGGCAGCGGGAAGAACACGGCCAGTTTCGCCACCGCGTAGCCTTCGTCGCTCACCATGCGCCGCACGACTTCGTTCGTGGCGGCCATGAACAGGAAGAACACGCCGAAGCGGCGCGTGAACTTGCGCCAGCCCTCGTCGTCGAGTTGCAGCGCGGAGTCGAACATGCTGCGCAGCGGTTGCTTGCCCAGCGCTTGTCCGACGAGCAGCGCGAGGCCGATCGCGGCGCTCGCGAAGGTCACTTTGAGCTTGAGGAAGGTGGCGTCGTCGAACCACCAGGTGAGCGCGGCGAAGGCGACCACCGCGAGGGTCGAAGCGATCAGCAGCCAGTTCACCTTGCGCTGCAAGCGGTAGAGCACGGCCGTCGCGATCACCGAGGCCACGGCGAAGGGTGCGGCGGCGGTGACCAAACCGGCCTTGAGGGTCACGGCGACGAGCACGAGGAGCGGGCCGAGCTCGAGTGCGAACTTGAGGCCGGGCGAGAGCGGTGCGGGCGCGGGCTTGTCCATGCAGGGCCGCAGTTGTACGACGGAGCGCACATGTCTGCGAAGGAACTGCGTGCGGATCGCGAGCGGCTGCTCGACTGGTACCGCGCCCACGCGCGCGACCTGCCCTGGCGGCGCACGCGCGACGCCTACGCGATCTGGATCAGCGAGGCGATGCTCCAGCAGACGCGCGTCGAGGCCGTGGTCGACTACTGGACGCGCTTTTTGGCTCGTTTTCCCGACGTGGGCGCGCTCGCCGCGGCCGCCGAGGACGAGGTGCTCGCAGCCTGGAGCGGCCTGGGCTACTACCGGCGCGCGCGGGCCCTGCGCGCCGCGGCGCAGGCGATTGTCGAGCGCCACGCCGGACGTTTTCCCGACGAACTCGAGGCGGCGCGCGCCCTTCCGGGCGTCGGCCCGTACACGGCTGGCGCGGTGCTTTCGATCGCCTACGACCGCCCCGCAGCGCTCGTCGACGGCAATGTCGTGCGCGTCTTCGCGCGTTGGCTCGGTTGCGAACTCGAGCACCTCGCGGCGACACGCTGGGCCTGGGAGCGCGCGCAGGAACTCGTGCCGGAACACGGCGCCGGCGAATGGAACCAAGCGTTGATGGAACTGGGCGCGACGGTATGCACGCCGCGCGAGCCGCGCTGCGACGCGTGTCCGCTCCAAGCGCGCTGCGCGGCGCGTCGCAGCGCTCGCCAAGCCGAACTTCCGCGGCCCAAACCGCGCCGCGCGCCGCTCGACGTAGAGCTCGAGGCCTTGCTCGTCGAACGCGGGGGCGAGCTGCTGCTCGAGCGCCGCCCGCCCGGCGGTCGTATGGCCGGGCTGTGGCAGTTGCCGACGCGCCAGATCTCGCCTGCGCCCGAGCTCGCCGACCTGTTTCCGCCGCGCTACTCGCTGGCGTTCCTAGCTGCGCACGGCGAGCCGCTCGCCAGCCTGCGCCACGCGATCACGCACCACCGCATCGTGCTGACGCTGCGCGCCGCGCGCGTGCCGCGCGAGAAACAGCTCGAGCCGCTGGCGTGGGTTCCACGCGAGCGGCTCGGCGAATTCGCGCTGTCCGGCATGGCCCGCAAGGCGCTGCAGGCCGTGCGCGAAGCTCAGAAGTAGACCAGCACGAACAGGTCGGAGTTGGTCGAGTTCCAGCGCACCCGACCGGTGGCCGACCAGGTGCCGGGGATGCCCTTGTCGAAGGCGCTGTCGATCGCCTGCGCATCGGTTTGCGTGATGCCGCTGAGGTACAGCGTGCAGGCGTTGCTGGTGACGTCGTTCGTGCCGTCGCCGTCCAAGTCGAAACCGTCGTTCCCGTTGACGACCGACGTGTTGTGCATTTCGATGAGGCCGTACGAGGGGTGCATGGCCGACGACAGCGGGGCCTCGATGTACGGGCCTTGCCAGCCAGCGATCGTCTGCGTGCCCGACAACTTGCGGTTGACCGCGGTGTCGCCCGAGTACTCCCAGGGCAGCTCGTTGGTGTCGGCGTGGTACTGCACCGAGGCGTTTTTCAGCGTGTCGACCAGTTGCAGGATCTTGAGGGTCTTGCCCTTGTTGATGACGCCGCCCGAGCGGATGGCGATGACGCCGACGATCATGGCGATGACCGCGAGTGCGATGACGATTTCGAGCAGCGAGAAGCCGGCGCGCGCGGGGGCTTTGGGCGTCAGTGGGGCGATGAGCTGCAAGTGGTGAACTCCGGCAGGGGCGTGACGGGGTGCTAGGGGTGGAGCGGACGCCTCTCACCGCCCCCTCGTCGACAACTCGGCGGCGCGGCTTGAGTTCAATACGATTTCTTCACTCCCTGGCCGGGAAAGAGCCTGTCGCCGGTTCGCCCGCAGGAGTGAATTGAAGCGGTCCGGCCGCTACTCTTTCGCCCGTGCTCCGCCGCGTGCGCGCCCGCCGCCCTTGACGCCCCTCGAGACCCGCAATCCCGCCGCGCCCGCGGCCCCGCAGGCGCCCGCCCCGTGGGAACTGCGCGCCTCGGGCGAGCTTCTCAGCGCCGCAGGGGTCACGATCGTCGTCCCGGTCTACAACGAGGAGCGCGGCGTCGCGGGGGTGCTCGAGCGGCTCTCGAAGCTCGATCTTGGCGCCCCCGTGCATCTGGTGGCTGTCAACGACGGTTCGCGCGATGGCACGGCGCACGCGCTGGAACAGTGCGCGCAATCGATCCCGAACCTGCGGGTCGTGACGCACCGCATCAACCAGGGCTACGGAGCGGCCCTGAAGACGGGGTTCACGCACGCCAAGACCGAGGTCGTGGTCATCACGGATGCGGATGGCACGTACCCCGAAGAAAAAGTGCGCGAGCTCGTGGCGTGCATCGACGACGGGGCCGAGATGGCCGTCGGTGCGCGCACCGGCGCGGACGTGAACATCCCGCTCGTGCGCAAGCCCGCCAAGTGGTTCCTCAAGCAGCTCGCGAGCTTCCTCGCCGGCGCCGACATCCCCGACCTCAACTCGGGGCTCAGGGCGTTCCAGCGCGAGCTGGTGCTGAAGTACCGCCCGATCTTGCCGCAGGGCTTCAGCTTCACGACGACGATCACGCTGGCCTCGCTCACCAACGGGCACCGCGTCGACTACGTGTCCGTGAACTACGCCAAGCGCTCGGGCTCGTCGAAGATCCGCCCGATCCGCGACACGCTGGGTTTCACGGCGCTGATCATCCGCACGGTCCTGTACTTCAACCCGCTCAAGGTCTTCTACCCGGCGGCGATCGCTCTGTTTCTGTGCCTGTGCGGCCTCCTGTATTACGACCTGTTCGTCGAGCAGAACCTCGGCGACAAGACCGTGCTGATGTTCGTGGCCTTCGTGCAGGTGCTGACCGTCGGGTTGCTCGCGGATCTGATCGAGAAGAAATCGCGGCTGTGAGCCGGGTTCACGGCGGCCCGCACGTTTTTCGAACCAAGCGCGTGCGTTCCAGGTCGCCGTCGGCGGCTAGCCTGCGCTCCGGCACGCGCCGGCGTTGCGCCGCGAGCGCACGTACCGGTACCGTTTCCGCGCTCGATCGCCTCCGCTCGCCATCCAGAGGACTTCATGAAGCTTCGCGCGTTTGTCGCCGTCCTTTCACTGTGCGCCTTCGCCTTCGTTCCAGGTCTGCTGAGCGGAGCGCGCCTGCCTGCACCGCAGGACGCGGCCACGCTCGTCGCCGAGATCAAGAAGACGCGCGACGACGCCGACCCGCAGCTGGTGCAGCAACTGGGCAACCTGCGCACGCGCGAGGCGATGAGCGCGCTGATCGAGCTGTACGACTCGGTGTTCGGCTCGATCTACATGCGCCGCGAAGTGGTCAAGGCGCTGGGCAACTTCGACGGCGTGGCGGATGCCGAACAGCCCGCGTTGCAGAAGTTGAGCGACGTCGCGACTGGCGCGCCGGAGTTCGAGCTGCGCTCGATGGCGATCGAGACGATCGGCACGTGCCGCAACCTCGGCAAGCACTTCCTCAAGCTGATCGTCGAGTCGAACGCCGACGACGACATCCGCGAGCGCGCCATGCAGATGGTCGTCGGCATGGCCGGTGCGGAGGACCAGGAGTTCTTCGAGCGCCAGTTCAAGAGCGACGCGGCGAAGGACAAGGAGAAGGACAAGAAGGCGCCCAAGAAGGACAAGAACGCCGAGCCCGAGAAGCGCGTCGTTTCCTTGCGCTCGATCCGCGAACTCGCCTTCGCGCAGGTGGCGCGCGGCATGGCGCTCGAGAAGCTGTACGAGTTCGCGCGCGAGAAGGATCCCAACGATGTCGAGGGCTGGAGCGTGCGGCGCCTGGCGCTGCTCGAGATCGAGTCGCGCAAGGACAAGGGGCTGTACGACCTCGCCAAGACGATGTACGCCGACAACACCGAGCGCGGAGTGACGCGTGGCGAGGCGGCGCGCATCCTGGCGGAAGTGGACGGCGCGAAGATCGCGGCCAAGCTGCTCGAAGACGGCCGCGGCAACCCGGACGTGACGCCGGCGGCGATGAGTCGCGCGATTGCGGACGCGCTGGCGCGCATGCGCGACGAAGCGACCGACAAGAAGCTCGTCGGGATGGTCGGTAAGGGCAAGCTGCACGAGCAGCGTTTTGCGCTGCGCGCGCTGCGCGGCTACCGAGATCCCAAGCTGGTCGAACGCCTGATCAAGTACGTCGAAGGCGCGACGAAGAAGGGGCCGCCGGAGAAGAACAACCTCGAGTACAACGAGCAGCGCGACTTGGTGCTCGACACGCTGGAAGTGCTGGGTGAGTCGAAGGACAAAAACGCCCAGACGGCGCTGCTCGCGATGATCGACGCCGCGCAGGATCCCAAGAAGAGCGTGGACGCGCTGATTATGGGCGGCGTGATCCAGGCGCTCGGCCAACTGACCGACATGGGCGCGGATTGGCGCACGCGGCTGGAGGCGCTGGCCGTCGACAAGCGCGCGGAGATCCGCAACGGCGCGCTGCTCGCCCTCGGCAAGTCCGGCGACAAGAAGTATGTGACCTTGCTGGCTGGCGCGTTGAACCACGCCGATTGGTCGACGCGCTACGCGGCGCTGGACGGCCTCGAAGCCAGCCGCACGGCCGAGGCGGTCGGAGCGCTCGTCGCGCGCCTGGACCAGGAGACCGGCCTGATGCTGGCGCGTTTCACCGATGCGTTGTTCCGCTTGAGCGGCAAGCCGTTCCGCAACTCCGTTCCGGCCTGGAAGAACTGGTGGGAGAAGGAAGGCAAGGGCTTCCAGCCGATCTCTGCGGCCGACCTCGCCAAGTTGCAGGCGGAGGAAGAGGTGCGGCGCCTCAAGCAGATCACCAAGACGCCGACCTTCTTCGGCGTGCGCATCCTCTCGCACCGCGTCATCTTCATCCTCGACGTGTCGGGTTCGATGTCCGAGACGCTGCGCAGCGAGTACGTCGGCAAGACGGGCAAGCCGCGCATCGATGTCGCCAAGCAGGAGCTCGCGACCTGCATCGATTCGCTCGAACCTCAGTCGCTGTTCAACATCATCGTGTTCTCGAGCGACGTGAGTCACTGGCTCGACGGCGGCGTGGCGTCGTTCAGCAAGTCGACCAAGGACGAAGCGAAGAAGTTCGTCGGCGCGCTCGGCGCGGGCGGCGCGACGAACCTGTACGACTCGCTGAAACAAGCCTTCTCGGATCCGGACGTCGACACGATCTTCGTGCTCTCCGACGGTGAGCCGACGGCGGGGGAGATCACCGACCCGACCTTGATCCGCGACCGCGTGCAGCAGTGGAACAAGTCGCGCCGCATCGTGATCCACACCATCGCGGTCGGCGGTTCGTTCCAGGTGCTCGAGTGGCTCGCGGCCGACTCGGGCGGCACGCACAAGAAGATCCAGTGAGCGACGCAGGCCGAGCTCGTCGACGGCGCTACGGACCGTGAGCGTCGCCAAGCCGCGCCGCGCGCGGTTCGTGCTTTCGATCCTGCTCGCGCTGGTCGTGCTCGCCCTGCTGTACGGCCTGGGCGAGGTCGACTGGCGCGAAATGCTCACGACGCTCGCGAGCATCTCGCCGCTTTCGTTCCTCGGCGCCCTGGCCCTGCACGCCGGGATCTACCTCGCGCGCGCGGAGCGCTTCCGCGTGCTCATGCCGCCCGACGAGCGGCCGGGCCGCGCGGCTCTGCTGGCCGTCACGAGCGCGCACAACCTCGCTGTTTACGCGCTCCCGGCGAAGACCGGCGAAGCGACGTTGCCCGTGTACTTGAACGCCGTGAGCGGCACGCGGCCCGCGGTGGCGCTCGCATCGCTGATCGTGTCGCGCGTGCTCGATCTCGCGAGCTTGTCCGCGCTCGTCGCGCTCGCGCTGGCCGTGCTGCTCGCGCGCGGCGCATGGTCCGGTCCCTTCTGGGTGGCCGCAGCCGCGTCGGCCGGTCTCGCGTTGGCCTCGCTGGCCTGTTTTGCGCTCGCCATGCGTCCGGGGCGCATCGTGGGCTTGTGCGAACTCGCCGCGCGCACGCTGGGCCTCGCGCGCACGCGCCTGGGCGCGCGCCTGCTCGAGCGCGCGGGTGAACTGCGCGTCGCACTCGTCAGCGCCGGCGCCAGCCGCCGCCTCGAGGCCGCCGCGCTCTCGTTCCTGGTCTGGATCTTGATCTTCGCCTTCTACGTCGCACTCGCCCGCGGTTTCGGGCTCGCCGCGAACGTCAGCGCGCTCGAGGCGAGCTTCGGCGCGAGCCTCGCCGTCGCCATGAACTTGCTTCCGATCAACTCCTTCGCCGGCCTGGGCACCCAGGAGGCCGGCTGGGTGTTCGGCTTCGGCCTGGTGGGCGTCAGCGCGGACGACGCCTTCGCGACGGGCGTCGGCGCGCACCTGGTGCAGATCTTCGACACGCTGCTCTTCGGCGCCCTCGGCCACGTCGCGATGGCCCTCCTGCGGCGCAAGTAGCGTCGGCGTGGGGTAGTCTTTCCAGTTCCCCGTGTCCGCGAGCAACGCCTCAGAACAGATCGAGCTCCACAAGGCGCTCGCGCCCCGCTACGCGTTCCGCTACGGCTTCGAGTTCTCGCGCCTGTTCCAGCAGGACTGGCACGCCGAGATGATGCGCCACATGCCCCCCGGGGCGCGGCGTGTGCTCGACCTGGGCTGCGGCACCGGCTTTTTCCTGGCCGAACTCGACGAGCGCCGCCCCGGCGCCGTCGGCCTCGACATCAGCCACGCCATGCTGCGCGTCAGCGAGCAGTACGTGCCGCGCGCGCGCGTCGTGACCGCCGACGCCGAGAAGCTCCCCTTCAAGAGCGCGTCGTTCGACACGATCTTCTGCAAGGGCTGCCTGCACCACACGCGCGACCATGTGCGTTTCCTCGCCAACTGCCAGCGCGCGCTCGGCCCGCAGGGCGTGCTGGTGCTCTCCGAGCCCTGCAACGACAACTTCGCGATCCGCTGGGCGCGCGCGCTGATGTACCGCGTCAGCCCACACTTCCACCCCGACGACCGCGGCTTCCGCAAGGAAGAGCTGGTCGAGCTGATGGAGCGCGCCGGCTTCGAGATCACCTACGCCGGCCGCTACGGCGTGCTCGCCTACTTGTTCGCCGGTTTCCCCGACCACATCGGCGTGCTGCGCTACGTCCCGGGCGCGGCCTGGATCGTCCGGCAGATGATCAAACTCGACCGCTGGATCTGTTCGACGCGCTTCCTGCGCATCGTCTCGTTCCAACTCGTCGTCGCCGGCCGTCCCAAGCGGTCCTGAGTGTTTGCGTCGGTTGCGCGCCGGCGCCCCACGCGCGTAGCCTCTTCGCCCCATGCCCGTCGAATCCATCGGAACGCCCGGCCTGTGGGCCGCGTTCCTGGGGTTGGTGCTGGCCCTGCTGGCGCTCGACCTCGGTGTGTTCCATCGCTCCGCCCACGCGGTCACCATCAAGGAAGCCGCGATCTGGTCC
>Ga0169931_10001854_pt1 | contig 34953 bp, 34 predicted proteins | sample Kivu_15m_20L_FD_129675 | JGI IMG/M metagenome (GOLD analysis project Ga0169931, IMG submission 129675) | Freshwater microbial communities from Lake Kivu, Western Province, Rwanda to study Microbial Dark Matter (Phase II) - Kivu_15m_20L... | ecosystem: Environmental > Aquatic > Freshwater > Lake...
CTGAGGAGTAATTATCAATACTTAAAACGCGAAATTTTTTAGATTTTAAAAGCTCAGATATTAAATTGGAGCCTATAAACCCAGCTCCACCAGTAACCACTAATATATTTCTCATTAAAATTTTAAGAAGGATTTATATAAAGCCTGGCAACGACCTACTCTTCCGTGCCTTAAGACAAAGTACCATTGGCGCTAAAGGGCTTAACTGCCGAGTTCGGAATGGGATCGGGTGTTGCTCCTTTGCAATAATCACCAGGCAGTTTTTTATATATAAATCAATTTATTTTGTAAACAAATTATTCAATAACAATCAAAGATTTAACTAAAGCTATATTTAATTAAACAATAAACAGCTCTAAAAGCATCTTTTAGTCTAATTTTTTTTCCTTCTTCATATGATCTTCCGTTGTAAGAGATTGAAACTTCAAAAAATTTAAATCTTTTTTTAGCAAGTTTGACTGTAATTTCTGGTTCAATACCAAATCTATTTTCAAATAATTCGATTGATTTAATTGCAGATGTTTTAAAAGCTTTACTGCCAGTTTCCATGTCAGTCATGCTTAAATTAGTTATTAAATTGGATAAAAGAGTTAAAATTTTATTTGCTACTAAATGCCAAAAAAAATGTATTCTTACATAACCGTTGCCACCTAAAAAACGTGATCCATATACTACGTCAGCGTCGGCCTCTAAAAATGGTTTAAGCATTAAGTTATAATTAGCAGGATCATATTCGAGATCGGCATCTTGAATAATTACATAATCTCCTGTTACATAATTTAAGGCTGTTCTAATTGCTTTTCCTTTTCCATAATTTTTGTCATGAAAAATAATTTTTACTTCTTTATCATCTTGAAATTTTTTTATTGAAATAATAGTTCCATCATTGGAAAAATCATCAACAACTATTATTTCTTTTTCAAATTTGTTAAATTGCTTAATTCTTTCTATTACTTTGCAAATTGTAGAATTTTCATTATATAACGGAATTATTATAGAAATTTTTTTCATTTAATTTAATTTTTTTTATAATTATCAAATTTTTATCTTTAGCTTAAGTATAAATAACATAACTATTAAATAATAAAATTATTTATAATTTTAATTTGTTTACTTTTAAAAAGATTGGAATATATAGAAATATTAAAATCGCGGGGTGGAGCAGTCTGGTAGCTCGTCAGGCTCATAACCTGAAGGTCCTTGGTTCAAATCCAAGCCCCGCAACCAATTAATTTAATATTCTATTACTAATGAAGATTTATTATTGATGCCACAAACTAATTATATGGAAACAATTTAATTAGCCTTAAATTCGTCTTTTAGCTTAGAGAACTTATAAAAAATTGTTATTTTTATTATCTGAATTTAGTATTAAAAATATCATACATACAAATATACCGCAAAAATGATAAATTATTCTATCTATAGAGGTCGCTAAATGCCACGGCAAGTCCCAAGATGTAGCTAAATATAAAGTATATATATAAATTACAAAAAAACATATTAAATAAATAAATAATTTAAAAACAGGCTTTTGAAAAAATTTAAACGAATATTTAAAAATAAATATTACAAGCATGACAAAAATAATTAAATAATGTTGCGCTATATTTAAAAGGAATGCTTTAGTTATAATCGGAATTTTTAAAATTATTATCTTATAATCAAAAAAGTTAGAAAATTTTAAAATTTCCAAAATACTTGGGTCTGGATTAATATGTACCTTTTTAAGATACAAACTTAAAAATAATGGAAAAAAACTAATCGCGATGAAGATTATAAAACAGATAGATAAATATGATATATTTTTTTTGAATTTGAAATAAAAATATTTTAAAAAAATAAAATTTAAAATAAAATATAATCCCAAAGATATAATTAAACCTTCATTTTTAATAGAAGAGCCAAAAGCTAAAATTGATACACCAAACAAATAGTCTTCTTTAGAAAAAACTTTTTTGGAAAAGCTAATATACAAATATAAAAATCCCAACATTAAATAGGCACTTAAGGCAAAGTCTGCATAGCCTGCATTAGAGAATCTATAAATACCTGCAAATTTTTTTGTTGAAAAATAAATTAAAAAAATAAAAAATAAAATTACGTTTAAATTTAAATAATTTGATGAATATGTGTCATTAATTTTTTGTATAACTAAAGTGAATACAATAATATATATAAGGGGAAGAACTACTCTAGATAAGTTATAATCATAATCAAAAAGAAAAAATGACAAAGCCCATAAAGAAGATAAAAAATTTGGATAACTTGGCTTTGGTAAATACTCTACACCAGGATTGTAAACAAAGAATTTTGTTTTATTAAACCAATATGCCAAACTATCCCCTGCTTCAAGGCCTTCTGACTGTATATTTCTTATATTTTCAAAAAAAATTAAAAAAATAAAAAATAAAAATATTAATAATTTTATACTTATTTTTAAATTAAAATTAAATAGTTCTTTGTAATTTGAGTTAATTAAAAGAAAACTAAATAAAGCAAATAAACAAATAAATTTAAATAATAGAAAAAGATCGGAGTAATTTATAAAAAAGGAAAATATTATGGTAATTAAATAAATTGCCAACGATCCCAAAACTACATTTTCTAATACTAATTTTTTTTTGAAGAAAAAATATCCAATTAAGTAAAAAAAAGAAAAAATAAATAATATATTTAAAATCATTTTATAGTGTTTTTGCAAAAAAAAAATTGTAATTTTCTTCGCTCTCTTCAAGAATTTGATATGAATCTATTTCTAGATCATTTCCATATAAATAAATATTTTTAATATTTTGAGAAATCAATTTATTTTTTAGGTCAAATTTTACCGATACTCTTTTATTTCTTTGATTAAATTCATAATAGTAGCAATTTTTCAATTCCTGAATATTATTTTTAGATTTTTCTATATTATTTATGAAAATATTTTTTTTTTTTAGAAATTCATTACATTCTACTAAATTTTTTTGTTCTATTGTAAAAAGATTATCATTAACTGAAAAAATAAAATTTTTTGAAAAGTCTTCGACGCTAAAAAAAATACCATGAATATTAGATTTTTTTAAAATATCAATGTATAAATAATTTTCAAATTTGTCTTCTTTATGATCAATTAAATTATTTTTATTTTTAATTAAAAATTCACTATCTGATCTAAAGTCGTAAAGTCTAAAGCCAGGTAGTAAAGTATGAATACCTACTTCATATGGACTAAAATAAAATTTTGGGGATTTAAATTTATTATCTGCATAATATTTATGGATTATAAATTCTAAAAATATTAGGTCTTCGGGTTGGTTAAATTTCTTTTTCGAAAAAATATTTTTAATGTCTAGATTTTTAGATGTAATTATAATTAAAATAATTATGAGAAAAATATTTAAATAAATATTTTTTTTTATCACGATTGCTATTTTATATAAGAATTAATAAGTATAGTTATACTAATTAAAATACTTAAAACAAATTATTAAATTAATTAATTAATTATAAAATTATGAAAAAAAAAATCTCATTAATGTCTAGCACTTTTTTTAACGAGAATGTCGAAAAAAATAAACTTTTAAAGTTTATAAAAAAATCCAATAAACTATCAATGGGAATTTATGTAAAAAAATTTGAAAAAAAATTCTCAAAATTTATTGGACTTAAGTACACGACAATGGTCAATAGTGGCTCTTCTGCTAATTTATTGCTTTTGCAGTCACTTAAAAATATTGGATTATTGAAAGATACTGATTGTATAGGATTTTCAGCTTTAACATGGTCAACTAATGTCATGCCAATAATGCAACTTGGAATGGTGCCAATTCCTATAGACGTTACATTAGAAACATTAAATATATCTGAAAAAAATTTAAAAAATTTACTTAAAAAAAATAAAATAAAATGTTTATTTTTAACAAACGTTCTGGGTTTTGCAGATGATATTTCAAAAATTGTTAAAATTTGTAAAAAAAATAAAATAATTTTAATAGAAGATAATTGTGAGTCTTTAGGATCTGAAATAAATAAAAAAAAACTTGGGTCTTTTGGTCTTGCTTCCACTCACTCATTTTATGTAGGACACCACATTTCTTCTATTGAAGGAGGAAGCGTAAGCACTAGTAGCTCAAAATTAAACGATATGCTTAAAATTACTAGAGCACATGGATGGGCAAGAAATCTAAATTCTCAAAGTGAAAAAAAATTGATTAAAAAACATAATATAAAAGAATTTTTTAGAAAATACACATTTTATGATCTTGGATTTAATTTGAGGCCCACAGAAATCAACGCTTTTTTAGGATTTAATCAACTCAATTATCTTAAAAAAATAATTAATATAAGATTTAAAAACTTTTTAAGTTTTAATAATATTTATAAAAAAAACACTTGTTTTAAAATACTGAAATTAAACCATATGAATATTATATCAAATTTTACATTTCCAGTTATATGTAAAAATAAAAAAATTTTTAAAAAATACGCAGATATATTTAAAAAGAATTACATAGAAATTAGGCCGCTAATAGCCGGCGATATAACTGAACAGCCTTTTTACAAAAAATATATAAAAACAAAGCATGAAATTCCAAATACAAAAATACTACATAACACATCATTTTATATACCTAATAGACCTGATTTGAATAAGGCTGAAATTGAAAAAATATGCAATTTATTAAAATGATATGAACAAAATTACTCAAATTTATCCCTGGATTGATATCAGAGAACTAAAGGAAGTCAGTAAAGTGATTAAATCTTCACTTCTAACTGAAAATAAATTTACTAAAAAATTTGAAAATCAATTTAGAAAATTAACAGGCGCAAAATATGCAGTTGCAGTTAACAATTGGACACTTGGAATTTATTGTTGCTTGAATGCATTAGGAATCGGAAAAGACGATGAAGTTATTGTTCCGAATATAACATTTGTGGCAACTGCAAACGCGGTACTTCTTGCTGGAGCCAAAGTAGTTCTTTGTGATGTGGATCAAAAAACACTTAATATTTCAACAGAAAAAATAAGATTATGTATCACCAAAAAAACAAAAGCTATTATGCCTGTGCATCTTTATGGAAATAGTTGTGAAATGGATGAGATAAAAAAAATAGCCATGGAATATAATTTAAAAATAATTGAGGATGCTGCTCAAGGTCTGGGAGTATACTATAAAAAAAAACACGTGGGAATTATAGGAGATGTAGGTGGATTTTCTTTCTACGGAAACAAACTTGTCACCACAGGTGAGGGGGGAATTGTAGTAACTAATAATAAAAAAATATATGAAAAAATTAAAGTGCTAAAAAATCATGGGAGAAAAAAAAAAGGCATCTTTATTCATAAAGAAATTGGATACAACTTTATGTTTACAGAGCTACAAGCGGCACTTGGTATTGCACAACTATCAAAACTAAAAAAAATAATTAAAAAGAAATATGAAATCTACAACTTTTACAAAAAAAAATTTTTAAATAATAAACATATAAATTATATAGAACAAATCGATAATACTATCAGCGTGCATTGGTTCACAAATATATTAGTAAGGAATGTTTCTAAATTGCAAAAATATTTAAAACAAAAAAAAATCGAAACTAGAAGATGTTTTTATCCATTAAGTTTACAGCCATGTTATAAGAAAAATTTAAATGTTATTAAAAAATATACAAATAATAAAGAAGCAATGAAAATCTATAATTCGTTATTGAGCCTTCCTTCAGCAGTACAAATTAAGGATAAAGATCTCAAAAGAGTATCAAGTCAAATAAAAATATATTTTAATGAACGATTTAAAACTCGGGATTAATTTAGTAGATTTGGATCCAAAATACAAAGGAGGAATAAATAGTTTTGCTACGGGTCTTATAGAGAAACTAAAACTAAAAAATAAAATATTAATTTTAACGACGAAACAAAATTACAATTATATTAGAGAAAATATTGAAAAAAAAAATTATTTTTTTTTAATAATTGAAAAAAAAAATTTAGTAATTAAGTTATTAAGACTATTATCCATTATTTTAAAGAGTAAATTTATATATAAAACTTCTGTATACTTAGAATATTCAAAAGTAACAAAAGAAATTAATAGAAATTGTAATTTATTTTACTGTCCGCTTACTAATTTGAGACCACTTAATTTAAAAATTAAAACCATTACATCAATTCATGACATACAACATTTAAACCTACCCGAGAATTTCAGCTTATTTGAAAAAAACTATAGAGAATTACTACATTCAACTACAATCTCTAATTCAAGCATAATACAAGCAAGCTCTTTTTTTATAAAAAAAAATCTGATTAAATTTTATTCTGACAAAATAAAATCTAAAATAATAGTAATTCGCGAAGGTGTTTCAGAAAAATTTAAAAGAAAAAATAAAATTAAATTGGGAAACTATATATTTTTTCCTGCCCAACTCTGGCCTCATAAAAATCATCAAGTGGTTCTAGAAGCTATAAAAATGATCAATCAAAGAAATAATATTAAGATAAAATTAATAATGACTGGAGAAAACTACAAAAATAGTAATAAAATTTTAGAATTTATAAATTTAAATAAACAATTAGACGTTAAATACCTAGGAAAAGTAAACTTTGATCATTTAAAAGAATTATACACAAACTGCAGATTTGTAATAAGCCCAGCAATATATGAATCAAGCAGCTTAGTTATTCTAGAATCTATTAAAATAAATAAACCAGTAATAGCTTCCAATACAGCTCCAAATATTGAACTTTCAAAGTTTTTTAAAATTAATTATTTTGAAACAAAAAATGCTACATCACTCGCTATTTTAATATTAAAAATTTGGAACAAAGAAAAATTAATAAAAACTCAAATTAAATTTAATAAAAAAAAAATACATTTATTTAGCTGGGATTATATTGCAAAAGAATATTCAAAAGAATTTACTAAGATTATAAAAAATTCATATTTTATTTATTTTGCTTTGGTCTCCAATTTGTTTTAAAAAAAGTTATTGTTGGATTGATTTGAAAGCTACCAAACAACTTTTTAAAAAAATTTTCTCGCCCAATAATTTTTAAAATTAATTGAAATATATACTTATTAAATGAGAAAACATAAGAAGAACTTTTATATTTTTTTTTTATCTGGAAAATAAAGGATTCTGTTGATAAATTTTTTTTTTCTCCAATTAAAAAAAAAGTATTATAAAACAAATTATTTTTAACTATATGCAATATAAAGTTTAATAAATTTTCAAGATATATAAATGATCTTCTATTTTGACTAATTTTAAGAGGCAACGGAAAATTATTTCTTAATAAAAAGTTAAGTAACTTATGCTGATTATCTGAATGATTTGAGTAAATCATGGGAGATCTAATGATTGCGTACTTAAAGTTTTTGTTTAATTTTGAAAATTCAATAATTTCTTTTTCTTCACTAAGTTTATCAATACCATAGGATGTCATTGGATTTGTCTTAGTATTTAAATGAATAGTATTTGGTACAGAACTGTTACCATAAACACTTAAAGAACTTAAATAAATAAACTTTAAATTTTTATTACGGATAATATAGTAATTTAATAATTTTTTTATGTTAGTAAATTGATATTTTTTTTTATTTTTCTTAGCAAGATAAATAATAATCCTTGGAAAATAAATTTTTCTTATTTCTTTATTGTTGCTATATTTTATAACTTGAGGTGATACGAATCTTAACTTTTTTGTTGCAGCCTTTCCAATGTAACCATTTGCTCCAAATATCAAAATCATAAACCAATTGTTATTATCTATCGATTAAGAAATATTTTTTTGAGATATAAATCAATATTAAAGTTATTTAAAAAGAGATTTAACTGTTAAAAATATTATCTTTAAATCAAAAACTAAAGATATATTTTTACAATAAATAAAATCTAAAGTAACTTTTTCTCTATCTGACATTAAATTCTTAGCCATAATTTGAGCATATCCAGTAATACCTGGCTTTAATAAATGTATTTTTTTTTTTGTTCTTTTTTTCTTTAAATTATACTGATTGTATAATGCTGGTCTTGGTCCTACTAATGACATATCCCCCTTTAAAACGTTAATTAATTGAGGAATTTCATCAATTTTATATTTTCGCATAAATTTACCAAGCAAAACATAATTAAATTTTTTAATCTTGTTCGTTTCAATATTTTTAGTGTTCACGGTCAATGTTCTAAATTTATATATTTTGAATAACTTATTATTTGCACCAATTCTCTTTTGAACAAAAAAAATGGGATAACCATTGAAAATCAATAAAAAAAAAGAAATAAAAGTAAAAATTGGTAAAAATAAAATAAATAAACTTAAAGAAATAAATACATCAAAAAAAAATTTATACTTATTTACATATTTCATTTAAAAAGTTATTTAAAAAAATTGCTGTGTTTAATTTTGTGTTTTATAATTTTTTTTAACATTTGATTTAAATTTATTTTTTTTTTCCAACCGATTGATTTTAATTTTTTATTATCCCCCACTAAACTCGCTGTGCTTTTAATTTTTTTATATCTTTTAAAATCTACATGTTTACGGTAATTTAAACCCTGCAAATTGCAGACAATTTTTATTATATCTAAAACAGAATAACTTCTTCCCGAAGATATAATATAATCATCTGCTTTGTTAAAATTTAATATCTTCCAAAATCCAAATACAAAATCTTCCACACTACTCCAATCACGTCTTGCATAAATATTATTAACATCAAAAACATTTCTTTTTTTTTTAAGAATTTCAAATGATTGATCTACAATCGTAGGAATTATAAAAAAAGACTTTCGCAAATAGGAATCGTGATTATATAAAATTCCAGAACAGGCAAATTGATCGAAAAAATTTCTATAATATTTAACTAAATTAAAACCTGAACTCTTTACTAGACCATATAGTGAGTTTGGCTCTAAATTTGTCTTCTCATTTTGTCTCTTTGATTTTGTCTTTGCAAAAATCTCACTTGAACATGCATAAAAAAATTTTGCTTTCGAAATTATATTAGCATCTAAAATATTATATAAGATTTTATTACTATTTTGCAGCCTCTCAATCGAACTAAAGTGCTTTTTATCGTCGTAGCTATTTTCAGCTAGATGGTATATTTCGTCAGGTTTGAATTTGTGAAATAAATTTCTAACTTTGTCGTATGATAAAAAATTTATATTAAAAATTTTTAATTTTTTATTTTTTATTAATGGCCTTCTTTTAATTCTATCAATTCCTATTAATTTATATTTTTTTTTTAATAATAACTTGGACAAATAAAATCCGTCCTGACCATTAATGCCTGTTATAATGGCTTTTTTCATCTTTAGGAAATAAATTTTTTTTCAAACAAATTATATGTCTCAATAATTTTATCTTTTGTACTTGATTTTAATTTCCACCCATATTTATTTGCTATTGAAGAATTCAAAATTTTTCTTGGCGGTCCTTTTAAATTTTTATTTCTATAAATAATTCGACATTTGTAATTGGCTGCCCGCATTATAATTTTTAAAAACTCTTTAATCGTTTTTTCATAACCACTGCCTACGTTGATTATATTGCTTTTCGTCTTTTTATATAAAAAAAATAAACATGCATTAGCAATTTCGCCTGAGTGAATAACTTCTCTTAAAGCACTACCATTACCCCATAGTTCTATTTTTTTAATATTATTTTTTTTAGCAAGCGCAACTTTTTTTATTAATGCTGGCAAAAAATGTGAAGTTTCTAGATCGTAATTATCATTTTCTCCAAAAGAATTGCAGGGCATTAAACTTTTATAGTTCAACTTATATTGTTTTGCGTAATTTTCGCACATCTTTATTCCTGCAATTTTTGCTACCGCGTACGGCTCGTTTGTTTTTTCTAAGAATCCAGATAATAAATCTTTTTCAACAATTGGCTGCTTACAATTTTTTGGATACACACAACTTGAGCCTAAAAAAATTAAATTTTTAACTCCCGCTAAGTAGGATGCGTGTATCAGATTAGTTTGTATCATTAAATTATCATATATAAATTCAGATCTAAATGTGTTGTTAGCTTTAATGCCACCGACTCTGGCGGCTGCAATTATAACGCCGTTAGGTTTGTAAATTTTTAAAAAATTAATTACTTTTTTCTGGTCTCTTAAATCAAGTTGAGATCTTGATGCGGTAATAGTTTTTATTTTTTTTAAAAGTAAAGCGTTAAGTATTGATCTACCAACTAATCCATTATGTCCTGCTAAAAAAACTTTCTTATTATTTTTCATTTAAAGATTTTTTTTCAAACGAGATCATATCTCGAATCGTATATTCTAAATCTTTTTTTGGATTCCAATTTAATTCTTTTCGTGCCTTTTTAGCATCACCAATTAGTAAATCAACTTCACTAGGTCTAAAATAATCTTTGTGGATTTCAATTATAACTTTTTTTCCAATAAAACCTTTTTCTTTTAAACCTTTTCCTTTCCATGAAATTTTTAAATTAAGCATTTCAGAAACTTTTTTTATAAAAAATTTTACTGAATAGGTCTTGCCTGTGGCCAAAACATAATCTCGCGGTTTTTTTTGTTGTAAAATTCTCCACATTCCCTCTACATAATCTTGTGCATGCCCCCAATCTCTTTTAGCATAAATATTTCCTAAATATAGTTTTTCTTTATATCCATTTGCGATTCTCACTAACGACTTTACTATTTTTTTCGTTACAAAAGTTTCTCCTCTTAACGGGCTTTCGTGGTTAAACAAAATGCCATTACAACAAAAAAGATTATAAGATTCTCTATAATTTGTAGTAATCCAATGACCAAATACCTTTGAAACTGCATATGGACTTCTAGGATAAAATGGTGTTTTTTCATTTTGTGGTATTTCCATCACTTTTCCAAACATTTCAGATGTGCCAGCTTGATAAAACTTAATTTTTTTATACTTCAGGCTTCTAATAGATTCTAATATTCTTAAAACTCCCAATGCATTGGTATTGGCAGTATATTCCGGAAGCTGAAATGAAACTGCGACATGAGATTGTGCAGACAAATTATATATTTCGTCTGGTAGAATTTTATTAATGAGATTAAATGTAGAACCATAATCTGTTACGTCGCCAAAATGTAAAAAAAATTTTTTTCCTTTAGTATTTTTCTCTTCATATATATCGTCAATTCTTTTAGTATTGATTAATGATGTTTTTCTTTTAATTCCGTGAACAATATAATTTTTATTTAATAAAAATTTTGCTAAATAAGCGCCATCTTGGCCGGTTACTCCAAAAATCATTGCAATTTTTTTTTTCATTTTTTCTTTATATAAAAAGATCCTGGTGAATGATTCCTTGTTAGATAATTACAGCATTTTTTAAGCTTACTGTAGTAATTTTTTTTTAAATTAAAAAGCGAAGCGATAATTTCCCATTGAGTATTATTGCTTAGGAAAGCCTCTAGTATATATTGCTCATTCCAAAACCAGACATTATCTAGTATCCACTTTTTAGGGTAATCGCAGGGTGAAAAAATATCATGAAAATGAACATAAACACCACTCCTAAGAGTTGGCAACAACTCAAGTACCTCGAACAATACATCGCCATTGGGCCTAATTATATGACTTGAATCAATAAATAAAAAATCATTTTTCTGCAACTTCGTAAAATATTTTTTTTGAATGTTTTCAATTTTTTTTTTTTTAAATTTTAAATCAAATTTTTTCAAGTACTCATTTTCATATGGTTCTATGCACACATGTTCAGTTGTATTCTTGTTGTTCTCTTTTTGGTTAGCTCTAATAGCATTTTGTATAATTAACGTTGAAAATCCACATCCTACTTCAATAATTTTTTTTGGTTTTATAAAACGTATAAAATTATACAAATATTCAGCATCTCCGGCCTCAAAACTTCCGTTATTAAAATAAAAATCTTTATTTAAAAAGTTCTTAAATTCATTGGTAAAATGAAAATTATTTAACATGGCAATTTGATTTTTAATGTTAAAGTTTATACCAGATAGACTTCTCAATTTTCCTATAGGCGCAGATAATTGTTCGTTCATAAATAAAGGTTCATGATAATGATTATTGATTGGAAAAACACCAATTTTTTTAAAAATAAATCTTGAAATATTCAATCTTTGAACTCCTATTTTTCTTACAACTTTTAAAGTTACTGATGAAAATAAAACTAAGGGAAATATTAAAAAATCTAAAAATTTTGCAAATTGAATTATAATAAACTTCATGCTTGCGCTTTTTTATATTTTGTGAGTGCCGTTAAAATCCCGGCAGAATAAAAAATCATTATACTTAGCCAATTATTGAAAAAATTTCCAGAAGGAGAAAAAGGAAAAAGGATAACAAAGAATGATAAATAAAGAACATATTCAAATTTTCGTAAATTGGACGATTGAGAAATATTTAATTCTTTAAAAATAAATTTAGAAATATATAAATATGCAATTACAAAAATTATAAACGCGAAAATCCCAACCTCAGATAAAATTTGTATATAAAAATTATGAGGATGTGTGCTGCAACCAAGTTCTGATTGATTATAGTTTTTATTGTTACATTCTGTTCTAAAAGTTTTTAAACCAGAACCAAATATTGGATATTTTTTAAAAATATTAAAGGCAGTTACATATAATTCTTGATGTGTAGGTGTAAAAGCTACTATTTTATAGTATTCTTGGTGCTGGATTTTTATTTGACTAAATGTCGTTACAAAAATTCTATTGAAAAAAACTGATTTAAAAAAGATTAATATAATTACAGCAGAGATTAAAAAAATTTTTAAATTATTTTTTTTGTTCTTATAAATATTAAATTTTATAAATAAAATTAAATTAAAAATAGAAAATAAATAAAACGCAGTTCTTTCTCCACTATAAATAATTAAAAGATACGAAATAGGTATTATTAAAAAAAAGAAATATTTATTTTTTTTTAAAAAGATTAAAATAGCTATTAATAACATAGTAACCCTCATAACAAAGCCTCCCATTATCAATTCACTACCAAATACACTGCTTACTCTTAATGTTCCATCAATCTTAAATCCAAAAATATTTTTATGATAAATAGCTTGATAAGTTGAATCTATAAATAATATGAATAATATTAAAATTAATATTTTATATAATTTATCTAATAAAAATTCTAAATTTAAATAATTTTCAAATATATAATTAACGGCTAAAATAAATATTCCAAATCTTATGTAAGGAATTGCGCTTTTCAATGATAATTGAATATCATTTGAAAATAATGATGATAAAATTAATATTAAATAAAAAAATAAAAAAAAATAAAAAAAATTTTTTTTAAATAATTTATATTTTTTATATTTAAAAATGTAAATTAAGAAAATAAAATCAATTAAAATTACTAACAATTCGGGCAAAGCCGGTCCTGTCAATAAAAAAAGTGGAATAAGTAAATATAAAAAAAATATATATTTATAATACTTTTCTTCAAAAATTTTTTTATTTAAAATATTTGTCAAAAATATTTTCCGAAAAGTTGTTTCGTATCGTATTGCAAATAATCTCGATTTCATTTACGGGTAAATTATCTGCTTTTTCTATAATATATAAACCTTTTTTCTTTTTAATTACTTTATTCTCATAAAAAAGTTGCTCGGTTACTTTTTCAAAATCTTTTAACTTAGTAATTCTAACTGGTACTTTATTAAACTCATACTCAGTAATCTTGGTGTCAATTATGCGATTATAATAATTTGCAACTTTTGCAGCTAGTTCAATAATTTTATACGGCTTTGCAATATCTAATACTAGAATGTTTCCAGATAAATTAAGATTTAATGATGTAAATACTAAATTAACAGCTTCTTCGGTTAACATGAAAAATCTTTTGGTTTTTTTTCCAAAAATTGTCAAAGGTTGATTTTGGATAATTTGATTCTGAAAAATTGACACAACAGATCCGCTTGATCCAAGTACATTTCCAAATCTTACACTTAAATAATTTATTTTTTTTCCCTTAATTAAAGACTTTAGCATTATCTCATTAAATCTTTTTGTTTTTCCCATAAATGTTTTTGGGTACACGGCCTTATCAGTGCTTATGTTTACAAAGTTTTTAATATTACTTTCTAAACAACTGGTTAAAAGTGAATGCATGCCTAAAACATTATTAATCGCATAAGCTTGCTTATTTTTCTCACCTAACTCAACATGTTTATAAGCTGCTGCATGAAAGACAAAATCAACGTTATTTTTAAATAAAATATTTTTTATTTCCTTTTTGTTTTCAATATTTAATAATATTGGAATAAATTCAGTATTTTTTTTATTTAAATAATAATTATTTGATAATTTGTAATAAACTTGAAATAAATTAAATTCAGAATTATCAATTAATATAATTTTTTTTGGGTTAAACTTAAATAACTGATTACAAATCTCAGAGCCTATTGTTCCACCAGCACCGGTTATTAAAAAAGTTTTTTTTTGGAATATTTTTTTTAATTCTTTTTTTTGTAAAAAAGACACATTTATTTGTGCTGAAAATAAATCAAAAATATTGGATTTTTTAAAAGATTGCAACTGATTATATACCGGTAAGTTTGAATTAATAAATCTTACTTCACAATTTAACTGATTAATTTTATTTATAGTTAAATTTTTTTCTTTTGTTAATTCGTTTGAAAAAATTATAATCAATTCAATTTCATTTTTTTCAACAAAATCAGAAATATATTCTAAATTAATTAAAGGGACATCGTTTATAAATTTAGAGTTGATAATAGTTTCCGTAGCTATTCCCATAATATCATAGCCAAATTCTTTAATTAAAAATGTAATAGAATTTATAGATATTTTATCAAAAAAAATAACAACAACTCTGATTTTCTTTTTTAAATGATTTTTATTTAATTCTAAATTTTCAAATAAAAATAAAAAAAAAAATCTACTTGATAAAATAAAGATAAAAATTAAAATAGAGAAAATTATTGTAATAATTCTTGGAAAACCTGGAAATAAAATATTATGATTAAAATAAAATAGTAAATTAGAAAATAAAAATAACAAAAAAAAATTGAAGATTACTACTTGAGAAATTACTTTAATAAAATTATCAATATTTAAAAATCTTAGACTAAAATTATAAGCTTTAAAAATATAACTTGAAAAGAAGAAAAAAAAAAAAAGGATAATAATTATAAATTTTGAGGGATAGATAATTGTCTCAAATCTTATAAAGTATGCAAGTATTAAAGCTAATATTATAAATGATGTATCTAATAAATATAATATAGTTCTTTTTATAAATGGATTTAAATTAATAAACTTATAAAAAAAGCTATTATTAAATATTGTCATAAAAAAATATTATTTGTTTATAATATCATAAAATTTATTTTTAATTTTTTTTTCAAAAAATTTTTTTTTAAAATTATTAACTTTTTTAATTTTTTTATAATAATAGCTTTTATTAGCAATAAGTTTTTTTAGTAAATTTACATAGTGTTCATTAGATTTTGCAATTAATGGATAATCATTAAAGTAATTATCATTTTTAACCTCTTTAGTAACAATAGGCAAAATATTAGCGCAAAAGGAATCAAAAATTTTTGTATTGCTGCCGTACATGCTTTTACCATTTAAGGACACTTTAAATCTAGAAATTTCTGTAATGATATTTGTTGGATTCTTAATAATTTTTATTTTTTTTTTGTTCAATTTATTAAAAAAACTCATTTTTGGGTTTGCACCAATTAAATATAATTTTTGTTGCGGTTCTAATTTCGGTAGTATTTCTTTATTTAACCATTTCACATGATTAATATTTTCAGAATAATTAAGATTTCCTGAAAAACAGATGTTACCTTTTTTGTATTTAGAATATTTGAACTGTGATTTCTTTAAAATATGAGGGAAGTTCAAAATTGATTTAAAATTATTTATAAATTTCTTATCTCTTGAGGATATTAAAATTACTTTGTGAATATATTTAGATATTTTTTTTTCATACAAATTACATAAAAAAGATTCGATTAAATAAAAAAATCTTAATGAAGAATTTTTTGACTTTAATTTTAAACTGTAACATACTGGATCTATCAAGTCTAAAATGACAAAACTACTTTTATCTAATTTTATATTCTCGAAACCTCTATACAAAAATAAATAATTTAAATCATAATTTATATTTTCAATTTTTTTTTTTATAAAGGCTTTGAATCCAAAATCATAGTAAAGCGCTACCTGAAAAGGTTTAAAAAATAATAATTTATATGCAGTGCAAAAAAAAGTTGAAATTAAATTTTTTTTATAAAAAAAATAATTTATATTTTTTTTTTTAAGAAATTTTTTAGGTTTTGTAAAATAATATGGAACAAATAAATCAATTTGATATTTTGCAGATAATAACTCTATTCTTTCTTTTGCAATTTTTTGATATCCTTTTTTGAAGGAAGTAAAATCTTCGTGTAATATAATTAAACAGCTTCGCACTATTTATAAATTTTAATTTCGGGAAGAGGAAATATCAATTGTTTATTTTTTAATTCTTTAATTTTTAAAAAAAATTTCTTAAAATGCCAAGGCAATATAAGATAATAATCATATTTCTTTTTTAAACAATTCGACTCTTTTGTTATTCTAATATTTGAGCCCGGGGTAAACAAGCCTAACTTCTCATTATTTACCTCGCCTACTTCTTCAATAATGTTACTGTTGAGATCACAATAATTTAAAATTACATTCCCTTTTGTAGAAGCTCCTAATGCACAAATTTTTAAATTTTTATTTTTAATTTTTTTTAACAAATCAATTAAGTTTTTTTTATGTTTTTCAACTTTTTTAGAAAATTTCTTATAATAATTTAATGAGGTTAATCCCGATTTTATTTCCTTATTTAGGTAATATGATAATTTATTAAAGACCTTAAAATTTGAACTTTTTTTAGCGGCAATAACAGAAAAGCTTCCGCCATTTATATCATTAAACTTAACGTCTATAATCTTAAAGTTAGCTCTGTCCAATATCCACTTTATTTGCTTCAATCCATAATATTCTATATGCTCATGACAAACCGTATCGTATGCTAACTGTTTTATCATTAATGGCAAATAACTCTGTTCAAAGCACCAAATGCCATTTTCATCTAAATTTTCTTCAACTTCTTGCGCAAATCTCACTGGATCTTCCAAATCATAATACATTGCAAAAGACATAATAATTTTAGCTAATTTTACATTTGCATTTTTTAATACTTTTTTTGAAAAAAATTTATCTATTAACTTTATATCTTTAGGATAATAATTTTTAAATTTTACACCAGTTGGATCTACACCGACTAATTTATAAATATTTCTGTCAAAAAATTTTAAAGTTGTACAATCATTGCTACCTACATCTATAATGGTATCTCCTTTTGTTAGTTTAGCAATTTTTCTAAGTAAAATTGTCTTATTCTTTAAATGATCGACCATGATTTTGTTTAATCCAGATCTATAGCCATAATTTTTCCCGTATAAAAAGTTCTTATCTACAGAATGGTGCAATTGGACTAAATTGCAATTTTTTCTACCATGACAAAAAACCAAATCTAACGGTGCAAATTTTGCTATTTGATTTTTTTTTAAAAAAGTTCCACTCAAAGGTTGCTTGCCCAAAGTCAAAATTTTTTTTAAATCCTTGTTTCCACAGATTCTACAATTTTTAATTTTTTTAATTCTCATTTTCATTGAGTGACTGATCTATAAAATATAAAATTATTCCAGATATTATCGACATTTTTAAAATTCCTGGCGACACTAAATTTAAATAAACTACTGTAATTAAAAGATAGCTCAGTATATTTTTATACTGTGTATAACCTTTAATTAACTTAAAAAAAATTAAATAAATACAATATACTAAAAAAGCGTAACCAAATATGCCCCATTTAAGAAACTGACTAGCGATACTAGAATGCCATATATATTTGTAATTACTCTCAAATGGACCTGTGGAATATTCATTTGAATGAACTGATTTGAAATACTCTTGCCATGTATTTCCAACACCTTTTCCGAGTATGATAGTAAAATCAGATAAAGAATTTAAAAAAAAATTAAGAAATTCTGTTCTTCTTAAAGACCACCCATCTATTTTTATATTAGAAAAAAAATTATCAATAAAAAGGATAAATAAAGGTAATAAATGAATTACAAAAAATATATTAAAAAAAATTAAAATTAAAAAAAATTTACTTTTATGAAAAAATTTATTTAAAATTAAAATTGATATTGCTATGTAAATACTCGTTAAGTAATAAAATATCACTCCTAAAGAAGATATATCGTAAGCAATAATAATTTGTAGAATTATTAAAAAAAATAAAGTGAATTTAACGAGAGAACTGTAGTTGCTAAAAAACAATAAACTTACTAATATGGGTGGTATTATTTCATTTTTAAAAATAACTGTATTAAAAAATCTAGATTGATATTGTGGCACAAAAGTAGAGCTGACTATCAAGTTATCATATAAACTTCCTATGAACATTAATATCAAGATAGCTAATATATAATTTAAATTAAATTTATTTTTTGGAAAAAAATTAATTAAAATTAAATAAGGTATTAAACAATAGCTGAGAATTTTTATGTCGAAAAGTAATGCTTTAAAACTAAAGTTAACAAAAATATTATAAATAACTCCCACTAAAAAATAAAAAAAATAAAAATTTATAAAAATAACAAACCTACCTAAATTAATCGATCTTTTCAAAAATTTAAAGCAGAGCAAAAAAATAAAAATTAAAATAATATAATCAATAATAGTAAAAAAACTAATCTTATAATTATAAAACGACCAGAATTGATTTTTAGTAATTGAGATTGCCGGAGCAAGGCTGGTTTCCGGTGAAGCAATAATTAAAATAAATAGTAAAATGATAAATGATCTTACTATGTTAAAGTAATTTTTCCCTGCGGTTATTTTTTTATTTAACATAATAAATAAATTTATAATAATTAATTACGATAAAAATTTTAATTAAAATAAAAAGAATTTTATAAAACTTAATTTTAAATTTTTTTAATTTAATATAGTATTCACTTAACAGTGAATAACTAGAACTTAAACCATTCATTCGAAAATTTACCAGTATATTAGGTATTTTTTTTCCAACAAATCTAGATTTCACTAATTTAAGTATCCACAATTTATCAGATAAGATAAAACGATTATTGAAACTGCCCAAAACTTTAAACACTTTCTTCTTAACTATTAATCCCGGATGCAAAATTGATAAATTAAAAAGATTATTTTTAGTCTTATTAATTTCTTTAGGATAAAATTTAATCCGACTATTATTTTTTGTAACAAAATTTAGTCCGCCGTAAATATAATCGTATTTTTTTATATTTCTCGAGATTATATCAAAATAATTTTTATTGATTGTGTCTCCAGAATGGACGAAGCAGATTATATTCCCTGTGGAATTTTTTATTCCTTTATTTAAGGCATCATAAATTCCTCTATCCGGTTCGATAATTTTTTTTGTGATTATTGATTGATATCTTTTTATAACATTTATACTCTCTTCATCCTTGCTTCCTAATACAACTATATATTCAACATAATTACGATAATTTTTTTTTACGGATTTTATAGTTAATTCAAGTTCTTTTGGATTTTTATATGAAATTGTTATCAATGATATCTTCATAATGATCGTAATAATAATTTAAAATTTTTATTGTCTAAAAAATCATCATTATTTGATAGCATCCGGTACTGAAATTTCAAAATTTTCTTTTTAAAAAAATTTTTTAATTTTACAATATTATTTATTTTTTTTGTTAAGTTTAAAAGATTTTGGTTATTATAATATATTGCTTTATTTTTTGTAGTTTCTTTTGTGGCTCCAGTATTAGAACATAAAATTATATTTCTAAAATAGCATGCCTCAAGAAGTGGGATACTAAAACTTTCATATATAGATGGCATTAAAAAAATTTCTGATCTCAAATATAATTTATTTAGATTTTTTTTATCTAAAAAATCATAAATTTTTATATTGTTATTTTGCTTTCCAAATTTTAAAATATTTTTTTCTACAATTTTAGAAAGGTTTTGGAATGATATTCCAACTATAAATATACTAAAACCTTTTAATTTCTTTAGTATATAAGGGAGAACATTTTGTAGATTTTTTTGCGGATGAAACCCTGTAACTAATAAAATTGATTTTTTAATTTTTTTTTTATTAATTTTTATTATATTTTTTTTATCAATACTATTTTTAATTACAAATATTTTATTTGATGCCTTGATATCATAACTTTTGATCATTTTTTTTGCAAAGTTTGAAACAGTAATTATTTTAAAAGCATTATCTATTAAACCTTTAATTAATAATCTTCTGTACAAATAAGATAGGTACTGCTGTAAATTAAAATATTGCGGATACTTATTTTTATCTAGTGTGAAATAAATATCATGCAAAACTAGAATAAATTTCAGATTAAAAATTCTTGATAAGAATAAAGAACCTGTATTAGCTGGGTAGATAACATAATTGCAACTATTTAATTTAGCTTTAATGGGAAATATTAGCTGCTCCCAAATAATTATATATATATTTAAAAATATAGAACAATATTTATTGTTTAAAATAATTGTTTTAATTTTTGGTTTGAAAAAAAAAAAAATTATATGCTTCTCTTTATTTTTTTTTATAAGCTTAGTTAGTCTGTAAATATAATTGGCAATACCTCTATTCTGTCTTGATAATAAAAAACAGTCTAGGCCTATCCTAATCTTTTCTATATTTTTCATCTAAATTTTCTTTCAGCAAAAAAAAGATTGCTGATAATGAAACCATGATTAAAAATATAAAAGAAAATATTTGAAATCTCGTAAAAATCGGGGCTCCTGCCGTAAAAGAAATATTAATTGCAATTTTGTTTTCAGCAATTTTAATGTCAATATCCTTAAAAGCATCATATAAAGAATTTAATTCTTTATTTTCTAAATAAAAATAATCCTCATCATCCTTTTCAAGGATGGTTAGGTCGTTTTTTTGCGAGACTTCAAAACAATTAATAAAGCAAGTTAATTGAGTTTTACGTGCTTGACTTAAATTATTTTTTATATTCGCATATTCATCTTGTCTTTTTTTTATTTTTTGAAAAATTTCAGATCGAAATAAATTAAAATTAATGTCTTTAGATTGTTTTAACAGTCTATTTTGATAATACTGATATTTCTTATTAACTTCGCTAACAATTTCCCTCTCAGTTTTATCATTAAAACGAATATTGTGGATTGTGTATTTAAAAAGATAATTTTTAACAAAAAAAGTTGGTGAATTATTTTTTAAAATTTCATTTTTTTTTAAAATTAATTTTAAGTCTGTGATAAAATCTTGTAATTCTATTTGTTTAAAAGAGACAAAATTACTAATTAATAATAATGCTTCTTTTTTGCTATTTTGAGCAAGGCTTGTTTTAAAATCTAAATTTTCAAAAACTTCGAAACTGTTGGTTTCTTGAAATTGAATCTCAATATTAATATTGCCTAAAACATTATCTGAACGGAAAAAGTAACTTAAAAAAACACTTATAAAAAAAGAAATAAAAATTATTTTTATAATGTTTAATCTCAGAATGTTTAAATAATTTGAAAAACTTAGTTCCATATATTAATTTTTTTCAATATACTTATTTATATTCTTTACTACATAATCTATTTGAGTCTTTTTCATATAAGGAAATATTGGCAAACTAATAGAATTATTTGCAATTTTTTTAGCAACTTTATATTCTTTTTTTATAATTTTTCTAAATAAATTATGTTGATTAATAGATTTGGGGTAATGAACTACAAAATCTATATTTTTTTTTTTAAGAAAATTCATAAACATTTTTCTATTTTTAACTAAAACGTTAAATATATGAAAAACTGAACCTTTCGTAGTATTAATAAATATAAAATTTTTATTATATTTTATTTTATTAATATAATAATTTGCAACTTGTATCCTAGAATAATTCCAAAAATCTAATTTTCTAATTTTAATTCTTAATATTGATGCCTGTAACTCGTCTAATCTACTATTGATACCAAAAGTTTTGTGTAAATATTTTTTTTCCGCTCCTAGTGCTCGATAAGCTTTTAATTTACTATATAAATTTCTATTATTAGTAACCAAAGCTCCTGCATCACCGAAGGCTCCAAGATTCTTTCCTGGATAAAAACTATAACAAGCAACATCTCCGATGCATCCTATTTTTTGATTAGTGCTATAATCAAAAGCTCCATGAGCTTGGGCGCAATCTTCTATTATATAAAAATTATATTTTTTTTTAAGTTGAACTAACTTTTTCATATTAAATGGTTGTCCATATAAATGAACTGGTATAACCACTTTTGTTTTTTTTGATATTTTTCTCTCTAGCTCCTCTAAATTCATTAGGCCATTTAAATCTACATCTACTAATTTTATTTTCAAACCAGCATTTATCACAGCATACGCTGTTGCGGCATAAGTCATGGCCGGCACAATAACTTCACTATTTTTTTTTAAATTTAATGATTTAAGAGCTAGAAATAATGCATCATAACCATTTCCACATCCTATTGCATATTTTGCATTGCAGTATTCCGCAAATTCTAATTCAAACAATTTTACTTCATTAGATAAAATAAATTTATTTGCATTTATTACTTTACTTATAGAGGTATTTATATTTTTTCGAATGGACTGATGAATGGCAGAAAGATCATTAAACGGTATTTTCATTTTTTGCAGCTTTTATATAATCTCTCTATAAGTCTTACATTACTCAACCCATCTTTAAGGGTTGGGCAAATATTTTTTTTATTGTTAATAGCTTTTAAAACCTCTCTATAAAGTTGATCATGACCTATCCCATAAATATGATTATGTTTTTTAAAATTTGGTATTCTATTTTTTTTAGAAAAATGCCAGTGCCTAACCTCATCCATGGAAAAACCTGATATTTCTACAGAACCCTTTGAGCCAAGAACCGATATTGAGCCTTCTAAATCTTTTGGTCTAGCTCCAACTGTAACCTCTAAAGATCCTATTGATCCATTCTTAAAAAGAATGCTTGCGACAAAAGTATCTTCGTGTTCGATATTTTTAACAACATAATTATTCTTAAATGAATATATTTTTTTTATAGGACCATTTATCCAAGTCAACATATCCACGTGATGCGCAGCTTGGTTAAACAATATTCCTCCATCCATTTTTTTTGTTCCCCTCCATTTAGCTAAATTATAATATTTTTCATCTCTAGACCATCTAACTCTTGCAGTAACCAAGAATATTTTTCCTAATTTATTTTTTATAACTACGTCTTTAAGTTTAAGTATCGGCTTATTAAATCTATTCTGCATGACAACAAAAACTTTATTTTTATTTTTGTTAGAAATAAAAAAAAATTTTTTAGCATCTTTAAGTGAAGTAGTTAGTGGTTTTTCTATTAAGATGTTCTTAACATATTTTGAAACCTTCAAAAAATTTTTTAGATGTACTCCGCTAGGAGTTAGAATAGATATCATATCTAACTTTTTTTCTTTAGTAATCATCGTTTCAATTTTATTATATTTTTTAAGTTCTGGAATTTTTACTGAATCTAGTTTCGCTTGATCTATGTCACAGATAGAAATCAATCTAAATTTTTTATTTCTCTGCAAAACAGATAAATGTTTATGAAAGATTCTTCCGCAACCAATTATTGCAATATTAATCATTTTTTAGACATTAATAAAAATATTGATTATATAATATTTTAATAAACCTATTAAATGAAATACTTACAATTTACTACCCTATACCCAAATATGTTAGAAAATCTTTATGAAAAACATAAAGAGGGATTATTACACCTAAATACAATTCAAAAACTAATTCAAAATGAATATTTAGAAAGTCACAGATGGCCTTACTATCTTCCAAAAAATGAATTTGAAATAAAAAATTATATAGTTAATGATTTTTTTTCACAAAATATTTGGTGTTTAGAAAATGGCATCAAAATAAAATCTATAAAAAATTGGTATTTTGAAACAATATTTCATCAAATTATGATTTATAAACCTGATATAATATTTTTTTCTTCAGAAGCCATACTTAAGCGAGATGAAATAAAATTTATTAAAGAAAATTTTAAGTTTGTGAAAAAAATCATAATATGGGTTGGGGTTCTAAATTCGACAAAAAATTCTAAAACATTTAAATACGCTGATGAAATTTTTACATCAAGTTTAGATATATATAATCATTTCAGTCCTGAAAAAAAAATAAAACAAATTCATTTAGCGTTCGACGACAATATTTTAAAACAAGTAAAAAATTTAGAGAAAAAAAATCAAATACTTTTTTTAGGAAATATTTTCTTAGAAAGAAATTTGCATGGCAACAGAGCAACTATCTTAAAAGAAATATCTAAACACTGTAAACTTAAAATCTATTCTAATTTAAATGATTATAAGTTAAAAAATTTCGTTAAAAATTTTTTTTTTAAACTTTTAAAAATATCAAATTATAAGGATTTTAATGCACTGGAAGAATTAAAATTTTACACAAACATAATTAGTTTAAAAAAAATAAATTATTCTGAAAATTTATACGGGTTAGATCAGTTTCGTAAATTAAATGAAAATCAAATAGTCCTTAACATACACCAAAACAACATAAATTTTGCTGCTAATGTAAGATTATTTGAATCAACAGGTATGGGCTGTTGTCTTTTTACTGAGGCTCATAAAAATTTATCACAATTGTTTACTGAGGATAAAGAGATTGTAACTTTTAAAAACAAATATGATTTAATTGAAAAAATTAAGTATTATAAAAATCATTATAATGAAGCAAAAAAAATAGGAAAAAATGCTCAAAATAAAATTCTTAAGTTACATACTTTTCATAATAGAATTAATGAATTTAAATATAAATTATTAGAGAAATTATAATATGCTAAAAGAAGTTAAAAATAGAATAAGAAAAGTAATTTTTGGAAAAAACTGTAAAATAATTAATCCAGTTAACTTGTATGAGTGTAAACTTGGCAATAGTGTTTTCATCGGACCATTTGTTGAAGTTCAAAAAAATGTTACGATAGGTGATTTCTCAAGAATATCTTCTCACACTTTTGTATGCGAGCTGGTGTCAATAGGCAAAAATTGTTTTATAGGACATGGGGTTAATTTTATTAATGACCTATTTAAAGAAGGAAATTTAGGAGGCGGAGAAAAAAATTGGAAAAAAACAATAATTGAGGATAATGTTAAAATCGGCTCAGGTGCAATAATCTTGCCAGTAATAGTTAAAAATGGCTGTGTAATAGGTGCGGGGAGCGTCATCACAAAAGATTTAAAAATAAAAGGTATATATGCAGGCAATCCTGCAAAATTAATAAGAAAGTTATAAAAATTATTATTTAGATTATGAATCTAATCTACAGAGATAGCTGTCCAATCACAGGTGAAAATGACCTTGAGTTGCTTCACTCGTTTAAGAATTTTCCAATTTTTATGGGGTGTGTAAATAGTAATCAAAATGATGATGTTTTATCAGACATGAATTGGTTTATTGGAAAAAAAAATGGTGTAATTCAATTAAATCCGCTAATTCCTTTAGAAACATTATATTCACAAAGTCATGGATCCGGAACTGTTGGAAAATTATGGGAATTACATCATAAAAGTTTTGCTGAATTTATTAGTAAATTTAAATTACAAAATATATTAGAAATTGGATCAGGGCATGGAAAATTAATTGAAAATTACTTTAATTATTATCCAGACTCAAAATGGACTGTTGTTGAGCCAAATCCAAAGATAAAAAAAGATCATCGAATAAAAGTTTATCAAGGATTATTTGATGAAAACTTCAACTTTAATAATAATATTGAAGGAGTTGTTCATTCTCATGTTATTGAACATTTATACTTTCCTCATAATTTATTAAAAAATATCTACAATAAAATTAAAATAGGAGCCTTTCATATATTTTCTGTTCCAAACTTAGAAATAATGATTGAAAAAAAATATACTAATGCATTAAATTTTGAACATACATTATTTTTAAATGAAGAACTTATAGAAGAAATTTTACAGGTTTCAGGCTTTGAAATTATTGAAAAAAAAAAATTTATGGAGGACCATTCTATTTTTTATGCAACAAAAAAAATTGACATTTGTAAAAAAAAAATTTTTAATAATAATTATGAAAAAAATAAAAAAATCTACAAAAAATATATAGATTTTCATAAAGAACTGGTTACAAATATAAATAAAAAAATTAATCAAACTCAAACGGAAATATATCTTTTTGGTGCCCATGTTTTTTCACAATTTTTGCTAAATTTTGGACTAAAAGAAAATAAAATCAAATGTATTTTAGATAATGATGAGAAAAAACAAGATAAAAGATTGTACGGAACAAATTTAAAAGTCTATTCTCCTAAAATTCTTAAGTCGGCAAGAAATGCTACGGTCATCTTAAGATCAGGCGTTTATAATAATGAGATTAAAAACGATATTATTAATAATATCAATAAAAACGTAGTTTTTTGGGAGTAAATTGATCTTATTAAAAAAATTATTTCTTAAGAAAATATCTATAGTGCTAACAATAGATATCTTTACTAAATTTTTAAGTTTAATAATTTTACCCCTTTATCTAGATTATATGCCAAAAAATGAATTTGGCGAGTTTGGATTTTTATTTACATCCGCTGTAACAGCTTCAACACTAATGTCTCTAAATTTGTATGTTATAATAATTAGAGATCTTTCAAGAAATCTTAGTTTTTTAACTAAAAAGAAAATATTTTCTACATTAATAATATTTATTACAATTTTTAATATATTTTTTTTATTATTGACTTTATTTTTAGAGTATAATTTTTACACAGTATCTAATTTTTACGGAATTCTGAATTTTAAATTAGAAAAAATCATTTTCACTTTATTAATAGTTTTTTTTAGCGTTATAAGTTTGTTTCAATATTCTCTTATATTATCAAGAAAAAGAGCTTTTGAAATATGTGTGTATATATTTTTCAAGTTTGCGTTTGCAAATTTTATTAGTTTATATTTTTTAATAAATTTTAATACGCACTTTGATGCAGTTTTTTTAAGACTACTAGGCATACTGAGTGCAGAGATAATTTTATTTTTTTTTATTCAATTCTTAATTAAAAAAAATTTTATATCTTTTTATTTCGATTGGACATATTTAAAAAGTAAAATTTATATAACTAGTCCTTTAATTCTTTCAACATTTATTTCATTGATAATGATCAACATTGATAGAAAGATACTTCAAATTCATTATGGAAATTTGTATTTGGCGGATTACAATCTTGTATATTTATTACTCCTTCCTCTTGCAATGATCGTTTCTTCTATCCAGTCGATTTGGAGCCCGAAGTTATTTAGTATTAAGAATTATCTACTAGCTATTAAAGAAACTCATGCACTTTTAAAAAACATATTTATATTTTTGTTATTTATTGGTGCATCAATATATTTGGTAATATATTTTTCATTCAAAATTAAATTTATAAATACTAGTTATTACAATGTTTTGCCTTTATTTTTAGCTATGTTACCTGGAACCATATTTGGAGTTTTAATTAATTTTTTAGATGGTTTAAATTTATATTTAAATAAAACGCATTACAAATTAATAGTTACGATGGTAATAGCAATTATATTTTCAGTTTTGTGCATAATGCTAATACCTAATTATAATTACTTTGGAGTTGCAGGCGCACTATTTATTGCTAATTTAATAGGATTCACGTTGGGTTATTTGTTGGTTTTTAATAATTACAAAAAAAATGAGAAGTAAAATTATTTTTTTTGGAAATATATATGTAGATTCAAAAGAAAATTTTTTGAGGATGAAAGACTCCTTCGATAACATTTATAAAAAAAAATTATTTGATAAATATGTCATAAATATAAGAGGTAAATTTACCAATCAAAGTGTTAATTTTTTAAAAAAAAAAAATATCAAATCAATCTATAACTTAAGTAGTGATTTTGGGTGGTATCATGACAGTTACTGCTTATTAAAAAATTTAGATTTTGATTATATATTCTGTTGGCTTGAAGATTTTATATGCATTGATAAAATAAATTTTAAAAAATTATTAGATGAAATTCATAAAAAAAAGATTGACATCATAAATTATACACATCCATATATTATAAATAAAAACAATAAAAAATTTAAGCAAAATAATATATTTAAATATAAAATTATTTTTCAAAAAGAATATAAGAAATTATTTTCCACAAAATACATTATTTCTTATGGATCAATAATTAAAAAAAAATTATTTTTTAAAATTATTTTAGATAATAATTATGAAATATGGAATAAAAAAACACCCTTTGGTTTTGAAAAGAGTTCTTGCCAAACACATTGGCTGCCACTTAAAATTGGATATTTAAAGAATGAAATATTTGCTTCAATTGACGATGATAATAACACTGATTTTAAATCCTTGCAATCTAGAGGTTTGTATCCAATTAGAATTAAAAGAAGAACTACGTCAAAGCATCTTTGGCAGTACCTTAATGCTGGAAAAAGATTTGAGTTAAAAAATAAAATTAATAGTTTTATAAAAAAATTTTTTTTATGTTATTTCTTACTAAAAAACAAAATAAAAATAAAAATAATTCTTACATTAGCAAAAAATATAAATTACAAGGAATATAGTTATAATGAATTAAAATTATTAACTTATATTTTAAAATATAAATTTAAGAATATAATTCTATACACATTAGATGAACAATTCACAGCTATATTGAAGTTAAAAAAAGTTAATGTTAGAGTTATTTCTAATAAAATTTTCCCAAAAAGTAGCAATGATAAAATAACATTATCACCCCTAAAGATTTTAAATAAAAAGAAATATCATAATACATCTATTTATAACGGTTATTTAATTAAAATGAATTTAGATCCTGATTTGTATTCGGGGGGTCTTTTGGTTATTCATGAAAAATTATTTTACTTATATTTCGAAAAATTAATGAAAATTAAATATGAAAAAATAGGACCATTTTTTATAGCAGATTTTTAACTTATTTGGATTTCTTTTAGTAAGGATGTTTTAAAAAATTTATTTAAAATATGATCACATGCTTCAGCAACAGACCTAGAAGCACTATTATGTTTTGTTGTATAATTTGAAAACTTTTTGCACAAATAAAAACTATTTGCTGGAGTGATGCTGTACTTAATTTTTTTAAAAATAGGAATATCAGTAAAAGAATCTCCCATATAAATTGAATTATCTAAACTAAAATTTTCCTGAAGCCAATTTAATCTAGTTTTTTTTTTGCTAACAAGATCAACTTGAAATCCCATGTCAGTAATTCTTTTTTTAGTAATTGGGAAACCTCTTTTATCTGCAGATATAAAATTTATTTTTAAATATTTTTTTAGGATATTTAAAGCGTCAGAGTCATCTGGTCCAAATAATTTATATTGTTTTCCATTTTTTGAATAAATAAAAAAATCATTTGATAATGTTCCATCAACATCAATAATAAAATTTTTAATTTTTTGTATTTTCATTATCTGTAAATCTTTTTAACATAGTTATCCCATAAAAGTACAAAAACTTATTATATGGAGGGTGATGTAGAGCGGCAATGTTTAAATAAATCATTGATGTCAATAAATAAACTTTGTTAAGATAGTACTTGTTTGATTTAATCCATTTACAAAAATATTTTTCAAATTCTAATAAATGTTTTTTTCTTTCAATTTTAATTTGAACATTATTATTTTTTTTTATAATTTTAAATCTTTCTTTATTAACAATTTCGTGTGAAATTATTATTCCGTGCATTAATTTTGCTAAATCATAATACATGTCTCCGTATGATAAATTACCGTTGAAATCTTGTCGCCAGTCTAGAAAAGTAAATCGATTCTTAATTTTATTATATAGTATGTTTTCAAAATGATAGTCTCCGTGGAACCTTGATGGGGTACCTTCAGCTAAATATTTCCAATTTATTTTTTTAATTAAGTCTTTAAATCTTGGTATAATTTTGCCGTTAATTTTGTACTTCCTGTCTTTTATATCTGTGGTTTTATAGAATTTTTTTACTCTTTCAATTAATTTATCTTTATAAAATATTTTGCAATTCTTTATAAAATAACGCGATTCTTTTTTGCTTAATTTTTTTTTAATCCAAAATTTTTTAGAAAATTTCAAAAGTAGTTTAAAATCTTTTATTTTTTTTTTATTTGAAAATAATTCTCCTTCGCTATATTGGTATGCAAAGAAATTTTGCTTTTTTTGTAATACTTTAGGAGTATAATTCTTTAAAAAATTAATCCTTTTTACTCTATTTTTGATAAAATTTACGTCCGTTGAAAATTTAATCACGCGATCGTTCACAAACCATATTTCTTCGTTAGGCTTACTTAATATATTTAAATTTTTTCTATCCATCTTTTTTTTAAGTTTTAAATAATCATTTAAATTTCCAGTATCAGACCAAATTTGTTTTACTGGTTTAAATTTAAAATTATTGTTTATCATGGCTCTCAATGGCGCAACTTCTCCATATTTTAATGTTAATTTCTTAAATTTTTTGCATAATTTTTTAAACTCAATGTAATTTTTTATATACGCTAACCCCAAATAAACTTTATCAATTTTTTTTTTTTCTTTTTTTTCTAATATTTGCGTAACTTGATTATTATTTATTCTTAAGTGACGATAATTATTTTGATGATCTTTTTTATCACTATAACCTAACCAGTTTTCATTACAGAATAAAATGGAATTTTCTATAAAAGTGTCACAGGAAACAAAATAAAATGGTTTGTTAAAATATTTAATTGAACTCAACAATGTGAGACCAAGCCCAGAACCCCTTCCTGAGAAATTACTTACTTTTATAAAATTAAATTTTTTATCAGGATATGCGATATTCAAAAAATCTTTGACTAGTCTTCCTTTGTATCCTATTGCAACATGAAAAGTATGCGCTAATGGAAACTTTTCAATTATATGTGAGATAACTGGTTTGTAGTTAATTGGCAGTAAAGATTTATTTAGATTTTTACTAAGGTGATTAAGCCTACTTCCTAACCCAGCTGTCGGAACAAAAACATCGTATAACATCGGAACTAATTTCTTTTATAATCGTCTTCAATTCTTACAACGTCATATATTTCTGGTGTGCTTGCCTCAATATAGAGAGTGTTTTGAAGTGCCTCCATTCTGTGAATTTTTTTTGGGTCTATTGTTAAATATTTTCCAGGTCCAAAATTTTTTGTTTTTAATTTTTTTTTTGATAAACCATAATAAAATTTCAATTTTCCGTAAATAACATAAAATGTTTCTTTTTTTTTCTCATGATACTGCAGACTACATCTGTGCCCTTTCTTCATAAAAAGTTCTTTGACCATAAATTTTGTATTTATCTCTAAAAGCTTTTCATGGCCCCATGGCTTAATAATTTTTTTCATAATAAATTTATTATAACTTATATTTTGTTAAATCTGGATTGTAATCAAAGAATTTATCATAAAATAACTTGGCATTCATTTGCATTGACCACTTGCTATTAAAGCCATATTTCTTTTTCATCCATTTTTTTCCTTCAGTAATATATTTTTTTAAATTTTTTTCATAAGATTCAGTCTTAATTCGCTTATAATCATTTTTCAAATAAGTTTGATTCTCATTTACATAAAAATCTTTTGTAATAGCGGCTGCGAAATCGTTTATATATGACTTGATAATTAATTCGGCTTCTAAACCAAAACCTCTGAAATTGTTACCATCAAATAAAAAATTTTTGTAATTTTTTTCTTTAAAATCTGCAATTTTTTCTATTAATTCTTTTCTTATTATTAGTGCCGTATTTTTAATAAACCAAAAATATTTAATATTATTTTTTTTTAAATAATTAAGTTCCCCCCAATTTCTTGAGCAGGGTGACAAAACTCCTAATTTTTTGTGTTTAAGAAATATTTTTGCAATTTTAGTTTGAACTGAATAATTTTCAAATTCAGTATCATTTGTAATTAACATAAAATACTTATAGTTTTTAAACTTATTTTCTTTCACAAGATTAAATAAAGCAAAATTCATTCCTCGGTAAAAACGTAAGCCATTTTTTCTAGCAGATTGATTATTTGCATGCCAAGTATAATTTTTTGACAAAAGATTATTATCCGATCCACTTTCGACTATATAGATATCGGTCTTTTTATTATTGTTTTTAAATTGATTGTAGAGTCGATCGGTAACCTTAGGCAGATTTCTATTTAAAATTATAATTGCTAATTTATCCAATTATTTACTCAACATGTTAAAGTTATATAAATAACGACAAATAGAGAAATTTAATTTTTTTTTTAAAATGTTATTTAAAGGCTGAAGAAATTTTTTTTTACATTGCAAATCCAAATCTAAAAAAATATCTTTTACCTCTTCTCTAAAAAAATTATAATGGCCACAAATGATACTTTTTTCTTCATCTGTTGTTTTTGAATTAGGCATCATCCATTTTTTCCATTTTTGAGACTCATATGATATTTCTAAAAATCTATCCAAAAGTTTATTCAATTTTAATTTTTTTAGTAACAAAACAATTTCTTTAGTTTCTGCAACTCCAAATTCGGGCGCTACATTTGCTGAATGAATTCCAATTTTTGGATGCCAATATAAAGATTCATCTGATAAATAATCTGTATTGTGCTCTTTCATCATTATATTATTAGCTTCGCAAGCTTCAATCATTTTTGGTAGCTGTATTTCAACTGGCGTCTCGCCTTCTACTCTAACTGGAGAGTCGAAAGAACCAATATTTTTCATTTCCATAACTTTTGTTCCTGCCTGTACTACTACAAATGCGGGCTTAGTTATTTTATTTTTTTCACAAAACTTATTTATTTTATCAAGATTATAATTCAATTCCTCTGGTGTGTTTGTTGAACCAGACTGCTCCTCAGTTCCAACCTCAAAATCAATCTCTTTCTTATTTCTTTGACTATATTCATAACAAAATTCATACAATTCAAATAATCTTTCAAATAATTCTGGGGGCTTCATTTTTTTTTGCGGATCTATACTTGTATCTAAATGAAGAAAATCAAATCCTGCCTCAATATCAGACTTGAAGGATTCTTTAGAAGAATCCATGGCTTTTTTAAGATCATAATTATTGTTTACTTCGATATCATTTTGCCAAGGGCCTCCATGGTCTCTAGCTAAAAAAATATTTTTTTTTTTAGACTTTTTTTTTACATAATCGGCAAAAGTTTTTGTATTCCAGTTGTTTACATAACCTCCTGAAAAGTTTTCATTATCTATTTGCCTTCTGCTTGCAATTAAAGTAAGTGGTATATTATACTTGTCTGAAATATCTATTGTAGTATCAACAATATTTTTACTCATTGGACCAATGTTTAAAAAAGTGCATTTTCTTTTTTTTAAAAAATTTTTTAAAATTAATGATTTTCTCATGCTTTAATTTTTACAACTTATACTAAGTTATTTTTTATTATTGTTTTCACCTGTTTAAATAATGAATTTTTTGCAAAATAGAATTTTATATTTTCTTTATTAGCGCATTCATTATCAGAAACATTATCCCCAATAAAGAAACTTTTCTTCTTATTTATAAAAAAATCTTCGAATGATTTCTTTAACATTCCTGAATTAGGTTTTCGGCAGTCACTTATTTTTCTAAACTTTTTAATTTTTGCTTTAGGATGATAAGGCGAAAAGTAATATTTATCCACATGCGCTCCGATATTATCTAGTTCTTGACTAATGTAATCGTGCAAATTTTCTACATCTTTTGCGCTATAATAACCGTGAGCTATCCCAGCCTGATTACTAATAACAATTACATAATAGTTATTATCGTTTAAATATTTAATTGCCTCTTTTGCGCCTTGTCTCCACTTAAAATCTTCCCTTTTTACAACATATCCTTTGTCATAATTTATTACACCATCTCTATCCAAATAAGCGCATGGTTTTAGTTTTATTTTATTTATAATATTTTCAGTTTTAGAAAAACTATTATAACTATCCCCAATGTCATGAAAAATATTTTTATATTCTTTAATAAACACTTTTCTTTTTGATATGTTTGGCCATAAAATATCTTTATCTAAATCGAGTTCATTTTTAATTTTAATTTTTTTAAAAAATTTTTTTTTTGCAAAAATTACACCTCCAGATATTAGACAAGATTTTTTGTTTTGTTTTACTGCGGTTATAAGGTTATATTTTTTTTTATAGACGTAATGATAGCTTTTTTTTTTCTTTTTAACACCTGCCAAAACACAAGAATAATTTTTTAATTTTAAATCATTATAATTAAAGTCAAATATGGAGTCCCCATTGATAATATAAAAAGAGCTTCTCAAGTACTTTAGAGAATTTATAATTGCGCGTCCTGTTCCTAATTTTTTTTTTTCTTTAATAATCTTAACTTGATTAAGTTTGTAATATTTAATAAATTTTTTAAATTTTTCATTTTTATAGTAAGTTAATAAAATTATTTTTTTTATGCCAAATCTTTGCAAGTTCTGAATTAAATGAAGCAAAAATGGCTTTCCCATTACTTTTAGTAACGGTTTTGGTATATGATTGGTTAATATTTTTAATCTTTCCCCATAGCCACCACATAGTATTACACACTCATAATTGTTATTTTTTTTAATCATAAAAATAAAAACTAAAAAAAATTAATATACTTTTTCAAAATTTTCACAAATTTGATGATAAAAAATTAAATGTAATTCCTGTACTAAAGATGTCTCGGAGGAATCTACGATAAAAGCATTTTTACAATATTTTTTGCACAAAATCCCCCCCCCCTCGATACTTATCATGGGCTATAGCATTCATTTTTTCTTTTTTCTTTGCTCTAAAACAATATTTTTTTATTTTTTTTTCATTAATATAATTAAAAAAAAATTTCTTTCCCTTTA